>Ga0126335_1002940_pt1 | contig 10407 bp, 9 predicted proteins | sample OlaspJWI45metaG_FD_108409 | JGI IMG/M metagenome (GOLD analysis project Ga0126335, IMG submission 108409) | Marine gutless worms symbiont microbial communities from Oahu, Hawaii - Olavius sp. 1 OAHU.JWI-45 metaG | ecosystem: Host-associated > Annelida > Digestive system > Unclassified | place... | reverse complement strand
TCCAGCAGATTGGGTTTTTGTCACACTGGGACCATTACGCTGTGATTAGCCTAGAGGCGGTTGCCTACAGTTAGCCTAGTTCATATTGTAACACAGTGGAGTGGTTCTGGTGGGACTGAAGCCCATCTCAGTGGCCATCTGGCTTCCTTCTGTGCTTTGACGCTGTTGGTTGGGCCATCTGCCTGTAAAAATCGTCCCCGAAATGACCTATAAAGTGTCGAGTGGGACGTTAAACCTCTGCTCACTCACTCACTACATGTTCTGCACTTAGTGAATTGATGTTCTTTTGTCAGTAGGCACTAACTTTGATACTAGCTAAAAGATGATGATGCCTGTCGCTTCAAATTAACCATGGAATGGCATCTTAGTTTTGACAAGGTCATTTGCCTATTATAGATCACAATCAGCACTTATCAACCTGTGGAGAGTTAATGCTGATTATCTGTAGGTTTGAAGGTGTGATAACTAGTTGTTGTATGTTTCTGTTAAGGATTTCAGATGTGGACGCAGTGAAGCCAGATGACTGGTAATACATGCCATATCTTATGTGCTTACAGTGTTGTTGATTTTTTAAATTTTACTGCTGTTTACTTGGGCGGTTATTGACTCATGTCTGTTGGTTTAAGTGCTTAGGTTTGATGTGTTTTTTCTTAACTACAACTGTTGTGTTTGTCTCGGAGTTAGTTCTGCTTTGTGTTTTCATGCATTTCCTGTTGGTGTATGAATCAGTTATTATGTCAAAAGGGGAATTTTGCTGTTTTTACCCATTGTCACACTTTACAGTCTTCTAAATACCTGTGTGAGTTAAACTGAATGGCCAAGAACTGTTGCATGATAGAGTACATGAATTATAGCCATTATTTTGGAATGATCAATGTCTTTCGGGTTGTCTTCTTATAAGGGTTGTGAATTGAGCTTCCACTTTGAACCATGTAACAAATTTGGATAAATTTTTGGTAGTTCCCAAATATGAATTTGTAAGTGGCACTGGCTTTAGTAGCAGTTGTGTGTGTGCTGCAACCATGTAGGGACGAGAGTGAACCAGAGATGATTGAAGATATGATGGCAGAAAAACCAGAAGGTTGGCTTGATGATGAACCAGAGTTGGTTGCAGATGATAGTGCCGAAAAGCCGTCCGATTGGTCTGTCAAGAATCTATGCACTTTGTTTAATTATACAGTGTTACATGGTAATGTTCATAGGTACATTATTGAACGTAAGATTTAAGAAACCATATACAGAGTGAGCCGTAAAAAGTGAGAACCCCTCTTTTTTTGCCTACAACTTTGTCATAGCTTAACCGATTTTCAAAAAAATTTCATTGCTGGAAAGAGTAAGAAATTTGCAATAAGAATCGCATAATACTTCATGCCACACCTTAAATATGTTGCTGTGGTACCTTGTAAAATTACTGAGTAATCTAAATTGGCTGCAGATATGTAAGAATATGCTAACAGAATGCAATGATTTTACATGCATGAAATATAATTTTAACTTAATTACTTATTGGTGATTTATTTATTACCTCTGTTATTAGTTCTGTTAAATATTTTATGAAGCAGGAGACATTTTTATTTAAATAGGCCTGCATATTGACAGCACCCCATTGCACACTGAGCAGCATACGACTTTTCAAGCAGTGATTGATTTTAGTTGGTCAAATCTGTGGCCAGCAGACATGCTCTCTGACCCTAATCTGGTCTACTACAAGATCATCCAGCAGCAAGTTCATCAGTCATGATTGTGTAACATCAATGAACTGAAACTGCAGTTACTGCATCTATGGCATGATGTTGATGATAGCGTTATTTACGATGCATTGATGCGTGGCATTGGCATCTTTAAGCATGTGTACAGGCAAATGTTGGAAAGTTTGAGCAACTATTATGACAGTATTTACATTTATTCAGCCATATAACATAAAAATTTTCATTTTTAGCCAAACATATGGTAAAATATTAAGTGTCACTTTCGTAATCATAAAAAAAGTTCAGATGTCAGACTTCGCTATTTAGTGAAGGTAGTATTTAAGTTGTGGTGAAATATATTGTACATAGTTTGTTGGAAATTCATGCTGTTTCTAGCGGTGAAAGAGTTTTGAAAATTAGTTTACATTTAACAAAGTTAGAGTCAACTGAGAAAGGGGTTGTCACTTTTATGGCCAACTCTGTAGGTCATCATGGTCATGGCGTGTCATCTCTGGTGGCATGTTTGCTGGCCCACTCTGTAGATCATCACCCACAGTCCTCATATCTGCGCCACGATGTGAAGCAGCCATCATACAAGCAAGCAGATTATGCATCAAATGCAGATCAGCATGCACCAGTCATACGTTTAGAGAAATGACCAACAAGGTCATCTGGCATTAACTGACTGGTCATGTTGTAGCAATTCATTTGTGCTTATCAATGCTGAAGTCTGCAAGTATACATTTACAGTAAGTGAAACTGACTTGAGTTTTGGTGTCATTTCAAGTACATTTGTGGCGCTGGCCTCGGTCGCTCAGTGGTCTAATGCAGAAATGTACTGACTGAGCCACAGTGCCTGCTAGCCTAGCTTGCTGGCCAGTCTCAGGGTGAGTGGTTTTCAGTACACTAGGTTTAGCGGCCATGCTGTGAGATTAAACATTCCAGCTGGTACAGATCGTCTTGTGTCCTGTGCCTGTGTCCTCATTAAACTGTGACAGGCCATTACACTGAGGTCTAGTGACGCCTGAGCTTGTAATGGGTGCCAGCTGCAGGATAACAGACAGAGACACCTTATTGCATAGGCCACCAGCCTGATGCCCACTATGTTGTACTGCCTAGCTAGGTAGGCGTGCGTGTAGTATAAGATGTGGGCTGGTTGGAAAATAGCCATGCAGGTGGGAAGCATTTCAGAGAGAAACTAGACATACATGCACTGTCACTAGAATATAGTGACAGTAGCCGTGCTACACCTACTCACACAACTAACCGCACACACCAGGAGCAGCATGGTGGGCCAGGCCTCAGCGCTGACTGTGGCATATCATACCTAGCTGGTGCCACAGTCATGTTATATTTATTTATTTATTTGTGTATGTATGCACATTAATAGTTGTCGTTAAACAATCTCGATTTGTTACTGCTGGTGAATTAGGCCAAACAAAAGGGGGTGTTTCGGAAATCCTGACCACCCTAACAAATAGTCATTCACCCTAACGATTTTTTTGGCTTCTCAAAAATACCCATTGTTTTTCAGTGCAATTTTTGTCTGTTTTCTTTAGTATATATTGTGTATTTGGCCATTTTTTGACGTTGGTGATTTCAAGCGGTTCTGAATGCACGCTGTGACAAAATGGTGATAGAGGTGTTGGCACCAAAAAACAACTGAATAATATTGTCACACAGTGTATTTAATAAGAACGAAGCATTTATACACTTTGTGCATGTTTATCTGGTGCCAGTCATGATATAATATCATATACAGCATGCACAAGTGGCTGTAAAGCTGAATAAAAAATAATTAAAAAACTGACCTACTGACTCTAACTTTTTAGGGTCATGTTTCCTGAAACACATCTAATTTTTTTGACCTTACCAGCATTTTACAAGAAATGAATGGGATGCAATATGCTGTACTAAAATGAATAAAAAGTCTAATGTGGATAGTATTAATATTTTACTGTTTACTTAGTCGTGGTGCTTGTAGGGATGATGACACCGATGGCGATTGGGAGCCAGCAATGATCAGTAAGCTATATCTGCTCGTATCTTACTTGCTGTGATCTGCATTCTCTTTATTTGTGGCAGGCCAGCAGTTTGGCTTGGTTGTGTACCATGTCTTAACTCAGCATAAGCAATTTGGGTGTAGATTAATCGACTGACATTGTGCGATTCTCAGTTTACGTGCAAAATGAAGCAAATGGGTTTAGAATCCGCTTTTTTACCTTCAGGAAACTGGCAGTTAATTTAGTCAATACCAGTATGCATGAACAAAAACACTTGCTACTGTAAGCCTGTCATGTCCCAACGATGTATGAAACTCGATGTTGTCTGAGTCAGAGTGTTAAGTGGATACATTCGGTGACAGAATTGGTCATATTTTCGACAACATTGCTTTTTTGTAATGTTTGAATAGCGACAAATTATGCAATTTTTGGCGTTTTCATGAAAATGTGCAAAATTACATTTGTAATATTATGCAAAAGCTGCCAAATTATGCGAAAAGTTGCATAATCACATAATTTTTAAGGCCATAGGTACATGTTGGAATTGCAGTTTTTCAGTCATTCCATTTATAGATATATATATTCAATTCAAATTTTCCCAATACACTGTGTTCCAAAAAACACTTTTTTATTTCACTGTAGCTTATACAACCATTGACCGACTTTCGTAATATTTGACACGCAATATACTGAGGTAAGTTGCAACACAGCAGTTATTCACTTGTCCACGTTACCTGCATACTGTTGCTACACTACCTTGCGAAATTTTGAATTGAATTATAATGAGTTTATTAACAAAACATTAAATATTGCAGTTGCACATACTGAAAAATATCTATTTTCTCCTACAATTATTGTCCAACAGAGCTCAAATATTACAATAACTTTCTCTTTTATCCACACAGGCCTAACTGGAGGTCATAAGTCTGGACCAGTAAACTTAGGAGTTTTACGCTGCAGTAACTCAATTGTCTGGTTAGGGGTTGGGGAAGAGTGGGTGGTGGAGTGGCTGAGTGGGTGAGCAGAATTGCTAGTTGTCTATAAACTATGGTATCAGCATGTTGAAACTTTGCAGGTAATCCTAAATGTGAAGATGCTCCGGGTTGTGGAGAATGGAAACGGCCAACCGTCAAGAATCCCAAGTACAAAGGCAAGTGGGTTCGGCCAACAATCGACAACCCCAACTACAAGGTAAAATCATGTGTATTGTGCTTCAGTAAGCATACCAGCACAGATTTGGTTATATTAACAGGCAGCTACACTGTGTTTCAGTAAAAGAGGGAACATTAACACAGCTACTCTAGTTACCATAGTGCAGTGCAATACTCTTGTTGCACGATGTTCTAGGCAGCTTATAGGTCCAGCAGATTGGGTTTTTCTCACACTGGGACCCTTACACTGTGATTAGCCTAGAGGCGGTTGCCTACAGTTCATATTGTAACACAGTGGAGTGGTTCTGGTGAGACTGAAGCCTATCTCAGTGGCCAACTGGCTTTGATGCTGTTGGTTGGGTCATCTGGCCTGTAAAAATCATCCCAAAATGACCTATAAAGTGTCGAGTGGGACGTTAAACCTCTGCTCACTCACTCTGTGTCTCAACAAACTTACACTGTGTAATTGGCTCTAATTTTGTCAAACCATAACCGATTTTCAAACTTTTTTCATTGCTGGAAAGCACATGAAATTTGCTACAGAACACATCTAGCACTTCCCACCACACTGTAAGTATTCAAAAAGTACAAATTTCTTAAATATTACCACAATACAACTTAAACATCGAATCATGTATGACAAAAAAATGAAACATTTCGTGGATATGGCTACGTGGATATTAATGCTATTATAGCAGTTGTTCACATGTCTGTAGTTTTTTTCGTATGCATGATCAAACATGATCCCGCCACTCGTTTAGCAATCACTGCTTCTGTCTTTCAGCGTTGTGTGCCTTTGACTTATAAACTTAGAACACCCCATATCTTATAGTATATCAGATTGAGGTCAGGACTGTTTGACGGCGACAGATCTGGTCGAATGAAAGAGATGCTGCCTGCTCAAGAAGTTGTATACAGTGTCGCATGCCCAGTATACAGGGTGCTGTTAGCATGGTGTTTAGGTAAAATAGTCTGTTATTTTAAAGAATATTTAGCAGGAGTCAGAAACTAAAGTAGAAAGAAAGTTAATAATAAGTGAGTAAGTGAAATGCAGTAAAGTGGATGCTTTTCATAAGCTCAGATTTTCTGCAAATCTAAAGGAAATTGCAAAAAGTGCACTGAACTTGTGACTTTCAAAGGTAGTGCAGCAACATACTTAAGGTGTAATGTGAGAATTATTATGTGACTTTGTGACAAATTTCATAGTCTTTCCAGCAGTGAAAATTTTTGGAAAATTTGTGAAGGTTTATTAAAGTTATAGCTGATTACAGAGTGGGTAGTTTTTTGAGACAGTGTAGCTTTTTTTGATTGGCACTTTCATGTGCTGTTATGTCAGTAGTGTGAACTTTAAGGAATGACCTAATGAATGTCGAGCTTAACTCATTCTCACATGTAATTTTATTTTTGTGCCTGTGTCAAAAAGGGCATATGTGCTGTGCATCTGGTGAGGCAGAAACATAAAGATGCATGAAGTTTCTAATTATAACAGTAGGAATTGTGCTGAAAGAACAAAAGTGCTTATTTCATGTTTGAATGTGTGGACTGTGGCCTTTATTCTAGAGCAGTAATATGAGATTGCTATAGTTCACGCTGCATATCTGAAAATGTCATTGCTACGTGGATAATAATGTAGATGGGTTGTTGTGCAGGGTAAATGGACGCCACAAATGATACCAAATCCCAACTACTTTGAAGATTTGGAGCCATACAAGATGACACCTATAGTAAGTAAACTGCTTGTTTTTATGTTGGAAATGAAATACTTTGAAATACAAAATTGGTATAAATTTATACAGTTTGCTTGATGTAAGTGGTTTTACCATCCAGTCTGTAGATCATAACACTCAACTCCAGTTTTACTTTTAGTGACTGTGGAAACCTATTAAACTTGGAAAATAGCTATCTTGTACATACACCATGTCCAGAAAAAGTGGAACCGAGAGTGTTTCAGGCACAACTTTGACAAACATAAATATAGAGTTGTAATTTGTGCGTGGAATGTAGTCAAGTTAATTCGAAACCAAACTGACACAACAAATGTCTGCTGCACCTAAACATTGTCACTAAACTTTACCTTATGAATTAAATGATCTTCCGTGCATTAAAATGCACAACATAATTGACAACTGCAAGAAAATCAGACGTGAACATCAACTGTTTGATTCGACTAGTGAATTGTACACCATCTCTTGCAGTATGCTGCAAATGCTGTAGTCAACCAGATCTAAATGTGGCAAATTTGGAGTCCACAGTAGCGGTGAAATGAACTCTGGCATTTCTCTTTCTAGGTACTCCATGAATTTTATTTCATTTTGATGACGTCAACTTACTTACTTTGTGGTATGCAAGTACTGTAGTGATGGTGCTTTTTATGATTTTTCAGTTACATTAAATGTCATAGTGAATTGTGCCATAAATTACAAAAATTTGTTGAACTTTGTCAAAGTTGGTTCCATTTTTTCTGTACACGGTGTACTGTGATAGCATTTCACTTCTTTATCATACCCAGTTAATTCACATATAGAAAGTGCCGTTTGTGTTCCTGTTTTAAAATTTATTTGTGCCACTAGGCATTTCTTGGTGTGCATCATTTCTGTTTTCAAAGGCTACTTACAGCTTCATGCAAGTTATCTGCTTTACTAATATGTGTCTGGTTTGCATCTGGACGTCTATTGGCCATGTTTTAACAAAGCTGCTTTGCACAATAATGTGCTTCGTTGTTTCAATAGCTGAGATTAGTTGGTGGAACTATGCTGAAAGGCATACAATTCTTGGTATTGATGCTTGTGTTGAGTGCAGTGAATTTGACAGTACAGTAATTGTATATCTGCTGTGTGACAGGCGGCCATTGGTCTGGAGCTGTGGTCGATGTCGAATGACATTCTGTTTGACAACTTCATCATAACTGACAACAAGCGTGTAGCCGATCTGTGGGCGGCCGACAGCTGGCAGCTGAAGAACAGTGAAGAGAGTGCCGCTACGGTCAGTCCAGTCTTGTTGCTGTATACATGTTGGGCTAGAAAAAAACTATCTTCAGAATGCATGCACTTGGTCCATTTTATGACACAAGACACAGTGTGTACTTTTTGATCGTGCTTACCACTGACTACTGTTGGCGCTCCTGGACGTGTCGTATAGCGGCGCCCTACAAATTTTATGTTGATTGATTGATTGATTGATTGACAGTGTATTACGTAGATGTGGGTCCTGATCTCCTGTGGCAAGGGGGAAGTATCCGATGCTGCCTTTGCTAAGTATTTTGGTCATGTATGGCCACTTGTTAGCAACTGATCAGCACATTGTAGAAACTACCATCATCATCGTCGTCATCGTTATCAAAAGAACCATTGACTATATTGACTTAATTGAGCTATAAGGCTACTAATATCCATTTGATAGATGTAACTGTGTTTTTATTCGATTTAATTATTTTATTTGTGTTTTATTCATACTTCGTCATCTGTTGGTATACTGGCTGCAACATGTTGTACTACTATGTTTTATGTGTGTTTGGTAACGTTAGTAATTCATTACAAACAGACTTGTATATTAAAGGCAGCTGTCAGCGCTTGTCCGAGTCTTGAGCTGGGAATTATTAGTGATAAAATGTGGCTGAGTGATGGTTGAATGTCAGACATCATTGCTGGTCTCTTCTGGTTATACGCAGTGTGGGCACCATTATGAATTTCTTGGGTTAGAATTGAAATTTTCTAACTCAGGAAATGATGATAATTTTGGACTCAAACTGCAGTTCTTTGGTATAGTTTTTAGTCCGCAATGAATGCAGAACATGCATAGTGCAGCATACATGTATTGTGGCCAATGAATGATGCTGTAACATGTCACGTGGCTGAATGAATCAAGATGCTGTTCTGGGTGGAGACTCTTGGATGCAAGGCATGTTGCATTAGCTGTAGTTGATCCCCCTACACTGAGGAGGGTTTGATGTCACTTTCACCCAATTACTTTGATCTATGTTGTTGTAAACACATTCCTCGTTAGTTTGTGGTTTCCTGGTTCAATTGTTTCATATTTCTGTTGATGTATGTGTAGTCAGTTTGTTGGTCGGTGTGTAGGGTGGCTTTGTTCAGTCGGTGATTGATGCCACTCATGAGCGTCCATGGTTGTGGGCCGTCATCATCATTGTCATCGTCCTACCGTTGGTTCTGATTGTCGTCTACTGCTGCGTGTCCAACAACAAAGTGAGTCCAAAGTGGTCACGATGCATACAGCTACTACTGTAACGAGTCTAGTAGTTGAATATTAACAGTCTGCAGACCATCTGACAGTGAGCATATTGTATAGTGGGGCACTGTGTCAACCAGGCTGTCACAGATCATAACTGCTGGTCACAGAGACCTGTGCAGCCCTACTGATAAACTGTTATCAGAATGCAAAACTGTGTTATTTGACCTAGTTTGTTAGGTTTTTGGCATCTTAGAAACTGTAATATGTTAATTATCTGTGCAGTGAGGGACGAAACACGAAATGACACAGTGCAGATGACGTAATGCTTGCGTGCTTTTTGCCATTTGCGGAATTTTTTAACATAATGATTTGGTTGTCTTGTATGCCACTACAGTGCGGTGTCATGCGGAAGAAAAAAAACACATTTTTGTTGTTGTCTATGGCAAGCAACTTTGAGCTTGTACATGACACAGTGCTGAAACATGGTGTGATTTGGTACCGGTGTGAAAGATCTTCATTTACTGACCTGGCACCTGAACTTTGCCAGATTGGGTTTTGTCACACTGGGACCCTTACATTGTGCTTAGAGGCAGCTTGTGTGTTTATTCATTGTAATGTGGTGGAGTGGTCCTGGGGGGATTGAAGCTTGATCTTTTGAGCAGCTGGCTGACTTCAGTCCTTTATCACTGTTGGTTGGGTCATCCAGCCTGTGAAAACCGCCCCCGCCCCTCAAAATTGCCTATAAAGTGTCAAGTTGGACGTTAAGCCTTCACTCCTTGCTCACATTGTACATGTATGTCGATGTCAGGAAGATGAGGTGGCACAGCGTAAAAAGACAGATGAGCCAACACCAGATGATGTTGCCTACGAACAAGAAGAGTCATCGGCCACAGAGCAGGACATGGAGCCTATGAATGTAGATGACCCGGGTGAACCTGTTTCAAATACACACCAGTCAAGTCCCAAGAAACGTACCAAGGCTGATCTGGAGGTTAATTTGGTGCTTTTGCATGACAATTTAACGTTACTGATCTGGTGGCTAGGTTGGTTGTCATTTCTAGCACGGTGGACTGTCCACTATCTGAAATATTTTTATGCCTTTGCACACCTATACAGGCAAAGGAGGCAATATTCAATCCAGTTGTGCTGTCTGTAGTTCTGTCTGTGGTTGTATCTGTGAACCCTGCTGTGGCAGTCTTTTTCAATCTTGAAAAAGCGTATGATACAGCTTGGAGATGTGGCGTTATGAAGGACCTGCACAATGCTGGATTGAAGGGCCGGTTGCCCTCATTTATTGAGGGTTTCCTTCAAGACAGACACTTCTAAGTTCACATAGGCTTTACTCACTCAGATATGTTTGATCAAGAAAACGGCTAT
>Ga0126335_1002939_pt1 | contig 10407 bp, 5 predicted proteins | sample OlaspJWI45metaG_FD_108409 | JGI IMG/M metagenome (GOLD analysis project Ga0126335, IMG submission 108409) | Marine gutless worms symbiont microbial communities from Oahu, Hawaii - Olavius sp. 1 OAHU.JWI-45 metaG | ecosystem: Host-associated > Annelida > Digestive system > Unclassified | place... | reverse complement strand
GGGTTTCAGGCTCGCTCGTCGTCGGTTTACGATCTCGCCGGCTTTCGAACAAATTCTTTCCGACGGGACAGAGGTCGCTGGAATGTCAAGGTACTTGAGTGCTAGTACCGCGAGTTTTGGGTACCTTGCACCATTCGACTTCTACCATGCCAATGGATTAATGTTGATGTCGGCTGGCGGTTCCTTGGCATATCCAGCGAAAAAATAACAGGGGTATTGAGTGATACATGTCCACTGAGCACCGTTTCTCTTAATTCTAGAAACTGATTTTGGCGTGAACTTTGTTTCTTTCGTGAATTTGTCCAAAAGGTGTCGTGTTTATTTTTGTTTTCGAATAGTTCACTTGCCAACTGCAAAACAAAGAATACTTAACTACTGCACTGAAACGTTGGCCTTTGTCGTGCAAGCAATTTATTTATGGACATTTTGTTGAAAACAGCACGACTCTGTGACGTGCGGTGGCAAAAATGTGGTACCGCAAACGTTGTGCCATTTTTCTGGAACACAATGTATGTTAGACGGGAGTCCTGATCCCCCTACGGCGAGGAGGAAGGGCAGGAGTTTCGATGCGGCCATCGCCACATTACTCTGGCCACGTGTTGCGTTTTGTCGTCTATAGTCAGCAAGACTGAGCTAACCTCGGCGTCAAGGCGTGTTCTATGACCAGTGTTATACCGTCGGTCATCGCGTTACGCTACGTCAGCACGAAGTAACTGAGTAACTGACGCGCGACCAGTAGTGTCGTAGTGAACCTAGTTCAATTCTCGAACATTTGACATAACAGAAGATTCTGAATAATTTGTGTATTATTGTTTTAGCGTTAATGTCAAGTTCATGTTCAACTAAGTCAGTTTTTGATTTAGACTCTTCAGTCCATTAATTTAGTATGTGATATGTCGTTAATAAAATGTGTTTTGATGTTGTAATTTTTGGTTTATTTTATTAATAGTCATGTAAGTTGTACTAAAATGCTTTCTAGAGTGTCATAAATGAATTCAGCATGCCCCAAAACATACCATTTGACACCAAGATCACCAAAATCGGTTGAATAGATTCCAATTTATGAGGAGTATCGTTATCACGAGCTCCTGATGGCGGCCATCTTGAAAAATGGCCGTCATCTTGGATTTTTAGGTGGCTTGATCGGACAGATCTGTTTAGTTTACCTTATGGAGTCATCATGCCAATTTTGGTGCTTGTATCATCAAATGCATGATTTTTCCACTATCCGCCCCACTACGGTTGCTGCACGCCTGCATCGGCTACTACAGTCACAAGCGGATGGAACGCGAGAAGTAACGGCTTGAGTCCAACCGGGTCGGTGAAGCTTCGAGAGCCGACGACTTGCAAACATCGCACTTTGTATTCAAGTCTTTGTCGTTACTGCATAATTTAACAGACTTTCGTGAAAAGTTACTTCATTATTGCAAACCATTCTCTTGAATAAAAGTGGAAAACTATGCAAAAAGCATATTAAAGTATAAAGACGTTTTTCAGAAAATCCACTTTCGTCGCGGTATGTTTTTACTGAACACAGAAGTCCAAAGTGTAGTGCGTTTGAAACTTTCGTGATGTGTGCGACGCAATGAAGACAAGGCATGTACACACTCATGTCGCTAGTTCTAGACGTCGCTTGCAATAGCAGAAGACGACAGACAATTCACGAAACGCACAAAGACGGTGGTTACGGCATTCGACGAAGTCTTTGTCACGAATAATTCCACAGCTGCAGCTGGCTTCTGCTGTGAGATAAGAACTGAGCCATACACCATGTTACAATGCACATCGCTGACTTAAAGTGCTTTACAGAATTTGTTGCAGTTCGCTGAGTTGCTGACTGCCACGCCCACCTGTGTTTGCGTCGGTTTTTATCGCAAACAGCTAGAAATACTGCAGCTGTCAACGGGCATTTACCTATTCTGACAGCTTTCGACTGCGTCATATTTTGTATGATTGACTTAGTAAGTAAACTCTTTCTCTTTTACAATTTACAGACAACGCCGATTGTAAACAAGTGGGCGTGGCAGGTTATCGCTTAAGGTTTTCATGTTTTGTAAGCGAAAACTTCGCTATAAAGCAGTTCCGCTTGGGAAGTCAGCGCTGACTACTTAAGCGATGTACACTGGAATATTGGGATGGTCTCTTTATGTCAGACGAAATGAGAAATATATCTTGCCCACCGGCCAGCGCCCCACACAATCACACTCAGCTCGCATTGACTTGATTGCACGAATTAGAGGTGTGCGTGTGAATGGGATTTTATAGGAATTTCATGGGTATGACAACATAAATGTGTCAAAATTAAACGTGGGAAGATTAGGTGTAATAATGGAAGTGGGAATGGCTACTTTTTCATCTGGGTCAAAAATTCCCATTCGTCGATGTGATAACCATCAATGAACGAGTTTTCAGTGCTGCCGTCTGGTGAAAAATCGCCATAACGAACTTAACAGCAGAAAGCGTGAACAGTCTGTTGTTCTTCAGTAGCAGTATGTAAGCCTAACATTCACATCGCGTGCTGACGTGTGATAATTCCAATGGGAATGGGAATGGGAATGGGAGAAATTGGAAGACTGAAAGTCATTTCCGTACATCACTAGCACGAATCACAAGTCGGCAATACGGTATCGTACAGAGAGAGGCGATGTCTAATCGCAGAGCATCAATGGCGAGTTATGCCGGTGATTGATGCTTGCAGCTTGGTGCTTCGCTTAAAGAGCATTGCGCGTCTCATAGGCTGGCGCTGATTCCACGGCGCCGGTCGTCGAGATAAACAGCTGGCTTAATGTGTGACGATGTCGTGCGATTGCATTGCAGTGGTCACATCACACGGCGTTCTTGTTCTCTCAAACTCACGGGTCTCGGGCAGCAGAAACCAAATTCCGGTCGAGCGCCTTCAGCCACGCAGCATCCAAAATCTGAAATTCACTGAAACTCATCCAGGACTTTCTCATCACTCCTGAATCTTTGGCCAGCTTCACACAACAGCTCAAAACCGAATTTTTCACCAAACAATCCTGCTGAATTCAATCGAAACTGTCCGCGTCTGCGATTCGACGCCAATCGTCGATTACGACGCGTAACATCTTAATTACTTACTTACAGTTGGCTTCACAAAATGAGTTTTATTTTTTTGTGATTTCATAGCAAAAAGTGTGAACTAGTTACTAGTCACATCAAAATTAATTGAAAGTTGCGTGTAGCCTATAATCGCGATGTCATAATGGACACAACACTGCAGTTGAAAGACGCTGCTGCTGCTGCTGCTGCTGCTGAGACTTGTAGTACTTAGACACACTGTAAAACTGCTTAAGGCTAACCCAAGTACGTTCTGTGTGAGGCATATTGCGCAGCGGCTGCCGGTTCTTTCTCTTCTTTCTTTTTAGGCGGCTTCGGATGCATGAGATTCGCACTATTGCGATCGATGATCGCGGACGTCTGTCAGTTTTTCTGTCACGCCACTTTGCTGTGCTGAACGGATCGAGGTCCTGCTCGGGGGTTAGACAAGTGTCCCGATTTCCCCCACGGATTCGATGCGGCCTTTGTCAAATTACTTTGACCACTTGTTCTGCACTATCAGCGCCCCATGTTTGTCAGTTATTAAGTAAGAACAGTGAACCTGAGTGGGTGTGGGTGGCGACTGTTGCATCTGTCATGTCACAATATCAGTCGTAAGAGCAATAATAACAACACATGTATGTATAGTCGGTGATACTGCTGCTGGCGATACCGTATCAGTTCACAGGGTTCACGTGATGAACGATCGCGGTGCAGTGAAAGCCGCTTGCATCTATGCATGCAGTCGTACGGCCACACAGTCGTACACATACTGAAGGCGAATCATAAGCTGATATTTATTTCATGGCCGTAGAACGAATGCGCCTGCCAAATGGCTACTATAATGGTCCACGACAGAGCAAAGTTAGTGCACTGGTAGTGATATTGGCTTCCGTAGACCACGCAGGGTGGGCCAAAAACCGAGCCATTTTCAAAAGTTTGTATCCGCCTGCGTATGTGCATAAAGTATATTCATGAAATATGGCGGCAGTGTCAAATCTTTATTCTCCTTTAAGACTGTGCAGTCGTTTCCACACACGCTGTGTTGCCGTTCGCGCTGCGTGGCGATTCGCGCGGACTCACTCAGACTCCTAACCGTTTTTATACCGACGCTACGAGCGAGCGTGCGCCTCGCTACGCAACTTGCACTGGAAACAACAGACCTGTCAATCACAGGCAGCGCAGTAGCGCCGCGCTGTTGTAATGGCCATTCATTCAAAAAGGAATAGAAAAATCGAAATTTCGACCCGCTGTAGAATCGTAACCCGTCAAAATTTCATTCTGAAATTTGGCACACGTGATTATATCAGGGACATGACCCCACATGCAAATTTTTGGGCAGATAACGGTTCGGCGGGAGTTCTCCCCAAATACGTGAAATATAACACTTTCGTGACTTTTTGACTGTCCTTATTTTTTCTCAATCCTCTCCACAGGTCAAATCGCGGCACTGGCGCTCACGCTTAATGGCTTAAACGACGTGTTTTCGCGCAAGGATGTGCCTTTGGGCGGTTAGAATGACGGGTGACGCCATTTGGAGAAAATATGCCCCAAAAACCCCAACGCGAATAGGCAATTTTAAGCCAAATTAGAGAGATGGTAAAATCGCAATATCTCACCAAAAATATGCAAATTATGTCAAATAGAGTCAAGCGACAGGGTCATGTGACCTACTTTCCAACTGTGTGACCCCCTTTGTTTTCAGAAACCGGAAGTAGTTGTATCTCAGCCATAGATTGACCGATCACTTCGATATTTGACTAACACATAGATTTCAACATTTGTCAACGAGTTATGTCACCAAACTAGATAGATTTTGTCTTCCTGTTCGAGTTCTAGCAGAATCATGTACTAATGCGAGCATGTAGATAAATATGGTAGAAAAAATGCAAATATTAATGTACAAAAACTGTCGTTTTATAATAACTGTGCAATGGCCACTGTTAAATAACACACCTAAAACAGCAAAAATTAATTTCATCGCCTCAAGGGCATAATAAGAACTGTGTATTGTGTCTATGGCAAGTGAAGTGATGAAATTAATTTTTGCTGTTTTAGATGTGTCATTTAACAGTGGCCAATTTACAGTTATTATAAAACGACAACATTTGCGAAACGCGCTTTTCGATGCTCTGCACCAGCTGTCTGGAACTCACTACGAAAACTGTTCTTAATAGTGACTCTTTAGCAGTTTTTAAGTCAAGGCTAAAGACATTCCTATTCTCCCAGGCTTTTTCTTCTTTCTCTGCTCACTGACACGCTGTCTGCCCCCAGCGCCTCTGAAGTTACGACCTTACGGCGCTATACAAATCTGTTTATTACTATTATTATTATTATTAATCAACGTAATCGACCACATTATCAGTACCTTCGTTGTCGTAAACAACAAAGAAGCACAAATATGAAGTCATCTGGTACTCTACGTGCGACATTCATAGGTCCATCACAGTCAACCGGTCCATTCAGCCGCTTTAGCCGCATACAACTTGCTGTAACGTTAGGCTATTTCGTTTACTGAAAATAGGCTACCGGAAGTATAGGCCTATGCACAACACGGGTGGTGTCGAGTGGGACGTTAAGCCTCTACCCACTCACTCACGCCCCCTCGTATGGGGACCGGATTCCCAAAAGTCTCCACCCCGAACAAAACCTCGATCCGTTTAGTTGTTTTTGCACAGCGCAACCGCGTGACAGACAGACAGACCGACACATCACGCATTCGTTGCCACATAAAATTATGTAAGCAAATTTGTAATAGTCAGATCGAAAAGCAGCTGTTTCGTTACAATAATCGCTGACTGTACATTATTTCAATTTTTTCTACCAGATATTTTCGGTCAGATGCAGTCACGCAATTGATACGATACTATAGAATTTAGGCAATCATCTATGGCTGCGTGAATATTCTTGTGATTACTTCATTTTTCTTATGCAGGCCTACAAATCCGCCAGTTAACACGTTGACAGCGATCCGTGCAAAGCGAACACGTAACGCCATTAAACAAAGTTTCTTAGTTCCTAACTTCCTAAAAACGATTTGTTAGGAAATGACCAGCAAACGCCGCGGCGCATGACAATTCCAATGAAATCGACTTTTGAAAACGACAGAAATAGCAAGTAAAAGCGACACATGATGCAAAGACACGAATATCGTATATACAAGCAATTGACGATCGCTTAACACGATTAACAAGATGACATACCTCTGAAAGTAACTTTAGCGATTCGGTCCGATTTACCGCGTAGTTTTTCCACGTGGCAGAGATGTAGCGTGAGCGCCATGACGTCACAGTGACGTCACACGCTGACGTCACACGGTCTAGTTCCTGACAGATAGCTTGTCGCTATTCAGTCTGTGTCTCCCACTGCGCGCAGACTGACAACTGCTGGCAACGTGTCTGAGGGCGGCGTGACGTGATGTGTGTTGTCTAGCAGTGCCAATGCTGCTGCTGCTGCTGCTGCTAGCAGGTTGTATATCACCCGGCCACTAACGCGACCATTCACCCACCCGGCACCGGCCGTACACTGCAGTCACGAGCAGCAGCGTGCAATGCTAATGGACGCCGGCCACGTCGCGACCGCAAATGTTATTATCTTCTTGAGATTCTATGACACTTGAGGCACTTTGCTACGTCACACAGTAACCTTCTCTTCACGCCCCTACAATGGGTTCTTGGCGCAGCTAGGTTGTCAGTGCATAGTGTAAAACCGGAATATTCATTAATTATGAATTACGAGGGTCGCACGAGAATTCTTCGGCACAAAACAGAGTAGCAAACAGCTTGTACGAGACCTTCCAGAAGCTCAAAATCTTATTCAGCATCACAAAACAGTTAAGCTTAGTCTTTTAACCATTTTATGCCTCTGTCCGCTGTAGGCGAAAGAGGCATGTAGTCAATCGGTGTGTGCCGTCTGTTGGTCTGTCCGTGCATCTGTCTGTGCGTCTGTGATCAGCTGGCGACGCAGAGGCACAAATAGCTTTTCTAGTCGTAACAGAAATCGCGTCGAGAAATTCTTGAAATCAGCAGAGTAGAGTCCAAACTCTACTCCACTTGCACGATTTGTTGTGGATTATTTATATACACGAACTATCCATGTGAACGTGTAGGATTTCACGCAAGGTAACTGGGTGCCATACGTACGATAAATTTCGCTGCAATTGCCTCACGCACGTTAGCAACGCTACATTAGACCTCTAAGAAAACAGCTTGGTTACGCACGACTTGTCTAAGGTCGTTACATAACAGCATAAAATGGGAGGACGTCGAAATTGCGTCCGTTCTATGGCGATTCAAACGTTTCAGCCTGCCACTGGACCACGTTAAGTACGTTACAGATAAACCGCGCGACGGTACATGTATAGAAATTTCCTCACAAAATACAAACCACAAGAAGCTGTCTAAGGTAGCCCATGTACCTTTCAATACTTCGTATTAAACGTTTATGCCCTTTCTGTTTTCTACTTTGATCTCTGAAGGTCCGAAAAACTATGTGAATTGTTATCAGTGTATAGCTGCCTATAGCTGTCAAACCTTAACCGATTTTCGAATTTTTTTCACTGTTAAAAAGCGCATAAAATTTGCTGCAACAATTCATTCATATCTTCCACCACTCCTTAAGTATATTGCTGCATTACCTTGAGAAGTCAAAAGTCCAAATTTGTTATCACAGGTTGGTGCCAAGTATCGGAAAACGGTGGATTTCGACCCCTCGTGGAGCCGAAACCCCTGAACCGATTTCACTGAAATTTAAAATACATGACTACGTCCAGGACCCTACCCACATGACAAATTTGGCGAGGGTAGCTTTATGTGGGTGGTCTGGGCAAACAGGCAGTTTGCCACATCTCCGACTGTATTTTCTTCCATTTTTGCTTTCTTCGGCACGCCTACAGGTCGCATTTCTTGACTGATCTCGACCATCTATTTACCAAAACGCGTGTTTCCAGTCAAGGAAGTGCCTTTTGAGAGGTACGACCAAAAATGGGCACCCCTCCCCTTAGTCTGCCCCCAAATTTTGAAAAATTTGCATTATAAAAGCCGTTTTGCGCCCCAAATACGCATTAATCTAGCCAAAAGTGCCACAAAATTTCGTAGTCGAATAGGAATTTAACTCTAGGAATTTCGAATGTCGGGTTAAAAATTTGATGGAAAGTAGAAAAAAAATAGCATGCACAGTATTCGGTTGAGGAAAAATGGCCCTAAACAGCGTGTAATTGCCAAAATTTCACGTCCTATGAAAAATTGGGCACAGGGAGCTCAAACCTGGGATTAAACATTAAACCGAAAGTTGATACGTGGCCGGTGCTGCACATGCGCAGTAAAGAAATGGCCAAAATGGCCCTAAACATCAGTCTGAACAGTTTAAGGAAATTAGGAAAGGCGAACTCAAATTTGGGATCAAATTTTAAACCAGAAGTTGAGATGCGACGTCCGTCGAATTGCAGCAATTTCAAACACGGCGACCTCAAATCTTGGGTTAAATAATAAACCGGGAGTTGGTATATTGGTGTTTCTGTGCATGCACTGGGTTCCGAATGGCTGTAAACGTTGTCAAATTGCAAAAAAAGCACTTCCTTCTTTCTATCACAGGTTGGGCGGTAGTCCCAAGCTGTTATATAGCCATAGTGCTAAGTAGGCCTACCCTCCTATTTTTAGTCCTATAAACTTCGTGTAATTGACGGGCAGCGAATTTGATCAGACTCACGACAGTCTGTTGATTTGATAGCTTCCATTGGGGCACTTTCACGTGCTGGAACGTGAATAATACAGCGCCGAAACATGGTGCGATTTGGTGTCATCATTCGTAGGCCTGGTCGCCATTTCTTTTGTTTATGGAAGATGAAATCAGATCAGCCGTGGTTTTATGGCGCCCCCAACCAAACCTCAGTGCTAAATACATGATTGCTTGTTACATTTTCTGGGACGTTTGCCGTACGTGTAACACGGTTGACATGTCATATGCTAATGACTATTGGTCTAGTCGTGCTTTATTGTATCGTTTTGAGACAACCGACCGTGAATGATCTTGAACAGTGTTTCGGAGCCTACCATCTTAGACTCGTCAAAGCTAGAACCACACTGTCTGGTACCAAATGTTGTTAATAGTTTTTGGCAATGTATAATCCATGACCGTGTATGTAGGCCTACGAACGCTTTTCTGCAAATGTTTCCTGACACACTCCACATTTTCACTCGAGTTGTGCAAGTTGCAACGTTGCGCGACCATTTCAGCAACAGCCGAGACAGTGCCCTACAGCTAACTTGCCCTTGGTAGACACGAAATTTCCGCTTATCTGTTCAAAATGCGGTAGGCCTAGAGTGGAGTGCCCTTTCAGCTGCAGTTGCCAGAATGTGCAGCGGAGATAATCAACAAAAACACCGACGCTGTGCTGCGGCCGTAAACGCAGTGTTAAACACAGTAAGCACCATCTGGTGATTGAAAATATGCCTCTGCACTACGTTTAAAACGTGATTTCATATGGATAATTACAGATTCCTTATTTAAAAAAAGAATCTCAACCATGAAATAGGACGGGCATCGTGTAAGCTTACCGTAGTTTACAAAAATGCCGAGTTTCATGCCGTTTTGGGCTGTGTCTAAAGTACGTAAACCCGGTAGGCCCTACTGTTCGGACTTTCCAGTACGTGAAGATCCGCTATTGCAGTACAACAGCCATATACGTACCCGTAACCCAAACCCTAAACTGGCCCTAACGCTAAACGCAATACCCTTACTCGTCAAGTCACGCACGTGTTCGCAATGCAAATCGGACGAATTCAACTACTTCTCGTTTATCGTTGCTATTTTCTGACTCGCTGCTATTTACGAACGTTATTCGACTGTATTGAGTTACACATAACGAGAATTCTACGAATTTATTGAGAATACGCGTCGTTGTCATCCGGACAGTTCCCGACTGTTTTCAGGCGGGCAGTCATCACGCCACTGCTGAAGCAGCCGGGGATGGACATCAACTACCTCGGAGTTACAGGCTGACCTCAAACTTGTCGGTTCTGTTCAAGCTGACTGAACGTGTGGTGTCCACCCAGCGGCAGACATACGTCGACATGCATGCAGGGTGGGAATTACCAAATCTGAAGTGGGGGGTCAGACTCGCCACAACCTATGAATAAGCATAATTCGATAGCTATCCAGAATAGGATCAGCGATTGTCGTGCACACGAAACGGCATCATTTTCTCATCATTATCAATATTTTCTTTCCTTTTTTATTAATTAATTATAATTAATCATAATGCACTGTGAAACTCTACTAAGGCTTAGTATAGAATATGTGAATTTCACAAGCGTACGGAAAACAAACATTGCACTGTCTGTTCTAAAAGCT
>Ga0126335_1002938_pt1 | contig 10407 bp, 8 predicted proteins | sample OlaspJWI45metaG_FD_108409 | JGI IMG/M metagenome (GOLD analysis project Ga0126335, IMG submission 108409) | Marine gutless worms symbiont microbial communities from Oahu, Hawaii - Olavius sp. 1 OAHU.JWI-45 metaG | ecosystem: Host-associated > Annelida > Digestive system > Unclassified | place... | reverse complement strand
TCATTTCGGGGACGATTTTTACAGGCCAGATGACCCAACCAACAGCGTCCAAGCACTGAAGGAAGCCAGTTGGCCACTGAGATAGGCTTCAGTCCCACTAGAACCACTCCACTGTGTTACAATATAAACTGTAGGCAACCGCCTCTAGGCTAATCACAGCGTAAGGGTCCCGGTGAGACAAAAACCCAATCTGCTGGACCTATAAGCTGCCTAGAACATCGTGCAACAAGAGTACTACACTGTGCTATAGTAACTAGAGCAGCTGTGTTAATGTTCCCTCTTTTACTCCAGACTATCATCAGTAATCAGATGAGGCCGCGGAGGTTGAGGGGTGTCTGGTTTAGTCGCCTTTTACGACATCCGGCCAGGAGACGGAGTGGGTCTATTCTAAGCCCCGGAACCCACACGGGGTGGCAGACATAAGACGATTATCTATACATGTATACTACAGTTTTACTCATACTAAATAACAATCAGTTGTGACGGCAACCCTAATAGCCTGCCAGAGTAAACTTATTGTAGATCAAAAGCCAGTTTTTGTTTCGCTGAAAGTTGATGATTGGCTTTAAATATGGCATTTGATCGGACAAAATTTCGTTGTCTCGGTAATACACTAAACACGCGTAAAGCAAACTAAAAGGTATGGTTCATTATACACGCGCCGGTGTGCAGGATGTGATCCCTGGACAACGCACATAATGTCATTCATAGAATATTTAATTAACATAATACTTAATATCAACTTGTGCTATTATAGTGCTTGTTTGGCCTAAAATTTAACAAAAAACTAGCTTCGTTGAGAGGTTTTACGGCGATTTATTGATAATGTAGTAGGGGGTTTACTTTTTTGGCCCACCCTGTATATAGATGACGTCATCGTCACCGTATGTATTGACGTGTTTTGCATGTTATGCGACGTCATGTTATTTTATGTCGACGCGGCGTGACGCGACTGGTCAATACGGCAAAGTCGTACAGTGTCACGGCGCCGTCGACGAGACAAGACGCGACAACACGCAATGCTAGGTCTAATGCTGTCTGTTCATTTTTGTGCCACCACATACAGCCACAGCCAGCCAACCACTTAACGCTGTCACGTTGCCACTCATGGCCAGTGTGCGAATTAAGGGTAGGTCAAGGGGCCCGATCCAGATACAGATCCAGATCCCTTCAAAAGTATGTAGAACCGAGCTAAATTTGTACTCTTAAAGGACCCGTGGTTAGTCTGATGAAATTCCCTCATTCTTAGAATGAGATTTGCATGTCAACTTGCCAATAAAAGTGACCTCAAATAGACTTAACTACAGTCAGGCACAACATTTGATATTTGTACAAAATATGAATTTTGTCAGTAACTTTAGACTAATGCCTTAAAACTACTGTTGCGAGATTCCGAATTTTACCGTTATAATGCTCTTGTCTAGGCCCCATTAGGAGCCTACAGCACTCATCCAGCTAATTTTGGGAGAAGTAGAGAAAAAGAGAGGAGAAAATGAGAAGAAGAAAAAGAAAAGATAAAGGGAGAATGAAGTTAACCCTTGAAATAATTCTCTACTCCGCGTACTGCTTACAGCCGGTGACAAAAGTTATTTGTTGACATTTTAGTCAGAGACATTCGGGTTAATTGCATTAGATTTGACAATCGCCCTCTAAAGAATATTATGGTAATACTGTTTGGCCAATCCATTGATGGTTACGTTATCTTATTTACTAATAGTACGAAGAAGAGGGACATGGGTAGGGCCGACATCTGCATATTGCTGCAGAATGGCAAAACGCAATTATCTTGACAAGTATAGAAAAAGGCAATCTACTGAAAGTTATTATGTACTTTAATGTACCATTAACATTACTACTGAGGTCAAAATTTAGAAAAATGGCCAATGTGATTTAGCGATGGCCTCATCGAATGTGGGGCCATGTGGTGAATGCTAATGAATCGGGACAGTCGTATTTACGCGCAACACAATGGGCAACATTTCCACATTCTCCCTCGCCATAAGGAGATCAGTACCCCATCTAACAGTGTTCCATGGACCCCAAGACTTTTTACTCCAAACAGGACGTCAATCCGTTCAGCCGTTTTGCAGAAGTCATCGGTCACATTAGTTCGCATCGCATGCATTTGTGAGGCCCAAAATGTTCAGCATTTCGAAGAACCTATTCTCCGTCAGTTATGAATCCACCACTAGTTACGTTGCAGATACCTGAAACGTGGTTGAAGGCTTTTCCTTCTACAGCATTGTAATTCAATTTCTTGTATAATAGCGTCGAGGTGGCAAGCGAAAAAGACCCCGTTAAGAATTGCGACAGACAGACTTGGAGTTGGAGCCGATAATGAAGGAGATAAAAGCAGACTGCGATTGAAAACCTGACCGCCCGGCCGTGCGCGGGTGGCATTTAATCGGGACTGGAGATGGGTTAATGATGTGCAGTCGCGGAGCCAGAGATGAATTGCCATATATAAGACTCTGAGACTCACTCACCGCTGCTGGCGACGACGCTGGCGGCGACGGCTATCGCGAATGACGTGACCACGAGCAGCCGTGCGACCGGAAATGACGCAATCAATGACGTCATTATCACGTTTCCGTCACGCGAGGTACGGCGTCGCGGGGCGGACATCCTGCTGAGAGACGAGGCTAGTGGGGGACTGATGATGGTCGTATATGGCAGCACTCCACAAGTCGTCTTGTGAGATGAATATTAATGACTTTACAGCAGACGGTGCCCGGCCGCCAACATGGCTTTCTTTAAAGCTGAATCTGCTGTTGCCCAGTACTTCTGATGTCCGTCACACACACTGCAACGTCGCACACACAGGAAAATAACGATAATCACCTGAACATCAATTTTACTACTAACTTGATTATATAATTTGCATTGCAAACACTGCAAACACTGCATACATACAACTGTCAAAACTATGTTTATTTATACTCACGCAGACTTTTTACAGTTTACAGTCAACTCGTCTCCAAGGCTAACCTAACCTTGGCCCCAACTCTATGCCCTAAACCTTACTCTAACACTAATTTTAACCCTAACCTAAACCATGACAAGTTCTAACGATTGGACTTGGGGACGAGTTGACTGCTAACCTTTTTTACTACGTTACGCAAAAATGCAGCAAACCAGATTACAAAATGGTTTGCCTTTTCCTCATGCTTGTCGCGTTGTAATAATTAATATTATGTTATATATATACACACTTTTTTGCCGTTACAAAATTACACTGCTCCAAACTAGGCATATACTATTTTTTACATTTTTCAAATTCTGTAAATTCTGTACATATTATACCAGTATTTGTGCTGAACGTGGGGTTTCTGGCTGATTGGTTTTTAAAAATGTATTTCAAACTGCATGTGAACTGTATGTAAAGAGTATATGTTTAGTCGTGTTACTCTTGTCTGTCCCTGTTTGTCTGTACATATTGCCTGTCAAACTGTTTGCCGTTGAGGCGAATAAACGTACTCATTATATACAAATGTTTTATATCAGTTTTCATTTATTGTATATTAGCTAGCTCCATGACGCCACGGTATTTTGTAAACTCGTGCGTCAAATAGCACACTTTTTCAACCACTTCGTATGCTTACAATTTTAGTTTTTAAAACTAAATATGGTGGCAAAATTCCTACAAAGTCACCTATACTGCAGCGTTAAACATGGGTAAGCGATAAAACAGACCACGGTAGCACAGTCGTGCTACAGTGTTATAGGCGACAATCCATACACATGGAACAATGGAAAATTCGACCCTCTGTAACGTTGTACCCCTGAACTGATCATTACCCAACTTCGCATGATTGATTTTGTCTGAGACCCCTACGCACTTGCCAAGTTTCGTTAAATTTCGTTGGGCGGGGAATTCCCCACAAATAGCTGAAATATAACAGCTCTGTGACTTTTTTGTACAGTCCTTTTCTCGCGTTATCGCCTAGCGGCAAAACCCGACGGCGGATCTAGACGACCAATGGCACCATCCTCCAATGCATTCAAGAGCCGGCTGGTCAGACATGGGCATTTAAAGCTACGTTTATCAGCCGATCATACCAAGTACCAAGTACATTGTCGAAACTGTTTATCAAGGTCATTGTGTCAAGGTCAAGGTCATGGCTGTAGAAAGGTCAAAAAACGCGGCTGGTCCACCTTGATTAAAAGGCAGTCTTGTTTCTTGTCATTATAAGAATTTGAGACAAGTCAAAAACTTGCTGCGGCAAAATACGACTTTCTGCATCATTTTTGCCTCCTGAAGCAATGCGTTGGGGCAACTATTGCTATGGCGACTAAGCTGTCTGAGTGGCTGTATGTGTGTCTGTGTGTCTCTCACGTTGATGTATTGTGCCCAAACGACTAAGTCAATCATCATGCGACCTTCACTAGGTTGTAGCCCAGCCATTCTAGTTTTCCCTACCAAATATGAACCCGATTGCTGGAAGGATCCCGCTAATTAAGGGCGTCAAATATTGGGAATACATTATGAATACGTTATTCTGACAGTTGCATGGCGGCCTCTGGCGAATACGTTTGTACAAGCGTCGGGCGGCATGTCAGCGACGGCTGAGGTTCTGTTATAATAACTTGAAATACACCATGCACGACGTCGCATGTTAACCATGGTTTACACAACGGTTGCAAGAAGAATAAAGCACTGTAAAGTCTGCAGCAGACAGATTTGGTCATGTTTTCGTTTTAGTGGGTTATCACAGAGTGTCTAAAGGCCAATTTTGTGAGGAAAACGTTTAGAAATATGTTTCTAAAAGCAAAATGGCAGCTCAAGCCGAGCAAAATTTCCGAACTGATCGCATTGTTATAGTGGTTGACGGAAGGCAGTTAAGTGTTCAGCGCGTTTGTTCCACTCAGTCACTCACTTCCGGTTACGTGCCACACGACACACGCATACCACTTAGACTCTATAGGCGCCACGTCTTACTCAGCATACGTCTTCCGTCTTGTTTCGTTTCTATGACTCTGTCCGCCTGTATAGGCAAAATAGGCATAATTCAATCGGCCTGTGCCGTTGGTGATTCTGTCTGTGCGTCTGTGTGTAATAGGCTAACGAGGAAGAGGCATAGCGGCTGGCGGTAGAGTTTGATCTGGTTTTTGGTTGTTATAAAACAATCCGAAAGATGCTCTATCTTAGACAGTAACAGTTTGGCGACATTTATATCCGACTGCAAAACTTGTGCTCGAAAAAGTTCATTCATATGTACCCAGTGAACACAGTTGTGAACATGGGATCTGTCAATGCCAATGTTCCTTGTGCGGTGCTGCAAACGATACGTGCTGAAAGGGGAGTTTTGCAATTGGATACTAATATTATGCAAGACATATATACATTATACAACATAAATAAAATAAAACAGGCTCACCGGTACACAAATGCTGTGCATATACATTATATGTTTTTACAAATTGCGAAAATTCGACTTTTGCACTTTTTGCAGACAGAGACATCGTTTTTGAGCAAATCAGCATGTCGCTACAGACTCACCTGTATATATAGCTGAAAGAATTGCAACGAACGCGTAGGCGAGCGACTGCAGAGCGCGGAACAACTTGCAACACGTCGTTAGCCGTGCCGGACCACACGCAGAGTGGTATAGCTGTCATGCCGCAGCGCTGCAAATGTACTAATGTCGAGCGACGTTGAGTGCTTGCGATGCGAGTGATAGCAGCAGCAGCAGCAGCAGCAGCAGCGATGGCTGTTAGCTGGCATGACAGGTGTCACAGACACCAACGCACACCAGACGCACTCGTTACACACCAACTGACTAGAGGAGTACACTTTGAATAACTTTATTCACCATAATAGCACAGAAGCATACAAACAGGATAATAAAAGACAGAGAAACAATTACACTGTGTCTAAGGGAGCACAAAGCTGTGCGCCGCCGATTTTCGCTGCCATAGCCTTTAAACTAATTTTCGGCTGCATCTCATGCATTCCATGCAGCCTATTGTTACCGATGTGCGCGTTGTCTGTCCGTCCGTCAGTCTGTCTGTCACGAATGCTCCGAAGACCCCGCACAGTGAAGCCGACTTGAGACTCGGCTTCACTGTGCGGGGCATTTGGTGCAGCTTTTGTCAAATTACTTTGGCCTCCTGTCTATGCAGCGTACTGTAGTCGAACGCCGCTGATTCGTGCGTATGACGTAGGCCTACGCGTGAATGAATATAGATGTATAGACACACTACACGAAAATGAACCGCACAACAGTCATGTTGCTAATTTGGAGAAACTATTCCGGCATGAAGAATGCAGCCAGAAAGTCAGTTAACGACACTCACATTAGTTCAGGGTTATAGCTTACTAGAGCTGAACTGTTTTGAAGAAATTGAATCAATTATTAGGCCGCATTAGTATGCTTTTGATATGGCCTATTGCGACCGATGATCCCGTAGCGTGGTGTGCCAGTAAATCTGTCTGTCTCCTGTTAAGGGCGGAGAGTAGAGACTCTTGGGGACCCTATAGACACATTGTGTTCATGGAGTCTCGATCCTCCTACGGCGAGGGAAGGGGAGTGGGGGATTTTTTCTCACTGTATAGGAATTTTCAGAATCATTCGCCCCTATGGCGTTACCGGCACTTGTTAGTCGCCGCCATTGTGCTCGAATTCGAAGCGGCCTTTGCCGAAATACTCTGCCTCTTATTAGCTATATTGTTAAGCGTAAGGTTTTCGTCAATTTTTATAATGATAACCATGATAACAGTGATGAATAAAATATAGCGATATATCGGTATTGCGATATTTCAGCGTGCGTGCACCTCTACAACTACAGTAGATAGTAAATTAGGCCTACACACCGGTGCCATGATGCTTTTACAGCCATCACTCGTCATTGAAACCAAATTGTGCAATGTGCACCTTGATCTGAAAACGTGTCGGTCCACTTTTGGATTTCTGCAGCAAATTGTATTCGATTGTGATATTTTTTTACATTATCGTAATAACAATACAGCAATATATAAACGGCATAAGCAACGGGTAAATGGTAGCCTAATAATGTCGAATTTTATTGTACATTATAACTAAAGGAAGAGAAATTTTTATAATAATCACAACCACTCTTAAGCAGTATCATTATCATTAATTAGGCTACCATATATTTTGCCGCCCGAACGCAATGCGTTGGGGCGGCTATTGTTGTGGTGACGTGGCTGTATGTCTGTACTGTATGCCTGTCATGTTAATGTATTGTGCCAATCGACTAAGTCGATTATCATGCGACCTTCACTAGTCATTCTAGTTTTTTGATATCAAATATCAACCCGATAGCTCGAGGAGATCCGCCTCATTGAGGGCGCCAAATGGGAAAGGAGAAAATCATTGTCGGAAAATAGGCAAATATGCTGTCAAGAGCTGCCCTCTGACTGCGACTCGAAAAATCCGGCCAATAAATCGCGACTAGCGGTACGCCATGTTGGGAATATGAAATGCACAAGCGTTCAGACGGCATGTCAGCCAAAGCAGAGCTCCTTGCTATCCGTTCTTTTTTGTGCTAAATGTTTGAATAATTTGGCTAGAATTAAAAGTGCTTGAAGAATTATGGATTGTGAAGAGAAGAGAAAACTAAATCCAGTATTTAGCTGAGCTAGCGAGCTCTTTCTTATAACCGAACAAAAGCTGTCTGTGTGTGTTTATATTTGTTAAGCAGAGTTGCACAGATCATAATTGCTAGACACAAGAGACTTGTAATCTTTTATGCACAGACGTGCTTATGAGCTCTGATCATAAACCAAAAACCAGTTCGCTCTGACTTACTCTATTGGGTCTTTTTGCTCGTTATAGATTTCTCTTTACGGCAACTTATAGCTCACTTCGCTTTATTGACGTTTGCCAGATGGCGTCACTGGTCTTTCGCTTATATAGCCGTGCAGCCAGCTGAGTTTCACAGCCCACAGGCTGTCTAATTTAAGTGACGGTCAGACAACCGTCAACCAGAACCTGTAGTGAATAGTGATGAATGACTGTAGCTAACAACGTGACAAACGCTTTGTGTCATCGATCAAAGATGGACTGTAGTGTAACCTGTGCATAAAAATGTCAGGATTGACATGATAAAATGTTGTGCTCAAGTCTAACAACATGACTCATTGGGTGACTCGGTGGTGTAGTGGTTAGCGTCGTGGCTCGCGACTCAAGACTCAAGAGTTCACGGTTCGGCACATGGCTCCTCCGCTCCCGGTAGCAGCTGTGACATCTACCAGCTTAGTGAGGCGTAAGGGTTTGAACAGCTAACAACTGCTATATCCGCCACATAATTGCTTCTCACTTTTGTGGTGCCTAAACCAACTCAGCCTTCCATCCTCCGGGATCGGTAAACGAGGACCAGCTTTGGCTGGAAAGGCAAAGGCCCGTATGGTTCATTCCATTTGTGGATAAGCACGTGGGTGGCAGGTAAAAACTGTAATCCTTTGACAACGCGTGCCACACCTGAGCGCTTCTGCAATAAGATTTTCTTATAAAGAGGCGCTGTATCAAGTGTCCGCCACCTCTGCCTTTACCTCTAACGCCCATAGAGTAATGTTCTGTGAGCAAAACATCTCACAGCACGCCGAACGTGGATGTGTTGGTCAAGTGAAGGCATCTGTAATTCCGTACGCCGACCGGAGCTTGGAGTGCCGTTAGCGCGTCGCCGCGTTGCGTGTGCACAAACAATTTAGCACGGTCGTGTTCTGTCTAGACAAGTATTGTGTAACTCGAGATGTGCACTTGGCCGACGGCGAGAAGCTGAGACACATTACTAATGAGACAGAGTTTTACCGTAATGCGGTAACGACAACGTCACGCCTCTCAGATGTCACAGATAGAAAGCACTTTGCTGTTCGCACAGTATGGCAGGAACACACGCCAGGTGAAATAGGGCCCTAGGTGTCAGGACCATACGATACACCCGCAAGCACTATACGTTAGCATTTTTTTGTAACTTTAAACGTGCGTGTGACGGAAAAACAAGCGGTAAAAGAAATTTGGCGAAGACCGAATCGAAATCCTTTACAAACCCTCGCTGTGGAGGGATGAAGACTTCACGTAATACACTGTTTCTTGGGTCCTCAAGAGTGTCCAGTCCAAGCAGGACCTCGATTCTTCTGCCGTTTTTGCACAGCGTAGTCGTGTGACGGAGAGAGAGACAGACAGGCCTACTGAAAGGCGCCCACGCTATGGCATCAGAGTCCGCAACTTCGCATCTCGCTATCCAGCGATTACGGCCTAAAATACTCGTGAACTAAAAGCAAAGGCGTTGTTGTACAGACAACGAAACGCGAGGGATGGGTTTTCTACACGAGGTGTATTAGACGTGGAGCTGTGTGGACGTTTCATCTTCAAATTGCGTCAAGGGCCCAAAGAGCGTCGACATCGAAGACAAATGCTGTTTCCATGCAGTAGTCGACGGACGGTAAGAAACCTTGATATAATGAGAAGCAAGCAAAGCGAAGCGACGTCCTAATATGATATGAAGGAACAATAAAACGAAATTATTCTCACCGGAACCGAGTCGTCGTTGCGAGACGTGCATATGGATGCGGTCTTGGCAGCCGGACGTTGACATGACATCCGGAGTGACACACTCCCGGAGTGCCACACATTGACCAGGGGCGAAGGAATATGGGGCTAAGTAAGTCTAGTTTCGACCGAGTTGATATCACGGGACGCAGGTTATCAGAGGCGTATTTACATCAAATATACAAAGCGAACTCGATGTTGTCAAGAGTGCGTGTGCGTAGGCTCTGGTAAACCGCTGACAGTTTGCACTCTGTTGTTTTTTTATATCATAAAAACTCAGACAGGCGTCCGCTTCATTGCAAATAGTAACCATGGCTTTTTTGATTGCTGGATTGCCAGTTGCTGCAAAGTTTTTATGCGCATTTTGACGTTGTCGTCCGCTTATAGAGTAGATCAAGTCAGGTTTCGGTGAAATTAAGTGCAACACCGTAAACAAGTGCTCAAAGTTTCGATAAAAAATGAGTCAGCAGATACAAAATTTTGCCGTATGGGTGCTTTTTTCGACTGATCTTTATGTCATCGGTTACGAGAGTTTGTCAGCAAATTCGTTGTTTGTTTCTGTCGTGTTATTCGACTTGGTGCATCAATCTGTAACAGTCGCAGACTCAGTACGAGTAGCCTACATCGCAAGCCGTTTTATGCGACTGCGACACGAGCTAGCGACAGTCTCGCCCAATAATCACCTGCTGGCGCGTCGCCGCCGACGACCACCTGCGACCAACCGGCAATATTTCGGCGGTCGACATCAACTGCACACGAGAAAAACTAAAGAGATGCGAGACAGAAAACTGCTTGACGATACTATACCGCGGTAATTACACTTCAACCACGCGACGCTGTTGCAACCAATAATGTTACTTGATCGCCATTTTGTTTTTTCATCTATAGGTAT
>Ga0126335_1002937_pt1 | contig 10409 bp, 8 predicted proteins | sample OlaspJWI45metaG_FD_108409 | JGI IMG/M metagenome (GOLD analysis project Ga0126335, IMG submission 108409) | Marine gutless worms symbiont microbial communities from Oahu, Hawaii - Olavius sp. 1 OAHU.JWI-45 metaG | ecosystem: Host-associated > Annelida > Digestive system > Unclassified | place... | reverse complement strand
TACTAGTCTCATCCAAGTTGCTGCACCAGCTTACTTGAACATTACACACATACAGAATGGTCCAAAAAGTGAGAACCGTCTCATTTTTGTCTCAACTTTGTCAAATCGATATTGCTGACTTACTTATTACCTTATTTTCTCGTTCCTGTTAAATATTCTTTGAAATAGCAGATATTTTATTGAAACAGGCCTAAATGTTGTCATCTGCTGCCTGCACATTGAACATGTGTTACTGTGCAAATTTTTGAGCAGGCAATGCCCTTTTCACTCTACCAAATCTAACTTTTTGGAAGTCAGTCTGGTCCACTGCAATTTATGGGATGTCATCCAGTGGTGAGTTTGTCAGCAAACTGATATACACTTTACATTATACACTTACAGTTGTATGATGTCAATGAACTGAAGCACATGTATGGCATGGCATAGTGGAACTGATGAAAGTTTACTGACAATGCAATTGATGAGTGGCATTGGCATCTTTAAGCATGTCTGTGGCATATAATGGACACTACGAGCAACTGTTGTGACAGTATCAGTATCTATTCAGCCATATGACATGAAACATTGAATTTTTCAACACACATGATACGCTTTTAAGTAGCATCTTTTGTAATACAGCATGAAATTGGATTTCCAATATTTCCCAAGGTAGTGCAGCAACATATGTAAGGTGGCGTGTTGCATGACTTTTGTTGGGACAGTTTTTGCTCTTTCTTGAAAGAATTTTGGAAATCGGTTAAGATTTGACGAAGTTAAAGGCTAAAAAGTGACCCGTTTTCACTTTTTTGTACCACTCTGTATAACAGACATCATAAAGATGATGAAACATGAAGAAGTCAGCCATTTCAAGTACAAGTACAAAAAACATTTCATCATGTAAGTGTAAAATCTGTGAGAGTTCAACCAATGCCAACAATGTCAGACTTGCACTCAACACATCTGACATTGTATAAAATAAAGGAAATTGATCAGCAGAATAATTATAAAGCCACTTTCAGCAAAATTCTAACTACAAATGTAAAAATCCATTGTCCAGATGCACAACTTCACATGAAAATCACTTACTGATTTTGGACTGGGCTTTTGCTCTTTGAAGAAATGCAGTTTGCCTTCAACAAGTATGACAAAAGACAAAGACCAACTTTTTCTGAAACAAAACATATAGACGGTGGTCTATAAAAACATGTCCTTCTACATTCGAATATAACTTCAGCTAATTTTAACTGATTTTTGTTTAATTTTTACCTGGATTATTTTAATCAGAAACAAATTTTGCACACAACTCTACTGAACTTTATCACATCACCATAACTTTACAAGCACCTTACTTCGTAAAATAAAATAAAACTTCTCCAGTTAAACACACTATCATTTGTTTTACAATTTATATTAAACACATAATAAAACAAAAGCGGCAACGACAGTCATCATAACATAGTCATTTTAAGAGTAGCAATCATAAACAATGTTCAAAATGTCTGCCTTCAGCATCGACACCAGCCAACAAAAGTGGCGTGATTTGCAACAAAGGTCAACAACAAGCAATGACTTCATTATTCATCATCATCATCATCATCATCATCATCATCACTGTAAAATTTCCAGTGCGCCTATTACTATGATAGGAAATAGATTCACTACAGAGTCATTAATGTGATCAACAGACATCAAACGCCAAACTGAAAAGTGTGTTTCAAGTTGCTTTCTGAACAGCCTAGGATCAGCGACAGCACGTAAGTCTTCAAGTAGAGAGTTCCATTCTCATCGAACTTGGTGCATCACTGAGGCAGAGAAAAGTCCGTCGACGATGAAGATCAGAGAATGCGATGAAGACGACCGCAGTCGACATGACTCACCCGCACTTTTCTGAGTGTATGAGACAGCACAGCTTGAACTGGACGCGCCAATGGACCGGCAGCCAATGCAACTGAAGAAGGCTCACCGTGACATGCTCGCATACGCCCAACTCGAAGATCAAGCAGCGGCATTCTGGAAGCGTTGCAGTGCTGCGATCATTGTTTGTGACAGACGGGCTCGCATCAAGTTGCAGCAATCTAAATCAGGGGTGTGGCCCTAACGAAAGCTATGCAACAGTAGGCCATAGGGGGCAAGTTCACATGACCTAATTCTGAATTCTGAGACCCCCTCATAGCTCCGGAATGGCTGAAGCTACAGAATTGAAATTTAGTGTGCCCATAGACGGCTGGGGGCCCTAACGAAAACTATGCAACAGTAGGTTATATGCGGATCCGCGTCTGGGTCACGTGACCTACTTTTAACTTTTGCGATCCCCTACATATCTTAGGAACAGCTATAGTTATAGAGTGCAATGCGTGCAGCATGTGCGGTGCATTTGATACGGCCTTCGCCAAACTACTTTGGTCTCTTGTTTTTAATGTTTATTTCCAGTTTCAGCAGTGCAAAAATTATTGAAATCTGTGAAGATTTGACAGAGTTACATTCGAACATAAACTAGACATTTTATGAAACACAGCCACAGTTTAGTATTTTATCAGGTAGCATGCATATATTTTTCAGGTGATGTGAATAATCTTATTGTGTTACATGAGCAATTTGTTCATGGTTAAAACTATATAAAATCATATTAAACTGTGTCTGAGGGGAGCACAAACCTGCACAGGTGACCTTGAGATTAACCACATGACCTTAAAAGTCAAAGGTGACCTAAATATTCAAAAGATGTACCCTCATACTGAAAATGAAGCTGCTAGCTTAAGGCATTCAAAACTTCAAGAGTTGAATTAAAAAATACAAAGTATGTTTCAAGGTCAAAAGCTCCAAATTACTGCGAGTGTTATTGTAATAAATATTCTGATCAAGCCGCAGCAATTTCTGACCAGTAGTTTTTGAGTTGCATGCTACAGCTTTTTTGCTGCCATGATCTTGACTTTGTACTCATGACCTCGAAACTCAACCATGACCTAGATATTGTGAAGATGTATCTCCAAACTAAAAATACAGTTGCTAGGTCGAGCCATTCAAAATATATAGCCTGAATTTTAAAAGAAAGTACGAAAAATGCCGTCAAGGTCAAATGTCACCAACTCAAAAACACTTCTAGTGTTCTCCATGAGACATATTCCTACCAAGTTACATCAATTTCTGATCAGTAGTTTTCAAGATTTTGTGGACAGATGCACAAACAGATGCCACCAAAAACAATACCTGCTCATAGCATGAGCACAGGTAACAAGATTGCCTTTAAATAAGATGTGAACCACCCATGTACCTTTGCTATGGCACCCTTGCCGTGCCCAATGACCTAATAAGAACTTAGCCAGAAAACATAGCCAGATTAAGAAACTTCGCTTTATTACCACACGACACACAAGGGGAAATTATTTGGCACCCTCATATGTGCTTCTAACTACATATAGTGCTATTAGGCTGCATCACATTAATATTTATTATTCAATTATTATCAATATCAATATTAACAATATTATTATCAATACTGTACATATTACTATTCACGAATCACTAACCTGGCCTTCTTCCCACAATCTAACTTCTTCTGGCGATAAAGATGCCCTTGTTTTCGTACCATCTGTAACACAGAGAAATCACAAAATTAATATCACACTTATATGCTAAAAGTTAGTTTCAGTGGTCAATTTTTGAAATGAGTGTTAACACTCTGCATATACCAGATGCCCCAAAAATGAACCCAACAGTGTTTTGTCATCATTTCTGTAAAGGCTAAGAACTTTTCTGCCAAATTTTTTATAAGCTATGAGTTCGCTTGTTAAAGTAACATGGCACAGCACCTTCAAACAAAGCAAAATGATCTCAGCTATTTTATAGAACTGACTTTTAAACTGAGTTTTTTTACAATTTTTTACTTTGAGATTTATTACAATTATACGCACATGGACATATTTTATTCCTGTTAATAGGAATCGCTTGAGCAGCAAACTCTGTTGAGTAAAAAAACAGACAGATATTCGAGTAATGTTGTCAAACCTTTAATGGTAACGCCTGTAGTTTTACGTCTTGCTGACTGGAAGTAATATCACCATCATCATTGGCTGCCAAGCCATATCGTGTCTGGATCAAACAATGTTAGACATGAATAAATTTCACTGCGGATGAGCATGAATTTGATCACATTCACTAAAGTGCTAAAGACTGACACTGCCAGTGAGTATGTATTTTAGGCTGCATAGAATGCATGAAATGCAGTCTATTCTTACCGATGTCTGTGGCATCTGTCTGTCAGTCTGTCTGTCACGCGGCTCATCTCGGCTTCACTGAGCAAAAATGGCTGAATAGATCAAGATGCTGCTTGGGGTGAACACTCCATGGGACCATGGAACGTTGTCTTAGACAGGGGTGCCGATCCCCTGATAGAGGGAGGGGGAAAGCGGCCCCAAAATGGGCCTCAAAGGGTGAAATGGTAAAACTGATATAGCTCTGCAATCAATCGTCCAATTTGGCTGAAATTTTGCACGATGACATATACGAAGGTCCCCACAGGACTGAGGCCATCAAAGTTGGAACCAGAAGTAGAAATCCTCCGCCAGGGGACATGTTTTCGAATTCAGTTTTGAGGGCATATCTCCACTGACGATCAAGACATCTTCACCATATTTGGTGCGTACGTAGACAATAGGGTCCCGCAACATGCTGAATGGTCCAAATACGCTTTCCTCCATAATCCAAGATGGCGAATGGTGGCCATCTTGAATTATTTAAATTGCCATGACTTGGCCTCCCGATTGCCCGATTTAGTTGAAATTTTGCACGATGACAGACACAGAGGTCCCCGAACGAGTGAATGCATCAACCTTGAAACCGGAATTAGAATTCTGCCACCAGGGGGCGTTTGTTTTCAAATTTTGCTTTGGGATCATTTTTCCGCCGCCAATCTAGCTATCTTCACCAAATTTGGTGTGTACATAGATAATGGGGTCCTGCAACGTGCGGTGTGGTCCAAAGATGCTTTCTTCGAAAATCCAATATGGCGGATGTCAGCCATTTCCAATAAGTTAAATTGATATACCTTAGTCGCCAACTGTCCAATTTGGCTGAAATTTTGCACGGTGACACACACAAATGTACCCAAAGAACTGCCCTGGTAAACCCGACAGCCGGAAGTAGAATTCTGCCACTAAGGGGCATTTTTTCAAATTCATTTTGGGAACATACTGTCGCCACCGATCAAGACAGTTTCACCAACATTGGTATGTGTGAAGACAGCAAGGTCCTGCAACATGTGGAGTGGTCCAAATATGCTTTCCTCGAAAATCAAAGATGGCGGACGGCAGCTTGTATACCGAGTGTTTACCTGTTTAGATGGCTTGGTGGTGTAGTGGTTAGATGTCGGATTTGCGACTCGCGGTCGTGGATTCGAATCCCGGTCACATCATTGCTAGTTTTTTCTGAGGTTGGTAAACGTTTCTTTCAGGTAAACTATCTTGGGATGTAACCACCACCTAGGTCAACTCAGCCTTGCATCCCTTCTGGGTCGCTAATCAAGTACCAGCTTCGGCTGGGGTAAAGGCGGAAAAGTCACCACTGCCAGGTGGCAGGTAACACTGTGTGATCCCATATGGTATGTGATTTCCCGTAGCGGTGAGGTGAGTTCATGAACTGCTAGATCCCATTTACTTTACTTTACTCTACCTTAGATAAGCGTTTTCCAGGGCACCGTCATATCCGTCATGGTGCAAAACTTAAACAAACTTGGACAATCCACAGCCAAGTTACAGCAATTTAACTATATAAAATTATATTAAACTGTGTCCGAGGGGAGCACAAGCCCCTCTCGCAAAATACCTCCAACCACAATTCTCACAATGCATTAAAGCTACCCATTCACAAACGTCCCCACCCCAGTGCACGCCACTGCACATACACCCCCTTTTGCTATAACCCTCCGCTTCCCCCAAAGAACCCCCCTCGCCAGATGGGTGCTCGCTTTGCGTAGCCTCAAGTGGCCATTTAGATTTTATTGCCACAGTTCCAGTTTAATTTCAGGACACTCTTGTCTCTACAGAACGGCTAAAGGTAGACACACTGTATGTACAGTCGACGCTAAGTTATGCCATTTCGTTGAACCTCTGCAACAAGAATACTCCAGCACGCATGACGTGTGCACTGCATTCGATGCAGCCTTCGCCAAATTACTTTGGCCTCTTGTTAAGCTTTGTTGGTAGGTAGTACAATAACTGTCGACACCCGTAGCATAAACATTCATTTTTGGTGTGCGGATACATCTTCCTAAATTACAAATCAAGTTCATATACCAAATTAATGGGCTAGAAGTAAAGGTGACATGAGCAAAAACAGCACGCACCTGAGTAAGCGGTGTTTGCCTTTGCTACAAGAAAAACTAATATTGCACACAGAGAACAGTAAATGTCAGAGACTTGTCACCTTCACATTACCTATACCGACAGCAACCCTCAGATACACTTAGCACACAGAATCTCACAGATGTACTACAACGTGCTACCAAAATGCAAAACACGTACCACATCTGTTTTCTGCAAAGCTGCTTGATGTTCACTGATTGTTCTGTGTATTTCATCCAAATTAGCATAGCATGACTCACCACCTGACCTACGCTGTAAACTCTGTATCTCAGACAAGTTGACATAACATGCTTCATTGTCATCACTCTCAACCTGCAAGCAATCAAACAATACAGACTGGAAAAATACTGATATCCTATCAGCACTACTAACATTATGCAACACTATCATCTCACACATTAAGTCAACACAAACACCTCAACACTATAACAAAAACTGAGATGTTTCGTCAAAGCAATACAAAACTGTGTACAACAACATCAAGATGACGATTTTTTTTACTGCTAAACCAGTTAACCAAATGCATTATGTAAATTGTAATACACACAAAATTATACATATGCTTCCCATTTCCCAGATCTAGTTTTGTGCCCAGTCTATGATACAAATATGGACTGGCAGCAATGCCAACAGTCGAAAATCATGCCACTGCCGTAAGTAGTATAACATAGCAGATCATCAGAGTATTTTGTTGGTTTGAGTCTGTCATTCTGGGGATCCGCCATTCCAGATCTCTCACTATTCTAAGGCTGGCACTAACCCTACAACTCACCCTACTGACTCTAACCCTAACCCCAACACTAACACTAACTTCAAACCTAAATTCAAAAAGCCTGACAATAACCCTAAAGGTGACCCTAGTGAAAAACCTAGGACGACGGCCCTCTGGAATGGCAGATCCCCAGAATGGCAGGCCATTACCATTTCGTTGATGTCAATGCTGCCTCGAGAATCAGACTGATAGTCACTGGTTGTCTCACTGTCCATCATTCGAGTGGGACTTCTAACCCCTTGCTGCTCTCCATCAATGGCATTGTCATAGTCTGTGGGCGGGCTTGCCATATACTCCCCCTCACTGACTCTAGCTGCAGATAAATAACCTGTCACATTTGCAACAGATGCGGGAACATCAGCATGATCTTCCACCTGGCTATCAACTGTATTTCCTTCATGCCTATCCAGAACGTCATCTAAACTCTTCAAAACACTCTCTGGATCCGACAGCGTTTTCACAACCTTAGGCTTGGGTTTTGGCTTAGGCTTCGGTGCAGTAGCAGACTTCTGGCGTTGCAGTTGTAAATGACCACTGTAATCACCTTGACTCAACCTGTCAGTAACGTTGCTAGCATCAACTGAATTTCTCTCACTGGAACTCATTGTGACTCATAATTGGACTTGAGTCAAAACACCGTTAATATGATGAATCCTGCACATACAGCAATACAAACCTACAATTACAAACAAAACTCTGATTTATAGAACTCTATAATGGGCCATCCATAAACAACATCTTGCAATCTAAGATATAATTTACCCTCTTCCCTTCATCACGCTCCACCACAGTGCTCTGAACCGGACCCCACCTCTAAAACGATGTTAGAAACTGTTGCTCCCTCCTCCCATTTAGTTACTGTTGTTTTGTGAAGATCAGTTACTACAGCTGCCCAGTTAACTCAGATGGTAAGTCACCGGGCAGTGCCTGCTGGCCAAGCTGCCTGAATGGGCTGGGTTTCACATACTGGTCAAGATGGCCTGGCCTGCTCAGTTAGGCATATACGCAACGAGAATAAATTCTCAGGCAAATACAGAGGGTCTCTTTAACATGGACCCTCTAAGCCTGTATATGTGTCAGAGCATGCGCATTCACTGCAGGCTAACACCAGCGATGTGAACCTGTGTTCACGGGTCGTGAGAGATGGCCTCAGCACTGACTGCGACTACAATAAAACCAAGCTAGTGCCACAGTCCCCACAATAAAACACATCAGAACAGTTCTGTTTATACGTTAACAAACAATAGCATTTATTATTTTCAAAACTGCAAATAGTGTAAAATGTAAATTTTCAGAGATAAAGTGAACAACAACAGTGATGACACTAACACTGAACTGAGACTGGTCGAGTGAGGAGAAGGCTGATGGTCAAGAGGCTGATGATAAACCAGGACGTTTGTTTCAGAGATCCAGTGACGAAAATTGAGAAATAAATCAGTGACTTCCAGAGAAGATTAAGTATGTGGGGCACGTGTAAATGCAGAATGCAGGAAAGTGCCAACGTGTTAAATGCTGAGCATTCCGTGCGGAGAAAATGGTAAAGTGCAGGGTGCAGGGTGACTATATGCGTAATGTAATTTGCTCTGTTACCGAACGATGAGGGGTGGGAAACCAACCGCAGTACCATGGCATGGCCAAGGTAAATGAACCATGGTTCGACCATGATGGTTCAACCAAAGAATGATTACCATGGTCAAACAATGGTTCATTCATTTACTATGGTACAACCATGGTTGTACCATGGTAAATAAATCATGGTTCAACCACCATATATGGTGGAACCATGTTGGTGGTCCAGCCATGGTTGAACCAGTGTTGTACCATGGTAAATCAACCACGGCTCGACTACCATGGTTGTACCATGGTATATGGTTCAACCCTTATAGTCGAACCATGGTTCATGGGGTTCATGAAAAATAAACCATGGTTCGACTATCGTGCTTAAACCTTGGTGCCACAGACGGTTTTAACGTGGAACTCTCATACTGGTGAAATAGAGAGGTCCGTTCGTTGTTACGAGATGTACACTATCTCAGTGGTAGCTGAGCTCTTGTGGGGTAAACTTTATACTGAACATTGACTGACATTGCTGAATCGATTACCGTGCAACCAACTGATTGTCTGCAGCTGATATGTCGCCGCCGGACTCGTTCGCAGTGTGTGTTCTAATTTGCAGGGCGACACTTTGCCCAGTATTTTACACATTCGCACTTGCCCGCACTCTACACATGCCCAAGTAGGCAGACAAGCAAGGGTGATGAGACATGAGAAGGAGAAGAGACATGGCCCACGACAGTAAGCAGAAAATAACTTCCGAGGGCTGACATGTTCAGACCCCAAGACACCTGGCCCCACACCAAGGTGATAGGGTGTGTGAAGGCGGCACACCCCCATAATGTATCCCCCTTCCAGAATTCTGTTGAATATTTAACATCAAAGTAGCACATTTTAGATAATTCTGAGTGCTAACTTCTTTCTTTGTAACTAAACCTAGCTACCGTTGTGCCCCCTTTTGTCGTTTCTGGGAGGGGTTTTCTGGGGGAAGAGTCTTAAGTCCAATAACCCTCCCCCCTTGACCACGCCCCAGACGATGCGTTTTAACAGAAATAAATCACGCAAAGGTCGACAGATTGCAAGAATTTCGTGTATGTGAGATATGTTATACTGCGATGAAATAACTTTAGAGCATACGTCTGCAGTTGTCTGAAACGCAAAGTAAACATTTCAGTAAACTCAAAGTGTCAGTTTTCTTCACGCTACAGGCTCATGGGAATTCCCTAGCCACCCATTACACCACACCTATCTGTAGGAAATACAGGTGGGTTGAGAAACTTTGACACACTACAGTTTTATTTTGCACCATTCGATTTATAGTTTATCGTGCACATACTCTACAGTGCAAATACATCGAATATACTAACAAATCTGTAGCATACGCACGCTGTTAATTAAAGTACAAATGAGTGACAGTGACACAGCCTGTCACGCACTAGGACGGTATACCACAGCGCAAACACCTGCCCACCTGCCCGCAGGCCCGCTGCGCTACGCATGTGCTCCTACTGAATGTTGTTCCACTTGTTGCGTAATACCCCTCTGAATTACTGAAAAAGTAACTAGTAAGTAGTCTGCTCGCAAGTTTTAAGTAAGTAAACCGTAAGGCTTACAGCGAGTAGCGACCGACACAACTCAACTGGACATCCATGCAGTTGAGCTGATCATGTTTCTTCTAACAATCTTCATTATCAATCTGCCTATGGTAAATTTCATTACACTGAAACAGCTCTAGCCTTTATAGG
>Ga0126335_1002936_pt1 | contig 10410 bp, 9 predicted proteins | sample OlaspJWI45metaG_FD_108409 | JGI IMG/M metagenome (GOLD analysis project Ga0126335, IMG submission 108409) | Marine gutless worms symbiont microbial communities from Oahu, Hawaii - Olavius sp. 1 OAHU.JWI-45 metaG | ecosystem: Host-associated > Annelida > Digestive system > Unclassified | place... | reverse complement strand
TCCCCATGACCCCCAAGTTTTTTGTCTACAAACCATCCCCAGGGCACCCTGGAGCTACCCTGAAAATTTGGAGACAATCGCACTACCCGTTCACAAGTTTTTAGTGTTCAGACAAACAGACAAACACAAATAGTTTTATGTATGTAGAAGGTAGAAGAAAGATGCCTGTATGGTGTGATTTGTAGCAGATGATAGTAATGCAATGGAGGAAGTTTCTGTACCTTGCTGTTCACATGATGGTGCTGACTCCTGCACACAGGCCACTGTTGATGCTATGCCACCAGCAGTCTCTGGCGTTACTGTAGTCAGTACAGATGTAACTTGTGTAACTGACGCATCACGGTCTCATACGCCACCAGAGAGAGATGTCAACTCAAGCAAGTCAAGCTGTGTGAGCACAGTCATCAGTGTTGGGACAACAGCTGAGAATGTATCATCGCGAGGTGTGTTGTCTGCTGCACTTCTACACTGTGCTCTTGTCTTGCTGATAATTAAGCATCTGTAAACAATGTGCAGGTGTTTGTTTCTTGTGCTCGCTTGATATAATGATAGTTTTCCTTGGAGATGAAATGAAGAAAACTTTCACAATGCTTTGAATTTAGCTTGTTTTGGTAATTTTGGTTCCTGTACAGTGCCTCGATCTTTACGAGAACCTTACCCAGAAGTACGGCACACATTGTCAAGGGATTTCACAGTTTAGTGGGTTTGTCTGCGAATGGAATGAACCATGTCTTTGCCTTCAGAGTAATGTAGCTGGTCCTCCAACCACCCTAGAGAGATAAAAGGCTGAGTTGACCCGGGCCTGACGTTGATTAACTCGTTGGGAAGAAGAAATCAATCATATCAGTATCACGTGTAGCATTAGCAAGCATCGTCTTCGTATTTTGTTTTGTACCTACAGGCCCGATCTAGGTTTGTGATTGTTTAATGGAATGTGCACTTGACTGCAGATATGTACATCAATGTCAGTATCATTGGGTTGTACATGTAGCAGAAACAGAATCACATGATGGCAATGAAGCTGTTTCGGAGTCTGCAGTCCTGGTTCCTGCAGCAGCACCAAGCAGCTTGGCTTTTACTATAGACTTTGGCCAGAATAGTGACAAGCCAGAGATTACTGATCACTGGAAACATCTGACTCCATACCGCGTACATGCCGGTGTTCAGCAGCGGTCAACCGTGACCAAGTCACGCTCCACCAACAAACAGCAGACAGACTTCGAGATCAGTGGTCGTAAAATGAACAAGGTTTGATTAGCTAAGTGCTGTTAGTTACTGTTATCACATTCTAAAACATAGTCTGCAGTGCAAGGCCACATGGCAGCACAAGCCTTTTGTCGGTACCAGGTTCTACTGCTTGATGACGGAGGCATGAGTGTGAACAACTTGCTGAGTCTTGCTCAGAGAATGGCTGGAAGTCGCAAATAGATCTGTTAGTTGCAAGTTTGTCTAAAAAGTTTAAGTTGGAAGGATAATGCATCTATAATATAGCTTCAGAATTGCATTTCAGAAATGTGTAATGCTTTCAATATTTTGCAACATGAACTGTTTGCAATAAATGAATGTGAACAAAATGTGCTTGTTTACTTGATATTTTGTAGCCCTTGCATGGTAATGACGTTTATTTTCTGTTTATACCGTGCAACATCTCCAGTGTAATTTCCAGGATTGTTATGCAGTTTGTATATGTCATAGTTAAGGTACGTGATCAAATAACAGAGTCCAGTTTATGTTGCATTATGTACGTATGCACATTGTATCGAGGAGCCGTTGCGTGTATGTGCCTGTATGCATGTGATGTTAGGTCCGCAGTAGTACTGGCAGACTGAGAGACAAACAGTCAGACAGTGGTGCTGGCTACTTGTCTGATGGACAGGGGTCTAGTAGATCTAGTGACAACGAGTCAGCAAGTGTCTGCAGTGAGATGGTCGGCACAACAGCCAGTGTTGTAGGTCAGTGCAGTATGTCAGTGTTTTCTGTGTAGATGTTTAAGTCTGACACGACCTAGTACCATTGTACAGATTGAACTTTAGTGAACTCGAATCAGTGAATTTAAATGACAATTTGTTATAATGAATTCAACAATGATTTGTTCTGTAGTATTTGTGATTGTATTCTTCTGTAGCTGTCTTACATGACATACTCGAAACATTCAGCTGTGTGGTACACGTTTTTCAGCAGACTTGTTAATACTCACTGTCTGTCACTGTATCACCTTATTATTATGATCTTGTTCATTCAGTAGTCCTGTATTCTCAGATGTTATGGTTCTGTAGTCAGAGTATCAGCATTGGAAGTGAGCAGTTCTTGCTCTTGTGTTGTGTAGCTAAGCAGCGGTTGCCACAGTCTCGACCAACGCCAAGTCGCTCTCAGCCGTCACTTGTTCAATCAAAACTGGTTATTGCATCTGACAAGAGCCAGAGAAAGACGTCAGCAGCTTTTACACAGGAGAAACGCCGATCAGCAGGCAGCGGTCGGGCCGTTAGTTCAAAGCCAAACGGTCCAGCATCCAACACACATTCGAAACCTGACATCAGTATAGCATTGACTGAAAGGACAGAAGTATCAGCAAAACGCAAATTGAAACCTGCCACATCCAGCAAGAGCCAGGTAGTAACGGCCAAGAAGTCAAGTGGCAAGCAGACTGATCCATTATTGAGTTCACCAAGATCACGAAGGCGTCAGCTTGCCGATGATAATAACGACGTGACAACTTACTTGCTTCATCGGATGCTTGGTGCCCCTGCTCAGCTGCCGGACGAGGGAATACAGCTTCTTAGTGCTGAGAAGAAGGCCACGAAGGATGACGAAGACAAGCACAGCGAAGCTGGAACTTATACGATTGATGATGAGGAAGACGAAGCTGTCAAAAAGAGTGTGCAGCAAGCAAGAGAATGCATTGACAGTGTATTTGGTATTGGCGATGGAACGGAGGTCCAGACTGGTGATGCCTCTAGTCATCTTGTCCGTCCTGTCATTGAATCTGATCATCACAGTGGTGCTGTTGGTTTGACACTTGATGGTGATGATGTCTTTATAGATGCTGATGATGCACAGCGACATTATGTATGTATACTGCTGATTGACAGGTTATTTGTGTCATTGTCTGAGATTATTTTTAGGCTACATCGAATGCATGAGGTGCAGGCTATTGTTGCCGATGATCATGGTGTCTGTCAAATTGTCAATCTGTCTGTCACACGGATCAATTTGGCTTCACTGTGCAAAAACTGCTCAACAGATCAAGATGCTGTTTGGGGTGAACACTTCTGGTGGCCCATGGAATGTTATGTTAGATGTAGGTCCTGATTCTCCCACAGAGAGGGGCAGGGATAGTTGGGGAAAATTTTTGCCACTTGTGGACCCACTACATATCTCAAGAATGGCTAAAACTAGAGAATTGAAATTTTGTGTGCACACAGAGGGCAGAGGGCCCTAACAAAAACTATGCAAAACTAGGTCATAGGGGGTTGCCAGCGCGGTCATGTGACTTGCTTTTGAAATTTGAGATTTCCCTCGTATCTCCGGAAGCGGGCCAAGGATCATTTATCTCCATCTAACGTGCAGCCTCATCTGTCTGCCATTGAAATGAGTATCTATTGTCCACATTTCTTTTTCGAGTTTCTCCAGATCTCATATCAAGAGCATGTAAAACTGATGTCACAGCTAAACAAAAGAATGTTTTTAAACAGATGTATTATTTTTATTTGCTAGTCAGCAGAGCAGGGAATCGGTACATTTTAATTTTTTGATCAGTTTAATGTAATCAGCTGTACTGTTTTATTTTTTATTTGTGCATTACTGAAGGGATAAATTTATGTTTAATTCAGCAAATCAAGATCAGTGAAGCAGTTTCAACAGCTTTATCAGCAACAAACCATGCCATCCAGCAAGGTATAGTCTTGTTTCTGACTGCATTTCATATTTGTCTGATAACAAATATTTTTCTGCTTGTATTTATTGGTGAATATGAGCTTTGTGCATGATTGATTTTCTGCATATTGTACCGTAACTGCTCTTGTCATTGTGTAGATTTTGTATGTTGTCATCATGTTTAGTTTCAGGATATGCTTTCTGAAATCGAATATAGCTTATTGTGTTGATTACTGAAATACTGCTGATTATGTACACGTTTTATCTATTGTTGGATTGTATGTAAATGTTATAGTACTGGGACTTGAGTCTCGCAAGAAGACAGTTGAAGATGTAGCTCAAGAACCACAGTCACCAGTCCTTGAGTCAGATGTCCTACAATTAGTTACCAGTGTCAGACAGTATGCAACTGATGAGCCGCTGTCTCAGAGTTCAAGTGTATCCGACTCTGATGGGCTGCGTCACTCTGACACAGTGCATGACAATGGCGACTTTGGAACGTTTACTATTTCCTATGATGCTCCGTCACCACGTCTTAGACACGAGACCCACAGTTTATCTCATGAAGAGGAACGTGAAGATGAAAAGCCTACAGTGTCAAGAGGCTTTGAGCATCGTGAATCCAACAGGTGTAGGGAGTCACATCAGACTAATGCCGACAGCCTCAGCAAGCATCATGGTGCAGCTGCGGCTAAAATTGGAGGACTGAAGAAAGTACCACGAGCTCTGCCAGTGGCTGCAAGAGCTGTGGGAGGGAAAGCACTGACGGGGATTCCAGTTGCACGGTCTGTTGGGGATGTGGCTCGGGCATCACGGGGCATTAACACAGCACCTTTGCCTCGGGCAGTGAAGAAAGGCTCACAGACGCCACCAGGACCACAGCCTTCATGGAGCTGCTGGCGCCAAGAGACCAACATATCAGATGCTGTTAGTGATGCCGGTTTGACGACTCGTGCAGGTGAGCAGCAGTACCGCAATCGTGCTCCGCGATCTGCCCCTGCATTGACCACACGCAGTAACCGAACGTTTGCACTACGATGTGCTGCAAAGAAGCGAGCCGAAGCAACCGCTTCCCCAGCATCACCTCGTGCTTCTTCACCGGCCAAGCCGTCACGGTCCCGTAGTGCTGAGAACAATGCAAGGCTTGCTCTGGCTGCACGTTCCGGGTCTGGATCCCGGGTACGGAGCCAGAAAGAGCAAGAAGACACACGATGGAGAACAAGACGGCCGTCTGGTGACAGCTCAAGTAGTCTTTCTTCCAATCTCTCAATAGCGACACACGATGGCTCATATTTTCGACGCGATGGTGGCCGATACAGCATGCGTGTTGAAAAGAGTAATACGACAAGTTGTTTGTCTTCTGCAGTGCGACGCTTTCAGGTTGGCGACAAGCCTAAACTGGGCAGCAGTCAGCCACACAATAAACAGTCCAGTGGTGCAGTGGCTGTGGCTGAATCTAAAGAAATGACTGCCTGGAAGCGACGAAAAGAGTATGACCCCAGGAAATCTGTTGCTGAAGCATTAGCTCGGCGTGGACATTCATCTCAGAGTAATCAGCATTCGTCAGATGGTCCAGAGACTGGCCATCATGATGCTGGCCTTGGTACAGCAGATGAGATTGCCAAACTGAGCAATGCTGTGGCATACAACCTCAGTGTGCTTTCAGAAAGTTCTCAGAGTGATGCGGTCACACTGGTAAGATAGAGATGCAGATTTCTTACAGGTTATGTTTCTTATATGGGTGTGAGATACTCTTTTCTGCACTGTATGTGGGTTTTGGTTTTGCTTATTCGTGGTTTTTATGGGTTTCATATGTATTGTTTTTGATTGCTTTTGTTCGTAGTGCATTTTTAGTCTTTTCAGTTATATCTATTCTTAGTATTTTTGCTGTGCAGTAGTTTGTTTTGGCAGAATGTGTTTCACATCTTCGAGTGCATGTAGTGGATAGATGGTGTTTGTAAAACTAGCAGTATTCTTTTACAGCACACATAGCAGTTCACTGTTATTTTTATGATGAAATCTGCTGTGAAAAATGCGTTTTATTATTTTCTGTGATTTGGTACTTCCGATAACATGTAGTTTGCCTTAATAGCATATTTAGAGTACACTAGCATTATGCATCATTGCAATATTGCAAATTATTATGCACAGAAGTGGAGATTTTAAAACTTTACTTTAATCACTGTGGTGTGAGCTGTGGATAATTTTTCTCTTTTCGATTTTATATTTATTTTGATCACTGCAACATTTCAGGATCTGTCAAATCGACTGCTTAGCACAGATCTCAGTAGGTCGGCATTTTCTATTCCTCCACTGTCACCCTGTAAAAGTTTGCCTTCGTCTTCTACATTTGACTGGTCATCTGAAAGTGTGGACGGCCGCAGTAAGGTCTGTCGCTAATGTGTGTTTGTAAAGATGTAAATTTTTACTCCACAAAATTTGCTGGTCTTGTTTAGTATTTTGTGCGCTTTGTTGTGGTGGCATTTCGTGCTGTCTTTTTGATGTACACTTCTCTGTGCTTGCAACAGCTGTTCATTTACATTGCATGGTAGGCAGCCTGCACAAACCTCTGTTTATTATTTATTACTATTTTGAATTAATTGTTGTTATGTGCTTTTTATTGTGAGTGACATTCCTCATTGCGGAGCACTGAGGTTCACGGATGGCGAAATAAGCTGGGTGGGTTGGGTGACTGTTTTTTCTCCACATGATATCTCAGGACTGAGAAGGCCTAAGAACGTCAGATTTGGGACAAAGATGGCATCTAGTACGAGGATGATGTGAACACTTAGATTTTTGGAAAATAGTTTTTAGATGTAGCAAAATTTGCTCTAAAAAATGCCAAAGTAGGCCAAAAGTGCCAAAAAGCACATTATTATGCTACCTCAGAAACCAAATAGAAATGTGGCAATTGGCACAAACATAGCCCATGGTGTGAGGATGATGCCAGAACTTTTTGTTTTTCCAAAATATTTGTCACTTTCGCCAAAATTTGCAAAAATGTATAATTATTTAATATAATTCATTATCTCCTGCTGTGTAAATGCCAGTTCTTCTTTTTTACTCCCATGGTAGTGCCACATATATGCAGAAACAGCATATACATAGCACCACCGTGCGAGCTGATTTTCCACACGCTGCCTTAACAGTGCAGAGTACTGACTGAGGACCCCTTGACGTCAGTCACTTTACTTGTTTGTGTAGAGCAGAAGTTTGTGTGGAATACAGCTAACGTGCTAAGTAGATACATATCTCTGCAGTCCATTAGATAAGAATGTGAAAAGTGCAGTTCAGCTTGTAAACTGTTTCAATAAACTGGACTGTTGACTGTATGGGGTGTTATAGTACAGCATGTTTGCAGATGTCTCGAAGTCTGAGCTGCATGGCTGTGAGACGATACTTTCCAGTGACCTCTCCTATACAAAACACTTGCAACTTTCCTTTTGGTTTTAAGTGGATCTGTGGTTATTTTATAGCTTTTCCAAGTTTGTAGTTGTGTGTCTGTATCCTGTATGTGTGCATGAAGTGCAAGAGATTCGGACTATTGCGATCGATGTTTCCGGCGTCTGTCCATATTTTAATTATACATGCAGACACGGTTGAGTGGATCAAGGTTCTGCTTGGGTGGAGACTCTTGGGAACCTAAGGAACATTGTATGAGATTGGGATCCTAGTCTTCCCCACGGACTCAATGCTGCCTTCACAAGATTGGCCTCTTGTTAATCATTTGTGATCTGGTTTGTGACAGACGAATCCGTGTGATGCTGTTCTTATGGACTCCATACAACAGATGTCTGGCAAAGTGAAGTCTCTGACAGACAAACTGATGGCTAAAGTCAAGTATGCATCTGCATAATATGTTGGTACACTACACAACACACCACGCTCAAATTTCTTAATTGTTTGTGGTGACATGTTAATAAGTGAAGCTATTTTAAACTCCTTAAATTAATTATTGTGGCAAAAATTGTTAGATTTTGTGATTATACTGAATGCTTGCATTAAGATTGTTGCACTATTATTAGTAACATTTATCACATGATTTTCACAGTTTTTTTCTGCAATGTTAGTTTTACATGTACTACCCAGTGTCATTGGCCAATTACATTTGTCTGATAACATTGTAGAATTGATAGTGAAACGTTTGGATGATTTGTAGGCAAGATGGTGGGAAAGCTTCTGTCGATATTCCTAGTGAGAATGGAGTGCCAGTTGTTTGGCAGAATACCAGTCCAGAACTGTCAGCGATACTGGAGAACCTCAAAAGAACGGAACAGCATCTACAAGGCAAACTTAAAAATATAATAATCATATAATAATAGTAACATTTTGAAAACATTCTTCGATTTTTGCTGTCATAGCTTTGACTTTGAATTATTGTCATTTCTGGGGTTAGGTCAATACTGGTATCGCGTATAGAGTAGTAATCAATACTTGATGGTATCGAGCAGTGTCAAGTATTTAACGATGCCCCATCAGTCCTGCACTGCAGTGTGCATGAGTAGCAGCCAATGTGACAGATTACTATGTCAATGGCTGGACTTCCATACGTCACTTAGCAGTTATGTAGGCCTGTTCTGAGAACTGATAGATGAGGCCAAGCAAAAATATAGCAACTGGGCCAAAAAATGACCCCGTATATTGAGCCAATTATAATATTTCAATGTTAAGTTAGAAGTAAAGTTCATGATGCATTTTGAAGCTTAAATCATTTCTGACAAATTGACATAACTCTTCAACAGATCTTAAAAAGATTTATGCGACTGGTATCGTTTAAGTGAAAACAACCCAACTCTACAGAAAACACGGTGGCATTTTAGCATTACATTATATGCCACCATGATGTTAATTCGGCTCAGTGTTATCTTTCGTGAAAATTTCATGGAAGTTCTTTGTGAGATATCTCAAGCCGATGCTGAACAAGACCTAGTTACTGGAGTGTTTTTTCATTTGTATTGTGTTTTGTTTTAATTTGATTTTGCAAGTAGCACTGGTTATCTTCGCATCTTGAACTTTGGTGTGGTGTAAAAATTCATCACAAATACAAAATAGCTTGTTTTGTAATGTAAAGGTTTTAAATCTGTGCTGTGTGAATATTTAAGTATTTTCTGTGGCTTTACAGTGGTTCACCAGTCGCTATTTACTGGAAAGCAGCAAAGTCCAGCAAAGCATCAGAAGATGTCTAATGCCCAACAGGCAGTGGTACGGCAACGACTTGAGCAAGCAGAACTCTGTGGCTTTAAGCCTATTGATAGTCCAGCATCTGCCAGCAAGAGGCAAACGACAGGCAAAACTAGTCACAAGGCGAGTAGTGAAAGCAGCAGTAATCCACTCAGTGGTGATGAGTATTACTGAACAGGCATGGCTTACATACTGCGAAGAAGGCTACATGTTGCTTATTGCACATTGTTTTGTTCATATGATTGTCATATAGTTGACTGAAGATGTGCATGTCAAAAAGTTATGGAAGTTTGTGCGACACCGTGTTGTGGTTGTTGCACAAGTGTTATCAGAAATATTTTAGCTATGTCTTGCTTTTCCATTACATTCGGCATTTTTCTTGTCCATTTCAGCGATATTGTATCTACGTGTTGATTGGATTGTCACTTGATCTTGTCAGCTGAGTGTTCCGTATTGCAGTGTTGTTCATGTGCGCAGTGTATTGTGTTCATGTCTCACATCAACAATTTCTACTTACATTGGTTACGTTTGTCGATATGTTGATGGTGCAAATGATTTATGTCATCTAGACATCGTTGCTAACCAACTAAATGAAGGGATTGGATGTGCAAATATTTAGCATGAACTCAAAAAGAAAACTGATGACTACTGGCTAGCTTTATTACCTTATGACAAGATAGTCAGAATGTTCACCGACTTGCTTGCATACTTGGTTCATGTTAGGTAGCTTGAAATGTGTGAAAAGGTAGTTAAAACAGTAAATACTGTGCAGCAGATGCAGGTTGGAGTTCTCAAGACTTTAGTCTTTGTCTCTAGATGTCTCGAAACCCAATTTGAAGAAGGAACCCCTGCGTCTCAGTGTCGGTCTTGGACCTCAGAGTCTCGGTCTCTTGGTCTCAGTCTTGAGACCCCCGAGTCTCGGTCTTGAAGCTCTATATACATACGACAATACAAGTAACTTTGCTGCTTAAAAACGGCAAAATCATAGTTTATCATACTTTAAATACCCAGGCATGTGAGCAACTAGTTGGCAGTAAATGAGCCTCCACACAGTGCTCATAGACTATCTTAAATATGTGACCAAGCTTCCTCCATCAGATTCATATACTTGGGCTGAAGTGGCATGCAGCGACATGTATGACTATTGAAAGAAACTGTTGCATCCATTGCCAGACAGGTTTTTCTCTCCAGTTGCCACCTCCACTGCTGAGGAATGCATTTTCAGCCGCTGGATTGCTGATGAGGCCAAGTTAATTGGTGATAAGATGCTTTCTGGTCGGTATTTTGCGTTGCAGTAATAAGTATTAAAGTTCGACAGTGTTGCACATTGTAGTTGTGGCAGTTTTCTGATGTTAT
>Ga0126335_1002935_pt1 | contig 10410 bp, 6 predicted proteins | sample OlaspJWI45metaG_FD_108409 | JGI IMG/M metagenome (GOLD analysis project Ga0126335, IMG submission 108409) | Marine gutless worms symbiont microbial communities from Oahu, Hawaii - Olavius sp. 1 OAHU.JWI-45 metaG | ecosystem: Host-associated > Annelida > Digestive system > Unclassified | place... | reverse complement strand
TATGTCGTTATTGTGCACGGAGAATCATTCAGCGGGGAATGAAATGGAAATTTGGCATTTTAACTAACTGACATTATTTTCACATCATTACATTGTTGCAACGATTTACAGCCTAGTGACTGTTTTTGTTGGTTTTGCTTACTAGCAGCAGTAGCTCGGTTTAAAGGATGTCAGACAAAATACCAACGCGACAAAATACCAGCCGACATAATAGCAATGATGAAGAACCACTACAAATTAGTAAAAAATGAAATAAAAGAACTTTTCTCTGTTCATGTATGCGCTAGATAGCTAGGCATGCTTGTCAGAAGATCAAAAAACCAAGTCTGAACAGCACAGATGTCTGCTCAAGCAATTAAGCTGAGAATTTAGCCTTCCTTTGATAGTTAAGTTTAGTTACTCGTCAACATACTAGACAAGTCGACCTTGGACTTTGCTCATTGTATATACGTACTCGTCAACTGATCTAACGGTTTACGCTTCGCCAAGTCCCAAGCCCCTTTCTTTTTAAAATTCATGAAAAATGTTGATTTTACTTGTTTTAGTTGATATAGGTACATTGGTATTTTGTCGGCACCCCAGGTTAAAGGCGCGAAGCTTTTAGCTGGTTTAGGTTTGTGTAAGACTCTATGTGTTGCTTAGATTCTTTTGCAATTTACTAGCTGCTGTCGGTACATTTGGCTTCATCGGGCTTTGTATTAGTTAAATGACTGGCTAGGAAAATCGTCTCGGAAATGACCAGTAGGACGCCATACCTATTACTATAACTACTGTTAGAGTGCTAGTCACTTTCTAACTGATACACCTGTCCCACAGATTGGGGTTTGCCTCACTGGAGACATACATTTCACTGTGTTTAGTTGCGTTTGCTTGTGTGTTTTATGTCTAACACTAACCATTCTACCCGCCCAGTCGGGCATTAGTCTACGTAGGTAGCCCCGTTTCGCTTTCTCCAGCCGAAGGCCCCCGCCTCCCCTACCTGTGTTAGTATGCGTGCCGGCCTGTCAGCATCAATTATTATTATTATTATTATATAAGTCGTACACTTGTTACAAAATAGACAGACGAACAGACAGACAGACAGAAAATAAACACAAAACTGCGCACCGCCCGCCTGCACCTGTGTGCGCGCCTATAGCCTGTCCAGTGCCTATCGCAGTGCCCAATCTGCCTGCCGTGGCGCATGGCCGGCCGATCCCACAAGAAACGAAAAATGTCAATGTTCTGGCCTCTACCCATGACCCCTTCCCCAAATTTTTGGCACATAAAACCATCCCTGGGGCACCCTGAAAATTTGGAGACAATTTCCCCTCCACTTCCCGAGTTATAAGCTAACAAACATACATAAAGACAGACACGCAGACAGCATAGGCAAACTCGGTTTAGTGGTGACCATGTCGGGGAAAATACGTGTACGTAAATCCCGCACGTGACTCACTGCTGTCCCAGTCTGAGCTGAGATGAGCCGAGAAGCCGTCGTCACGCCCCAATAATCACGTTGGCCGAACACACTTTGCTTGCTGCGTAGCCTACGAGCCATGAAGTTATTAATTGTGGCCCCCTACCCAAGACTTTTACCCCGATTTGTGCGCCTGAAAATATCTCAGGGCGCCTTGAAGCTACGCTGAAAATTTGGAGGCCATCGTCACAGCTTTTCACGAGTTATACGTGAACATACATACAGGCCTACATACTGACAGACAGACATACACACGAACAGAATTATTATATTAGATTGTTAAAATTGTACTTTTTGTACTGCATATGCGTTATATTGTAACACGGTGGAGTCTCCCGTGTCGTCACACTCCTCGCTCACGGCGTCGACGGTCAGACACTCGGCAGACCAGCTGCAGGGGCTTCCATCAAGTTGACGTCGGTGGCCGTCAGTCTCTCTACCTGTTTGACAACTCTAAACATTGCAGGAAGCCTGCGTGTGCAGTAGCCGTCGACCACACGCAGTATATTGTACTTGTGAACCTGGTCTCGACTGTTTGGACAACGTATAAACGGAAAACATAGCCGGAATGCAGACTAGAACAGTCAAGTCAGTCGAGAATCTGAGACAAGGTCACTGGCCACCCGGAAGAGGTTGTGGTGGGCGTGACCTCTTGATTTATAATACCCGGTATGCTACATTTACTGCATAAGCTGGCTAGCTTACCGTCATTTTGAAACTGGAATGTCCCATTCATAAAGGCTGCAGGAACGCCGTTTCGATACTATTGGCGATGTATACCGATTTCAGCGTCAACTTTACAGGGTGGGTCAAATGAAACGGGGTCACGCATTTCAGCTAATAACTTCAGAAATGCTACTTGCTACTCGGATCTTCCCTACTTTTGGCACAAAACAAGGCCATTTAATTCTTACCATGACAACATAATCTGCATACATTAATTGTGCAAAATAAAGTGGCGCCATCCGGTGAATAAAAGGCATGATAATAAATAACGATCGGCCGTTGTCTTTCATTATGTTGATAAAAGCTCTAAAAAGTAAAAAAAATCATAGTTAATTTAACATATAAGTTGAAATAACAACAATGACTGACATCATTGTGAGGTAGTTAATTACTACCATCACTGGTGTCCAAAGTTTAAATCAGAACGTTCGTTTGGTTTTTTGTACGGTTTAATAAAGGTAGAGAATGTTTTCATGGTCATTTTCACTCGCTATATGGCGCCGCGGCATTTTCTTAAATTAATAGCTAAAAATGACAGATTATGACTAAGAACGTTGAAGTTTGCCAAGAGTTGTTTAGATCTGCTCAGTATATCTAGAGTTACAAACTATTGAAATGAGTGGCCCCGTTTAATTCGGCCCACCCTATACATGTAAAGTCAACGACACAAATGATTCCTTGGATTGAAAATGTGTGTTCTTTTTATCCGTCTTCTGACACACATATTAAGAAAGCTGAAGATGGATGCAAACGTGACGACAGTACGACGTGATAGAATGTTCATCAGCACCAAGGATGAGTTGATCAGTCTGACAACGGTTTGTCGTGACATGGACCTACTGTCAGCTGCTGCTGCTGCCGATGATGCTGCTGCAGTGTAAACAGACACATTTCAACGTCGACACCGCGGTGGCGATTATAGGCCAACGACGCTGTGAGGATTTGATGCGATACGTGATATGTGACGCTTTGTGAAGCTGTGTTGCACTTCTATCTTATCTGATATCCAGACTTTAAATGCTTATACAAACTGAGTTGTTTTACTGCAACTGGTACATGATGCGAACGGAATTGGAAATATCGTAATAGCTGGTCGCGTTCCTGGAGCGCAGTCAATTCAGGATATTGGTGACTGGACTAAAGCGTTAACGTCGTTTTCCTTCGTTTGCTTTACATTCAAAAGAAACACCCACCGAACACGGCCCAAGAAACCTGGCAAATAAATGCGAACAATCAGCAGACGATATCTGCGAACTTGGTCCGTCCATGTTTAGTGTTCATTATATATGTCATCTGTTCTTCGTCGTCCTGCCGAAGCGATGCGCCGTAAGCGTCACAGTTGGTGTCCACAATGTAGCACCCTTGTGTCACATTGACGACCACAACGTCACGTGTTCATGACGACGCTATTGGTGTCAATAGCACGGGTTTATCAATCAGCCATGTAAGACAGGCCACATCCATCGTACAGTTGCTAACAAGCGCTGCCGGCTGTAACAACAGACTTAGCTGACGCCAGTATAGCGCGAGTCGGCGACCATGACGGCATCTGGCCAATCAGTCTGAAACAGCATTTGGTAAAATTTTAAAAAAAGATGACATCTATCATGTCGTTCAAGGTCTTTCAGATTATCGATTTAGGTATAAATCGAAAGCCTATTTGCAACTTTCGATTAATGAATACCAGGTTTTATTTCGTACCATTTCACATTTATGGCGGAGTATTTGTCAAATTTTTGATTTTGACAGGTAATGTCTCTCCTTAGCGTACTCTTTCTGGGTGATCATGACTTCGAAATTTGGCCTCGAGAAGCTAGAGAGTAGAGACGTCACTTTATCATAGGTGTAGGCCAAAACCGTATTTCCATTCCATATATTGAATCATTTACTATAGGCGTAGTGCGTAAATCATCCATGTGACGGACGGATGGACAGCCGAACAGAATAGCTCGCTAAAGCGGCAGACTATATGCAACCATGCTACACAGTTTCGACTACAGAATTCACAGCTCACAGTCAAAGTAGGAAGAAACAGTGTGTTCATCTCGCCCGAGGCTTATCTTGGGGGACGTGACAGATGTGGGCGTATCACGCCATCGACACTTTGATCGCAACAGGTGCTTGACCAGTGACCAGGCTTTGGTGTACAAGGATAACCGAGCGATGCACGCTGCTTTGCTCGTGCATACTGAGAGACCGAAAACGCAGTGCCGTGAGTATGTGGTATACCGTTGGTATATGTGGTAGAAATGATCAGAGTCGTGAATAAGGCGCTGATCTACTCGCCACTGCACTACAGCGACGCGCGCATTCATGTTGCGTCTGTGGAGCAGTGACGCAGATTTTCTCGCGAATTGTAGCGACGTTCAGCGGCAGACCTTGGTGCGTCGGCACTCTGCAGTTATAGCTGCTGCTATACGTCGACCTTCTGCAATGGATGGGAACGCCTACCCGTCACCGTCTGGGAGGAACCATCTGCATGGAACATAGCCTATCGCCGTCCAGCTGTCGCTGCCGCCAGACCGGCCAAGGCGAGGCCTAGAACATGCAAGATAGGCGACGCCTTGGTATCTCTGCCATGTTCGTGCTTGTAAAGCATCATCGGGTTGATGACAGGGGTGGCAGTCAACTCGTCCCCAAGTCAACTCGTTAAAACTCGTTAGGGTTCGGATTAAGACATAGGGTCAGGGATAGGGTTAGGTTAGCCTTGGAGACGAGTTGACTGTAAACCAGTGACAGGGCCCGTGAACGGGGCGCGATGTTCGGTCTATTCCGGTCTTGCAGTTGATCAAATCCGATAGATTATGCTAAGATCATTTCTCGTATAGTGTTGTGTTAAGGCAGGCTTTCACACAAATCGCCTGTGCTAGATTGTGCTCGCCTTACTGTTGCTCAGTATTTAGTACCTGCGCACCAGCTATGCTGCGAGCAGGTATTGTTTTTGGCGGCGTCTGTCTGTCTGTCCGGACAAAATCTCGAAAACTACTGATCATAAATTGATGTAGCGTGGTAGGAATATGCCCAATGGTAAACGCTAGAAGTATTTGGAAGTTGATGACAGATTATTTAAGCCGCCTCCGAGTTTCAAAGTCATGGGGTTACTGTCAAAATCTCGATCGCAAATAAAGCGGCAGCGCGCAGGTTTGTGCTCCCCTTGGACACAGCTTAATATAAGAGTAGTAAAAATCGTGTCGAACACCGTCGCAACATCGCGCGTGTGTGAACCAGGCATTATGTGGACCAGTTTTTGGGTAGGCTGGTTTCATTTTATCACGCGGGCTTTAGTGCCGCTGTAGACCCTGGAGTCGACGGCCAATTAATTGCATGCATTCTGTTGCGCCTTGCAGACTGCCTTCAACTCTGCGATACAGCTAGCTGACGCCGGACGGCAGTAAAAATGCAATGCACTCTTGTTTTGTGTGATATCTGCGTATCGTAAATACAGCAGTGCAAGCAGTCGGTGCCGACCGAGTAACGTTAACGTAATGCTGTTATTAGGAAACGTTGTATTCAGTGATTTACTATCTACTCGTGTATTTCAGTGACATATTTCTAGCGATGTAGCTTTAAAATACTATACTGCATACCGTATTCATATACACTGTGTCTTCCCTAATGTGGACCCCCCTAAAATTGTGACTATAGCCCCAGTTCGCCAACTCTTAACCGTTTTTCGAAAAAATTACCGCTGGATATTAACAACAACAATAATAAACAGATTTGTATAGCGCCAAAGGGTCGTAACTTCAGAGGCGCTTTTAAAATGGACATAATGAGCCTGAGAAACGTGTTACAGTACCGTACGTTATATCAGAACAGCAAAATTTGTCTTGATATAACACAATCAACAAAAAGACACTGATTAACCTTATTCAGTGTTCATCGTCGTGAAACTGCAGGAAATTCTTTGGTAGGCGAATTCGTTGCATTATAACGTGTAATAACAACGAATGCTGCGAAACTGTTACAATCTAATACCATCAGAGATCAACACTCGATGCTGTCCCCAACATTTACTGACATAAAGTCGACCTCCGTCCTCGTGACACGTCCAGACACAGACACAGACCATTTGGGTGTTGCATTCCACCTTCAACTGAGAGAGCCAGCTTTTGTGGACATTCCATTGATGTGTTGATTGACAGGATTTTGTTGTTGATTTTATCGGCGACAAAATGTCGTCGTTCCTAGTCACAGCGAGGTTTGATGAATTCCGTACTTTGCCAATATCTGATGTGTAGGTGTGAACAACGTGTACATCTACTACAACTACACTCACCACACGTGGCGGTGACGTGCACCACTGACCACTAGTGACCAGTGGTCAGGTAGACAGCATGCCACGGCTGAGTGACACCTTCCTGTAGATATCTTTCTCACAAGAGATCTTACCGTTGTGTATTCCTGTAGTTAGTTTGTTGCATTACAAGCCCCAACCAAATTGTGAGTGTTGTTAACTGACACACCTGCTGGATTGTCGGGCACTGCATTCCGACCCGACAGCTTTACTCTGTGTGCGCTGTTACTCTCCCAATAGTTGATCAGATAGAGACATTTATTTCTGCTGAACGCTACCATGCCACATGGCCAAATACCAACTCCAGGAACTTTGATGTGGCACTGTAATGTGAACGTCACGGCGTCGTAGACTTCATTATGTACGTTGTCACTGCGCACAACGTACACGTCTTTGCCAATTGATGTCACACAAGTGATGTGAACACAACGTCTCCATCTTGAGACTGTATGGCTTGTTTCAGTGTTGGAACACTGGACTCGATGACTGTCAACAAGCTAATACAGAGTGCAATCTGTCATCAGCAGACAGGACCTAAATTAGTTAAATAGACACCGTTGAACTAACTAACAGAAAGTGACGGCAGTCACGTCAGTAAATATGGAATGAGTTTTATGACGACCAAAATAACATGCCATTTTAATTAGGTCAGAAACATAAACAACAGTAATACGTAAAGTACAAAACTTTGCCCAGACAGCGATACTTGGCGATATTTCTGGATGGGAGGGGGCGGAAAAGATGGACTGTTATCGGTTTGATATACTACCAATATTAAAAAGTAAACATCCGACTCCGTTGTTAGACAGAGTGATCGGAATTTTAGTTCTGTCATTCAACTGCGTCACTCTCGACCAGGGTTGCCAACTGGCATTTTTAAATGTCAAATAACTCAAATTTGGCATTTTTGAGAGTCGTTTGGGAGTCAAAATTTCGGTTTGTGTCATTCTCAATCTTTTTGATAAAATCCTTTCTTGCCTTGCAAATTCTCAGCGGTCAGTCAGTGAATGACGTCGTCGATGGATTGGAATGAAACGTGCATCTCAGGGATCTGCACATCACCGATATACCGGAGCAATTTCGGGGTAGAAAACAAATCTGCTGATTAGAAGTCGCCAATGGGCAACGACGCTCAGCTGGCTTAAGTAGATCAGGGTGATTTCGTTTTGGGTTTGTGATCAGACTTCGTCAGTAGGTCTTAGCATGCTATGCTACAAGTCTCTGCGTCCGGTGGTTACGATTTCGACATCCTGGTTAACAGACACACGTATGACGCAAACAACCATTGTAGGCCTATAGCTACAACCGCGTCGTTATTTTGGCCCTACCACGAATCCACGAAATATCACATGGCCGTACAATATTGTCAGTGCAACAAAAAAGTAAGTAAGTAAATAAATAAAATGGTGGATTTATGTTGCACGTAATCGTATACACTTCTAAAGCGCTGGACACACTAAATCCGGCTGTCTTCAGTAGTGACTGAATGTGGACTCAGTGTAGTCGGAGTCTCTAAGCAAGTTCCAGACAATGGGTCCGGCGACTGAGAATGCCGGAGGGCCGAGTGTGCAGCGTCGATGGCGAGTGGTATGCTCAGCAGGCAACAACGCGCTGAACGTAGTCGCTGACGACTGGCGATGTCATGCAGAAGTCTACCAGATACTGCGGCGCTTTGTTTTGGAGACATCGGTGGACTGCTACTCCAAGCTTATACCGGACCCAGTCTGCCACATCGAGCCAGTGCAAGTCGTCATGTAGAATCTGTTTAATAAATGCAGATATTAAAGTGTTACGGCATTGTTACTGTTTTATGCAGAGATTGAGGCTCGCGAAGCGTGTCACTGGCTGCTTGCTGCCGGCTTCCCACAATACGTCCAACTGCACGAAGGTATACGCCACGCCAGTCACAGTACTTGCGCCTATTAGATTATACTATCAGCAACGCTTGTAATTACAGTCCGCATTGTGGAACGCGGTCGTTCTTGTAAACAAATTAATCGCATGCCGAACTAAACAGACTCGCGGCGAGGGGCGAAATATGTCAAGTATAGGACTGGAAATGGGCTACAAATAGCTTCTTTGTTGCCACTAAACCAGGATTCCAACTAGGCGAGGATTCCAACCTGTCATCCTGTTTACAGTCGCATCTTTAAAGTGTTGAGGCACTAAGGCATATAACTGGGTCTGGGTTCCTGGGTTCTGCTTCCAATGTCCTAATTCCTACTTTCTATTAGTTACGACTTAACATTTAGGGTAGAGGAAGTGTGTTTTGCCAATATTTCTACACAGAACTCCAAAATTGTGTGTTTAAAGCATGGTTTGATGCAGCCCTCTGATCTGTCGAATTTGATAGATTAGGCCCTACATGTTTATTGGAAATTGCAGGAAGTTCTGTAGGGTAATTAGGCTGAAATGTTACGTAGGCCTATTCCACAGGCACATATACCAGTATAACCAATAGCAACTATAGTTGCCAGTAGCTCAGTTATTCAGCTAGGCGTTGCGCTCTCATAACAAAACTTTGGTTTATCTATGTCTTCTGGATTTCGTAGCTATTTCAGGTGTAACATAAACGTAATGAAGTAACAACAAAGCTAATGATATTTTTTTCAGAGCATCTTTGTCCTATTAACGTGGACCAAGTGATGATTGACCACAACCAACTCAGCGATGACTACATGCCGTCGGTTAAACGGTGAGTTCTTGCCGTTCTGCATGCAAAACAACCGAATTTAAGTACAAGAATGGGATAATTTGCCTATTGTAACGTAGAGGAACATTGCCCACATTCAACGTTGCCTTCGCCAAATTACTTTGGCCTCTTACATTTCATAAACTTAAAATTAACCCAGTAACAAACAGCAATAGCAGCTGCGCAGAAGTTACGATTTTATGACAGAATAGACATGCTGTGACTGTGTAATATATGTAGTTACTTCAGTCAGTCAACCAATCTATTTGTCCAGGAAAAAGATAAGACACTATGCAAATAAGAAACACTTCAACTGCTGTAATTTCTTTCAGTTCTATATCGCACAACATTCAAGTTGTTGATATAATGTTATGTGACTGACCAACGTGCATTTGTAACTGTTATATTATTATTAGCTATGCTGGAAGCAGGTATGGTTTTTAGCGGCGTCTCTCTGTCTGTGTGTGCGTGTGTGCGTCTGTCCGCACAAAATCTCGATAACTACGGGACAGAAATTGATGTAACTTGGTAGGAAGATGTCCCACAGTGAACGCTAGAAGTGATTGAAAGTTGGTGACATTTGACCTTGGCTTTTGACCTTGAGAGCTATTTTCATATTTTTAAAAATTCAGGCTATAACTTTTGAATGGCCTGATCTAGAAACTTCATTTTCGGTTTGGCAATACATATTCAGAATATCTAGATTACGTTTGAGTTTAAGGTCAAGGTCACAGTAGTGATAAAGCGGTGCAACTCAACTCGATGGTGGAACTCAAAAACAACTGGTCGGAAATTGCTGGAACTTGATCGGAATGTGCGTCATAATAATACTAGAACTTTTAGAAGTGATTCAGAGCTTCTGATCGTTGACGTCGACCTTTGATCTTGAGAGATATTTTTTGTATTTTTATTCAGTTCAAGCTCCAAGTTTTCAATGCGTTAACCTATAACTTTATTTTCGTGTGGAGGTACATCTTCTGAATATCTGGGTTAATTTGGATATTCAAGGTCATGGGATTAATGTCAAGGTCACATCAGCAAAAAAGCGGCAGCGCGCACGTTTGTGCTCCCTCCGGACACAGTGCATGTGATTGTATATATAAGGCGCTTTGTGCGTCTGTTTATTTGTCTCTCCGCTAAAAAGTCTCCAAATTTTCAGGGTAGCCCCAGAGCGCCCCAGGAATGGTTTAATTTAAGGGCGGTAGGTAGGGGGCCAGAAAATTGACACTTTTAGGG
>Ga0126335_1002934_pt1 | contig 10411 bp, 11 predicted proteins | sample OlaspJWI45metaG_FD_108409 | JGI IMG/M metagenome (GOLD analysis project Ga0126335, IMG submission 108409) | Marine gutless worms symbiont microbial communities from Oahu, Hawaii - Olavius sp. 1 OAHU.JWI-45 metaG | ecosystem: Host-associated > Annelida > Digestive system > Unclassified | place... | reverse complement strand
GTACATCGATGGGGAAAATGTGTTGCACTTGAAGGAGATTACATTGAAAAACTATAAAGTGAATTTGATGACAGTCATGTGCTTCTATGTTTTTCTCATTACTTATTGATCAACCCTCGTAGGATAACACAAATAATAAAACCAACCTTCTGCTGCTGTATTTTACTTTTACTTCTTGACACAAAGAATGCGATTAGGCTATGCTAAAATAAAATTCTGGTGAGTCAGCATCTAGCAAATTCAAGACTTCAAAATATGTACAACATACTAGGCAGAATAAAGTTACTAATACCAGACACAACAGGCTATGTAACCACACATAATAACATACAATACATGCACATACACAATATGATATTTAACCAACATCATGTCCATCAAAGAAAATCTATCTAGGCCGGGTTTGGAGATGCGTCAAATAACCGGCTGTCTGACGTAACTGCACATGTCATAGATGTGGGTATCTGAGTTACAATGCATAAGTGTACACGTAAATGCTTTGAAGTAATGGCTAGCACAACCAGGCAGGATTTATAAGGAGTGCTAGCAGCTAGCACATACAGCATGTACAATTGTAAATTTCATTGAGAAATTGTACAGTGAAAGGGGGTGTTTCTACTGTCTAGAAGAGAAGAGTGCCAACGCCGCCACCATCAGCCTGCTCCTTGACAAAGATCTCAAAGTACTGGTAGATGATTGTCACAGCCAGCAGAATACCAGTACCACTTCCAATTGCACCTGTACACAGATAGTTGACAGAGTATGCCATTAGACTGTATTAAGCCTGCTTCAAAGTTTTGCACACATTTTTAGCTCAGCTGGCTAATTACATGGGCGATCAAGAGGCATCTATGTCTGTCTGTTAACTAGGGTGCCAGAAATCATAACTGCTAGACAGAGACTTGTAACCTTGCATGAAGAGACAGACTACTGATAAACTCTGGTCATAAACCAAAAACTAGGTGCCCTGACGTACTTAAGACCATCCAGTTAAGACAAGCTGCCCATGGGCAGTGACATTTAGCTGACTAAGCATCACTGCTCGTGGGCAGCTTATCCAGAAACAAACAGTAAGCCCTAACTGATTAATACTCGAGCTCCCAAATCAACATATTAATCAACATGTTACTGAACTGATCACACCGGTATATATTGTAATCAAAGTTAAAATCAATAATGCGATATTCTGTGTCCGATAAGTGTCTATGATACAGATACTGTGCAGTGAGAAAACAAAACACAACCACGCCACAGTATAGTTGATTGTTAATGCTATATTTTTTGTTTTATGTCATCTTACTGAAAAAAATCTGCTTAATTTCTGTATTTTTAACTCTTTTGTTTGACAAGGCCTACCTGCAACACCATACAAGCATGTGAACACACACAAAATGTGCATGAACAATTATTCCTATGATTAAAACACCATTAACGCCAGTATGACTTGTGAGTTCTGACTGATTAAGAATTAAACGATTTCCCCAAAATGGAACATATTTTTCTTGCTTCCAGCAAATGAAATAAACCCAACCTCCTTAGCAGAATAACTAGAAAATGCAGCAATTAAGATGTATTGCCACTTATAGCCATTGGTTCGAGCTGCCCCAAAACATCCGACATCCTAAATCGCACTACGCAGCAACACAACACGGCTAATTCACGACAATCATTCGTATTGACTAAATGCATATCAGCAAGCATCAACAACTACTGCCTCGATTCCAGATGGTGAGACTGACTCCACTGCCTGACCAGGCTAACAAACTGCCATCAACATAGTCACGTGTCATCAACTCACATGTGTTCATGTGCTATGATGTGCAGTGAAGTGTGACTCACACACATACCATAAGATTACTTACTTAACTCTCGATGGATCTCATTTTAGGTCATGACTTTGACCTCATGACCTTCAACATTTTAGTGCATCGGCTGTTACATGACCAAACCATGTACCAAATTTTAGAAAAACCAAAAGATATGCAACAGAATTCACCGGAAGCATTCTTCATGCATGGCTTAGCTCGGACCCACTTTGAAGCTTACATCCCTTTCCTAGACCCCCTGGCCGAATTTAAACTTCTCACACAGTCGGTGCTTGATCCTCCACACCTTGACTCGTGTTTTCGGCACTCGTCGCCAGCCCACTAAAACTTTAGGCCATAACAGCCCCAGCGGCCATCCAAAAATTTGTTACTTATGTTATGTCCCTTTGACCTAGTTTTGCATCTGTAGACTGTAGTCTTTTTAGAAAGTATGCACGCTAAATTTGAAGTCTTTAGCTTCTGCCATTGCAGAGATAATGAAAAATCTGCGAAAGTTAAAAGCCGGTTGCATGACCTACATTATGTCCCCTTTCGACCTGCTTTTGTATTGCTTAGTTTCTACTCCTTACAGTCTATCTACGTGCTACACTCGAAGCCTCTAGCTTTAGCTGTTTCAGACGTATTCACAGTGGTCTGTAAACTTACTATGTAGCCACATGACCTAGTTTTCGACCCCTGCGACCCAGTTTTGTATTTTTTGATAGTGTGTTACGCAGGCAATGTGCACACCAAATTTGAAGTCTGCAGCTGTAGCCATTACTGAAACATAGACAAAATTCCAAAATTTAAAAGTAGATGAAGGTGACCGAGATTATGACCCCATTTGACCTATTTTTGTACTGCTCATTTTCTACTCCTTACAGTGCTCAATGTGAAGCCTACACTTTAGCCATTTCACAGTTATTCACAGAGATCCTCAAATTTAAAAAATGTAGCCACATGACCTAGTTTTTGACCAGTGTGACCTAGTTTTGCATTTGTTGATAGTACTCCCTATCGGCAATGTTCACACAAAATTTGAAGTCTGTAACTATAGTCAATAGAAAAATGTAGAATAAATTCCAAAATCTAAAAGTAGATCACTGTGACCTAAATTATTTCCCCTTTTGACCTATTTTTGTACTGCTATTTTCGACTCCTTACTATATGCGTAACAAATTTGAACCCTGTAGCTTTAGCCATTCTAGAGATATTAACAGGGGTCTGTAAGTTTAAATCTTGGTCACTAAACTGGGTCACATCCCCTTTGACCTAGTTTTTTTGCATGCTGTCAAAACTACTCCTCGTAGTCGATGCTCACACCAAATTTAAAGTCTCTAGCTTTAGCCGTTCCAAAGATATCAAGGTCCGTATATGAAAAATTTGGGCATCGTCTGCCATCTTGGATTCGACCTTAGTGCGTTTTGACAATTCTGCATCTTCCACGGAGCCACAGAGTACCATCTTGTGAAATTTGAATGCAATCTGTCCAGGTGCAGCTGAGTTACAGCAATTTAACTGTTTTTCCTGTTGTCGCCCTTTAGGGGCAATTTTTAAGCAAACGTTTTTCAGAGTTGGGAGGCACCAAGTACACAGGGTCCGTGGCACATTAGAGGCCTGACATCGATGCTATACAGGTTTGCTTTAGATTTTTGACTTGCTGCTCCATTTTAAAATCGGAACATTTGGAAGGCGAGTAGGGTCAAAAATCGTGGCAAAATTCTGCACCTTTTGACCCCCTGTAAAAGGGGGGAGGGTTGGTGGAGATGTCTGTAGGGATTATTCACACGACACCTCAGTTCTAAGCACCAATATACTTTTTAACCAGCAAAGATTGTCGGTCTTGTCACATTAAGGGCTCATGACTACGGCAACTTTCTTAGCCAGTGGCTAATAAACTATGATAGCACAAAATGCATACCGAGAAAGTCGGCAAGCACAGAGAGAGCGCCAATGCAAAGTCCCCCAAATGCAGCCGCTGTCGGAATGTAACGATTCAATTCATGAATCATTGACTGTTCACGATGTCCGCGCATGATCATCTGCTGTTCCTTCAACTGCTTCGCCACCTGAGACGCAGCAGCATAGATGACATGCAGCCAAATACATCAAACAGCACTGGATATAATTCACTAAATACAATTGTAAAATTTTTGCACGCATTAAAGACGTTAACTACATGACATTATTCGTGATAGATCAGGCCAACAAAATTTGCAATTCTGACAGCAGTGAAAGCAATTTGATGTAAATAAAGTGATTAACATCAACAGTACTACTGTAAGTATCTCTGACTGCTCACCTGATTTTCACAATATTACTTCATGTCATTAACACACAACACGGAAGCACATACTGCAAATGTTACAGTTACAATTACTTAACAAAAACAACTTGCAGCACATTCATCATTCATAATGTACATACATCCTTTGCACTGGATCCAGAGACGTCAATCCAAGTTTTTGAGAAGAAGGCACAGGAACCGAGCATGAAGATAATGTAGAGAACAGCATGGACTGGATCCTCGAGCACGTGCTGGAAAGTCTCCGGTGGTGACAAGTAGTAACAGAGACCGCCAATGGGGTAAGATCTTGCTGGACCACCGCCGCCAACATCCTATGCATAACACATTTGTCAAACATTGGAACATTATTTTGCTATCTATCAAAAGTAAGCTAATGTTTGGTGAAACAAAAATAAAAAAAGTATGAAAATTCACACTAAGGAAACACAATCTCCTTACAATTCAGTGCAGTTTCTTACACAGGCAAACAGGCTTAAATATTCCAAACTTCAATTTTTAACAACTCTGATGACTTTCGAATGTTTTTCAAAAACTGAAACCTATCTTGCATGAAACACACAACAGCACAATCAGAAATAAATTACTGGTGACTTCATCATTGCAGACAATTTTAACCTGACAAATCACATAACTTAAGCTTCTCTGATAGTGAAACCTACAACATATTTAGAATGGGTTCTAATGTCAGCAGGTGATAATTAATACCACAATACTCTTAAATCATAAAAACTTTACTAAAGAGCTGGTAATGGCAAGTCTAATAAAATTTTACAGAACAGAAATGCTTATTGCACCAACAAACTTCCACAGTAATTATGTAACAAAATGGCTCACCGCCCAAACACCAAGCAGGTTGATCAATATGTTTCCACTGAACTTTGCTGCCAGCATCTAAAAAAGACAAATATCAGCAACAGCATAATATGAGATCACACCCTTAGTCTTCAGTGATGTTTCTCTGTGGTCATTTCACACTTGGATGACAATACTAATGAAGTTATCTGTCAATAACAACTATCAAACTTGAGAAATCTAAAAAGTACTGGCATCAAATCACTCTCTATCACATGGCAGTATAAAATCAAGCTATCAACTTCAAGTCTGTATAACATTTACATGGCAGTCACTCAGTTTAATACATGACACAACAAATAAGTCATTTTTTCTAAAGACAAAGTAATAAGAAATTTTTAAGTAGCACATATAAGAACTCCTACAGTCAATCTCTACTTCTCAGTAAAAATGAACAATTCCAAAATTTGATTTCACACATAATTCTCATTAGAAGCTAGTTTACAATAAAAGTGGAACTGAGATAAGAACACTTCATCAATACGTCAAGTAGATCACCTGAGATATGACATAGAGGTTGGAAACAAGAGCACTCTGTAGTATGATGGGAATATTTGACGTGTAAAACAGCTTGATGGGGTAACTGCTGTACTGACCACGGTAACGAGCCGACTTGATTGGAAGGTCCACTCGGAAGCCCTGCACAGATCATCATGATACCGTTATTCTACTAAACAATACTGCATTGTACAACAACTTGATCACACACTTACTGATTAACAAGATATTGTCACTAATACTCAAAGTTTCCAACTTGGAAAATGTAACATAAAATTACAAATGTAGAACTTGATAAAGTACAGTATAAGAAAGAAAAATAAATTATAATGTTCCAAAGGTTCACTAAATGTCTCCTACCTGCCAGCACAACAATAAGACTACTAGCTGCACATCCAAGTTCTGTTATAATGACTATTAAAACAGCCGCATAAAACACAGTTGTCAACAAGTAGTGGATTATGGCAATCATTACGTCAAACATTTGGCACTATTGTGTAGAGTAATGGCTTTCCACAACACCTCCTCTGAAGTTATGACCACACGAAAAGATAAAAATATGTATATAATTACTATTTCATAACAAGACGGAACAACACATTAACTGCACACCGTGCAACATCTTGTTTTACCTGTGTGTATCACTCAATGATATCTGTCACGTTGGATCTGCTTCATCGTTTCTGCAGTATACTTTACCAAACAACTTCCATTAGAAACTGCATCACAAACACCCAAGATAAAAGCAGACAAAAGATTAAAAACCTGGAAGTAGATGACGATGGCAAAGACCAGGATGGTGGCAAGCAGGTTCATCAGGTTTGGCAGATTCTGGCGGTAGAAAGCCTCACGCAGGCCACGGACCTTGTCCTGACGAGTTGCCAGCAGATGAAACAATGCAATCACTGCTCCCTCAAACTCAGTTCCTGAACATAACGTCTGACACTGCATGAAGAGCATTTGTTAGATAAAAATAGACACATACCAGCTCCAGTAGGCAATTCTTCCACATTAAACCGCAAAAAATACTGCAAAATGTGTCTCGTAATATTTGAGAAATTCACTTTTTAGGAGCTGCCGCACCCTGTATATTAGCAAATGTTTATCCGTAACTAGTTATCCCTTGAGACCAGTGACTGAGCCTCGTGGCCAACGCACTGGTGCCAATCTCCCTCAGCCAGACACCAGTGTACACTACATGACCACAGATACGAAGCTAATGCATCGCATCGTGTGAGTGACTACAGCACTTGGAAAATAAAGCGAGACTGCCCTTAAAACAAAAGTGGCACACCTGTGTTTTATCTTCTTAACCTTGACACAATAACCTTGATACACGAGCTCAAGGATCTGGATAAACAGATGTACCACCACGCCAAAAATGAACTTTCCGGGTAAAGGATTTCAGAAGTTACAAGATGACAACAAACAAACAGGCTGCTTCTTCCAAAACCATACACCATGCCACTATGTGGACAGTGAACAAAAATGTTTATTGATGCTGATCACAGTGTCCACTTGTAACATACCACGGCCAGTATTGACAGTTGTTGGGCTGAATGCCTTCCACACAATTGTCTCACATATATTGGTGGCGATGAACAGCGATATTCCAGAGCCAAGTCCATAGCCTTTCTGCAGCAGCTCGTCCAGCAGCAGGACAATGAGACCAGCAACAAACAACTGAATGATGATGAGCAGACAGACACCGGCGCCAATCTCCGATGGCAGTCCATACATACCAGTCATCACGTAGACGATAGCTTGGCCGACCGTAATCACCATGCCAAACACTGCCAACAAGTAAATTGACATCTTTACTAAGAGACCAACAGGGTAACATAGAGCTCTATTGATAATAGCCCTCAGACAGATGCACCGTACACTACAAGAACAAGGATATGTGCACTGGTACTCTGCATATCTGCAGACCAGGGACAGAGTGAGAGTAAGTAAGTAACTAAGTAAAACGTGAATTTATATAGCGCATATCATTTTAAAAAACCTCTAATGTGCTGGTCGCATTAGTAGAGACTAAAAAGGATTGTCTTGAGAAACTGTTTAAAACTGTCAAAACCACACGCTGGATCTTTGAGCTCGCGTGGCAACAAATTCCAGACCGTCGGACCGGCAATCGAAAACGCCCGACGGCCGTACGTATTGAGTCGACAGCGAGGTACAACTGATGTCGGTTTGCGGAACGCAGATGAAGCCGTGAAGCGACTCAGAGGCAGGAGTGAGTTGGTCAGTGAGGTACCGAGGTGCCAGACCGTGAAGACAGCGGTACATCATGACGCCCAGCTTATAGGTGACTCTCTCTGGCACGTCCAGCCAATGGAGCTCATCATGCAGGAGTGTCGTCAGACCACGGTCAAACTTCCGTGTGTCACTGGCCACACGTGCGGCCGCATTGAGCACTCGTTGCAGCTTGTCAATGACCGTCTTCGGCACCCCTGCATAGAGTGCATTGCAATAGTCGACGCGAGACGTAACAAAAGCATGAACGAGCGTTGCCGCTGATCCGTCATCAAGTGACTTTCGGACTGGACGAAGTTGACGAAGCCAGTGGAAGCTAGCTGAACACGTCTTAGAGACATGCTTCTCGAGACTCAGGTCGGATGAAAAAGTGACTCCGAGCACCCGTACATGATCACTGGCAGTCACAGTATCTGAGCGGATATGCAGGACCGGAGCATGGCTACCCAACAACGAAATGTTGTGTTTGGAGCCAGCCCAGAGCAATTCAGTCTTAGCAGGGTTCATCTGCAAACAATTTGCTGCCATCCAATGGCAAATGTCATCGACACAATGTTCGAGGCGTGCAATAGTGGATGTTGTGTTACGACGCTGACAGTGGACATACAACTGAGAATGGTCAGCGTACGAATGGAGGTAAATGTGCCGGTTGGTCACTTCATCAAGATCCACTGTATAGAGTGTGAATAATCGTGGACCGATTTCCTTGTAGAAATGAGCACAGGACATAGACCTCAAAAGACATATCACCATTGTACTAGACCCGAAAGGATCTATCGGTCAAATACGATGAGAACCAAGTGAAAATGACACCACGCAGACCATACTGACGCTCGAGACGATGCAAGAGTAACCGGTGGTCGACACTATACCTGACCTGCATCCGCCGCAAGCAGCAAGTCGTTATACACTTTTGTCACTGCAGTCTCAGTACTGTGAAAATGGCAATATGCAGACTGCATTGGTGGCATCATGTCGTTACTGTCAAGAAACGCCTGGAGTCGACACTGAGTGACCGGCTCTAACAATTTAGAGAGGAAAGACAAATTCAACACTGGCCTAAAATTCTTCATCTGGGAGTAGTAACATCCCACTTGACACTTTATATGTCATTTCGGGGACAATTTTGCCAGATGACCAAACCAACAGCGTCAGAGCTCTGAAGGAAGCCAGTTGGCCACTGAGATAGGCTTCAATCCCACCAGAACCACTCCACTGTGTTACAATACAAATTGTCGGCAACAACCTCTAGGCTACTCACAGTGTAAAGGTCTAAGTGTGACAAAAACCAAATCTGCTGGACCTATAAGCTGCCTAGAACATCATGCCGAGACAGATCACATACCAACAGACCGTCAACCATTCTCGTACAAACTGGGCCTGGCAACTACACTGATAAAGACCAGCACTCTTATCACTGAGCAATGCCGCCATTTAAAGAAACAAAACAAAAGAAATGTGCCACAGAAACAGCAAGCTATGTTGTCACGCAAAGTTATATATCCAACCAACCACTAAGCAATATTATCACGCTGCACATCACAGAACAATGCATGCTAGTACTTTATTTCACAATTACAGTTACACTTATGAACAGTTCTAGCATGCTTTAAAATAAGTATTCCCACTTCACGGACAAAAAAACTACACAACTCATTGTTCGGTCATCCGCTGATAAAACAAACATAAAGCAACAGCACACTAAAACCAACAATAACTACACAAGCAGAACAATTCAATACATTTCTGGGCTCCGTTGAACAGCGCACGGTCTTTGGGAGTGTCACCAACTTCGATGATTTTAGCGCCGGCAAGCAACTGCATGATAAGTCCTGATGTGACAATCGGAGAAATACCGAGTTCCATCAATGTTCCTTAAATCAGCCAAACAACACTTAACTACTCAGCAATTCAACGTCTATAACTTGCCACTCCAGTCACTAAAATGCTTACGAACAAATACTAATATGAAGTACATGACATGACCAAAAGCAACATTTCCATTCACACAGAAGTCTAAGAGAAATGATGGAAGAAAATTTGTACAAAAAAGATAAGTAATTGACAATGCCGGCCAAAAAGATACCACATGGTAACTAGTACAGATACTAACATTGTTGCTGTGTTGTAGGTTATATCTCATAAAAGACAAAATCTATATATAAGGAGGTCCATGTGTAAGTTTGTTTGTATGTATGTATATATATATATATGTATGTTTGTCAGTGTATGTCCGCTTAAGACTCGGAAACAGGTAGGGCTATTGTCTCCAAATTTTCAGGGTAGGTCCAGGGTGCTCCGGGGTTGGTTCAAGGTGCAAAAAAAGTTGAAGTAGGAGGCCACAATTAATAATTTCATGGCCCGTAGGCCTATAGGCTACACAGTACACATCAACATGGTTATTGGTGCAGGATTTCCATGCACATATTTCCATTCATGTGCAGCTATGCAGCAAGGTGGTTACTGTATCACATGACAGCTGCGTGGTTAGTGGTTACTGGTGTGTGATTTCTGTGGACGTACTTTCCCACCATGTGCACTAAATAGGGATGTTAAAACCGGATTTTTTCCAAAACTGGTTATCGGTTTGCAGAAACCGGTTTTTTCCCGGTAATCGAAAGGAATTACCGATGAGGCCTAGGCTACTCGCGAGGTCGTGCGCATTGCCGTCGTGTAAATTTGCGGCGAGCAG
>Ga0126335_1002933_pt1 | contig 10412 bp, 9 predicted proteins | sample OlaspJWI45metaG_FD_108409 | JGI IMG/M metagenome (GOLD analysis project Ga0126335, IMG submission 108409) | Marine gutless worms symbiont microbial communities from Oahu, Hawaii - Olavius sp. 1 OAHU.JWI-45 metaG | ecosystem: Host-associated > Annelida > Digestive system > Unclassified | place... | reverse complement strand
CTACAACCTGTCTACGCGCTAAATAAGATGCCTGTAGCTTTAGCCGTTTCAGAGTTATTCACAACGATCTGCAAATTTAAAATGTAGCCACGTGACCAAGCTTTGGCCCCCTTTAACCTCGTTTTGTGCTAGTGGATAGTACTTTATATAAGCAATGTGCACACTGAATTTGAAGTCTGTAGCTATGGCCGTTCCAGAGATATCGGGGTCCGTATATTAAAAATTTGGGCGTTGTCCGCCATCTTGGATTCGACCCTTAGTGGATTTTGACAATTCCGCAGCTTTCGTAAAGCCACAGAGTACCATCCTGTAAAATTTAAACTCAATCTGTCCACGTGCGGCTGAGTTAGAGCGATGCAACCGTTTCCCCAACTGTCGCACTTTAGGGGCTCCAATTGCGCAAATGGATCTCAGAGATGGGACCCTAACTGCACGGGGTCTGCGGCAGATGAGAGCCCAGACATCGACGCTATACGCTGTCGTTTTAGATTTTTGACTTTTTGTCCCAATTTTAAATCAGAGTGCTCGGAATGCGAGTGGGGTCGAAAAACGAGGTGAAATTTCGAACTTTTTGACCCCCTGTAAAATAGGGGGGGGGGCTGGTGGAAATATCCACACGAATTGTTCGTGCCACACATAGGTTCTAAGCACCGGTATACCTTTTACCCGGCTGCGATCGACGGTCTGGTCACACGTTGGACGGTTAGCTAAAAGAAGAAGAACCGGCGGTAAAACATATAGCTTCCGGCAACGTTTTGCCGGCGGCTAAACAAGCCACTACGGGATAATCGCTCGCAATGTTCTGCATGTCATGCATTCAATTCAGCCTAGAATACGCACAGACATGCATCATTGGCCAAGTAGATTCACGGCACCGACACTTGTTACACACCTGCGATGTCGGCAGAGTCGTTGCGTAGAACAGCTACAGCCTGATCCAGAGCTTGAACGACGTCAGCAACGCCTGGGTTGGGAGTGGACTGATATGGTAAACAGAAAGTAGGTCGATGTCCGCGAATTTTCACCTCACAGCCGCTCCAGAACCAGAAATAGCTCCGCTTGCTCTGACCAGGAGCGAATCACAAGAACACAACGAAACGTTCGTTACAGCCCAAATTGCTGACAGGAGTGTCATCACGAAATGTCAGTTTATACTGCTGGGATACGTAGTAGCTATGGCGCGCTGCAGAGTGGCGCCACCCTGTGAATACAGTTATGTTACCAGCCCAAGCAGCAGCAGTCGTGCAATTTTTGAATTTGTTTTTTTCGTAGTGCAGCTTTAATGCTTCAGTTTATTAAGGATGTGGAAAATAGACCATTTTGAGCCTCTTTCAGATATTTGATAGCTAAAATGTTTTCAGCTTCAGCGGGCAAAGCTCCCTGGCCCACGGACCCCACACTGGGCATAACCTCAGCTCGCTGGACCCACTGTCTGGAACTTGCTTCCAGACCAATTCAGAGATTTCGACTGCACCGAGTCTACATTCCGGCAGTTGCTGAAGACACTTCTTCTTCAATCAATACTAGCATGTCCAGTGCATTAGAGGTGTACACGTTTATGCGCTATATAAATCCACATTTTACTCACTTACTCACTTACTTACTTACTTGCTTAGTCATACCTTTATTATAATAGACTTTGAGCTCACCACGTGCACCCTTTGACTCTTACTGCCACGCACTTATACTTAGACATAGATTTTCCCATTCCTACTGGCCACTCTGCGAACATCACTCCAGCTAACTCTCATCTCTTGACATCTTCCTGGATTGTCTGTCGCCTTGGACGTTTTTTCTTCTCTTGCCTCCATCCCCATTCAGATGGCCGCTTTATAGTCACTCTTGCCGGTCTATTTGGTGATAGCCAGTGTCAGTCTTCTCACTTTGACAATATTCGCAATGTCTTCCATCCCAACCCTCCTCTTCAGCTCATCATTGGTAACGTGATCTCGCCATGAAATGCCCAATATGGTGTGCAAAAAAACACGTGCAAACTTTAAGACAGCGGCAGAAATTGATATCTACCACCACTTAAGAAATTTTTGCCGCCCGACGCAATGCCTTAGTGCGGCATCATGCTATGGCGACGTAACTGTCTCTGTGTCTGTTAAGTTTATTGTTGTCTACGTGTCTGTCAGGCTTATTACTGTGTGTCTGTTACGTTGATGTATTGTGCCCAAACGACTGAGTCGATCATCATGCGATCTTCACCAGATTATAGCCCAGTCATTCTAATTTTACCGTACCAAATATGAACCAGATAGCTCGAGGAACCCCCTCACTGAGAGCGTCCAAAAGAAGAGGGGTAGGTAAAAGGAGGAAAATCAGGCCAATACGTTGTCAAGTGCTGCCATCTGGTGAATGACTGCGAGTCGCAAAATCCGGCCAAAAAAATCACAGTCATTCACCAGACAGCAGCTCTTGGCAGCACAAGTTGCACAACATCGGCGTGCACAAGCGTCGGGCAGTTTGTCAGCGATAGCTGAGCTTCTTGTTTTTCCAGTACCTGTTTCGTAGCAGTGATCCACAGCGGTTCGGCGTCGTCCCACCAATATGAATGATACTGTTCAGGGTTTTCTCCGATCAGAAATTCCGTGTTGTGCCTTACGTCGTACATGTAATTGTCAACTATTCCATGTGATTCCGCGTACAGACCTGGAAACAGGGATGAGAAAGTAAGCACGTTTTAGGCTTTCGAAATTGCACCAACAAATTAACCGTGGAAAATAATGATAATGAAATATGACGATTGATAATACTTACGAACAAGTGGCTAAAGTAAATGAGCGATGGCCGCATCGAACGTGGCGCCATTTGTCGAATGAGTCAAGCAGTCGTATTTAGATACTGCACAATGGAAAATATTTCCTCCACATTCCCTCAATGTAAGAGGATCGGGACCCCCCATCAAACACAATTTTCCCTGAATCCCCAGGAGTCGTCACCCGAACTAGACCTAGATGCTTTCATCCGTTTTTGCAGGGAGCAGGCGCGTGACAAACAGCCACACCTCGTTACGGGATTATCGCTCGCAACAGTCCGCATTTCACACCTTCATTGCGGCCTAAAATGAGGAAAGACGTTTTCCGGGCAACTAAGTAAAAACTGTTTAGGTAAAAGCTGGAACATAATAGGCCTAATCGTTTTATTGTGCCACACTGTAGCCAGTACGCACCAAAACAATACAAAACTACTAAAAAGACTACAGAGACACATGAAATGACGATGAGAATACTATGTACATTAAAACTCAAGCGTACTTCTAAAGAAGCGTCCAAACTGATCTCATCATACTTGCATTAGAACGGTACGGGTTACACTACAGATATTGTCTTTGCATGAGAGACCACAGTATTCATAGAATACCGCAGGCAGTTTAGCTAAAGTCCGTAAGACAATTTTGTACCGGTCATGATAGAATAATAGTTGACGAAGGAAAGAGAAGGGAAGACAGGAACGAGGGCTTCAGCGGAGACGCCAATTTCACGAAGTCTGGTGAAGCCAGGCAGCTCACTGCTGGGAAGCTTCTCGAAGTAGTCATAGCGGAAACCGTCAAGCAGTATCAGCAGCAGTTTGTTGGGCGATGATGATGATGATGATGATGATGATGGCTGAGCAAGGTTGAGCAGCGTCACAACACAGACGACGAAGACAAGAGACCGCTGCGTGAAACCTCGAAACATCGTCATCTGCAAACGAGCTTCTCAGTAACAGTTCTGAAAATTCAGCACATTATGATTCAAGCTTATTGTAATATTGACTGCAATCTAACGTCATGGCGAGATCACGTATGTCATAAAGTTATAAAGTTAGAATGTTTCTTCGCCAAAATCCAATCAGTTGACTCACTACAAAACATATTCTTATCAAGTAGGCCCTACATCGGTTTCGCATCAGCAGCTTTTTCTAGGAGAGAGAGACAACGATAAAAGCAAAACCTCTCGAACAAATCCAGTACTTTGCTGTACACTTTCTACCGACAGCGACTACACGGCCTGATATTTCTAACCGGTAACTTACCAGTTTTCGCTGTATTGCACAGTCGACACTCGTGCATGCAAGTGTGGATTTTATTACAGCTACGGCGGCTTACTTTATGTTTAACTCAACTCGTCGACAAGTGTCTGGACCACACAGTCAACGTCAAGCACAAAGTACATGTTAGGCAATTAAAAGATGCAAAGATCGGTAGTCGCCCGTACTCCGCAGTCTGCTTAATGCAATTTCTTAACATGGGCTGGTACCTATTAACCGAATGCACGAAAACGGTCAGTGGGGGCGGCGGTGGAGTAATGGTTAGAGTGTCAGACTTGGGATCGAAAGGTCCCGGTTGATCCCCGGGCGGTGCCAAAAAGTGAATGCATGTTTGTAAATATTTACCATTATTAAGTTGTGTCAATATGTTATATTATGTGTTTGATTGTTGTTTCGGTTTGTACAATTTTTAATTTACGGCACTGAGTAAGCCTTGCGCCGCTATTTGGCAGCGTGTATTTTACTGTGCTAAACTGCGTATGTTACGTTATGTTCATATGATGATTTGCGTTGTATTATATGCATTGTCCTGCGTGGCAGTTATTGTGTAATCCAGCATTCGTGCTGCAACACAAATAAAACTATTATTATTATACCTCAGTAGTGTAAGGTATAAGCAAGAGAGACTTACCACACGGGTCTTTCTGTGATGGGGTTACCTACTAAAGAGGTGCTATATCAAGTGCCCCTTAGCATACCCCTTTTTTATCTTATTATGTCCAAACCAATAACTTCTCGTTCCACCGTTCCGTATAGTTCCGCAATGAACACTGGCCGTGCACATGCATAAGTCATCCGCTGCTACACGGCCTAGCTTGCTCAGGTGTACCTAGGCGCCAGTGTCACGAAAGCGCCCTAGCTAACAGCCAATCTAGGCCACACGTAAACAGGTATACAGGTAAACACGTGCCCGCCGGTGTGCCGGTTTATTGCTAACTGCACTTTATGCTGGCCATTTAGCGGTAAGGAACCGCAAAGATATCATTATTATAAGTGATATAAGCGATCAATGGGCGGTGATTTGATCAAGGTGGGTCGTCCAAAGACACCTGCAGATATGGACTGGCCAGTCCTAACGTAAACACACATACAGGTGTGTGCAGGTAAGTTTAGCAACAGCTGAGAGCTATGTATTGCTACTCTGGTTTTTAGTATTATGGAGGAAGCGAATTTACAAATTTTTCAACGCAGGTACGACTAATGAAAGCGCTTGTGTGGCCTGTAGCAACATACGGCTGTGAAAGCTGGACTCTCAGAAAGAATGAAAAAAACGTATTGACGCCTTTGATATGAAATGACTGAGAAAGATTCTGCGGGTTTCGTGGACAGCAAAGAAAACAAATGAGTGGGTTCTTAACAAAGCTGGAGTAAAGAGGGAACTGTTAGACAACGTCAAATCAAGGAAGCTAGCATACTATGGTCACACCATGAGAAAACAATGGAGTTGCCTGGATAAAGAGATAATGCAAGGAACAATGCCAGGTGCACGCATGCGAGGAAGGCCACGCACGGCCTGAACGGACAACATCAAGACGTGGACAGGACTCTCCGTGGAAGAGTCAATCAGAATGACAGGGGACAGGGACAAATGTAGAAAGTACGTCCACGGTGTGGCCAACCCTCGGATCGAGGACGGCTAAAGAACAGAAAAGAACAGAATTTACAAACGGCAGAAGTTTGATAAAGTAATAATCTTTGTGAACCTTTATCTCTTTGCGGTCAACCTTGGTACTGCCGAAGCTTTTTAACCAACCATTCTTTCTGTTTGAAGTTGAACACTTGAGTACTTCACTGAATCGCACAGTGTAGGGAGTTGCGCCCAACCACCTAGAGGAGCTGAACTATTGTTTTAACCTGCATCTGCACCTGCACTGCTGTTCTGTCAAGCTATATCAGCACCTGCCTGTGTTCCAGTGAGCCGACTAACATTTGCAACTGTCTATATACCATCGTTCATGCCTCGGAGTTTTCACCCTACTGAAGTTGTGGTCATTACTGCAGATAAGAAGAAGAGAACTCCGATTGTAACGACTTAAAACCCATAGGTTGCATAATTGTGTGCCTGCCCATATCTAGGCGAAAGCGCTTAGGTCTATATCAATCAGGTTGTGCCGTCTGTGCGTCTGTTTGTCCGTGTGTGATTGGCTGACGAGGAAGATGGTAATGGTGTTTGATAAAGGTGTACAGTGTAATAAAACATATGCTCTCAGAAGAGTCAAGCGTAGGTCTGTGTGAAGACATGGATTTTTAACCCATCCCTGAACTGTCCACGACTGACAAAGGCTGAGTGGAGATTGTGTCGGATGTGAGTTCTAACATAGATGTAAAAACGTTCAAATAAAATTTAAAAACGTGACAAAAATATAAAAAAACGTTTGTAAACGTAATAAAAAACGTTATCTCTTCTTAGTGTAGTTCAACTCCATGCCTAATGCCCAAGAAATGGCCTTCAAGGCAACTCGAAATATGCCATTCAGTTTAGTTTTGCAGAAACTGTCGTCGTTTTAGGCTAGCAGTGAAATCTTCAATATTGTGCTATTCATGATCTCTTACATTCTAATTACTGGATACAGTATTCTGTTATTTATGAACCCATTGAATTTCAAATTCCTGCAAGTGCCTGCAGTTCTATTCTACACATTTCCCACTGCTTCCAAAAGCAAAAGGCAAGAACAAAAATTACTGCACTCGTCAGATTGAGTAAGGCATGACAGTAATTGTGATTGACAAATGACATTTATTGTCTATCACGAAAGTCAAACTACGCATAGTTTCTGTCCCAAGCTTCTCACAACAAAAATCTCTCATTCCTGCGACTCCATGTCACTGTCACTAGTATCGTCGTCAGCTTATAGAAAGGCATTTCAGGTCATTCAACATGCAACAGAAAAATCATAGGTTTATTTCGTTGCTGTTATTTTGAAAGTGCTTCTTGTTAATCTGCTTGCCGCTCTGAACTTTGCCAACGTTTTTTTTAAAATAAAAAAAACGTTTGAAAATTAAAAAAACGTTAAAAACGTAAAAAAAACGTGACCAAAATAAAAAACGTAAAAAACGTTTTGGCATCTATGAGTTCCAGACAGCTGGAGCTGCGACGTGGAAACTCAGTCAACCGAGCTGAGTCTTGATTCCTGGAACCAACATGTCGTGTCGCTCAGCCGAACGGAGGTGCGCCCCGACCAGAGATGTTGGCGACCGGCACACAGACGTGGTTGATGTAGGCCGGGCAGTGCCGACTACAGAATCAAAAGTAGTGACAGCCACGTTGAACAGTATCCGCTGACGTACTGGCAGCCAGTGGAGCATGTCACAAAGAACTGGCGTGATCGGATGTATAATGCAATTGCCGTAGATTTTCTTGTTTTGATTTATGTGATGATTATTTCGTGTTCTGCTGTTTGTTCTTCGTAGGTCGTACAGTTCACGGCACGTTTTGATGGCAGTGGATGTGCACATCGTTTCATCATGTTAAGTCTACTACTGTTGACACTGACACTTCATCCGGTGTATGTAGAGTCAAGCTGCCTTGGCGTATCAAAGTGCAGCTGTGAGCCTGGTCCCAATGGCGCTGGCCAGGTCATCAACTGCCGCAACCGCGACCTTACCTCTGTCCCCGCCTTCGACCTGACTGGAGCACAGACCCGCTACGCCGAACTCACGCTTGCCGGAAACCGGATTGCGTCAGTACCGGCGCGGGCTTTCATCGGACTCCAGTTCCAGAGGCTTGATCTAACCGACAATCCGCTGGTTCGACTGGATCCGTCGGCTTTTAGCGGACTTGAGCGAGAACTCGTTGATTTGAGGCTGACTTTAGGTCAAACTGCGGACTTTCCGGTAGCAGCGATCGATGGGTTGACTAGACTGAACATATTACACGTGGTTGGGTTCAGGGGACGCCAGCTGCCGCCAAAGGCGTTCTGGACCCTCTCCCAAATCGTGGAGTTACGTCTGACTTCAGGATCTCTGGATACTTTAGGTGTAGATGATTTGAATGCTCAGCGAGGATCATTGCAGACTCTGGTTCTTCACGGGAACGAGTTCTCTGTAATTCCGACTGCAGCTCTGTCCAAGGCTACCATGTTGACAAGCCTGGATCTTTCCGGCAACCAAATCTCGTCCCTCCCAGCCGACGTGTTTGCGGGTCTAGTCAACCTCAACGTGGTTGATCTGTCTAACAACGGACTGGGAGGCGGAGGGTTAGATCCGGCCGCGTTCCGTAGCGTCGGTGGACAGCTGAGATCGCTGACGATGAAATCGTGTCAGCTGGGGGACCGTGACGTGGAAGCCCTGCGTCAGCTGAACGTTATCTCCGAACTGATTCTCTCTTACAACACCATCGCCAATCTCCCATCCACTCTCTTTAACCGAATGCGTTCACTGCTCCAGTTACGGCTCGACAACAACCGCCTGCAGACGATCACCCGTTCCACCTTTTCCAGTACTTTCTCCACCCTGGAAGTCCTCGACCTCAGCCACAATCCGCTGTCCAGCGTCCCGGAAGATGCGTTCCTCGATTTGCGATATCTTCAGGAACTGCGTCTCGACAGCGTGACCACAATTCAACTAGGTGGGTAAATTTTACAGTGTCACAGCTATGCGAGACCAGCTAAGCATTTATGACTTTTGATTCTGTAAGCATAATTCCAGTTTTAAGCGTCAGACCGCATTGTGCTGCAACAATCCTAGCGGCTGTGCAACATCTTGTTGCTTTGCATGTACTATGATAGCACATTATGCGTATATGATGGTCTAGTTACGTCCTTTTTTCTTTTTTCTCAGTAGTAGTTGTAGTTCACACAGGTGTAGGGTGTGGTGTGTTTGTTTGGAATTATGATTTGGTGGCTCAGTGGATAATGACGTGGGTCCTGGGCCCGAGAAATAGCGAGTTCTACGCTATAGCCCCTGAGCCCCAGTTTCCAGTGAAGCGTGGCAGTTTGAATAGAGAATAGCTGTTATAACCGTCACGTGTAGCGGTTGGGAAGACTGTTTGCTCATACACATGTTAGTGCCTAGGCCAACTCAGCCTTCCATCCCTCCAGGGTCGGTAAGTGAGGACCAGCTTCGGCTGGGAAAGCAAAAGCAGGTATGGTAGGTGTGGTTCATCACATTCATGGATAAACAAGTCACTACGAGTGTGTGGGGAGGTAAAAACGTAGGCCTAATGCGCGATCCATTGACAACGCGTGCCATACCTGTGCGCTTCTGTGATGGTGTTGGCCGGTTGGCCCATACAGAGCCTAAAAAGCACTGTATCATGACTGTCCTCTACCTTTGCCTTGACTTTTGTGTCTGAATTAAACGGATTTGAATAGGTGCTGACAGCTTTTCGACACAACACCTCAAAGCTCTGCGAACGCTGAGTGTCCGGGCTAGCGGCATCAGCGACCGGTTGTGGCCGATTGTTTCTCACATGGAGGGTCTTACCAGCCTACTGGCGTCAGAATGTTCCATTTCGTCCATACCGGATTTCGCATTCCGGCGGAACGTTGCGCTGCAGACGATAGATCTCAGTTCGAACGCCATCAGTTTGTTGAGTCAGAGATCGGTCTACGGTCTTGCAGCCAGTCTGAGGGCTATCAACCTTCATGGAAACCACATCACTACCGTCCACCCGTGTACTTTCCACGGTTTTAGGTTTGTCTCTCGATGTTTGCACGTTTTAAGCTCAACCAGACCAGACTCCGCTAAAATGCTATGTTTTGTATTAGACTATGCTTATTGGTGCTCTCACTCAATTGAACTGGAAAGTGGACACACATGTTAAAAAATTCTATGTTTGTCCGCCTCCCTAGGCGAAAGTCGTCTAGTTATAGCGATCCGGCAGTACTGTCTGTCCGTGCGTCTGTGATCGGCAGGCGAGGCAGACGCATAATAGACGTGCCATAGATTTTCTAGTTTTAAAACTATTTAACCCTTGGACGGAATCGGAGATCTCAGAATTCTGAGTTGTGAGGTATGATATGTTACATGTTATCTTTCAACGGCATATTAAAGTTTTTTTTCAGTCTTCGTGAGGTAACCTCGCCATGGAAGCGCTCAGGTATTGCACGCGTTGTTAAGGGATCTCCCAGTTTTATCTGCACACCACGCGTTTAGCCACGAATGGAATGAACCATACCTGCTTTTGCCTTTCCAGACAAAGCTGGTCTTCATTTACCGACCCTGAAGGGATGGGAGGCTGAATTGGCCTAGTTAAAACGTCGAACTTGTTGCTGAACCGTGATATGTTTCTTCGAAGAAAGTGTAGACTTGAAACCTTACCAGTGTCTTGATGTGTGCACAGTTCTACCTTACCAGTGTCTTGATGTGTGCGCAGTTCTACCTTACCAGTGTCTTGATGTGTGCACAGTTCTACCTTACCAGTGTCTTGATGTGTG
>Ga0126335_1002932_pt1 | contig 10413 bp, 7 predicted proteins | sample OlaspJWI45metaG_FD_108409 | JGI IMG/M metagenome (GOLD analysis project Ga0126335, IMG submission 108409) | Marine gutless worms symbiont microbial communities from Oahu, Hawaii - Olavius sp. 1 OAHU.JWI-45 metaG | ecosystem: Host-associated > Annelida > Digestive system > Unclassified | place... | reverse complement strand
TTGTCGTAGAAACAAACACAAATCGACTTATAGAAGCAACGAGAAACAAGACGACAAAGTAATTTAGCGATAGCCGCATCGAATACGCGCTGCAATGAGGCGCTTCTAATGAGCTTTGCTCTCTGGGCTGCGACCGGAGTTTAGGTTTCCTAATGGGCTATTACGTGTGAAATGCATGCATTAATCACGAAATAAAACAATGCAAAACAATTATCCGGTTCTGGAACCGGGCAAGGAATTATGAAAGGTCGTTCACCATAGTGTATTAACATGTTCACACCGGTGAACGACTTTTGAGCTGCTCAGTTTGTGACTATCTATGTTGACGGGACTGTGACTTCAAATGACACATGCGTCGTCATAAGTCCCCAGTAAGATCCAGTAGGCTTGACAACTTTTACGTTTCACAACTCTACAGCGCCTACGTAACCACATGTTGTCACGTAGGATCTGTAGAGTTGTGAAACGTCCATTACAGTCGTTACATTGATATATTGATACAACTGTCTGTTGGAACTTGGATCCCTCGTGACGTCGCATGTGTATTTTAATCTGTCGATTAGCGAGGTGACCTTTGACCTAGCGTGACTTTGAAATGTCAAGAGGTCGATTTGCCCTCGTACGGTCGACGCCATATCTGCACTAGCTGAGTAGTAGTTGCAGTAGTATATTACGGTACGGTTTACAACACATTAGCACTAAATCGATAGCACGATCGTACACACTTGTAGTTCAAAAATGGCGACCCGAATACGCAACCCACTTGGCAATTTTAGTAGTCTTAACTATACTACGTCAATCCCGAAGGGATCCCCGTATCCCGGAAATGGGAATTCGACAATCCCGAATGCCGGGATTGAAAATTCAAGTCCGGGATTGCAATCCCTAATTGACCGACGATAATCGAAATTGTAGTTCACATGTTTAAGCGATAAGTCTAGACCTACTCATCATAGTGTTAACAAAACAAACTACATTTTCTGAAGATACTTAGGAGCAAAAAATGGGTCGCATATGTTTTCGTTGAAATGTTTAAATTATGTTTACTAAAAGTTTACTCAAATTTTAAACAAATAGTAAATTACACGACTCGTGCATCACTAAATTTTGTACTATTTCATATTCTTCGTCCCTTTGTTTATTTTTGTTGTAAACAAAGCAAAACGTATAAGTTTTTGTGATAATGGATGGAGCTATGTATGGTAATGTTTTTCAGTAATTAATTGTATTGTGATATTACTATACTGTTTTCTGCAACACACGGTTACGAAAAATTTAATAGGAAACGAAAAGAAATAGATATGCAATCCAATGTTCTGACGGGCGCAGGTAGTCCGCTGCCCGCATCTTAACATCACTTTCACATACAAATTGGTAGACTTCTAGTTCCAGTTAAGTCGGCGTTAAAATTAAAAAGAACATTTTGATTAGACCATTATTTATCAGACGATTCTTAAAAGTATTAATAGTATCAGCCTCAACCACGTCATTTGGCAAACTGTTCCTCATATTTACTACTCTAGAACTAAATGAATATTTTCTTATGTTATAATGACATAACGGGCAATTTTTGTGCGTCAACGCCATTTAGAACCCCGGTGATCAACTTCCGTTTAATTTGCATTTAAGTATTCAGAAAGAAGGAAAGTTTGGTACAGATGCAATAATTTTGCACGGAAAAACTGTTGGGGGGAATTACCGCAGATAAAAGTTGCTGAGGAGTCGTATCACAGCTGAGATCAAAAGGCTGGTTGTGTTTGGTTTAATGTGATGTATTGGAAAGAACACGTAGAGGTGATTATTGACGATATTGAACTATTTGCAATGTTGTTTTCTGTATACTGGCACTGAATTTGTACTTGCATACTGAACAGGATCATTTTTCGCCACTGCAACCTATGAGAATATTACTGACTTTGAGCTGTTTTCTTTTAGCGAGGAACCAATTTGGATTCTTGGTGTGAAATACAGTCTTCTTCGTGGTAATTGATTGACTTTTCTCTTTTTTGCATTGATTGTTGCAGTACTTATGATTTGATTTTGCATGTTATTAGCTGGCCTGCTATAATGTGGGGGCCAGCTATAGTAATGGTTCGTATTGTCCATCCGTTCGTCTGTCTGTCTATCTGTCTGTCTGTTACATGCAAATATCTCCGAAAATAAGCGAAATAGACGTATGGTTACTAGGAAACCTGAATAGGAATTCCTATTCAGAATCTGGGCTTCTCGATTCAGAATCTGCCATCAGATTCGCGATCAGAAGTACAGTTATGCTATTTCGGGTGTTTCTGGGTCGCTTTCGCCGATAAACTGTACCGTAAAGATGCCATATCGGACGATACCTTGTATTCTTCTGTCTCTGATACCAGGTTTGGTGTTGTCTAACTAGTATTTGGACATAGATTGTTTGTGTTCATGTGTTCACTGTTTGTGAATGGTGTATTAGAACGGGAGAAGGTAGAACTCGATATGCAATCTCGCCTTCTCTTTACTTACCGCAGAGGTTTCAAAACTATTGGTGAGTTGTATGGCCATCTTACTTGTCTTACTTTTAAGTGTTAGTGGCAGTTATCTGTTTTGTCACTAGTGGCTTAACATTTTTGTGTATACAGTGTGTCTGGGAAAAAATAAACCCCTGTATTCATTTTTATAATTTCTGCAAACAATGTCAGATTTTAGCCAAATTTTGCATGAATGATGTAACGTTTAGTTGCAGACAAATGACCAGATTTTAGTAAAATCTAGCAAAAGTTTAGCATGAGATGTCCACCATTGGCAATGTTGCAGACATGTGACTGTCAAAGTGCAAAAGTCAAACAGATTTAAACGTGTCTGCCTGACTGCGGTTGTTTAGAAGAATCAATAATAATTCAAGCCATGTACTGAGTGAACTGCTTCCACCCCCATCAAAGGCGTCACAGCAGTAAAATCTGCGGCGTCATCCACACGACAGACTAATGCCTGACCACACAGGACATTTGGCCGACAAAAACTTCTTAACCCGCATGCTGTTTAAAGACTCATACTGACTTTTCTAGGTTGTAATTGTGTATTCCCAGGTGTCGGCATATGCGTTTTGTCATGTGTTAATAAAGAAATGATTGATTGATTGATTGCTTCATTGATGATCATCTGTTCCCACTTTTTGATCCGAGGTGACTTCAGCTGGGCGACATCATGAATCCGGCTGCAGTACACATGCTCATGTAACAGAAACCGAGATATTTTGTCATCGATATTTGAAGTTTAATAACTCCACTGTAAAAGAATACTTTTTAATGAAATTTTGTGGTTCTTTTAAAGATATCTTCAGAATCCAGTGCTGCACATAATTTTGTTAGGATGCATTGAGATTTGGCATTTCTAGGTAGCTTAAGTGGCTTTGTCTTGGGGTTTACTTTTTCCCAGACTCAGTGTAGTTGTTACCTTTGCACCTGCTATGCTGCAAGCAGGTATTGCTTTTGGCGATGTCTGTGCATCTGTCTGTCCACACAAAATCTCGAAAACTGCTGACCAGAAATTGATGTAACTTGGTAGAAATAGTAAGTAAGTAAGTAAGTAAAACGTGAATTTATATAGCGCATATCATTAAAAAAACCTCTAATGCGCTGAAAAAAACTCTAATGCCCCCCATGGTGAATGCTAGAAGTGTTTGGAAGTTGGTGACATTTGACCTTCACTTTTGACCTTGAGAGCTATTTTTGTACTTTTTAAAAATTCAGGCTATATATTTTGAATGGCTTGACCTAGCAAGTTCATTTTGACATACATCTTCAGACTATCTAGGTCACGGTTTAGTTTTAAGGTTATGGGTCCAAGTCAAGGTCACGGCAGCAAAAAATGGTAGATTGCAACTCAAAAACTACTGGTCGGAAATTGCTGGGGCTTAATCGGAATATCTGTTATGATAATGCTCAAAATGATTAAGAACTTTTGACATTTTGACATTGACACGTATTTTTGTATTTTTTAGTTCAAGTTTTGAATGCCTTAAGCTAGTAGCTTCATTTTCATTGTGAGGCTACATCTTTAGAATATCTACAGTAGGTCACCTTCGAGTTTCATGGTTATGTGGTTAACCTCAAGGTCATTGTTGCAGGTTTGTGCTCCTCAGACACAGTTTAATTCATACACGTGTTTTTCTCTCGTCAGTCGGCATTTATATGGTATTGCATATATGCTGAAAATCTTTCTAAGATACAGTGACTGAAAAATAATTACTGCAGGTCTAGAAGTCATCCTGCATGTAAGTAAATTCCCATTCCATCAGCTGAAAATCTAACAAAAACTAGTGATTTGTGTATAAACCAGTAACAAAAGTCACCGATGAATAAGTACCCTAGATCAGCACCTTCATTATGCATGAATGTCACTGTCAACAAGTTCACAACAACAACAACAGCAAAGCATGGTGTTTTCAAATGACTTGGGCTGAGACAAGACGTGGAACACAACTACCTGACACTAATAGAACATTATTGGAATAATTCCATTGCAACCATTGGCTCTCTCGCGATACTTCGACACTGTCGTAGTATTGCGATACCGATTTTTTGCGATACTAGTATATACTCAGACCTGATGACATCAATGACATCACTGGCAATCCCATGAGTCTGTTAGCGTGTGATGTCGAACTTCAAAGAAAGTGTTTTAAGTTTAACTTTTTAGACTAGAAGTTCGATTTGCATTTTGCACTTGCAGTAAAAATATTTACAATAAACTGTCTGACCAGAACAACAACTGGGGGGTCAGCTGCCCTAACCCTTCATGCACTATTCAGATCTGACGCTGCTAGACTGCCTGTAGAACACAATACTATCGAGAATCGTGATACTTTTTCACGATACTTATCATGACATCAAAGTGTTAGTATTGCCCAACACTAGAATGTAGCCAAAAACTGTCAGCTTATATGCAAGTATATACGGTACGGTGTTGAGTTAACGGCTAGCGTTTAATGCTGGGTATGTCTGCCTCTCCACTTAAGTGTGATTCTCAGCTTACCCTCTTGGGGTTCCGCTGTTTTCTGAGGACTGTCACACCTGGTGACTTACTTACTTATTTGCTTATTGTCAGGTGCTAGTGGTTTAACATCAGATCTGGGCTGGGGATGTATGCTGAGGTGTGGACAGATGATGATGTCTCAGGCCCTCGTCAACAGACATCTTACTAGACGTAAGCACATGTTTTCTGATATATTTCAGCATCATGGCAGTGGTCTAGTGGTACTAGTCTGAACTAAAGAGTGACACAGCATTCGACATTATCCCTGTTCCCACCCCATCCCCATGCAATTTTTTCCATTCCCACCCCATCTCCATCTTGCTCGTCCCCATTCTCATATTTTTTAAATTTTTATCCCATCACCATGTGCATCATACAGAAATGGGGATGATCGTTTTTTGCTTCCCATGATACTGATGGTAATTAACATTATTAACAACAGTTAACGTTGGCGTGTTTGCATGTTACACAGACTCGACTGTTGAGTTTCTATAGTGAATAATATGGGCAGCTACTTTTGTAAAGATACAGCTGTGTCATGTTATGCAAACAGATACCATCAATCATATATTCCTACAGAAAACTATCACCGCATGCGGCCAAACCAAGTCAGTGATTGGTTAATAACTAGTTGTGTCAACCAACAAATGACAGAATGTTTATCAGCTGCTGTGTTCAGCTAGGCTTACAACTCAACTACAGCTAACATTCACCTGTCAAAGCACACAGTAATTTAAAACAGAAAAATTGTCACGTTGCAGATAAGCAGGTTCACGGTTCCATTCCAGAGACTGAGTCTTAGATATGGCTGTATTACTGCAAAAATTTCCTGTTCCCACAGTATTTCCAACTGTAGCATACCCACAACCGTGGTACTGCCAGGAAATAGGCATCCATTTCTACGTACTACCCCAAAATTTGTCCCAATTTTCATGGTATTACTATGGTAATACCACTGTTACCGCTATTACATCACTCTTTAGTTTTAATATGTATTTTGGTCTTACTTGATCCCTTGTGACCCTGAGTAGTTGAGTACTGTTACTGATGACCAAACAAACAGCAACCAAGAAAAATCCTTTCACAGCTAGGAAACAGATTGGGCTTGAATGTTTGGAAAGGTGAGACCGTTATGAGTATAACAGGCAGGTGATGCTTTTTGCCGCCCAAACACAGTGCATTAGGATGGCTGTTGCTGTTGCGACATGGCTATGTGGCTGTCTGTGTATCTATCACAGTGATGTATTGTGCCCAAACGACTGAGTTGATCATCATGCGACTTTCATGAGATTGTAGCCCAGCCATTCTAGTTTTCCCATACGAAATATGAACCCGATAGCTCGAGGGGATCCCTCTCTATGAGGGCATCAAAGGGATCCCTCTCTATGAGGGCATCAAATGTTGGGGATACCGTTGGCGGCCTCTGGCGAATACGTTCATACAAGCATTTAGGCAGTGTGTTAGCCGCAGCTGAGCTCTTGTTCAATGTTGTGGTCATGATAGTTTGAGTGATGACATTTGACAGTGATATTGCTCAGTTTACTGCTAGCATATGTGACTTACCAACAGATTGGCGATGGAAGCGTGGAAAATATGACCCAAAGTATTTTGAGATTCTACGGATGTTTCAGGACAGACAGGACTGCTGCTACTCAATTCATCAAATTGGTGAGCAGTGGTTAAAGTGTGGTTTACTTAGGCACCATTTTGGGCCTCAGGAGCCATAGACTGGCTTCCTTCAGTCAAATCAAATCAAAATCAAATACAGCTTTAATGATGGTTGACAGACCGCAACCAATTACAACATTGTAGTAGTGGTAAAATAAGTGCTTTGACACTTTGGTTGGGTCTCCTGAACTGTAAAACCTGTCCCCAAAATGACCTATAAAGTGTCGAGTGGGACGTTAAGCCTCTACTTACCCAGTTACTGGGAGCCATAGACTAGGCTCAGTCCATTTCTTGGTTGAATGGTGTATAAAAGCCAACTAAATCAATCTTACTTTCATTAGGTTTAGTTTAGTATGAGTTGGTAGTTTTTCCCATAGTTCTTATCGTTGTTTAGGTATTTTACGTTGGTTTGCAATGGAGTTAGTTTGTGTTTTGAGTAGGGCTGTACCGAATAGGGGGGTCTTGACTATTCGTCCGAATATGAATAATTAAAACTATTATTCGGCAGAATACAAATAGAATGCGAATAGTTGTTTTGAACTTCGAAGCACTCTCATTCATTATCTTTAACGTTAACATCATTATATTAGATATTCATTCACGTTCAGCATCATCAATTCATTAGTATGAGTGTAAAATACATATATAAACTAATTCAGAGTCACAGTGTACAGTAGATCAGATCATGCATAGTTGCTTTGAAGATGGCTGCTGCTACTGACCAGTCACTGTCGTGGCTAACCGGTGTTACTGCAGTGCGAATGAATGACTAGTAGTATTCAGTTTACTTTTAGCAGTATTTTCCCACTATTCGGCCTACTATTTGTCCCAAATAGAATGCAAACAGAATATTTGGTACAGCAATAGTGTTAAGTTGCTTACCTTGATTTATTACCCAGCGATAAGTAAGTAGTTTGCTAATTTTATGTCTTTGTTGGTGATATTTTCAGTTTATCGTGGTTTGTGTTGCAGCAACTGCGGGAGCAGCAGAAGGCAAATCGGTTGGCGAATGGTTCGGTCCCAATACTGTCATGCAAGTTTTCAGGTTTGCTTACTTACTTGATTACTTTTGAGCAGCATCAAATGCCCGAGATGTGGACTATTGCGACGGATGATCCTGTAGCGCGGGCGTCTGTCTGTCAGTCTGTGGCAGGTGGTCGGTGGTCACACATGCACTTTCAACTGCAAGGTTTTATAAACTTTTGTGTTGATGTTCAACTGCACTATAATGCAAACATAGGCTGTCAGGGGTATTCACATTATTTGTATGTCTTCTAGTTTGTAATCTTTAATTTTTTTGACTATTAATTGCATACTTAATCAATATTTTGTGCACTCGTAGCCTGTTACATGTTGTAATGCAGGAAGCTTGCAAGCAATGACCAGTGGAGTGGAATGGTTGTGCATGTCGCTATGGACAGCACCATTATCATCGATGATATTCGTAAGTTCAGTTTTACATTGTTTTTGATACTTAATTTTTATGGTAGCTAATCATATAGTCTTGATTATGTGTTGCCTTCTTTATCATTTTTGTTCACTGTAGTACCATAATCGTCTTTCACGTCATTGTAAGGCACTGAGTAATCTAATATGTGACGATGTGCCGAAATAAACTACCCACTCACCTCTTTGTCACCCCTCGAAGAGACATCGATGTCAGTTGACAGGAATGTGTCTTATGATGAACGCTAGAAGTGTTTGGATTGATTTTGGTGATACCTGAACTTGAGTTTGACTTTGAGAGCCATTTTCGTATGTGATGCAGTGGTTATACATGAGAAACATGTGAAAAGCATAAATGTAAGTCTGTCACACAAATCAAATCCAGTCATTGAGCGTTAAATTAAGAAAAGCTAAAAAAATGGGTAAAGTCAGTTCAGCAAGTAGGATGAAAACATGTGGTGGGAAGAATTTGTGTGCACTTTGCCACAGTGTGTTGTGGATTGTATGTTGTTTAGGTTCAGAGTGCTTAGTAGCAGTTTCTGTGAATGAACCGTTTATCGAGGGTTCAGATGTGCCTTCAGTCATTCTCTCGGCATTCCAGTCATCATTGAGCTATAAACAGTCATCATCGTTGTCGTCAGATGTCAGTCACTGTAGCAGCTCACCAGTTAAGACAACAGACTCCACTGGTGCTAGTTCTGTACAGCATTCATCGTTCAGAGATTGTACTGCAGACCAACATGCCGTACGGTCTTTAGATCGGCCCGACTCCAAGACAGATGCTAAGACAAGAAAGCATTGGCGACCATTGCTGCTTGTAATACCACTACGGCTTGGTCTTTCTGAGATCAATCCCATTTATTACTGCTCGATTAAGGTAAGCAAATGGTCATGGTAAATGACACCATTTCTGCTATTGTTAATCTTATCAGTTATGGCTTTGTAGTGACTGATTGACCATTTATCTCACTTCTCATTGTACTTGGTCTCCGCTAAGCCACTTCTTGACATTACGAGACCCATACACAAATGGGGGAATTGGAATTTTATTTCTTTATATTAATTCAGAATTTTATTACTGTACTCTTACAGTATGCTGCAAAGAGAAACATGACATAGTCAGTATTGCATGAGGTTTTATGCAGCATAGAAAGTAGACAAAAGCATGTCCAGAAGCTATCATTAGTTTGGCTGAGTGTCTGCTGTTTCATTGTGTGAATGTTGACTAGACGTGTTTGACGTTCAAACAGTCAGTTGGTATGATTGGTGGTCGACCTAACCACGCCCACTGGTTTATCGGATATTCTGGTCAGTCGGTGCTTTGAGTTTGATGTATTGGTTACCTAACTGACAATAACTCGGTATACAGATCAGACTTGGAGTTGACTCTGATCTCTGCGTTAACATTTTTGATGCATTCATCACCATCACTGTTTACAGATAAAACTTTCATCCCATGTTGCTTGTTCCAAAATGCGTAGTTTTTATTTTGCAATTTTTATTAATTGTTTTTAATGTTTAAAACCATGTTTTGTGTTTTTAAACGTGTGCATTTACTGTTCTTTGTGTTCTCTGCATTGTGTTACTTGTACATTTGTTATGAGTATAATAAATGATCAGTCAATGAAACTGTCGCTGTTGCTCATCTGTAATAGCATTACTTTGATCATAACATTTATAAATTGTTAATTGTTTATTGTGTTATATTTGTGACAAAAAGTGCATTGCAGAATGATCGTATTATTCATTGATATGTTTTTTTTGTATATGTGACATACTCATCAAACTGAAAAGTTCTTTCATAAATTTCGTCAGTGTGACAATGTTTATGACTAAAGGAACACTTGTATTTAGTTAAGGCAGCTGTTGCGTTGTGATTTTTTCTATCTTTTGAATTTTTTTCTATTATTGTATTTTGTGTTACCAGCATTTTGTTGGCAAATAAAGATGAATATATTTATTTTCTCCATCCAGCAGCTTGTCAGTGACTTGTCATTACATATTTATGACAACAACATGACAAGCTGTATTGTCAGCATTGTATTGTCACTGCAGTGTAATTGTGTAATTGTGATGCCCAGGTGACAAGCTGTATTTTCTCGACCCACACACTCAGCAGCCAATCGTAGACCTGTCAGCGACAGTCGATGACACGTCGTATCACTGTTGCAATCCATCAAGCATGGATATTTCCCAGCTTGACCCTTCTGTTGCTGTGGTGAATAAGCATCAACTTATCACTAACAGTTTGCAATTGTTAGGCCACATCAAATGCACAGTGTAATAGTTTTA
>Ga0126335_1002931_pt1 | contig 10414 bp, 5 predicted proteins | sample OlaspJWI45metaG_FD_108409 | JGI IMG/M metagenome (GOLD analysis project Ga0126335, IMG submission 108409) | Marine gutless worms symbiont microbial communities from Oahu, Hawaii - Olavius sp. 1 OAHU.JWI-45 metaG | ecosystem: Host-associated > Annelida > Digestive system > Unclassified | place... | reverse complement strand
CTTGTTACATGACAGCCTGCCAACCCCTGACTGCACTGACTGAACAGATCTGTACCCAATTTTGTATATCTTAATTTTTAAACTCCCTCGGGAACATATCTACCGAGGGTCAAAAAATAATAATAATAATACAAATTACAATGCAATACTATACAAAAATGTGTCACGCACTTAACAATGCAAGCTCAATATCAGCTTGATGTCTACATAGGGCACAAACGACATTATCTAGCAAGCAATATTTTTGCAGAGATGTCTTTCTAGTACGCAGAATGTACTCAATATCACTCTATAATGTCTCACTTGCATGCCGTATTAGACATCTCACCGGGCTGAAATTCTTGACACTTGATTATCGTCTCAGTGATTAGATTTATACGCTCCTGGTCTTGGTCTTGTAAAATATTTTTTTCAGCCAAAAAGTTAACAAACGCTATTAACGTTTTCTGCTGAGACAGCTTGGCCACACTGATACACTGGGCGCTTATAAATACATTAATAATTAAGTTAATTAATAAAATAAATATTGAATAAATTTGGGCAGTTAACGATTAAAATAACTTTAATAGTTAATTCTACCGAAATACTGCGAAATTAACGATCTGCAGCATTCGTAATTGTGATATTTATTTTAAAACAAGGAGAAGATGGAGGGGACAAAATGGGACGAAAGAAAAGGAAAGGGATGAATGGGGAAACTGGGAAAATGATGAGATGTAAGAATGATTATGAATGAAGAGAATTGGTATATGGTTCGGTTTTCGGAAGACTATTGCAAGTTCTATATTACAACAAGTTGACGTGCAAGTCATGGAGAACTCGTGTGCAATTTGTATATACATCTTTGTTGATGGCGATAGTTATAGTCATGTAGTGTGTGAATAATTTGATAAGTCGACTAACATTAATTTCTGTGAACTATTTTTTTGCTGAAGCTGGAGAAGAGGTTTCTCCGACTTTTTTATATTCACTTTCCGTCACTTTATTTCTTTACGTACTACCGTATGCGCTCATTGTGGTAAGTGAAATTATTAAAACTTTTTAAAAACCAGGTGCCGCAAAAAGTGGACTGCAGTAGTCCGAAAAGTAGTCTACAGACAGGGACGATAAAACTGCATTGGGGCCTACAACAACATCGTGGGTTTCGTGTGCGAGAAGTTTTTTTATGATGGCGTTGTCCGCATTTAACGAAGAATTTCGAGAGCTGCAGGTACGCGGCTGTGTGCAGTAACGCGCGTTATTGAGTTCTTCGCGCGAGTACCGGTCAGTGATGTAGCACTCGAGTCCTACAGTGTCGTCGAGTCGGACTCGTGTCCATATTTTTAGGACTTAGATTCGAACTCGGACTTGACTGTATGTGATGGCTAATTTTAATGATCTCGAAACAATTTCCGTCTGCAAATGTATCAGATTTATTACGTTTCTAATTGTTTGACCTCAGTGACTGTATGATTGGCTACTGTTATTACTTGTTAGATTGTGAATGCTGAATTTTAGCTAGGGATGCAAACGAGACCTTTTCTTTCGATTTTCCCGAGACCGAGACGAGACCAAGACCATCAAAATCAAGTCTCGAGCCCGTCTCGAGGCCGAGACGTCGAGACCGAGACTTCATCCCTGATTTTAGCTACAGTTGGACTGAACTCAGACTTTTACTAAAGGTCTGTGGACTCGGGCTCTAAACTGGACTCTTGATTTACTGGACTGGACTATATCACTGACACATAGTTGCGAACACAATAGCGGCGTCTAACGACGCGGCTAAAAACCGCGTCGGAACGACCGTTGAAAACAAGGAGTCACGCACGCCGCACGCACAGCCATTACCATACATTTGACTAGTACTAATTACAGTTGGTCTGCGTAGACAAATCTTTGTTTAGCGATAGCAGTCAGCTGCTGCCGGAACGCGATCTCTTCAGCTGTGCGATCGACGCTAACCCACTACGCCACTATGTAGTGTAATGTATTTTTATATAGCGCGTAGTCATAAAAAAAATCTCGCACGCGCTAAACACTATGGAGCCGACGCTGTTGTGTAAACAGAACTGTCTGTAAATGCCGTCGGAAGTAGGCATCGCTGATTGTCGGGTCCCTAAATGCAACAGGAAGACTGTTCCACGCTGTGGGACCTGCAACAGAAAAATGCTCGACGGCCGTATGTGGTTAATCTGTAACGTGGGACCACCAGTGTGTTCTGTTGAGCATACCGGAGACGCTGCCTGATTGGGCAAAGTATGATCAGCTTAAGTATAAGTTAGTAAGTTTATTAACAGGAAAACAACGTGCATGCCTAGCTTTAAGCTTCTACCCCTGTCCGTCTGTCCGCAATAATGGCATTATTCTATTGAAATGATTGTGAGGTCTAAGAGCTGGGTCGATATATCGAGATATCGCCGATATCGATATTATCGGTATCGTATCGATATCGGCGTTTTAGATGTCGGGTTTTTCGACATATCGATATCGTATCGGTAACACCTGAAATATCGGTAATTTTCGACATTTTCTTGTATTTTTCCGACTGTTTGACAAGAAAAATAAATATATGTGTAAAAATAAGTATTTGATTTTGCAATGTGAAGATCGTTACATCTTTTCTGGTCCAAACGGTAAGTTATCGATTCGGTCTGACACTTTGACGTAATTGACTACATAGTGTTTAACGTGAAAATGTCAAAACTGCCCATCACTAAGACTGCGAGTGCCTCAGCGTGGACATCGTAGATGACACTGACGACGTCGTCTGGTCTCCGTAGTAAAAGGCGAAAAAACTTAGGCGCTTTTTCAACATCTTCGAGTGTGAGTAGGCCAAAGAGTGTTGCAGTAAGGAATATCGGTATCGATATCGGCTAAAATGTTTCGGTGAATATCGATATCGGCAAAGGCGATATCGACCCAGCTCTAGTAGATACTGTCCTGTCACGTCCACGTTACGGACGGTGTAGCGCGTTAACTTAGATCGCAGGACTCGAGAGGTCGCAGTTCGACTTCTGGCCCCCGCGCTCCGGGCAACGGGTGTGGGCTGGCCGATTACACCCACTTTCCCATTGATGCGTGACAGCTTGCTAACAACTGATATCCGCCTCGTAACGGTCCTAGGCAGACTGTTTACTCACCGCTGTGGTGCATGCATAGGCCAACTCAGCCTTTCATCCTTCGGGGTCGGTGATAGAGAATCAGTTTTGGCTGGGAAGGCAAAGGGAGGTGTGGTTCATTCCATTCGTGGATAAACGCACGGTCCGGTAGAAAAAAATTGTAAAAAAATCTCTTCACAGTGCGTGCCATACCTGAGCGCTTCTGTAGCGAGTTTCATCTCATGAAGAGGCGATATCAAATTCATTTACCAAAGTTAATTGGTAGCACAAACACATAGCAAACTAGTATGCACTGACACAAAAGGAAAGAAAAACACAACACGTTAGCCTTAACTACATGGAGATGACACGTTTGATTAAAGTATTGTCACAATGATTAAGTCGCTGTAGGAACTTTTTTACGGCGAGACAGTGTAACTTTCGGCAAATCAATACCAAACATTTCTCGATAACTGTAACTATATTATTAGTTTGGAATAGCCTCATTAGAAACCTACTGAGAGCAGAGTTTATAGACGACAGGCCATAGAGTAGAACTGGTATGTATTTCGATTGAAGAAGCTGTATTTTAGGGACTGGAACAATTAACTATATTTAAATCCAGAAGGAACATGTTGACGCAAAAAAATTAAATTAAATAGCTTAGACGATATAGTCGAAATAATCGGATGATTGTGTACCAAATGCTCTGTTGTTGGACCAACAATATCTGCTGCCTTTCTCCACTTAAGGTCAAAAAGTACTTGACTAAATGTTTTCACCTTTCTCTTTAGGCCGAGTTTATATTCATTGCTTGCATATTCGCCCCTGAATATATTCTTATAGGTCAATGGCGTAATGGTCTTGTGAATAACAGGTGACCGGGGCTGTTGGCTGGGTGTGTTAAGGGCATCTGTAAAAGTGAACCCTGGACTCTCTGTGACGTAACAAACGTCGTTATTTCACAATGACCTGCCTCTGCAGCTGAGAAAGAGGAGGAGAGCATGGGGGATTGGGTCAGGAGGAGAGAAAGGGTAGCAAGTTCAGTATACTGAACTGTGAGCGTAATGGTCGGTCGTTTTTTACGAGCAGTGCGCCACAAAAACAGTGGTGAGGCTAGTAGGGGATGTGCCAAATATCGTGTATGGAGTATCGGGCGTTCGAACACCCACTCTATTTCCGTAAGTGCGCAGAAATAATAGAAAGTGTGCAGTAATTTTTTATGGCAGAATGTACGATATTTTATCACAATTCATACAACATGTACCGTAATTCTGCAGGAGATTGTCAGAATGCACTAAACTATGCACATTTTAACGACAGATTCGAACGACGTTTTAAGGATTTATGCTCTCAGACTTTCATAAGTAAACTTTATTGCAGCGCGACAAAAGCACACCCGGGAATAACGAATGAAGCACAGGATAAATCAGTGTGGAATAGAACATAATATACATAAGTAAACAAACACACAAGCAGTAACAGAAAGCGATTGTTATGCTTCTTCCCAAACCTGATGAGTAATGGAGTAATTCTGTGGAGCGATATCTCGCCAAAATGTGAAGATGTTAAAGTTAAATTTCAAAAAAAGTTTCATGAAGAGATCCCTGATGAAAAATAGCCGGGATTCCCTCTGTCCATGCTGCGCTCAACCCCCACTCTGAAGCCGGCTGCTGGCATTGTCTCTGCGCAGCAAGTATCGTCGCCTCTCATGCAGTAAAACAGTTTGATTGGATGCAGGGCATGTCTGGGTCTCTGACCGTAGAAGATGTATTGAGTGTTTTGAACGTGTCGCAAGTCACATAGGCCAGCACCTTCACGTGCCGAACTCTACTTGGGGTCGGCTCCAGGCCCGCACCGCAGATACGATCCAGAACGCTTTTTCCGTACATGTATTATGACGCATGTATTTTATACTGCGCGATTTTCACGGAGTAGAATCAAGTCAGCTCTTTTCTGACTTCGAAGAAATTATTTAGATCTGCTGATTGCGACTGGGTAGATCTGTATGTTAAGCTGCGTATAGGCATATAGCCGATCGTCTTTAGAGCTTACGATACTTTCGTTTTGAGTTGCCGAGTACCATTCTACAAAAAGAACTATAAAACTTAGAAATAAATACATTGAATATCTGGCAATAACATAAGTGTATACTTGCTTTCTGTTATGCACGAGCTATTTTTTACTACTTGTGCTGCGGGTGAATAAAGTTGTATATATACGCTGCGGAATGCGAAAACTTTTGCGTCTGTATTGCTGTGAAATTTGCGAACATCTGCAAAAAACTGTCAGTATAGGGCTTATACCGTTATGTTTGTGTTGTTTTAAAACACTCAAAGAACAAAAATCTACACCTGTGCCAACAAGTGCTCGTCCACCTATATGAAACTGAATGTTCCATGTCTGTTAGAACACATTTGCGTTAGATAGTGCCTGCATGACGGCACTCTCTCGTCGTGTCATTGGTAATGTAGGTTTTAAGTTGTTTAGAGAAAAAGTTGAATTGCAATAAGTCAGTCGTGCGTTGAGCGGTTTTCCTGGAACTTTGTACACAGGAAGATCTCGGAAGGATGACACGTCAAAACTGGAACCGGAAGTAGAATTACGTCGCCAGCACCAGAGGACGGGTTTTGAGTTTTGTTTTGGGGGCGTATCTCTCACCCCAGTCAAGATATTTTTAGGAAATTTTGTGGATATGTAGGTAATGGGCTCCCAAATGTGTAGAATGGCCCAAATACGTTTCCTCCGAAAATTCAACCTGGCGGACGTTGGTCGGCCATGTAGGCCTACCACGCGCCCTTGTAATGTCCCCGGCATGTTACGGCGCGATATAAGTCGTCGTTTGATTATTATTATTATTATTATTATTACCACACATACAATATACCGGCTGTCACTTTTAACGTCGTCAACTATAGATCGCATTTATTCATGTTATAATGAGTAACATTCCGTCACTACGATCGACGACATCTTCTTCTTAGTTCTTACATCTACCGAAACTCATTAGACTTAAACTATTCGCGTATTCTGCCTAATTTTCCAAATACGCATAACAAAAGAGCGTTCACCTACAGCATATCCACGTATTGACACTGTGCCGTTTAGCTCTTTACTTTGTGCCGTATGCAGGCCATCTATAAGCTTAGTTAGAACATTTTTCTCTTATACTTTAGCAGACACATCACAGCATAGGTGTTGTTTGTTGCACGAGAGAGGAGAGAGGGGACAACAAACACTTAATGAAAGAGACTGATGACAGCATCTAAGAGTCGGTTGTGTTGTAATTAACGCGTATATACTACATACCGTGTCGTCGTCGTATGACAGTCATACTGCGGCGTCAATAGACCGTGAAGTCTCATACCATGCACGATTGGTATGAGACTAGTTGTTTAGCTATACCCTAAAATGGAACGAGGTGGTGCTTAGCTGAGATATTGCGACACTTTGTGCAGAAACCTCACAGCAGAATCGCTCAGGTATGGCACGCGTTTTCGAGGGATTTCACAGTTTCACCTGCACACCCACGCGCTCATCCACGAATGGAGTAACCATACCTGCCTTTGCCTTCCCAGCCGAAGATGGTCCTCATTTATCGACTCCGGAGGGATGGAAGGCTGAGTTGGCCTATGCACCACAACGTGAGTAGACAGTCTACCCAGGACGGTTACGTGGCAGATATTGCGGTTGTTAACCGTTTAAACCATCACACTTCACTGGGCAAATGGGTGTAAGCGTAAGCAGCTTGCCCACAGCTGCTGCAAGGAGTGCGGCGGCCGTGATTCGAACTGTGATCTCTTGAGTTGCGCGAACGCAACTAATCGCTACGCGACCGAGTCACCGAGGTCATATTTTATATATATGTCATATAACTATAGTATATTAATGTTAATTGCTAATCACAGCCCAAGAAGAATGGTGCAATCTCACTGGTATGTAGGAATTCGAAAGCGGGACCTATTCGTCCCAGTTTAAATAATTTGATGCGTAACGAAGGCTTCGTGAAAACCGTGTATAGCCCTGATTGTTTGTGCTCACTGCTCACAGTGTATTGCGTGGTGGTCGCCCAACCGATCGCGTTAAAGGCCATCATTTACATGGCACGATCTTTTTCTTTGGCACACTTTCACAACGACTCTACGCGGCGGTTAAATGGCTGGTTCACGTTGTTGATTAATTGTTCTTGTACGCTTGAGCGCTTTTTGCAGTGCACTAGTCGGGGTCGTGATTCTTGACGCAAAAATACCTTTCGCAGCTTTTATGCGACTTTTTGACGACGCTGTTCGCGCCAACAATGGGACGTAGGATACGCATTCATTGGGGGAACGTCAAAACGACAAAAGCCTAATTTGTTTGCGTCAGAATCACGCTCTCTCGACGCTTTAAAAACATTCGCCGCAAAAAACGAGACCAGCTGCTTGTAATCGGCATTACATACTTCGTTATTAAGTTTCTTACTATCGATTTAAAAACGCCAGTGTATGTATGCATGTAGCTTTTGTCTTGGTCGTTTTTTTGTGTCAGTAAACAGAGATTGACATCGACGTGTGACAGCAGGCTATTGTGTTTGCGGGAAATGATAATAATATATTGATTTTATTGTTTTTTGTGCTTTGGTCCTTGATTTTGTACAGAATGATTTTATAGAAATATGTCCCTTCTCAATCGGTTATTAAAAATTTTAAATATATTTATATCTATCATTATTTTCACGAACTTTGATAGCATTCTAACGAATGATAACACAGAAAATAAATGTCATTTCATGTCGCCATCGTCGCTTCGCGAAGGTTGGCTGCACGGATGAGTCAGTGACGTCCAACACCTTCTGTCTCTCATGGCATGTAGTATACTATCACCGCAGAGACCAGTTCATTGTAAAATGTTGTCAAACCAGCACATTTTCGGTCTACCACGCCTTCTGATTCGCAGAAGCTTTCTGATGCACTTGTTCTCAAATGCTTGAATGCTTCTGTCTTCTTGCTTCCTCAGTGTCCAAGCTTCGCAACTAAATGTCGCCACTGGTCAAACCAAGGCTTTCATCTACCGCATCTTGGTGGTGACGCTAACTGATTTATTTTCCAGATTTTTGTTAATTTTATCATCACTGCCATGCCCTGAGCCAGCCTCGACTCACATAACACATACAGGCTGCATCACTTGTCACTTTGCTTCCCAAGTACTTGAAAGAATCCACCTGCTCCAGCTTTCCACCATCTACTGAAATCTCCAATACACAGCCGTTGTTTGCCATTACCTTTGTTTTTGTTGCATTGATCAGCATGTTGTATTCTTTTGCCGCCCTCTCAACACCATTCACCAGCTGCTGTAACTCTTCTGGTGATGTTGCCAACAAGACGATGTCGTCAGCATACTTTAGGTTGCTGATGGTCCTTCCACCAATCCGGCATCCACCAAAGAATCCTTGTAGTGCTGTCTGCATTACTTGCTCTGCTAGGATGTTGAACAAGCATGGTGAGAGGTTGCATCCTTGCCGTACTCCTTTCCTGATGTGGAACCAAACTGATAAGTGGTTGGCTATCCTGACAGCAGCCCATTGTTTGCTATATAGATTCCGCAGTAGTTCGACCAGGTGCGGTGGAAAATAAATACAAATCAATAAAATAATTTTCATCGCGAAACTGTAATTTATATTGTATTTTGTTGTCATACTTGCGTAGTACTGTATTTGTTTTTTGGTGAACTGGGGCCCGATTTTCAAAACTTCTTAAGAAAATCTTAGGAAAAAGTTAGGAAAAACTTATGAAAAACTTACGAAAAACTTAAGTTTTGAAAATCGGGCCCCTGCATTGTAGGCTACACACTGTATGGTGTTTGTCTTATATACCTGCGCGCATGCTGCGAGCAGGTATTGTTTTTGGCGGCGTCTGTGTGACTGTTCGCACAAAATCTCGAAAACTACTGATCAGAAATTGATGTAACTTGGTAGAAATATGCCCCATGGTGAACGCTAGAAGTGTTTATAAGTTGGTGACATTTGACCTTGACCTTTGACCTTGAGCTATTTTCGTATTTTTTCATTAGCCATGCATATCTCATCCACCGTTAGGAGTTTCGAATGCCTTAACCTAGCAATTTCATTTTTGGTGTGAAGGTACATTTTCAGAATATCTAGGTCACCTTCGAGTTTCAAGGTCATGGGGTTAATATTAAGATCACAACAGCGAAAAAGCGGCCGCGCGTAGGTGTGTGCTCTCTCGGACACAGTTTAATGCTGCCACTGTGCCATTAGTTTGTAAACAGTGAACACGTAAAAAGACACGTTTTACAACAAAATTCTCAGGTATTGAGTCATAAGCGTAGGATAGTTTCTAGCTTTATTTATTGGAACTTGGGAGTGTCTAGAGTACGGGAACCCGTACGGGAAGGTCCAAAATTAAAGTACGGGATAGTTCAATATGCGTTGTTAAGCTATTGCGCATGTGCAAACTGAAAGCTAGCAAGTATGGCAGCCATGGCCATTTTGTAGACATAAATTCGCGATCTGTTGTTTATTATTCGCAGAATTTGCGTTACGAACACCTGTGTGAATTGACCAGGTATGTATTACGTTTAGCGTTAGGGTGACTTTAGATTCTGAATTACGGGTACGTATATACATGTAAGTATGCCGCACCGCAATAGAAACCTACCAGTACCGAAAAGTCCGAAATTACAGTACGGTTTCCCGTACTCTAGACACAGCGTTGTTTCTTTTGTATGTTTTTTATTATTGTTTGTTAGACTGTTCGTCTGCCGAGGTCAAGCACTCCGTAGTACTAAGGAATCTACCGTATTTATAATTTATTACGAAGCAAGAGAAAGACCTCTTTAGCCTGAAGGCATCTGCTTAGCATGGAACAATGCCATATTAGTACCGTAGCTGCTGCTGTGCGATGCTTAGGCCGATGGCAGACGATCAGCTCTTTCGAGACTTTCGTTCTGCGACTTGCCACAACAAGTTATAGTTGACTCCTCTCTCAAGTTTAACTCGCATATCAGCTATATTGTTGCGAAAGCAAATTATCGTGCATCCCTAATACACAAATGTTTTGTGTCACGCAACCCTGAAATTCTCCTACGAGCATTCAAAGTTTACGTCAGACCACTACTTGAATATGCCACATGTGTTTGGTCACCACACTATAGTTATGCTATAGATAATATTGAAGCCGTGCAAAGAAAGTTTTCAAGGAGGGTAAAGGGGTGCTAAGATATGGAATATCCTGCACGGCTTAACTACCTTCACCTGCAGAGCCTAGAGAGGAGGCGTCTTACTGCAGATCTTATTTTAACTTATAGAATTATATTTGGTTTAGTAGATGTTTGTATGT
>Ga0126335_1002930_pt1 | contig 10415 bp, 4 predicted proteins | sample OlaspJWI45metaG_FD_108409 | JGI IMG/M metagenome (GOLD analysis project Ga0126335, IMG submission 108409) | Marine gutless worms symbiont microbial communities from Oahu, Hawaii - Olavius sp. 1 OAHU.JWI-45 metaG | ecosystem: Host-associated > Annelida > Digestive system > Unclassified | place... | reverse complement strand
TTATACAAGAGCATAAAAATGAGTTTCTTTGATAAAATCAATAATTACATGATTGTCAATGTTATTAAAGAGATCCTTAAGGGATAAGACCCTGAAGAATCTGGCAAATGAGCAATGACAGTCGGCTGTGTGTCAGAGAGACACACGTCCACACCATGGGATCATCGATTGTGCTACTCTGCATCCCATTCATTCGATGCGGCCAAAGAACTAATGCTATCGAGTGTGGAGAAAACTACAACTACAACTCGTCATAGACGAAAACATACGTGTATTTCGTCGGCGATTTCGCGCTCCAGCAGACTGCGTTTCTTGAGTATGTCCTTGCGCAAGCTGTCTTTGTGTTTCATCAGTACAGCCTCGAGCCGCTGCTGTGACGTGCGTTTCAGCCGTTCGTCGAACGACTCCTGTTTGCGTTGTCGTTTGAGATCGATGCGTTCCTGACGATCGACCGCGTCCAACAAGCTCCTCATTACTTGCATGCATGCTGCCGTTCTGTTGCACATGATATGACAGATCAATACCAGCATTAGTCTCATAGTTCCAACTGTCTTGCTTACATAACACTCCAGGACTTTTCCATGGCCCAGCAATGTTTACACGTAAAGGCAGTTACTTACCTGGCGACCAAATGGTATTTGGCGCATTTTGGTCATGAAAATGCTTCTGATGAGCACTGTTACAAATGTGTGAACCACAAGTGAAGTCCAGGACTATCCAAGTCCAAACATATTTTCCAGGGTTCCGACTCCTGGAAATGTTAGGAAAAAATCCAGGGCTTTCCAGGATGCGTGGGAACTCTCAACTAAATGCAGCCATCTGCACTGTGCAGTTGTCAAGCAGTCGCCTGGTTGTTAAGCGTCACTGTGGAAATTACTGTTCTTCTTTCAGCGGCACAAACTTGTCCACTCTTTGACATTATCAAACCAACTTCTTCCGGGCATCGTCATCAATAACCAAAGTCCGTTTTAGTTGTTGCGGCTAGAAAATCTCTGACAAGCCGTGTATACACCTACTGTGCCAGCCAGCCACGCATGCACACACAGACAGAAAGACAGACACGCTCATCGCTACATGCGGCTCACTTGTAGGCATGCAGCCATGTAAAATGGTGATTTTAAATAAAGACTTGAAGGTAAGATTTAGGACAAACTGGCTAGCACAATCTGTCAACTTGAGACAGAACAACCTACATGCTATACACCAATGCTACTAAGATACTGGGTTAAATCTGGACTCAGCAATACCTGCGGCTAATAGCTTCAACTTTTACAATTCACCAAATCAACAGCAGAAATCAAACAAGAATACAACGACACACTCACTCAAACAACAAAAAATACAAATCATACACAAAGAGTCCAACTACAATCTAACTCTAGTTGACTGGCAACATTAGCCGTAAACAATAAATGCAAACTATTTTCACGTGCAATATTCTTTGTAGAAGTCTTGCTAACGACAGAACCGCAGTTACCGAGAACAAACAGTATGCTACAAGTCGGCAAATACACTCACCTCGTCTGCTCCTCCTTCTGTTCGGCAGTCATCCTGCTGTGTCTTATTGCAGCCAGAGACGCGGGCAGGTCGTGACTCAGCACCGACCGGCTGGGCCCCATAGCAGTGGCCACGGCATTATCAACAGACAAGGTGCCACCAATCTGCCGCTGCATGGCCAACAGCTTGGCCTGGATGTCTGGATCATGGGCCTGCAGTAGCGCCTGGGACACCACTATAACAACACACGAGTAACTCAGTTATACATTGAGAAAAAAAAACAGTCCACACAAAATGGTCCAAGAATTCCGTAACTAGTGGCTGATCTGATCCAGTCCAGTTCGAGACCACATCATACATCACTGAGCTACTCAATAGCCGATGTCGAAAACATACGTTACTATAACTCTAGACATTAGTTAATGCAGTACCAAAAATGCTGCTCGTGGACTGGTGCCTGAAAAAACTGTACCAGGATGGGTCTGGTCTAGTCTGGTTTGGAACCAGGCCTTGGACCTGTACCAGTCCTAATTACACCTACGTTACTAAGTCAGTTACTTCTTATAAGAAATCTTCACAGAGACACTTTTCTGAATGCTAATCCCAAAATGACTCATTTTAATGTCACACACTGGGATGTGTGACAAACTGTAGCTATGTGAAGCATGTTGGTACACTCAGCCTGGCCATCCCCTATGGGTAACCAAAATGAGTACCAGCAAATGCCTGGAAACGCTGCGTGATGCACTGGGTCTCACAGCGAGAGCTGGTGTTTGGCTTAGAGCTACAGAAATGGAGAACAGCACTGCCCAATGGGGATCTTTCATCTGGCACCATTTTCAACACCGTGTCATTTCGGCACTGTGTCTAATGTTTACGTTTACGGTTGATTATCAATAAAGCAACACTCTGGTTACAAAAACAGCTCGGTAAAAAACTCGCACAACTTTGTTTACAAATAACAGCCCAGTCGCTGTGCAGTGCTCATATCAGACATGCCCACAGACATGCCAATGGCTAGGCTGGGTTGAAAAATAGATATATGTGCCCCAAGCACTGTGTCATGAAAGTGCCCATTAGTACAAATCTCCCCGGAAGTAGTTTAAGTTTTCTTTAGCACAGCTGACTACAGCTGATAAACATGGTGACACAAACTGTTAACTGCTGGACATAAGACTTGCAATTTTACAAATACTGGCCAACTCTGTCTGATCACAAACCAGAAACTAGGTCACTCTGAAAAACTTAAGCCAGCTGAGCATCACTGCCTACAGGCAGCCTGTTTATAAATGCAGCGAGTACACAGACAAAGCATCACATACTTTGCTGGACAACTTCTGGCGTGACAGCATACGGACTCGACGGCGGACTTTTGCCGGCTGCCGTAAGGAGACCCTGAGCTGCACTGAGAGCGGAAGTAGTGGACGACTGAGGGGTCGCCACCACCGTGCCAGGCTGTGAGGGTCGTAGCATCACATGCTGACCGGACGGCATTCGTATCAATGTCGACTGACTGGGCGACGTCAACATGAGCTGTGGTCGTGCTAGCCCGCCGGCCCCAGACAGACCCGAGATTATCTTTTGACCTGCTATGCCAGTCCCGGGAGTGAGCAGAACCTGGGCCCTCGGAGTACCTGAAAGTATGAATCTCTGTCCTCCCAACAGCAGGGTGCGTGGGGCGCTGGTCGGCCCAGCGGTTGCGCAGGACGCCACTGGTAAGGTCTGGGCTAATAATGAACCCGCTGCAGTCGAAGTGCCAACAGCCTTTTGAGGAGTGATTGCAGATATCAGGTGTAGGCGACCGTCAGGTAAACGCACCACCTGTTGACCTGCAAATCAACAAAACACACCCGTGTTATTTAGATTAATTACAATCATAAACATAGATAAGCTAGAACAATACAGATAACTAGAATATCATGCTCATAACTTGTAACTTTAACCTCGCAAATATGTCTAAAATGCACTGACTAACCACTAACAAACTACGAAAGTCACAAAAAGTATTGTAAATGTATGGAACATATGCCTGGCCACTGATCACAGATCTGGTGGCACCTACGAGCTCAACAGCCTAAAATCACCCTATATAGTAACATGGCTACGTATGATTCACTTATCAGCCAGTAGTTTCTGTTCTTGCATCCAGCTTTCCCGGCCTTTAGCTCTATTTTCCATCACACTATAAACCACGAAATTTGTTCTTTCTTTGTACTCAGAATTCTGTTTGATGAAGCCTACTGACTGACTCTGTCTGTTCTACTTCTATATAACTGCTCCTTACTGCTCATTTTTTAGTTTTATTGTGTTCTTCATTTACTCTATGTTTTACCACGATGGCGTTTGTCTGTCACGTGTTTCGCGCAATAAAAGGTTTACTTACTTACTTAATTCCACTTCTTGACAGTGTCGACACTGACAGCCAAGAACATATATAGACAAGCCGCAAATTACCTGGCAGCAATCCCTGCACTTGAATCTGTCCATCAGCTCCGTGGATGATACGCAGGTTCTGAACGCCACCAGCTGCCGCCATTGCTGTCCCTACGTTAAACCATTAACACAAACTGAACAAAACGTTCAGCTCAGATGTCATGCTGACACGGTGCAGACTGATGTGGCTGCCAACCCTCAGACCAAGCCGACCACTTAGAAAGCGAGCTTGCCAGTAAGCTGCTACCGTCTACACCTACCACCGACACTTAGTACTAGTTGGGCGGAGAAATGATGCTCCTCATAAGCCTAGGCACTGCAATAATGTGATTAAGCATAGAAAATAAAAGTCGCGAATGTAAAATCTAGACTGTCTGGCTACAATCAGACGCGTGCAACAAATTCAATAAAAATCATCATGACAACATCAGTATGTAACACTTAAAGTGGAAAAGACATACCAATACTTCGACAGTGAAATGTGTAACAAAAATATTGGGCGTACCTGCTGGAGTCTGAGTTGCGGGTGTACCTGGACACACATCACACACAGAGCTACTGCCGGTTCTAGTATTCTTTCAGTGCGACATATTACAGCCAAGAGAGCTTCATTTCTATAGCATCATTGATGCACCTCACAAGGCAGCAGAGTTTAGCACTCCATGATTTGACATATAAAGTAAGTAAAGTTTTACACGGAAATTAGTGGAAATCAGACCCAGAACACAAATCAATTATAAACTACATTACATTACACTATCGTTCTAATTGTTTCCGTGTACGTGCATACAAATATCCACGCACAATGTACATAAATACGTGCGTCGGCCTTATTTTCTGTTCTTGGTGTGTATTTTTTGTGGTCCAACATAAATAATACGTAAATAAACACTACAAACAGCAATACCCGTTGAACTTGGCTGCAGCCCTACAGTCTGTAGTCGAGAGTTGACAGCCGTCATAGGCAGACCGATCGGTATCGAAGAGCCCGTCGTCTACAACACAATATCACAAGTAACAATAACATCCAACATGGGTCTACGGATGTGAAACGGGAACAGGTTGTGGAAAAAAGCCTGTTTTAACACCCCTACATGGGACTTACATCAAACTGCAACAACACAACGCAATACGCAGTAGTCGCAAGAAAAATTCCCATTTTGTAACCGACTCTAACTTTGTCAAAATTCTTTCACTGTTGGAAAGGGTCAGAAATACTGAAATTCTGGCTACGAAAACAACGTACCAAAGATACACACAAACTACAAATGCACATCCAACAGGAAGACCAATGCCATCAACAGTGGTTTAGAATACTCACACACCAGGCCACTGCAAATAACTTTTTTAATGATACATAATGCAACGTACTGTAACTAACCGACGGCTGTACAAGACGAACACGAGAAATGAGACTGGATGATGGCGTGGCCGCTGCCGATGTGACCACTTTACCTTGCAACTCAGACAAACGTTTCTGCGCCATCGCAGCTTTCTGCTGTTTCAGGTCACCCTCAAGTCGGTTTGCCAGATCGCTGGCAGCCAAACCTTCAGGCGCCGGCAGGGCATCCTGCTGTGGCTTTAATGACGCCTTCTCCTGAGCAGCTGCAGCAGCTTTCTGTTTCTCGGCCCTATCATCACCACCATAATGATAATAACAAACAATAACAAATACAATATGAATGAAGGAACAATAATCGACACTAACTGTATCGAACTGTGACTCATAACAGTTATAAATTTAATACCACCACAGTTACTTAACACGAAAATTCATCTTTATTTTCAATTAAAGACCACACTTTACAAATTAGCCTAAGAAACTTGATTTTCATTAGTTTAATCGTAATCAGTTAACAGATAAAACTACTATCTATGCTCTTCACGACTCAATGACTAATGTCTGCCGCAAGTAACAACTAGTGAATCCCCATCAAGCTACAGCGAAGGCCAATCACAGACAGACAGCACGACCCAATCACTATGTGCAGTGAGCTGCATAAAAATTAACAAAAATCAAATCTGACAAATATTTGAAACAAACGATTCCAAAATCAAATACAAATCATAGACAAATGGCAACAGGTACTTTTCAGTGAAAGACTTGATCTGCCACAACTCGAGCTGTTCTTCCGGCAGCCAGACTTCACTGACAGTCGGCTCTTTCAGCTTGGGAGACTCAGCACGCCGCCGCTCACGAAGCCCGCTTCTGTGCGGTGTGTAGTTCTCTACGAATTACCAACACTAATTAATTTGACACGAGTTATTAACACTAATTAAAGCAGACTAGATGGAGATCGACGGGAAGATGTCGATGTGTATGCCTCTGTACTGAACTGCAGTCCGACGTGAACGACTATCGGACTACAGTGCTAGTGCTACGACCAGTGGCTATATGGTTTGTTTACAAATTCGGTTTGGCTGCAGCTGAATTGTTTATCACGCATTATCACAGACTGATAGACAGAAGGACAGTCATCACTACCAGATTTCGTATTGCCTCCTTTGCTTGTATAGGCGGGCAGAGGCATAAACAGCAGTGAGTGCCACATTCCACTACGACAGCAAGTCACAAATCTAGTCGCAGACGTGTCAAAAACTTGGTCGGAAATCTGTCTGCGACCAGGTTTGTGTCCGCTAGTATAACAGAATGCAGCATTAAGCAAACAAGTATGTAACAAACACAATTAGTGAGAGAAAATGACAATGTCAGACACTGTTGCAACATCCTAACACAAGTGTTGATCTAATCCAAATACAATAACAGTAATGTTCAGTGCTGCTTGCAGTTCACAATCAGTACTAAGAACTAAACAATGAGTCAACTAGTATGCACTCGAAGACCATACAATTCTGCAGAGCTTCTTAGAACACTACCATAGCACCTCCATACAGTGACGGAAATAAGACCTTTTCTTTACGACCAAGTCCAAGACCAAGAGGAATGTCTCAAGTAACAGGTTGTTAGATAAATGTTGCTATACAAATCATCCAATAGTAGAAAAGCCGCCACTGACCGCGAGGTTGAGTAGTTGGAACACTGATGGGAACAACAATCTTGCGAATGAGGTACTCGGAGCGCAACCCGTACGGTGGAAGATCACGTTTCTTCAGCAGCTCGGTTGTAGTGATGTCCAAGTCAGTTGTGACAGCGTTTGTTCCACCCGGAGGAGCATGTGCTTTGATATCATCCCAGCGGATACAAGCCCACAACACTCTCAGCTGGACTGCAGCACCCGCAATGCCGTGCAGTGTCTGGGTCCGGTAGCGCCATGCTGTGCGGAAGAACGGACGAGGGCATGGATATGGCCAGCCGACATTGGTCATCTTGCACGCGTAGTTAAACCCCGGGCATTCCCAGCGACCTTCACGCCGTGCCATCTTCGTCAGGTAAATCCGCTCCAGAGCAAACAAGCTTCTCTTACTGCTGCGGCCAGACATGAACCGATGAACCGGTGGAAGACTAACTTTCTTCTGAACGCCTGACAGACGTGAGACGCTCTTAACAGGTGGTCGGCCTGGGCCGGCACGCCTCACCAGTGACACTTTGTGCTGTGTCTTCCCACACATGGCCAGTGCCTCTTCGAGCTCTCTCACCAGCTCAGCAGTCAAGTGAATCTTGCCATCTTGTGTGTACTTCTGAAGTGACAATGAGGGAGCTGCCTTTTCGCTGCTACTACATGACTTATTTCTGCTGGCGGCAATGGCTGTGCTAACTTTCTTCCTGGATACTCTACTGCGTGATCTGCCAGTAGATGTCATGCAGTTCTGCATAGCGTCAGCCGGCAACGAATTAATGCCAGATGGAATGGGGTTGGGGTCACTCTGAACTTTCGGCAGCAGTATATCCGTCTTGACACCCGAAATATCTCCAGCTACATTACACTTCTGTGCCGAACGATCCTGAACATTTTCTGTACTCTGCGTTTTGATGGCATCTTCTTTAGCCAATTCCACATTCGAGTCCATCGTCTGACTGCTGGGTGACTGTTCCAAAGCAGGTTTAGCATAGTTGTGTAGTCTGCAAATGGGAGAATAGCAGGCAGAATTGTGGCCAGCTTCTGTGATAGAACGACACAATGCTGAGTAACACAGACCAGAGTCGACATCGGCAACACTGGAAGAGTCTGGCTTTACAATGTTATCCGCATCCTCTGTGACATCCAAATCGCCTTCATTTAACACATCTGGCTTGCCCGACTCTGATAATGGCTTCTTGTTGTCGGCCTCCTGGGTACGATACTGTGCAATCAGTTGTTCGCACAGCAATCGCTGCTTCTGTTCAGCAGTAAACTGTACCAGACGACGATCTAGGAATGTGTCCAGCTTCGAGTACGGCTTGGTGATCCGCGGGTAAAACATCCGACTTATCAGAGCTTCACTGATGCTAAATTCCTCATTCATAAGACTCGCATTCTCCGTCGTATCATTTACGTCTATAAACTCGTCATCCTGTGCCTCAGATTTGCAGTTGCCAGCTTCAGTCTTAAGTAGCTCCCCACTTTCATAACTGATAGACTCCTTCCTGTCTTCCAGCTGTTGATCACCTTTCACTGTCTTTGTCTTGGAAACATCCGCATCCATGCTAAATTCAAATTCCGGTTTGCTCTCGGAGGCTGTTTGATCATGTTCGCTGCTAATGGCATCTGATACATTGGGTTTTTCATCTTGTTCTAGTTGCATCGGCAAAGGCTTCTCATCACAGTAGTCCCCAGCAGCAGCAGCCTGCTTCAGCTTGCGAGCCTCTAGTTTCCTGGCGACCAGTCGTAAGCCAAGGCTGCTAGCGGGGACAGTTCTCGACGGCCGACTAACACTGACCCAGTACCAGCCGCCCTGGCCAGTGATACGGTACTCCTCACCCTTCTGTTTAAACACCTGCATCATCACACATGACAGTATTTAATGCTGTACACTACAACATACTACAATTCACAGTAAAGACAAGGTTGCTGGTCCACTACAATTTTATAACAAATATTGTTATATCACGATCTAAAATGTGTAATTGTGGTTGGTCAAATGTGTATCACGTGCCATGAGTAAAAAGCTAATATTGCCCCGCTAACCGGTCATAAAATGCTGCCAATACTGCCCAGTATCGGTGATAGTCACGAACTCACAAGTTTTTTAAAAATAAAATAATCAACGCAAATTTTTTTCTGAGATACATGCCAAATGTAATATTAATGTAAATGTTTTTGGTTGATTTATTTTCACAAAGTTGCGTCTTGAATATAAAAAACACGAAAGGTGCAAAATCATTACTTCCTTGAGATGTTTTTACAATTTGACATACATATTCTTTGGTTGTTGATTTTTGACGTGTTGCTCCAAAAATGATATTAAACTCATTTATGTGCGTTTATGGACTTTTACAGCAATTTTAAGCACTGAAAATACTACACCTGTGAACTGAAAATGAATTAATGTGTCTTTCATTCGCCGTAAGTAGGATGTACGTTTCATTTCAACTTTTGTCACACTCAAATTCGTCAGTGTAAAATGCGGATACAGATATGGGGATATTCTGAACTAAATTTTTTACGTTGAAAGTTCTGTACTTGTTCAGTAGAATTGCACTTTCATACTTTATTGCACGAGATAGTTGACTGGTTTGTTGATTAAAGTGATTCAGTGCATAGAATGCCTCTCACAGGCTCACAGCTAATATATTGCATTTCAGATCGTGATGTAACAAAACAAATTATGCCTGATACTGCAGGCATCATGCAAATTTGTTGACCCGAAGTTGTCAAATGTTACCGTTGGGCCTTCAGCCCTTGGGCAACATTTGACAACTTCAGGCATAATTTGTATAACGTTTAACCTTCATCAACTCCAAAGGCAATGTGGCTAAGTAAGTAATTAAGTAAGAAAATTTGTACACAGCGCCTAAGAGCAAGAGACACTGGTGCCTCGAACAGTTAAATACGTTCTCAGTTTGAGGCGGAAGGTGTCCAGTGAGAAATCAAGTAGACAGACATGTGTAGGAAGACTGTTTCAAAGGCGTGGTCCGGCAGCAGCAAATGCTCAATCTCCAAGATGTGAACTGGTACCAGTGATAGCACACTATAAGTCAGCCTGCAGTCTAGAGATGAGCCAAATGTGATATTATCACAAATTCTACCATGCTATTAGTTACCTGATGTCTGAGGCCGAGGGTGTACTTGACCCAGACACTTTTGCACTGCAATTCCTCTTCTTCTTCAGCTTTTCGCCTCCGTCGCTCACGATCTCTCTTACGCGTTTCGTCGCGATCCAGAAATGGACATCGCCGCAGTCGAGTGTGACCTGCATACAACGTCAAACTTCACGTCAAATATCATCACCATCGACAGACATTCAGCACAGACTGCATGTAATAAATCATAAATCCTAAACGATGTGCATCATGCCTAGAGATGTGAGCACGAAATACTTCATCGGAAAGATTTCATATCATTTTGTATATTATGAATTATTTCAATGGCGTGGCGTGGTGGCTC
>Ga0126335_1002929_pt1 | contig 10417 bp, 8 predicted proteins | sample OlaspJWI45metaG_FD_108409 | JGI IMG/M metagenome (GOLD analysis project Ga0126335, IMG submission 108409) | Marine gutless worms symbiont microbial communities from Oahu, Hawaii - Olavius sp. 1 OAHU.JWI-45 metaG | ecosystem: Host-associated > Annelida > Digestive system > Unclassified | place... | reverse complement strand
CCGTAACACCTTTATATAGGACAATTGTTATAATGGTAAAAAATACTTTATTCCGGTGTTTTAGATAGATAAATAACAAATAAGCTGTAACATGTGCCTAAAGATTAGATATGTGCTCACATTTTAATAAAAATGCAACAGGTACATAATATATTACTAACTTATGTGTAACTTATGTGTAACTTTTCTAATATTCTAAAAACAGCCAACATAATATTTAAAACAATTTCCCTATCGCCATCTGGCAACTGTCGATAAACGTTTTGTCACATTACAATGCATTCGAATTGTACGAGTCACTTCAACCTTATTGTAGAAAAAACAAATCGACATATAGAAGCAACGAGAAACAAGACGACAAAGTAATTTAGAGATAGCCACATCGAATACGAGCTGCAATGAGGCGCTTCTAATGAGCTTTGCTCTCCGGGCTGTGCCTGGAGTTTAGGTTTCCTAATGAGTTATAATTTAATTCCATAGTATACACTATAGAACACAAGCCTGATAGAAATAGATACATAACTTGATAACAAAAAAAATGATTAAAAAAATATAATTTATAAGAACTGCAATGACTCACCAGGAAATGTGATTTTTGTTGATGCTCGCTGCTGAAGTAATAAGCAATTATCATGATTAAAGAGAAATACACTAAAAGCTCGATGTAACATACCTACCATACACACACACAGACACTACTGCACATTCTCTGAAATAAAAGCTCAACAATACTAACATGGAACAGATAAAAGTGTATAAGTTGCAAAATTACACGTCAAGACAGTCAAGATACAAAAATGAATGACAGGCTGCTGCTTGGATTGGCAGTTTTAACTGCATTCGCTAGGTGGTTTTATGCTAGTACGTACTATTACTATTAGTGACTAATACCAACTGAAGTCCTATCTTGCACTGCTTCCCAGATACAGTGGAGTACTGGGTCACATTTTCACTTGTGACAGTCATTAATGCATTCGTCTGGGGTGATAGTGCACAAATATCACCATGAATCATACAGCACCAAAAATCTAGAGTCTTTTGGTTACATTTTTATTGCAGACAGTATGGATCTAGCTTCAGCCAGTATGACATGGTTGGCTGTGAAACCTAACACTTTCAGTGGAAAACACCACAAAATGGCCATAGCCATTCAAGGACATTCAAGGTCACTAATTTTGGTTACAATCGAAAGGTTATATGCGACTTCCTATTAGTGAAATGTGCAAATGTATATCGTATCTTGCACCGTTTTTGAGATATCACGATTACTGATCAAACTAGTTGAACTGACAGACAAATGCAAGACAGACGGACATTATGAAATAATTCGTGTAAAGCTGCCCATACTACACCACCACTATGCTATGCTCTACTCGTACTGCCAGTAAAACAATACTAACTCCAAGCATAACTTAACAAACCCAGATTGGTGGAGTTTACACAGATGTATTTACAAGCTGAAATGTAAAATATTTCACTTCTGGAAAAAATTTGCAATTACCACTTACCATTAAATAACCCAAAAAAAATCATCAGCAAGTTGACAAATACTGACATTGTTGAATGCTACACTAGAAACAGGTGACAGAGACAGAACAACAGCTACTCTTTATATTGCAATTTGCAGTCACGTGAATGAAAAGCAAAAAATGCAAGTAATGATGTATTCATATCAAAATTAGGGCAACCATCGAAAAGTTATACAGAATGCCCAGATGTTTCGGCCACTGTTAGTGATAAGAGGATTGTTGGCACCTGTATAACTTGATATATCACTAATTTTTATACTCATTAACAACCAGAAATGTAACGCATAAATACAATATTTCTATACTGTAATTAAAGCTTTTTACATCTCTTAATATGCAATTAAAATTTCTCAGTGTAAAATTGTGATCGCGTGTTAAATTTTGGTCGGATGTATTATTTTCTCTTGGCTGATTTCCGTCGTTTAGTGGTTTATTACTTTGGCTTCTGCTCTGTATCATGTCTACTATCTTTCTGGTCGCTGCTAGTCTAGTGGATGGCGCTAATCTGTTCCCAGCTGAAGTTCTCCTGAGCGGCTCTCCTTCCATGCGTGTGACACTGACAGTAGGCCTATTGAAATTCCTAAGAGCTTTGAATGATTTTAAGCTGAAAGCAGTCTTGAGAAATTCACCATGCTGCCACTATAAACTATAAACCAAATATAGAGTTTTCACATTAACCTCTTGTTCACCAATAACCAATATAAAAATAGAACTGAACACCTGGTCTGATGTGATATTTTATGTTGTAGAACAAATGACAGAAACAATGACGACAGCTAACAGCTTGATAATAATATCGGCCCTATAGTGACATCAGCAGCTGGATGATTATCAGAAGTAGCACAGTAGTTGATGATGTTATTTCCTCTGAAACATATCCTACTTCTCCACAACGGTCGACGGATATGATAGTTGACGAATAGTAATACCTCCAACGACGAGAATATGGTAACAGCTGATCTCAGAACAGCGGTTGATAACTTTGAAAATAACTTCTAAAATAACTCCAACGTCGAGATTACATGTAGGTTAACAGTCGATGAATTCGTTCAAACAGTTGATGAAATCTCCAATATACTTTCAGCGGTGCAGTTTCGACATGAGTTTACACCAATAACGCTATGTCTATGTACGCTACATATGATACATGCAGACAGACATCCAAAAACTGAAAGCCCACTGGGCGGTCAAAGGCCTGGCTTATATAGGTTCTGTCAACAGGGGAGGAAGGGAGGGGAGAGAAGGAGGGGGAAGAAGGGACCATGACCTATGCAGGTTTTACAAACACGTGCTTCCTTCCATCTAATATACATACCACACAAAAATACAACAAAATTATTAATTTTGCCATCCTTCATTATTTATAGCAACTGCAACAACTATGGTATGAATGTCAACTATACTAACCCTTATCGATGTTTTGTAATAGATGACAGACTTTCTTGGAAGCAGATCCAATCTTGCGGTCATCATTATCAATCAGAATACATTCTTCTTCAAGTAGATTCACCTGAGTGGCATCCAAGTGACTGAGGTCAACGTTTGCTGATGTCATCCTTGCAAACACAATTGTGCACTTTCATGTGCCGAAACACGAATGACACAGTGTCTATGATGTAAAGCTTGCACATACATGTCATACACGGTGGGCCAAATTAAACGGGACCACTCATTTCAATAGCTTGCAACTCTGGATACACTGATCAGATCTAAACTACTCTTGGCAAACTTCGACATCATTCCATTCTTAATCAGAATGTGTCATCTTTAGCTATTAATTTAAGAAAATGCCATGGCGCCATCTAGCAAATGCAAATGGCCACGCAAACATTCTCTGCGCTTATTAAACCGTACAAAAAAACAAACGAACATTCTTACTTATTTAAATTTTTGAAACCAGTGATGGTAGTAAACACACCCTATGTCGATGTGGCCTAAGTTATGTGTTACACCGGTGGTTAGCTGCTAGCCTGTCATTGAAGGCTAAAGCCTTGCATGTGTGCAGTTGGCATGTGTCAAATACTGGTAGTCAGACTTGCCAGCATGTGGTTTTCTTTCATTGTTGTCTAGAGCAGTACGTGTGCTTTGCAGTTGTTTGCCGTGTTTTAATATAGATTGTATTTAATTTTGCGACTTACAAACGACAGCAAAGGATGTCACAAAGGCAGAAAAGACTTAATTTTATACTGGGAATGCATTCTGCAGTCACTACTAAGTATGACAACTCTAGCTTATTCCGATATTTTTCCGAATTCTATTTGCTGCTGATACAATTAATGGACAAATTTTCTAGCATTTTTCATTGTGATTTGTCATAGAGTCCCCATCAAAAATTGTCGTAATCAAAAATCTTTCCATAAAATAGTTCAGCTAAATTCGCTAGGTGGCGCCATCATTCTGTTTGCTGCATATTCAGTTTTTGGACGAATTTCTGTGCATTTTTCCTTGAGATTTTTGGCCTTCTTCAACATTGTCTCCATCAACGTTTTTCGCTAAAAATAGTTTCGATAAATTCGCTAAGTGATCCATATGCTGCTTATACAGCTATTTAGACGAATTTCTGTGCGTTTTCGTTGTTTTCCTTACAGAATGTACCGGTACCCACCCAAAACCCCATGTTTTATACACGGTCCCACTAGAGTTGTCGCAGTTAGTGGTAATTTTGGACTGCATTTCCGATAAAAAATTAAATCTTTTCTGCCTTTGTAATATCGTTTGCTGTCGTTTGTAAGTCGCGAAAATGGCCATTTCCAGCACCGGATGCATTGGACACTTTTACCCGGTGCTGAGTACCCAAATTCGCGAGATGATAATTCACCAAATTCACCGAAGCCGTCAATGATAACACTGACGACAGAAGCAAGCACAGGCTTTTGCCATATACCACTCAATATCTAAATTATAACTTTTTACTTGGTTTCTGGTTCCAGTACCTTATGAATATGAGATTTAAAATTATTTAAAGTTGTGCAATCAATGCAACATTGTGGCAAATTATTCCATTTGTTCATTACCCTACTTCCAAATACAAACTTTCTATTATCAAGTCTACTTCGTCTTTTGTACAATTTCTTAGAATGGCCTCTTCTATTACTCTTATGCATCAATAGTATAGCCCCCACTTATAAACATGAAAACCTCAATCAAATCACCTCTAACTCTACGTGTTTCCAAACTCATCAACCCCAAACGTCTTAATCTTTCCTCATAGTGCAAATTCTCCATACCATTAATCAATTTAGTTGTCCTATGCTGAACACCTTCAAGCAACTTTATGTCCTTATTATAATGAGGACTCCATACTTGGCAGCAATACTCCAGGTGTGGTCTTACCAGCCTTTTATACAATCTGTCCAAAAAATTTTGCCTTTTCCCTTGTATTCTGTCAGTCTTACTCGCTGCACTACTACACTGTTTTCCCATTTCGAAGATTTATTTTTAACAAAACCATGCTGGGTATCTTTGATTAACCTGAATCTCTCAATGTTTACTGTTAGGCTAACTGGTCTATAATTTGCTGAACTTGATTTGTTTCCTTTCTTAAAAATGGGCATAACGTTAGCCAATTTCCATTCTTGAGGTACACCCCAACTACATAAAGACTTATTGAATAGTTCTGCAACAGTATAAGAAATCTCATCTGCCAACTCTATCAACATTCTTGTTCCCACTAAGTCTACTCCAGGTGCTTTATTCATTTTTAATTTAACTAATTTAGCCATGACCATGTCTGGACTGATAACAAATGAACAAAGCTTTTCACTGTTACTACCACAGAAAATTTTCTTAATTGATGGGAGATCATCTTGACGTTCCTTGGTCAAAACAGAAGCAAAAAAGTATTTAACAACTCTCCCATCTCCTTATCATCACATACAAAAACATCATTGTCATCCAGTAGTGGACCAACCGTTGTCTAAACCCTAGTCTTCGATTTCACATATTTAAAAAAACTTATTGTCTTCCTTGATGTTCTTTGCAATCTTTCTTTCAAAGTCTCTTTTTGCTGTTCTTACAACTTTGCTTGCCTTACTTGTCTGCTTTTTAAACAGCCAGCCGTTTGGTCACAGCAACTGCAAATCAATTAGAGAATTCAACCAAAGAATGAACACCTTTTATCAATCTGACGTATGTAGCAGGTCGAAGTGAAACTTCTAAAATCCAACTTCACAGAGAAACACCTGCCAGCAAATGCACCTCCTCTATAAACAGTCCACAGCATTTTATTCACATAGCAGGTCACGCCATCACCTGATCTCACTGGGAAAAACCACAACAGTGGAAAAACCACTGTTGTGGCAAACCAAGAAAATTTGCTGTACTCATCGATATCGATACCTTTTACATTGAACACGTGTTCAATGTCATCACCAACAACGTCGTTTAGTATACATTCACTACGTAAAGCAGCATATTCGAACACAAGGTGGAACTACTTTGGGTTTGACGAGGTACTGTAGACTGTAGAGTGCTGGAATTTGTTGTGCCGCAGTGGATTGCAATCCCGGGATCCCGGACCGTTTTTCAATCCCGAAATCCCGGGATTATGAGAGACCAAATCCCGGGATTTCGGGATTAGAAAATAACGTACGTATTAACGTTATTATTACGTGTGAAATGCATGCATTAATCACGAAATAAAACAATGCAAAACAATTATCCGGTTCTGGAACCGGTCAAGGAATTATGAAACCGGGCCCGGGTAGCCGGTTCCGATTACAAATCACTATGTATTTACCTATGGTGTGGCGCCAGTAGGATCCAGTAGGTTTTACTACTTTTACGTTTCACAACTCTATAGACATAGATGATGTATGAAAATTGATACTTTACTCCTCTCTAATGGTCACCATAGATTTGAATACATTGTTGATTAGTAGTGGCCGCCATAGATACAAATGAAGATTTGTTTATGTTTAGGAAACGGTTCGGAAAGTGGTTTTGTTATTAATCTGTAGACATCGGGCACGAGAAGTTACAGTTATTCGTATATTCCTGGAGATCGAAAAGGCACCATGAGTTCTGTTGGCACTCTGGCTTTTGATGAATACGGAAGGCCATTTATTATATTGAAAGATCAAGATAAACAGAAACGGCTCGTCGGCTTAGACGCTCATAAGGTATGACACTTTATCCGAGCTCTCTGTCCCGTATGCATCTAGTTAGCAAGACTTTATTGAAGGACCTAAGGGCTATCTCAGGGATTTTATAGACGTCGTTTGAAGCTAGTTTGCTGTATGACGGCCGCACATCGCATTCTACCACTTTACTACTTTTACGTTTCACAACTCTATAGACATAGATGATGTATGAAAATTGATACTTTACTTAACGTTATTATTACGAGAGGCATATTAGTATGGACACCGTTAAATGAGAAATGGTCTTAACTGACTCATCCGTACAGCCAACCGTCGCGACGGCGACATGACATGACATGCCCATTAAATCTATTATGCAGTTGTAATATTTCACCGTATTTAATGTTTGTTACCAGTCGCACATCTTGGCAGCGAAGGCGGTTGCTGACATAGTTAAGACGTCACTTGGGCCCAAAGGTCTGGACAAGCTGCTTGTGTCTGCCGATGGAGATGTCACCATTACGAATGATGGGGCTACAATACTGCAGCAGATGGATGTTGAGCATCAGATTGCCAAGCTGCTGGTCCAGTTGTCACACTCTCAGGATGACGAGATTGGCGATGGCACCACTGGTGTTGTCGGTGTGTTGAAAGCTTATTTGCTCTCAGTTTTAAATTTGATTTCTGAATGATTAATTAGTTATAGGATACTTGCAAATTGTGTTAAATGCCTGCTAGCACGACAAACACAGTATGTGTATTATTTTTTTGTAAAGTTTGAACAAGTCTGGTATAATTGTATGGCATGTTACATTAATTTCACATTGTCTAATATGGAGTTTATTAACATGGTAGCCACAGTCATACATCATGTGTCAGCTGCTGAAATTATCATATTAACATTGCGTAATGTTAGCATTCTCTCATGTTCTGTGATGGCTAAAAGTTGTGTGGTCATATATTGAGTGTTTTATCCGATGTTTTCTTTACATCCTGACAGTTGAGTGATTTGAGATAATGCTGTAATGTATTGTCTCTTCAGTACTGGCTGGAGCACTGCTGGAGCATGCAGAACAGCTGTTAGACCGTGGCATTCATCCGATACGCATTGCTGATGGCTATGAGATGGCTGCACATGTTGCCGTGGCCGAGTTGGACAGAATTGCAGAACAGTTTCCAGTTGACTCAAACAACTTAGAGCCACTTATCGAGACTGCGATGACAACACTTGGCTCAAAGATGTGAGTTTTGTATACAGTTTTTATCATTAGCACTGTAGCACAAACTTTGAGAGCTGGTATATTATAGATGCTGTACTGTTAATTTATATCTGTATTAATTATGTAGCATTCATATATTTTTATCGTGAGAGAAAGTGAGTATTTTTAAGAATAGTAGTGTATTGTTACATTGGGTGACTTTATCTTTTGCTAAAACTAAAGTTTTAAACTAAGTTCGGTCTAAAATTTAATTATCATAAGAAAGTGAAGTGACGCTGGAGTTCGGCCTTAAACTCTGTTTGAAACTGAACTCTTTCGCTAGAACTCAGCTTCAAACCTAAACTTTGGTTTTAAACAGAAGTCAATCTGAACAGTCCAGTTCTAAACCAAAACTAGTTTAACTTTCACGAAAACCAGATGACGTAAATATGGCAAATGTTTTTGTTTACTGCGGCGACGTGGCATTGCCATCACAGCAGGAGCTCTAGATGATTGCCGGGCACTAAATTTAGTACGCATTTCATTCCTAACAGAAGAAGATAATTCAATTCGATGTGGCAAACAAATGAATACTGCACAAACGAATTGGCTGCAGTTTTAATATGGTGGCCTTTCAAAAACTGAATTTTTGCAATCAGATTAAGCTTTGGTTTAAAACTTTAGTTTAAAACTTCAGTTTTAGCAAAAGATAAAGCCACCCACTGTTTTATATTGCATACGGTGTATGTGTTGGCATTATACATTATATCTTATTTGATTTGGGTGTTAGAAACAAAGGTGTGAAAGAGTTCTTTTGATAATTTTTACACCTGATATAATCTTGGTTTTGATACAGTATCAACAAATGTCACCGTCAGATGGCTGAAATTGCCGTCAATGCTGTCTTATCTGTGGCCGATCTGAAACGACGAGACGTTGACTTTGAACTAATCAAGGTTGAGGGAAAAGTTGGTGGGAAAATGGAAGACACGATGCTGGTTAAGGGCGTTGTTGTTGACAAAGACTTCAGTCATCCACAGATGCCAAAGGTTTACTTTTTGTTCACTTCTTTTCACTGACTGCTATTATCTACACCATCGTAAATTTTAAGTTTTATATAATTCTGGGTGACACTATGTTTTTGAAGTGTGTGAGTGACTAGTTGTGTTATAACAGCCATAATCTCACTCTACTCATATTATTTAGGGCATAATTGTCAGCAGATTACATCTGTAGCCTAGGTATTTAAGTAACTTGTCATTAAATTATAACTAGGCCATGCGAAGCAAGGCCTTATTATTTGCTCGTGTTATTTATTTATTTATAATTTTTTTAAAATTTTGACACCCGAACTTATGAATCAAGATCAACCGGATGGACACTGTCGTTTTTTGCCCTTAACCAGTATCGTTTTTGCCAACGGTTGGGGCCCTAGCTGAACTCAGAAAAATTCCCCCACTCTTCCCCTATTTTTTACAGGGGTGTGTGAAAAGTTAAAATTTTGACCCAAATTTCGATACCACGCCTGTTCGGAGCACCACCAATTTGAACTGGAGGACTTTTTCGTAATTCTAAAAAAAGTCGTCAAGCACCAATGGTGGGAGTACCTTGTGGTTCCAACCGGATGGGGGTGGCCCCCCAACTCTGAGAAACGTTGGCGCAAAGGGGGCTCCAAGGGGTAAAATGGTTAAATTGCTATAACTCAGCCTCAAATTGTCCGATTTAGCTGAAACTTTGCACGATGACACATACGAATGTCTCTGAAGGACAGCAGGTGTCATAGTTGTTACTGGAAGTAGAATTCCGCTGCCGTGGGGCATTTTTGTGAATTTTGCTGTTGGGGCATATCTCTGCTGCCGATCAAGCTATCTTCACCAAATTTGGTGCGTTCATAGAAAATAAGGTACCGCAACGTGTGAAATGGTCCACATATGCCCTCCTCAAAAGTCGAAGATGGCGAACGCCACATGGCAGCCAGGTTGCATATGCAGATCCCCGAATGACAGCAGATGTGAAAGACTGGGACTGGAAATAGAATTCCGCTGCCCAGGGAGTTTTTCGAATTCTGTTTTGGGTGCATTTCTCTGCCACTGATCAAGATATCTTCACTTAATTTGGTGTGTGCATAGAAAATGGGGTCCCATCCCACAATGTGTGGAATGAGCCAAGTACACTTTCTTCTCAAATCAGAAATGGCGGTCTGCAGCCAAGTCCAATTAGTTAAGTCACAATTACTCGGCCGTGGATTGTCCAATTTCATTCAAATTTTGCACGACGACAGATATGAGGGTGCCCTTAACAACGCTCATCTGGGGTAAACACTCCGGACAAAAGCCCCCTCCCAAGCAAATACTTACCTCCCCTGCCATAATATTCCCCAGCATAAACACCCCAACCAGAAATGTCCCTACCCCAGCGCATATTCCTGCACATACGTTTCCCTTTCACCATAATGCCCCGCAGAACCCCCTCTCCCGACAGGTACCCCGTGTGGGTTCCGGGGCTTAGAATAGACCCACTCCGCCTCCTGGCTGGATGTCGTAAAAGGCGACTAAACCAGGCACCCCTCAACCTCCGCGGCCTCATCTGATTACTGATGACGGTCTGG
>Ga0126335_1002928_pt1 | contig 10417 bp, 7 predicted proteins | sample OlaspJWI45metaG_FD_108409 | JGI IMG/M metagenome (GOLD analysis project Ga0126335, IMG submission 108409) | Marine gutless worms symbiont microbial communities from Oahu, Hawaii - Olavius sp. 1 OAHU.JWI-45 metaG | ecosystem: Host-associated > Annelida > Digestive system > Unclassified | place... | reverse complement strand
TCAAGCGCCTCAGGCTCCAGCCAAGAAGTAATTGCTACTTCTCTAGCTATACCAACGGCCAGTCCCCGTTTCGCATCAGGGGACTAGCGAAAAAGCCCCATCAACTGATGGGGCTTTTTTATGTGTATCTGTTAGAATCGCGCCCTTTTTTGGGATCGGGAAAACACCCCGGGTCGCAACAGACTGAATTTAAACCAATTTATCGTTAATAACCCAGAGTTACCAACATGAAAGACTTATCGATCTACCGAAATATCGGTATTTTCGCCCACGTGGATGCGGGCAAGACCACCACCACCGAGCGAATTCTTAAACTGACCGGCAAAATCCACCAGATCGGTGAAGTACATGATGGTGCTGCCACCACTGATTTCATGGAACAGGAACAGGAACGTGGTATTACCATTCAGTCGGCCGCGACTTCCTGCATGTGGAACAACCACCGTTTCAATATTATCGATACTCCCGGACACGTTGATTTCACTATAGAAGTCTACCGTTCATTGAAGGTTCTGGACGGTGGTGTCGGCGTATTCTGTGGTTCTGGCGGTGTAGAACCTCAATCAGAAACCAACTGGCGTTATGCTAACGAGTCTGAAGTTGCCCGTGTAATCTTCGTCAACAAGCTGGATCGTATTGGTGCTGATTTTTATCGCGTCGTGAAACAGGTTGAAGACGTACTGGGTGCCAACCCTCTGGTCATGGTACTTCCTATCGGGATCGAAGACGATTTTACCGGTGTTGTTGACCTGCTGACACGCAAGGCATGGATATGGGATGGCTCTGGCGACCCAATGAATTATGAAGTCGTTGACCCACCTGCCGATATGGCTGATGCCGTTGAAGAATGGCGCGAGAAATTACTTGAAACAGTCGTTGAACAGGATGACGATGTTATGGAAGCTTACCTGGAAGGTAACGAGCCTGACATCGACACAATCAAAAAGCTCATTCGCAAAGGCACTATCGCACTGGACTTCTTTCCAACCTACTGTGGCTCAGCGTTTAAGAACAAGGGCGTGCAATTAGTACTGGATGCCGTGGTAGATTTTCTACCTAGTCCAACCGAAGTTCCTCCTCAGCCAGAGGTTGATCTGGAAGGTCATGAAACTGGTGAGATGGCGATTGTTGACCCTGACAGACCATTACGTGCACTGGCATTCAAAATCATGGATGATCGTTTCGGCGCGCTGACATTCATTCGCATCTACTCTGGCGTAATGAATAAAGGTGATACCGTTCTCAATACCTTCACCGGCAAGACAGAACGCATTGGCCGAATGGTAGAGATGCATGCAGACTTGCGTGAAGAACTGGATTCCGCCCAGGCAGGTGACATCATTGCCGTTGTCGGCATGAAAAACGTTCAGACCGGTCATACGCTTTGTGACCCTGACAATCCTGCCACACTGGAACCCATGGTCTTCCCTGACCCAGTTATCTCAATTGCGGTCACACCAAAAGACAAGGCATCCGTTGAAAAAATGGGTATCGCCATCAACAAGATGGTTAAGGAAGATCCTTCCTTCTATGTTGAGACTGATGAAGAAAGCGGTGAAACCATTCTTAAAGGAATGGGTGAACTACACCTGGACGTCAAGGTCGACATCATGAAACGCACCTACGGTGTCGAAGTTGAAGTAGGTAAGCCGCAGGTAGCCTATCGCGAAACGATTACCCAGGCGACTGAAGACAGCTATACCCATAAAAAGCAGTCAGGTGGTTCTGGACAATACGGTAAAATTGATTACATCGTAGAACCTGGAGAACAAGGCAGTGGCTTTGAGTTTGAATCCAAGGTTACTGGTGGTAACGTCCCACGCGAATTCTGGCCAGCCATTGAAAAAGGTTTGCCAACAGCATGGAAAAAGGTGTCCTGGCTGGCTTCCCATTACTGGATGTCAAAGTCACTCTAATGGATGGCGCGTTTCACCCGGTTGACTCTTCTGCTGTTGCTTTTGAAATTGCAGCAAAGGGCGGTTATCGCCAGACTATTCCAAAAGCCTCACCACAGTTGATGGAACCCATCATGAAAGTTGATGTATTTACACCGGAAGATCACGTCGGTGATGTTATCGGCGACCTGAACCGTCGTCGCGGCATGATCAAGTCACAAGAACCCGGTGTCACCTCAGTACGCGTTAAAGCTGATGTACCACTGAGCGAGATGTTCGGCTATATCGGTGATCTGCGTACCATGACATCAGGTCGTGGCCAATTCTCCATGGAGTTTTCACACTACGCCGGTTGTCCGAAGAATGTAGCTGATGAAGTCATCAAGGAAGTGAAAGAACGCGAAGAAGCTAAAAAGAAATAAGCAACTGCTTCAACCAAATAAAAAAGCCGGGCTTAGCTCCGGCTTTTTTATTTCAGACAACAGAAAAACACATTAATCAATTCCATTTCAGGGCTGCTCTGGTCGCCCAGTATTGCTCAGCTGGCTCAGTCAACTCCATCAGGACATGCTCAACCTCACTGTCCCACACTACTTTTAATGCCTGCATATTGGAACGTAATTGATCGATAGTCGTTGCGCCGCTCAACGTGACATCTGACCAGGGTTGATTGACCGCCGCCGCCATTGCCAGCGCGTCCAATGAGCACCCCAGTCGCTCGGCCTGTTGTTGCAAGATCGCCAACTTATCCTGAAAACCATCCTCCTGATTGCGCTCAGTTAAGCGACCATTGGCCATGGCTTCCTTGATAACCACCGCCATACCAGCACCTTTGGCCCTTGCTAAAGCATCGCTAGCTGATGTTTCAAGAATATTCCAGGTCGCTTGAACAACGCCGAACACCGGATCACCATCAACCTCGATTTCCAGGGCACGATCAATCAACTCTGACTGGCGAGCTCCACTAACAGTCAAACCAATCAGGCGTCCATCCTGTTTAATCTCGGCCAGACAATTCAATACCGATGAGTTTTCCAGTACACCACTTTCAAACGTGGCAGAATGAATCTGGTAAATATTCATTGCCTGACCGAGATGCAGGCAACTCCATACAAAACTTGAGTTCAAGTTATCCAAAGTATGTTTTTTAACTTCATGCACATCTGCATCTACTTGCCAGTCTGCTGTATAGGTGTAACCCCATTTAGAAGCAACGGTGATACCCTGCGTATGAAATCCTCGATCAAATAGCCACTCACCTAAAAATTTCTCTCCGGCACCGTAAGATGCAGCAGTATCAAAATAGCGAACACCCAACGCGTACGCTTCATCTAACATGGTATGTGCATGTTGGCGCATCGCCTGATAATTTTGATCGACAATATCCCCCGCATGACCAAGATTGATATAACCCGGACGACCCAGTGCAGCCATACCCAGACCTATCGGTGAACTTTCAAGTTCACTAAAGTCAGGTACAACATCAAGAATGTCATTTAGCTTACTCATAGGCGTTAGGTTTTTAACTGATATGATATACAGACTAATTATACGATCATTTACAAGCACAACCACATTCAGCATGATTACCATCCACCTGGCATGACTAAATGACAGATTCTATCTACTGGCTGGTGTTTTTCAGCGGTCTGCTATCCTCAACTCTTCTACCAGGAAATTCTGAGGCTGTATTTAGTATTACCCTGTTACATAACCCGGAAATATCCATCACACTATTATTAGCCGTCACTGCGGGCAATACTGCAGGTGGTTTAATTTCCTGGGGTATGGGCAGAGTCTTAGCCATCCGCTACTCAGCTGAGCAATTAGCCAAACAAAATCATCAGAAGGCCGTAAAAACAATTCAGCAATGGGGAGCTCCCGCTTTACTACTCTCCTGGGTTCCCATTATTGGAGATCCGCTATGTGTAGCAGCTGGCTGGCTAAAGACTTCTCCTATAATGAGCTTTGTATATATAACAACTGGCAAGCTGCTACGTTATGCCATGCTTGCCTGGCTCATCTTATAGAACATTACTTCCAGCTTCAGGCACATCCAGCTCTTCAGAATCATATTTTACAAAACCAATGTCTTCCATAATCGCGTATAACGCGGGCAACACCAGCAGGATGAGCACGGTTGAAGTTAACAGGCCAAACACAATACTGGTTACCAGTGGTACCAGTATCTGCGCCTGCATGCTGGTTTCTGATAGTAACGGCAACATACCGGCGATGGTTGTGATAGAAGTCAGCACGATTGCTCTAAACCGGTCACGAACGGCCTGGCTTGCGGCATCATGCAAAGACATACCCTCTCGTGTTCGATATTTAACAAACTCTACTAACAGGATCGAATCATTGACCACAATACCTGATAGTGAAACAAAGCCAATCATACTCGGCATCGTCATATCCAGACCCATCATCATGTGTCCCCAGATCACACCGATAAGAGACAGCGGTATAGCAACCATGACAATTAATGGTTCACGGTAATTTCTAAATTGCAAACTCAGCAGCAGGAAGATACCTACTCCACCGATCAGAAATCCCCTGAGCATGGATGCCCGCGTAACCGCCCCGTTCTTAATTTCACCTTCAAAGCCGAAGGTTAAAGATGGATGCTCTTTCGCCAACCGGGAAAAGAAACGTTTCTTAACGTCAGCCAGAACCTCTGATGTATTAGCAATGTTTGCATCAACATCTGCATAGATGTTCACCACGCGCTGGTGGTTAACATGGGCGATTCTGGAAAACTCCCGTATAGGCTCAAAACTCACCGCCGAAGAGAGCGGGATGGCTACACCCGATTTCGTAGTCACCACCAGGTTATCGAAATCTGACATTGCCTGATCTAGTTCACTGTCCAGCTTAACCGATACTTCGTAAGCCTCGCGACCATAATAGATATCATCAACTGTTTGACCCTGATAAGCCGCACGCAACTGGTCCGCAACCTCCCTTGCGTCCAGACCAGCTCCCAACATGCCTGGTTGAAGTTGCAAACGAAATTGTGGCTTGCCCGGTCGCATATCATTGATCACATTCAACACGCCGGGATAGCCCTTTAGCCATTGCTGCAGCTGCCATGAAGTCAGCGAAAACTCCTCAAGATCAGAGCCAGCGATACGGATATGTACTGCCTGGCCTGCTGGACCAATGACAGGTTCTTTGTATTGCAAGGCAATTGCATCTGGTACTTCACCGGTATTCTCGCGCCAGATCTGCCTGAATTTATCCAGGGTAAAGTGTCTTTCCTCGGTCGATAGCAGGTCGACACTAATGGTCGCCACGTGTGGCCCCTCTTCATAGGCATCCTGATTCATACTGTAGGCTACCTGTACATTTTTAATGATCGACTGAACATCCTCGTCTTCAACAAAAACCTCTGCCGTTTTATTCAGGCCAGTAATAAGCTGGGCAACGACCTGCTCCGTACGATGTAGCGGTGTGCCCTGGGGCAACAGGATTCTCGCCTCGATGATGTCGCCTTCAATATCCGGAAAGGCCTTAAACTTCAATATGCCAGATGCCAGCATGCTCACCGACAGGATGAATATACCAATCACCATACCCAGGGAGGTATAACGATACTGGACAGAGATTTCGGCTAGTTGCCCAACTCGTTCACGTAAACGCTCAAACCTCTCCTCGAATCGAGTGCGCCATTCGGGCTGTTCCCGTACATGAGAATGCTCGAGTGAATGCTTCAGGTGGTGCGGTAATATCAGAAAACCTTCAACCATGCTTATCGTTAAAACAGAAAGCAGGACAACAGGAATTACACCCAGGACCTGCCCCAGGTCACCTTTTAAGAACAGCAAGCTACCAAAAATTAATGCCGAGGTAACAAAAGATGAAAGCACACCACGCTGCACACGCCTGGTACCATCAATCGCTGCCTGCAGGGGTGATTTACCCCGTAAATACTCTGATGAAATACTTTCGGAAAGCACAATAGCATCATCCATCAGGATACCGATGGCTATCAACAGGGCAACCATTGATATCATGTTAATACTGACACCCAGCCAACTCATAATAAACAGGCCACCCAGGAACGAAACCGGTAAACCCATTGCGACCCAGAAGGTATATCGCCAGCTAAAAAACAGGAACAATGTCAGGACAACCAGCACCAGACCCTGCCAGGCGTTATTCAATAACATCTGTAAACGATCACGGACAATAGAGGCCCGATCCTGCGTTAACACCAGCCTTGTCCCTTCAGGTAAGCGTGCGTTTTCAGCATCTACAAAAGTCTTTACCGCATCGAACACCCGTAGCGTGTCATCTGTCGTGTTTTTTCTAACCTTTAATAGCGCTGCAGGTTGCCCATTAAACTCTATACGCTTTTCGGCCAGTTCAAAGGTATCCTCAATACGGGCAATATCCCCAAGACGAACCTCACCACCCTGCTGATCACTCAGAATAACTAGGCTCGCCAGTTGATCAGGCGTGCGACGCGCATCATCAAAACGAATCTGATATGTCTTACCCTCTGACTCAAGCTGACCAACGGGTAAATCAAGCGATTGCCTGGCAATTAAGTTGGCTACATCCTGCAAACTCAGATTGTACTGGCGCAATGCCTCGGCCTTGATCAGTACTCGCAATTGATGTTCGGAAAAATTATCAACAACGACGATTGGAATCTGTGGAATCGTTAATAACTGGTTACGATAATACTCGGCCAGGGCCTTCAATTGAGATAGCGACTGATTGGCTGATATCGCGATACCAACAACGTCAGAGGTGCGCCCCAGCTTTTCTATAACCGGCTGGTCGACTTCATCAGGAAAGTCACTAACACCATCCACCGCAGTTTTAACATCGTCCAGAAAAGCCTCTATATCTCCTGTCTCATACATCTTCATAGTCAGGATGCCAATACCATCGCGGGCTTCACAACGTTGCTCTTCGGTAAAGCCAATACCATCAGTTGCGTCTTCCAGGCGATTACAGATAGCCGTTTCTACATCGTCCGGACTGGCACCCGGATAAACCACCTTGACCTGTACTTCGTACTTCTCGATAAACGGAAACGTCTCACGATTAATACCTGGCAACGCCGTAATACCCGCAACCAGAATAGACAGCATCAATATGTTGGCAACCGTGGGATGACGTGCAAAAAAACTGACCATAATTATTCCACGGCCGCCTGCCGCGTTAATGCGTCCTGAACAGCGATATTATGAACAGGCTGCAATGGCATCCCCTCGATCACCGGGATCAAGTCTGTCACGACGACCATTTCATCTTCTGCCAGACCATCTGCAATTACAGCTAACTGCTCCTGCAAATGTGCAACCTGTATGCTTCGTAACTCCAGCTTATTGTTACCATCAACCACGTAGACCTGTCCCTGGTGAATCGCATCACGAGGGATAACCTGCATCGGCCTTGCCGGCGCTATAAGATCCACCGCCACATACATGCCCTTTAATAAAGGAGGGCGGACCCCAGGGATGATTTTCTCATAGGGGTTATCAACCATCACAACCACGCTGGCAGTTCGGCGAACAGGGTCCACTGACTCACTGAATCGCACCACACGCCCCTCCCAGATAGCACCGGTAAAATCATCACCGACCAGTCTTACGCGAGCCTCCAGATTTAGCTGATGTAGAAACTGCTTAAAATCCACCAATCCCATATTACCTGGTGGTGGTCCACCATTCGGGTGAGCAACGACTAACGGTCTGATGAGCTTAATAGGCAATTGTGCCTTTATCTCCACGGCATCTATATTGAGGGCTTCAAATAAATTGGCGCCGATACTCACGAACTCATCTTTCTCCACAGAGACCCCGCCTATACGCGCATCAAACGGTAAACGTATTTCAGTGCGCCCTAGTGTTTCCTGTTGCCCTTCCACCTGCGCAACTGACTGTTCTATTTGTGCACGGGTAGCTGCCTTACGGCTGGTATAGGCGTTTAATTTACCTTGTAAATCCTCCACTGACTGCCGCAAATTCAGAACCTTTTGCTCTTCGGCATCCAAACTGGTTTTTGAAATCACATTCTTTTCGTAGATTTCCTTCTTTCGCTCGAGCTCAGCTTCTCCGACCTTCAGGTTTTTCAATGCCAGGCTCAGTGAGCGTTTTACACTTTTCTCTTCAACTTCCAACTGTGCCAGTACTGACTGACTGCTACGCAACCCAGCCTCACGCTCCGTCAATGACAACTCATAATCAACCGCATCGATTCGTAAAACTACGGTATCCTTAGGCAAGCTTCCGCCTTGTTTTAGATCAGGATGGATATAACTGATTTTTCCACTAACCTCCGCTCGAGCTACGATATCGACTGCCGGCTCCACAGTTCCATAGCCAATCGATTTGATTCGCATTGGTACAGTTGCCACTTGAATAACTTCGACAGTACGCGGCAGTAATGATCTATCCTGATGTTTTACGACAGGCCGCATTTTGACAATAACAGCAGCGAGTATGATCGCTATAATGACCAGAAGAGGGAGGATAACGGGCTTGCGAAAAAGTTTCTTATCCATCAGGAATCTCGAAATAAACTACACCAAAAATAAATGCTTTCTGCCAGATCATTCAGGGCATACACTCCATAAAATGCCCTGCCTACAATAGCCAAGTGTACATGAGTTAGATAAACAATAATGTGAAAACAAAATGAAAATCGCCTTCCTTGACCGTTCCACTATTCGCAGCGACATCAATATTCGACGGCCGAATATTGAGCATGAGTGGATTGAATACCAAAGCACGGACAAGCAACAAACAGTAGAGCGGATGCAGGACATAGATATCGTCATTACTAACAAGGTACCAATGACAGCATCACTAATAAGTTCCTGCCCAAAACTAAAAATGGTTGCTGTAGCCGCGACTGGCGTTGATCATATTGATCTCGATGCCTGCAAGTCTGCTAATATCACAGTTAATAACATACGTAACTACGCATTACATACTGTCCCTGAACACACGATTAGCATGATCCTGTTGCTACGGCGCCAAGTTCTGCAATACCGACAGGAAGTAATCAATGGCCGCTGGCAACAGGAGAATAATTTCTGTTTTTTTGATCGACCTATCCAGGATATCAACGATGCAACATTGGGAATTATCGGATACGGCGCGATTGGACAGGCAACGGCTAAATTAGCGCATTCACTAGGCATGCAGGTGCAGTATGTTTCACGCACAAAAAAACCATCCGATTTTTCCAGTCCTGTGGATATGGAAATACTACTGACCACTTCAGATATTATTTCATGCCACTGTCCACTGAACCCAGAAACCTATCATTTGCTGGATAAGACCACATTTAACAAAATGAAACCTGGAACCATCGTGATTAATACCGCGCGCGGGGATATCGTTGATGAACAGGCATTAGCTGATGCCATAACCCATAAACAAATCGCTGGCGCTGCCATTGATGTCTTGCCACAGGAACCGCCCGCTATTAATAGCCCACTAATGCGGTTAGCTGATCAGACCAACGTTATCCTGACACCGCATATTGCCTGGGCTAGTCAGCAGGCAATGCAGACGTTAGCCGATCAGTTGATTGATAATATAGAAGCATATAGTGCAGGAAAACCGAAAAACTGCGTGATATAACCAGCAAACTTTGCCTTCCAACAAGGCTGGATAGCGGTTCAACTGACTGATCTTTAAGGTCAATCAAACAACCCAGAACCACCAAAGCAGGTCGTTTAATTATATGTGGCCAACTAAACCTTATGCATAACCACGAAAACCATGTTTCGCGACCTGACTGTCCTAGATAATTGCAGGCAATCACTAATAAATACGAACGACTCAAACTTTTTCAGGATTTCCCTCTTTAGCTGCTTATCAATCGCGATGAATCCATGATGTAAGTGCCTGTAAGCGATAAAAGCAGCCCATCGGGTATACTGAAGACAGTAGAATTCGTTGTAAGCGTTAAAATCAACTAATTACGAATCATTCTAGTAAAGAAATTTAGCCATTAAGTTATTAATCTGGACAACTTTCCGAAATATGACACGCGAATTACATATAAAGATAGAAAAATGACGGGGTCAGACTATTAAATATAGTTACTTAGTTAAAAAATACTACAGATACGTCGAATTATTTATTCACGCGAATAAAATCCTACTGACTTACTTCCTAACCTGGTAACTAAAGTTACATCAAGGTAGATCGCTATAGAAGTTCAAAGGGTAAATGTAAATTCATATGTATTAATTGACATAAATTTATGTCTGGTAAATTTTTTTATAAAATTCCACTTTATTGAACTGGTATTTTTTAATTACTGTTATATACTCGTGAATGAGATCTCACCTCAATGGAGCAATTTAAATGGCAGCTAAGAAAAAAACTCGTAAGAAAGTAGCGAAACGTCGTACCACCGCTGGCAAGAAAAAGGCAGCAATGAAGAAGAAGCTTGCAGCCAAACGTAAGACAAAGAAGAAAGTAGCTAAGAGAAAAACTTCCAAGAAGAAAGTAGCTAAGAGAAAAACTTCCAAGAAGAAAGTAGCTAAG
>Ga0126335_1002927_pt1 | contig 10419 bp, 5 predicted proteins | sample OlaspJWI45metaG_FD_108409 | JGI IMG/M metagenome (GOLD analysis project Ga0126335, IMG submission 108409) | Marine gutless worms symbiont microbial communities from Oahu, Hawaii - Olavius sp. 1 OAHU.JWI-45 metaG | ecosystem: Host-associated > Annelida > Digestive system > Unclassified | place... | reverse complement strand
GTGAAGGACTCCAGTGTATAGAGGTACTAAGAAATATTCGTCAAGTAGTCGTTCACACTTCTAATGACAGCTCTTAAACTGTGTTTTTACAATTATTAAAGTAGTAAGCAGTAGACGTTGAACCGCGCTGCATAGCGACATTAAAATGTGAACAAACAACCACAACAATTTAGCAGATTGTGCGCTGGTTTCATTGAGTGTTGTCAATGATGGCATTTTCAACCACCGGGTATAAAAACAACATCAGTATTGATTGTTTCCTATCTGTTACTATGTTTTTTCATAGAATCATAGAATATTGCATTACTTTCCTGCAAGGCTGTTAGTTGTTGCATTCACTGCAAAACTGCTCAAAGTCTAAGAATCAGAGAAAGCCATATATTGGCCTACTGAGTCGTTTCCATGCCGACTCAGCTCTTCTAATTGGCGCACTGATGATGATGACGATGATGACGTTTGAAGCAAAGTGGCAATTATCAGTGCTGTGGATGCTGTCCATCATCTGATATTTCGTCGACTAACAAACATCTCTAGTTCTGTGGCGAACTTTGGTGAAAAAGTTGAATGATTTATACAGGCCTATGATTATTAATAGCAAAGAGTTCCTCCAATAAAACTCAGCCATGGTGCAGACTGAACCCGAGACTTCTGAGTGGCAATGCACTGCGCTAACCATTACACTATTGACGCAGCTGCAATTGTTTTTATTCAACTTAAATCAAACGAAAAATATCTACAGCGCTGCTCACAATAAAGTGGACAGCGGCGCTGAAGCCAAACTAGTGATGTAACCGGTCGGATCTACCGGCGCCGGTTGCCGGTCAGGTCGGGTCAGTCTCTTGACCGGTGCTAATTAAGAAAATTAGGCAAATTTCAGTTTCAGAACAAAGTTTTTGTTTAAGAATTTCGGCTGCAAAAGACTAACAGACTAGCACTTTATAGTCATTATTATTCTATGTGGACTTGATTGACATGTATGAACACGATACATATACAGTTTTAATGTGCAGTGTCGCTACTGATGACACTGAACGAGGACTAGCTCTTGTCTAGATGACAATGACTCATCTATCGTTTCTCATCTTTGTTTGTCCGAAACATTCAGAAATATCGTCACACAATCGTCAATCGAAATATCGTCACTCACTAACGGGGACTCGCCGTAGTCTAGATCTGATCTCTACGTTGGTCCGTGAGCAATTGACTCTAATTCTAGACAGCAGCTAGCTACATCCTACAGCTGTAAGACTGCTGCCTTCTTCCGTTCGCCTGAATCGCTATTGACTTTGCCAAATTTGGACTTCGAGCAAGCTATGAGGTAGAGTTCAAGCTATAACAAACCACTACAGGGCTGTACCGCCTATTCCTAAAATATCTATAGCCAAACCACAAAGTTAGCTAAGCTACAGCTGCCTCCGCTCGTCTCGCTAGCTATCTACACAACTGCGAAGCTATGCACCGAGGGACCCAAAGAACTATTCTGAAAAGGCTAAGGAGAGACACAATTTTAACTTATAAACCAACTATACTCCAAATGCATACTGCTGTATTTCGTGTTTGGCACGACAGTAACTGATCTAAATTTTGTAAATTTTGGCGGTCGACCGGCCGGTCGAACAGGCACGTTACCGGTCGGGTGTAGGTCACAAAAATTTCGGTTCCATCTCTGCTGAACAATAAAATATAAAATGGGTACAGACTGAAAGTAAAATAATTAGAGAAGCGTCCATAAATGTGTCACAAATGTGTCATAAATGTGTCTTAAAAGTAGCCGCACAAGCAGTGTTCCGGGGTGATGCGGGAAGTCGGTTCCAGGCTTGCGGCCCGACGACTGAAGACGCTCTGGACCCGACAGACGAAGACACACGTGGGATATCGTACTGTATGCCTACAATCCGTACTGCTTTCACTCTATACTTTGATGAAATAAAGCAAGCAAGCATAATGACTATCATTATGACATGAAACCATGCATTTTAGTTCGCCGTTGCTAACCTTCACGATGTATTTTTCCAGGAATTATCGAAGGTAACCCTAACGTGGTCTGCAGCTGCAACGAATGCAGTCTGTCGTTAGCGTCATGATGTGCCTAATCACAGCGCACTCACACGGTTATATAACTGTACGCATGTTACAGACGTCCCGACTGCAGTCGCATCAGAGCGACACCGCAACTTCTTCCGCCATATCGGATAGCTGTTTACAGCTTCTGCAACTAATAAGGACAGATATCATGCATCATGTGTCATGTGTCCACCTTCATCCTGAAATATAGCAAATTCTAAGCACAAAAAGTGTGAAATTTTGTCCCGATTTTCGACCCCACTTGCATTCTAAGCGCTCTAATTTTAAAAAGGAACAACATATCAAAAATCTAAAACAATCACAGGCAGTGCTACTGTCAAAATCAATAGAAAAATCAAAATTTTGGACCACCGTAAAATTGCTACCCCTCTAAATTTTATTCTAAAATTTGGCACACATGATTACGTCGGAGACGTCACCCCGCAAATTTTGGAGCAGATAGTTTCGGCAGCACTTGTAAGTTGTAGCAATATAAACTTAATTCTTAAGACTGCTTGCGTGCCGCAAAGAAAGCGCCAATGGCCAAAGTAATTTGGCGAAGGTCGCATCCCCTTTCCTTACCCCATATCCTGGACGGAATCGATACCTTTGTCTAATAGCCTACGATGTGCTTGGGTCCTTAAGAGTCTCAACCCCAAACAGAAGCTCAATCTGGTCAACAGTTTTTGCACAGCGCAGGCACGTGACAGACAGACTAATTATCACACCACGCTACAGGAAGTAAAAAGATATCACAGAAAGAAAACAACAAAAAATATATAGAGAATTTCGCTGTATTTTCATCTTTATATTTGCTGCTGTTTTAGCTGTTTTTGAATGAATGGAGTATAAATTGTTAAGTTGCATTTTTACTTTAAGATTTTGTTAGACAAAAATATTTATTTTCGCATACCCCTTTGACTTTTTTGATCTACTTTTATCACGTAGGTTGTGTTGATGTACTATATAGCTCCTGCAGTGCATACATCGCCATCTCATTAGTAGTGACTGCACAGTTCAATGTTAGAAATGTTGTACATCCGTCGTCACTCACGTAAACAAAATAATGATGTTTCTGCCTTGATAAACCTACCGACCTTCGTCAATGTCAATGGTTGAAGTTCCAGAGTATTGCTGAATGGCAAAATATTACTGGACGAAAATGCCATGATTTTTCCGTAGAACTTATTAGTTCAAGTTAATTTTTCTTGTTAACGTAACTGCTAATGCAACTACGCAGTCTAGCATTGCATCCTCGTATACTCACAACTCTACCACTTTCTTTACTAAGTTCTATTTGGAAAATCGTAATATCTTCCGGTTATTTTGTATGACTGATTGTATCGGTTTTCGTGCAATCAGCTTCGGTCTGTAGTTATTTAACGAAATTTTCTACATTAATTTATATGACTAAAAAAATTCGCAGGTCTAAATGTCCTAACGAGCGGTTATTGTCAGAGCTGTAGTCTAGTGGACACGTACTTTCAACTCAAGTTCTTCGCTTCCTGTACTCTGTGTCCAAAAGGCGATAAATACTAGGTACAAAAAATTATGTTGTTACTGGGCCTACTTTTTCTACAGTGAAGCTCAGACAGAATGCCACTGGAAAAATAGCACGGTCGATGAAAAGAAAAAGCATTATGTGCAAGACTAAGAAGACTGTCTGTATTATTTTTAGACCAAAGAGTAGAGATAACTTATTTTTTCTATGTTTTACTATTAATAGTTGCAAACTTAACTTTGTGTCTCAGTTTAAATATTTAGAACACATAAATATTTTTTATGTAGTTATTGTGTTCTGTGCTGCCTTTGTGCGAAATAAACTACTAATAATAAGTGACACTACAAATGATGACGATGACTTGAAAAGAGAGAGTAGAAATTTTTTGGTTTCTACAAACGCTTTAATTAGTAAATTTTACCGATGTTGCATTATTGTAAAACTGGTGTTATTTAAAACATTTTGCTTGTGCATGTATGGTGTTGCATTATGGAAATATTACTTAGTAACTGTCTTTAATAAAAAAAATTCAAATCTGCATACAATAAATTTATTTTTAAGAATTTAGTTTTGCTAGGCGAGACAGTATGTCAGGTAGGCCTATTTTGATGGATCTGTCACTCCCGTCTGTTGATCCTGTTGTACATAAACATAATGTTCGCGTAGGGCCTACTGTTTGCTAACCAGTGTGTTATGTCCAGTAACAAAATAGTCCAGTGATTTAATGCTGTGAAAGTCATAAAGTGCATGTGCAGTGCATATCTACGTTTATTCATATGTTTGAGTGTTTTATGTGCATTTTATGTTTTTTATAGACTTAGTTATATCTGAAATAAACCGATTGATGGATGGAATACACAGTCTATAGAACTGCCGGAAACTTGCTATAATGAAAGCTTGAGGTTTCTTCTATTATCTTCTTATTTTTTTGCAATTCCGTTCTGCAGCATTTGATTTCATTCTGTCCTTTTATTAGATTTGACTCACCGCATCTGCCAGTTTCGGTGAATCTATGTACATGTTTATCGATCCGAAAAAGCACAGTTTGACGTTGGCCTATATCAAGTGCCCAAACCTTCTACTAGCTAGTGGCATAACTCCGTATTTTAGTTTTCAAAAACGTTTCCAAACGAATGAGTTTTTTATTAATGTTAACCAATACGTAAAATTCTAGCATTTTGCCAAACGCCCTTTAGAATATTTTCAACGGTGTATATTTGTTCAAATGTTCGTGGTCGTAAACAGAGTTGGCAAATAAATTAGTCAAAAGAGCTGTAACCTTAAGCTTATGTGTTTGCTATTACGTCTGTGAGACGGTGCAGTTGCCTCGGTGGAATTAATACCCTGGAATCCCTAGATGCAATAGCTGCCGCTTTAGGTTAAAAGCCATGTTCGAGCTCCATCCGTGTAATTGCCTCTATAGGGCCTGATGCAAGCGCCAATACTGTGACATAATCATCAGCTCAGTGGCAAGTAGGCCTACTGTACGAATGACTAAGATGCTTACAGGTAAAGCATCGGGTCGCAAGTCAAGCAACACACACACACAAATAAATCACTGCAGTTTCGTTGCAAATAAAATCAAGTCAGCAAATTAATTTGCATTAGAAATGTAGTATAAAATACAACATGGAATGTGCCGTATTAACTAAGCTGATTACCACGACTCCCGTGACATTGCAGTCATGACTTCAGCTTTATTGCCACACTTGCAAATGACGCGTCTAAAACCAGCTTCGCGGGAAAGACTGAGGCTTGCAACTGTAGACAACCCAGGGTTTCCGTGAAGACAATATAGTAAATATCAGTCTTTGATAGGAATTCTACAATGACTGGCCCAGATAATCGGTTTAACAGAACTACATGACAATTATTGACTAAAGATACGCTGAATGATCATTTCGTGTTTCGTGTAATTCGTGAATGCGGTGGACTATTAGTCGACATTTGTCTGTTGTGCCAGACTGTAGCTACTCCGTCTGGCGCACAACTGGGCGGTGAAAATTCGACACAGCGATTACATCTTTACAAGAATCGACGCTGATGACAATCGACCCTTTCTTTCACAACAAGTAAGTAAGTAAGTAAGTAGTAAGTAAGTACTATAATTGACACATGCAGCATACAGTAAAATGTAACGTACATTTAACTAACATCACACAACCGTCACAAAAGACACGATTTTAATACACACTGCATTAACAATCCGCCCATTGGCAGTGATGCTCAGCTGGCACTGCAGATAACACAACGTGGCGCATAAGAATAAAGCAAAGTAGTTTAATACTCGTTATGTACTTTTAAGGTGAGGCGGAAAAGTGAAACCATCCGTCGATGGTCTATAGGCCTACTGTCAGTGATATATGTGCCAAAGTTGTTATAGTCGGATAGCTGCTGTTGAAGTTATGGTTGAAGATGCCGTCACATGTTTGTTCCCGAAAAACACACGTGTACGTAAATTTATGATGAGCTACAAAAACAGCAGACGGGTGTCACGCAACATGTCTCTCCTATTATAATCCCATCGGCATCAAGAATATCGTTACTAATCCTTGGCCGACGTATAATTATGTGACGCGCTAGCCCAGTCGCCTGCCGGATTTCTTCTGCTCATTGATGTTTTCGTCAATTTTCCGCTGAGTGGTTTAGTTCGGCCTGCCCGGGGCTTTCTCTACCTTTTTGCATCACGTTAAACTGCATCGAATTGCTTTGAAGTCAGCAACTCAGCAGCTTGGACTGAGACGAAGTTAATTATGCTAATCGTGGCCGATGATTACAAGTCGTTTGTAGTCAGTGCAATCCAAAAAAAATACCACTACCGGTACTTCACTACATAATGCCCTTCAGATCAAAAGCAGTAACCTAAGTGTTCGAATAAGGTCTGAAACCCTAGATTTTTTTAGAACAAGTTTTACAGTTATTTATTTTTTAGTTTTTGTTACATTTTAGGGAGAACATTCTACATTAATACATGTGTCTGGAAAAAAATCCGAAATTGGCAAATATTTTGGCGTAAAAATTGCTAACACTTTATAAGCTACCTATAAAATTTTCGTGATAATCGGCATTTAAGGCACCATAAAGCGCAAACAAAACGGAGAGACAGCTAATTTAAAGGTGATATGTGAGAGCGCTCTAAACTTTGCAATAGGTCTGTTAGTAAGTGCCTTATACTTGAGGTACAAATTTAAAAAAAAAACTAAAATTTATTTATAGCACTCTCTTAAAATGAACTGAAATTTTCGTGAGTAAAGATAAGAAAGTTTAGAAGTGACATCAAGTAGAAATGTCACCCCAGGTAGCGAAACCTCTGCTCATTAGGCTGCATCAAGCGCACAACGCACGTCAAGCGGCCTATTGCGACCAGCGATCCCGTAACGTGGTGTGCCAGTTTGTTTGGCCGTCACGCCAATGTGCCGTAAAACAGCTGAACGGATTGAGGTCCTATTCGGGGTCGAGACTCTTACGGACTCAATGCACTTCGTATTAGACGAGGCTACTGATTCCCCCAGAGGAAAGAAAGCCGATAGATGAGAGAAAATTGTATAGAAACATTGCTCACATTGCTCGATGCGGTCTTCGCCAAATTACTTTAGCCTCTTTTTATACGTTACGCGCACAAGTGTCGCAGAGAGTATTTTTTGCCAGCAAATACAAATAGATCCAGTCTGTTGTCAGGTCGTTGTCTCCGTCTATCTATCAGCATGCCCAAGCAGTAGCTGTGATTGTCGCGGCGGTAGCTCTTCTTGGCTGATCCGCCATGCATTATGTAAGCGATCGACCACCTGCTGCTTTCTTTACGACGCTATTCCTAATAATGTCCCGTTTACACATACTCCTTTGTCTCCACAATGATAGGCGCGATTTTTAACTACTCCATCATCTCTAGATTGCCTCTAATTTGGCCTAAAATCTAAGGCGATGGATAGAGGCGAGTATGAGGCGATGATCAGGCGATGTGCGCCCGACACAGACGACGTATTTGCGATGTACAATATATGCGATCTTGCAGTGAAGGCCTTCAAAACTGACGTAATGACGACGCGATAAAAAAGTGATCAACATGAGCTAGAATCGACATTGACTCGTGAAAAATATCGCCTCCAACTCTTTGATACACCTCAAACCAAGATGAGGCAAAACTTAAAGAAAAAAAAGTTATCAGACGAGGTTCAGCGGCAGTAAAGCGATCAACGGCAGTTGTACATCGCAGCAAGATGGCCTCTGGGATCGCGCACGTGTGACGTCACGTTTAGATCACAAATACTTCGTTTCAGTGTCGTCTGTGCCTGTGCGAACATCGACTGATCGTATCGTAGCAAAAACCGGGCAACATTGCGCAAATGTGAACGGGGCATAAGTTGGTGCCACTTGGTGGTAATCGTGGTAATAAAGAGTAGCTTTGATGCTGGATTATGACAGTGTTGGGTCAGTGTGTATTAGCAGGAAGGCGGTGCACTGGTGCTGATGGTCTGATCATTAAAGTTTAACTTATGCAGTATTTGCGTCAGCCTCGACTAGACTATGTCAATCACTGAGCTGCACTCTTACACTTTTGACGCAGCTTGTGCTGCTTACAGGGCTACGCAAGTTGTCTACTTTACTTTACTTAGTCCGATGCTGTTGTGTATTTTGACTCGTTCAGCTCTTTGGCAATCACCTATAGGCTATAGGCCTATATCGATCTATGTAAATCGTACTCGTTATGACATTTGATCTTTCGATGCCACTGCTTGCAAGTGATAGCAGTGCAGTCAGGGACACTACTTCTGCCAATAATGAGACGCAGTCATGCCCTTCTGGCGCACGTTAAAGCACAAATTGGCCCCAGGAATGGACTAGATATACATAGATCTCACACTTCTGCGGGGATACTGAGCGACATAACATGAGTCAGCTCGGTCAAGAGTTTGACATCGCAGTTGCAGTCGTTTGGAACTCGCTTCTGACACATCTGTGCTGTCGTTATTATTACTGTGCGCATGCTTAGCCTACTCTTGTTTGTTTGTATATTCAGTCATGTATGTCTGTTTGTCAAATGATAACTTTCGAAAGCTTTAACATGAAAGTTCATTTGGTATGCTGGACATCTTTAGAAACTACAGGACATAACAACTTATGAAGATCATCGGGTCAGATCAAAGTCACAGTAGGAGTAAAAAATGTGTCTTACATATGTAGTGTTCCGGCTATAAATTTTGAATATCCTGACCTACAAACTTTATATGCGGTACACTACTACATCTTCCTGGTATCCAGGTCAAAGTAGAGTATCAAGGTCGTGGGATCGAGGTCAAGGTAACAACAATTTCAGCACGTGCAGAGTTTTATTTGCCCATTTCTGCAAATGTATTCCAGTTGATTCTTCTATGTTCATTAATTGTATAATTTATGTGGGTTTGTAGAGAACAATGAACACTTCGCTGGCTGGCGGTCGCCGCGACACGTTTCCTAACATAATGTCGTTCCACGATTTGAGAAACAAGACCATGGTCTACTGCAAGGCAAACGCGACCCAGTTCATCTGGGACTTCGCCACGTCCGGAGTCTGGTCAGACGCCGACATCAAATACAAAATGATCGCAGACGTGTACGTCATGCTGACACTCTGCATATTCGGGTTCATTGGGAACGCCATCACCATAGCGGTGCTAAGGAAGGACCCGGACAGAATAACGAGTCCCACTAACTGGCTGCTTCAGACGCTGGCACTGGTCGACATCATCTACCTCGCAGCCAGGTCCGACTGTAATGTAGTGTAATACTATGTCTCAGGAAAAAAAGGACCGCTACGATATTTTGGCATAAATTTACTTTACCGAAACATGTCGGTTACGGATAATTTTTGGCAGAGAGAGGGTGGTCTGTCTCAATGTTTGTTCTAGGCATGGCGCCGGGCAACGCGTCAAATTTTTCCTAAACTTGGTCGGTCCCATTGGAACCCTCCACTCTACCTCCTTTCCTGTTCTTCCCCTCTTCCCTTTCCCTTTCTCCTCCCCTTACCTTCTCTTTTCCTTCCTATTTCCTTTCCCCCCTCCCCACCATGCCTCAAAAGTGGTCGGGTCCTGACCCATGAACCGTGCGGAACTTGACGCTTACGGCGCCGGGGAAAATTTTCCCTAGAACTACAGAATTTTCTCGGAACTCCAAAAACTAAACTAATTTACCAGTTACAAAGACCAGCTCTACGGTAACAAAACACGTATTTTTGGTTTCAGTTGCACGGAATTTGCACCAGAATTCATTTGGCGGCCAGGCTTTGCCCGGGCCCAGTAGTGGAGCTTACAGCGCTCCCCATACCCCGTTTCTAGTTTCTATGGTTAGGGCATGGGACACGGAGAGGGAGTCCCCTGGGAGGGAGGGGAAGAAATCTCCGTGTAGCTCCGCGGGCTCTAGGAGTCTAGTATAACACTGGTTTGCCTTCGACTGATAGGCATTCATATTATCGTGTACTAGCGGTTTTACCCGCCTAGCCGAGCATCGCGTAGGCAACCCCGTTCCCGCCTTTCGCCTGCCCAAAGCCCGCGCATCCCCGGAAATTCCGCAAATAACCCATACCTCATTGCCAGTCAGCCGAGAAGCCCATGCCTGTGCTATACACTGTCATTATGCTCCAATAACCATGTTGCCCAACACAGCTAAACTGCACACGTTGCTGCTTAGCCTAAAATTATTAATTATGAGCGATAAAATTGTAGTTTTATTGATAAGTTAATTTCTGATGTGCGTTTTTCAAATCTGCTTTAAGTATATGGTTCTAATGCGTTGTATAGGTTCTAGTTTTATGTTTGTGTATTGTGTGTCTGTGTGTCTGGCTGCATTTATTGCGAAATAAACTACATATATATATATAT
>Ga0126335_1002926_pt1 | contig 10420 bp, 3 predicted proteins | sample OlaspJWI45metaG_FD_108409 | JGI IMG/M metagenome (GOLD analysis project Ga0126335, IMG submission 108409) | Marine gutless worms symbiont microbial communities from Oahu, Hawaii - Olavius sp. 1 OAHU.JWI-45 metaG | ecosystem: Host-associated > Annelida > Digestive system > Unclassified | place... | reverse complement strand
TTGGCCACTGAGATAGGCTTCAGTCCCACCAGAACCACTCCACTGTGTTACAATATGAACTAGGCTAACTGTAGGCAACCACCTCTAGGCTAATCACAGCGTAAGGGTCCCAGTGTGACAAAAGCCCAAATCTGCTGGACCGTGCAACAAGAGTATTGCACTGTGCTATAGTAACTAGAGCAGCTGTGTTAATGTTCCCTCTTTTACTCCAGACCGTCATCAGTAATCAGATGAGGCCGCGGAGGTTGAGAGGGTGCCTGGTTTAGTCGCCTTTTACGACATCCAGCCAGGAGATGGAGTGGGTCTATTCTAAGCCCCAGAATCCATATGGGGTTTTTATAGTGGCCTAAATAACAATGGCTACTTCACTAGAGCATCAAAAGTTACAAACCAAGGAAAAACAGTTACAGGATCAGAAAACAAAACACTGAACAAAAAAGTCTTCAGTAGGTGGTAGAAGGTAGAGAGGGATGCAGAAAATAAACCACAGTGACCAAAGACCAGCTAAAACGTGGACACATGGACCAAATCTTGTCACTATAAAAATAACTAACTAGGCTCATAACAGAGAAATCAGTTGACGACAATTATAAGCCATCTACGGTCAGGTGTAGTATACAAACCCTGTGCTGTTTGTCGGTAAGCTCGGTAGGGCCTATGCCTTCCTACAACAGGCAGAGTGAACAACAGATGGCGCTGCAGCGTGCGCAGTAACATGGGTGCTGGAGTGTAGAGTGAATAAGAGGCTAGAGAGAGTGGGTGCTGCTGACGACAACGAGTCAGTGGTGAGTCTGCACACGAGGCATCTAACACCTCCACCACGTAGCATCAGTCTAACGCACAACTCAGCCACAACTGACATTTAGACACCAGACACAAATATGAAATCATGCAGCAAGACTATGCAGCAAACTGATGCATTGCAAAGGTAACAAGTTCAGCAGGTAAGCTTCAGGCACGCCTATAGGCAAATTATAACTTTTCACTCCAGAGAATGTCAGCAATTTTGGCTTGTATCCTTTCTGAAGCTGCTACTGAACAATATGTGTGATGACAAAAAATGGCATGCAGTCCACGAGCTGAGAGTTTATGCTTTGGAACCGCGAGTTACAGACACTCCTTATGTATTCCACAACAAAGAAACTGGGAGCTATACGAATTATTTTGGTGCTACTCTCAGTGCCGACAATTGACATAAATAACAATCGTCGGACAATCTATAAATCCAGATGCAGAATAAACTTATAAAACACTGCGTGCATTATGATGACGGCTGTAAACTTAGATGTACGTCAACAGGAAAAACACAGTTCCCATTCTGTTCAAAATACCAATATTAAAAAATGTTTTGAAAATCCAAATTTCGTCGATTCATTCAGAATTTTCAGGGTCCAACAAAGCAACACATATGTTGTGAAGATGCCTGCCGAAAATTTGGTTTAAATATGCACAATTGCACATATCTGACAACACTTTAAACAGAAATTAATGTAATCACAAGCTGCAGTCAGTGTACTGGCAAGCAACCACTTGTACATACACCGTTGAACACTTACGGTACTGGTGGCGTTAATTCCAGCACTTTCAAGATCTCAGATTTATTTCCGAAGACTTTTAACAGGAAAATCCAGAACGTTAAGAGCTACAGGAACCCTGAAAAGCTAAATAAGCTGAATATTTGAAAATGCAGCGCCTTCTAGTGAGTGAGTACGAAGTGACGTGCTTAACCATGCTAACCCCAGTACTGAGTATGAATGATTAGTTAGTAATTGTATAATATTCATCAGAAATTATAACTAAACGATTAATTCAAACAACTAATCAAACCATCACAAGAAATTCAAATGCTGTGAAAAAAATCTAGTTGATTACAAGGTATAAGTTTGAAAAACTAAAAAATGTTTGTGGTGATTTAGAACAATCAAAATGTCATTAACAGGACAAATTTCTGATGAATAATGTTAACAGTTAACTGAATTTCTTGTAAATATAATAACTAAATGGGACAAATCTCGGGTGACTGTGTAGTCTAATAAATGCACCATCTAAAAATGCAGTCTTATCACTTTTATGACACCTAAACCACCCACAAATTAACATCAGGTCGAGAAAATACCTTACCAATTAATCTTGACAGAATCTCACTCGTAAGCAAATTATCGATAACTACGTAGTTAGTCCAGCATAGATCTGGTCCACTACCGTGCACAGACCACAGAGTAAAACAATGTCGAACGAGATATGTAATGCATCTAATTAACACACAATGCCAACAAACAGCAACTGTCAGACGTCATCCTAAACTGAAGTAATCAAATCGTTCTCCGAGACCTTCAATGACACTTGAAGTCAGTTTGCGTTACAATACTGAAAAGTTACCAACAAGAACTTCATTAAAAACCAACAGCAGACTTTCAGAGGTCTGTGCTAGCTATATACGAGAAATAATGTTGCACCATAAGTAACAACTGAAAATTAAGATAATTAATATCAATAATTAAGTAATGAATCTGTTACTGCGTCACTAAATATAGAAACTGCCATTACTGTACCTGTGAAGCAGCAAAAGACAGAGACAGAGAGAGACGATTAGAGAGGGAACGAGAACAAAATAAGATAAAAGAATGTTGTCAAATCAGCAGCTGTCTCATCCCCATCCTTGTCCAGCCAGTCCAGGAACATATCTTCGCGATGATATGCGAGGCCACCGATCCTGAAGTGCAGAAAGAGATGCCCACAGCTCGCGAACCCTGTACAAGTATCACCGTGCTGCAGCAGTAGGCGAACCAAATTCGTCCATGAATTCACTTTGTTGAACCCGTGGGCACTCCGACAGAGGGATGCAGTGAAGCCACGACGCCGTTCCATCAGACGACTGTTGCTGCGTTTCCAATGAGCTGACGTTCATTTTGCGACTGCTGGATCTTCACATGCGCCACATGAACGTTGTCAAGCTGCACTGATCCATGTGACGCTGACTTGCTGTGTGGCTATGTTCAGTTGTTGATGCATTGCCCAGTCAAGTACATCAAGCCATTGTAGCACTCATGTTGAACTCTATTCACAAGCACAGTGACGATGCCTCAAATGTAGCTCCAGTCGAACCAATCCTGAGACGATTGGAACCGAACGGAGAACGATGGCATCTTCCCTACTTGAATAATTACACCACTGCACAGCACAATTCAATTGGTTGACTCGTGTACGCTGAACCATTGTAACACTCCAGCTAAAGTCCCAGTAATGACACCTCCAGTTGAAACCCAGTATCACCATGCTGCAGCGGATGATCAGAACTAAATGCAAAACGATGGTATCTTCTCTTCGTAAAAAATTACAACCTCAACTTCATACAGCATACTTCCGATGCCATATCAATGTACATACAGCAAGCACCGAGATTAGAACTCCACTTCGCCAACATAGAAGGAGTCTGAAGTCGACAAACGCCGTTGACGACGATGGACGAGGAAAGACTCTTGCAACAAATGCCGACAATGCAGGTCATGGCAAACTCAACTAGAAACAGTAAAGCACACGAGTCAGTCGGGGCGACACTAGTGTCCATCGCTCACTCAGAGGCAGTCGCAGTGTAGTGCGGTGCGTCAAAAGCTCTCTATACTAACCTTTGAACTAGTCGGCACATCCACCTTGCGTCGTTTTGCATCTGCACAAATCAGTCACAAGACATCCATGAAATATCAAAACAAATACATAAGTCTCAAAAAAACGAAACATTTTATGCCTGCACAAACTCACCAGTTGAAATAAAAAGCATAATCATAACTATATTATTACAACAATCACAAAATAACTTCTAAAATTCAGCGTCAGCAGCCTTTGTCTAACTGTCTTCACTCTCCACGTGATGCATCCACAGACAGCGGTAAGTTGTCATAGATGTGACTCAACTGGTAGGCTGTACTCTTGTCTCAGTTCATGACACCTTAGATCTCTTGTCAGATCACGACTGCCTCCCTGGTCCACCATGTGGTCCTATCAGATGTGTGGAGAGGAAGTTAGTTCAAACAGACTGCCAAAACATAACTAGATCTCACTGGTTACTTTACAGAGGTTCTCGCAACAAATTCGTGATCGTACGATCTGCATGACCACACTCCAGTTAAGGAGTCAGTGAGTAAAGACACATTATAGGTCATTTCGGCGATGCAACACACTTCAGTTACCACTAACACATTGTATACAATACGTAATTCGTTTCTGGTGCCAAAGCAAGACTACACTGACCTCGATCATCGGCAGCTTTGTCAGGCGTCTGTGCACTGCGGCGTTGTCCATCCCCGGGTCTGTTCCCTGACATCAGTTCATCACTCGACAGTTGATCGTGCTGACCACGATCACCTTCTCCACGCTGAGCACGGTCACTGTCTCCACTGCCGTCTCGATCCACATCTGTACGACAACTCCTCTCCTTCTGTCGTGCGTCGATGTCACTTCGTTTCACGTCTGTCTTTGCACCACGGCCTCGGTCGTGCGATTCGTGACGACTCTCCTTGTTTGTGCGTTCACCGTCGCTGCTCGTGTCTGCCAGTTTGTGCTTTGTAGCCTTCACCTTGGCACTGGACGCCTCCCTCAACTCCTTCGCGTCAGTCCTGACGGCAGCAAATATCACGAGATATTTATTATCATGAACCAATCCACACAAAAGACAACTCCACATATCCAATAACTCAGTGATCAATGGCCGGTCCAGTACGAAACCCCTACTTAGAGGCACCACGTTATGCATCAATGAACAATTATTCATTTTAGGCTGCATTGAATGCATCAAATGCAGCCTATTGTTACCGATGATAAGTCTCGTCTGTAGGTCTGTCAGTCTGTCTGTCATGTGGGGTCATTTGGTGCAGCCTTTGCCAAACTACTTTGGCCTCTTGTTTTGTATTTTCCCATGTGCATATACCACTGCAGGAACATAATTCAGTTTGGTCACCAGTCATAGCTACGCAGCATTACTACATCATTTTCACAAGCTCCAGCCCGACACTGAACCTATCTGTGCTGCAGCTGCGGCAACAACAGAAAGCAATGTACCTGGATGAAGTGACGGTGATAGTTTTCTCCTCAGTACGTGAGATGCCACTGTCAGACGCATGCTGACGAGATAATGATGACGTCGCTGCTGGACCGGCTGTATTCACATGACACAACATGAACAAAGACTATTGCAAATAACAATATATTTATGTGTTTATTATCTAACGTCTTTTCAGCATCATTGTTGACACCAATATTTCATCTTGCACTGATTGCAGCAAGTGTGGACTACTCGACCACACGAGCCTTACTGGCCCATTTATCCACAGAGATCAGTGACATCAAAAGCAGACTGCGGCAAGATGGCCGCTAACATCAGATTCACATACTCCATCCATAACGACAATGCTTTTAACATTGTGGATGCAGGTTTCCCATAATGAATTATGATTCTCTGCAAACAGCAGACGACGTTTTCTGTTCAGATACAGCAATACTGAAAACTAATGATTATTTTTAAACGATCTGTGACTGGTCCGTGAGAGTTCAAAGGTCGCGGCAGTTGGCTGGACCATGGCCAATGCGATCTTGAAGCCGTCTGTTTCCGGTTGTCACTTATCTCTATGGAGAAATCGGCCAGTAAGGTATCTGAATAACGAATATTCAGTTGTCTATGACTGCAACCAACGATACCATGGTGTGTCTTCACCCTGCAAAGAAAGCTGCACCACTCAAAATCCTGTTTAGAGTGCAAACTTCTCCAGACTAAAGAACACTGCTGGTCCCGATTCCCTCACTGATTTGAATCGGCTTCACCAAATAACTTTGGCAACTTATCATACATGTAGTGACAACACATCACCCCACTAGTACTGGAATGAGTGTTAAATCCAGACTTGGAGTTCTCAAGACTTGAGTCTTGGTCTCGAGACATCCTGTGAACAATCTTCCATTGGTCTTGAATTAATTAGCCTGGAATCCAAGTCTGGTCAAATCTCTTTACAAAGTAAAAGAAAGTTTAAACAAACCGTTATCAGGATAACACAGACCTATCAGTATGTTCAACAGCAAGCACAACGACAAGAACAAAGGTTATCAGTCACTTACACGTCACAGTCGGCTTGACATCAGGAGGTGCCGGTCTGTCCTTCGTAGCTGCCACATCTCTCTGTTTCACTGCATTGGTACTAGATGTACTGCCAGCTGCTGCAGCTGCTGACGATGATGTAGCATTGTTACCAGTCCCCGGCTTTGCTTTCTACACACCCACACAACACACCACGCACACTGACGGAATTACTATATAAATGTTACAATTTCAATGCAGGTTAAGATTCATGGCAATCATCACCATCATCATCAGAATCTTTATTAATACAAATCACAATTGACAAAACTGACCAATAAAACATAACAAAATAATCAACAGCCAGTAAATGTCTTTATACAACATTCTGATGATGAAATCACTTCTAGTACAGTGACTAGATTTTGACAGCAAAGATCAGTCATGTCATCACTTCCTCGGATAATAAGATAGTTTATTTTGTAGGGTAATAAAGAGTTAACAAACTCTCGTAAGAAAATAAACTGTGACTCACGTTGTCGGCCTGTTTGCAGTGAAAGTCGCCATCATTCACCCATGACTTCTTGGAGTTCTTCAGCTGACCCAGGTAGCTACACAGCAACAGCGGTGTAACATTGCTAAACCAGTTTGTTCAACCACTGACAGGACTTGTTGCACAGTGACAGACAGCCATAGGACCATCAGTCTTCTTCATGCATGCACGTTAAGAGCCACAGCTGATCAGCGAAGCACCAGCTTCATCATCAGCAGACTGTAGTTGAGACAAGCCGCCACTTAACTTTGTCAGAGGACAAGAGTCGACATCGTTTGGATCTCACCACAGGGACACAAATCAGTGGCTGCCTGACTCCATTTTTTCTTACAAGCACCACAGTGACCCTGTGTAGTCCGGAAATTGTTAAGCAGAGACCACTGTTGTTGTGGAAGATCAAAACCTGGTTGCCGAATTGTGGAGTTATCCACTAGGGAAAAGTTGACCACCTGAGCCGACTTCCAGTTTTCTTTCCATTGACTTCTGATATCCACATGTATCAGATCCTGCCACAAAGGCCTGCTGTGAAGGAGATAAGCAGGTGACAATGCTTCACAATTACAGTGCGATCTACGGCAAGGTAAAGTTACTCGGATCCCACCCGGCGATGGCAAAATTACATGGAATTTGCCTAAGAGTTATTGCATGAACAAAGCTATCCAGGCAGACAGATGCTGCTGATAACATTACCCCTACACTCTACAGCTGTATGACAGAGCTAAAACAAAGAAACTACGCATACAAAAGTAAACCTCACGAAAATAAAAACCTGCTTCAGTTGCCGATACATGATGTCTATATCGTCTGTTAGCAAACAAAGTCGTCCTACTCTATGGGTCCAGTCCCAGGGCCCACCATGGGGCTCAGTACAGCTCAAAACTGACCTCCAACATGCAATATCCATCACAACATCATGCCAGCCAAAACCAAGCAGAAAAGAATACTGTGAACATAAATGTCTTACACAACGCAAACATATATTTTTATACAACAAATACAAATATTTTTTTATACAAAAACAGAACTCAACTGAAATTCAACATCATGACGTAATATAACTTGCATTTACTCAACATGTGTAACAAATTCCATACAAAAAGACCCAACGTACGCAAGAGCCAGGACGTGAAGGTCCGGTCGCTTTTCTTTTTCATCATCAACAACGCGCTCCACTCGTCTCTCCAGAGCCTGACCTAGCTTGGTGACCCGCGGGTAGTGTGTAATGGTCTAGTGCAACACAACATCAAACACATCTGCTGTTACTCACGTTACTATAACAAACCCACCCTTCAAAATGTGGACACTAAAACAAACTGACCGCATTTGCCAGCCAGTGCAGGGGTCGGCCTACAGGGTGAGTGAGTAAAGGCTTAATGTTCCACTCAACACGTTATGGGTCCTTTCACTGCAAACATTCTTATATGGTTACGTTGACTTGTATGGTCGCAGGACATTACGATGTATACAGAGACTGCTAAATCACCAACACACTGCACGACTCATCACTAGCAAACGAAGATGTGACCATATCAAGCCGGTGTTATATCAGTTGCACTGGCTTGCAGTTCGATATCACATCGAGTTCAAGGTTGCATGCCTAGTCCACCAGTCGTTGTCCGGACAAGCACGTGTCTACTTGGCTGACAACTGCAGGCTAGAGTCTGAGACAGTCGACATGCTTGATGGGCAGCCAAAGTCATGACGTGTGCAGTGCCATGGACACAAAACGGCTACAGTGACCAGCTGACAGGTGTTTTGCCATCGGCAGACTGCGACAGTGAACCAGACCAAACGGCCACCATCTCTGCGACGTGAATCCAGTTATGAACAGTTTAAACATCAGTTAAAGACATTACCACTCAAGTACTGACAGCACGGTGCTCCGAGACAGTTTGACATCTATCGCTTTAGAAATCCACTTATTTACTTACTTATACTTCCACACGAAGTAAGTAATATAAAAACGGCACGACATGGCACGGTACTCACCTTAGTCAGTACAATGAGCATGTTGCGTATCTGAGCGTAGTCTGTGGATTCCAGACAGTTCACTGCCACCTATCAGCACATGGTACATCTACATACAATATAGATACTGTACGTTATGGCGATAGGCGCCTCGCCTTCCCTTGCTTACTGTACTATTTTCATCATATGGTGGTCAGTGCAGCAACATACTTAAGGTGCGATGTGGATTGGAAAATATAACTTGACTTTCTGGCAAACTCTTTCCAGCAGTGAAAGAATTTAGCAAAACAACTGACACAACACCTGACATTTTACCATTCATCACGGATATGCGTACAAATGTAGCTATTATAGACAAAAGAGCAGAAATGCTCGACGTGACACATACCCTCGTGAGACTGTAGTGCCACTTGTGTACGACGTGTCGGAAGTTCTCATAATCTAGCTGATCAGCAAAGTTTGTACTACAGCCCGGTGCACGGAAGACTGTCACAAACCCGGGGTAGTTGCTGCACTCCTGCATGTCGTAACAATACCAACGCACACCTCAACCTCAATGTCATCGCATGAAAACACTCAATATTTAGGCTGCACGAGATGCAGTCTGCAAATCAGTCGTGGCTTCACTCTGCAAACATGACTGAATAGATCGAGATACGGTTTGGGGTGGAGACTCGATAGGAAGACCTAACCAGCAGCGAGGCCCACTAGAACCACCCGTAACTAATACTGCCCAAGGCCATAGGCTACGACTGCCCAGTACCACCCACACCTTGCCAGCCAGTGCAACGAGAAGTGAAAATGCCAATTTTCTGGCGTCCTACCAAAAATTCCAGATTTTATTGCAAGTGAAACCATCCCGGGGCACCCGTGGAGTTACCCTAAAAATTTGGAAGCAATTGTCACACAAATCCCAGAAGCGAACAAACAGACATGCACGCAAAGGTAATTCGTATATTAGATACATGTATCAGTCAGGAAGAGTTGGGTGTCTAATAGATGCATAGGCTACCAGTAAGTGAGTAACGTCGAAGTAGATACGGACACAGCTAACATCTCACTTGAAATCTGACAGTTGACAGTGGGCATAAATCTATCCAGAAACTCAATTGGGCACAACCTGGTACAAAATAATCTCACCCCTTGTCCTCCAGACAATCACCACTGCTCCGACATTCTCTACTGAAGAGTAAAAGATTGTGATGTTGTTCAGTTCAGTGTGCTGCAGAGCTTATGAAACACTAGCATAGCGCCTCCATGACAGTTTAGGCTCTAAGGACTGCTGCGTAAAGTGTAAACACAAATCCACTTAACTTACCCACTGACTACATAATAATTACTCAGCTAACGTAACAGTGAGTGACAGGTGACACAAACTTTCTCAAAGTCATTTTTGTCGGCGTGCCAGCGCATCACGTCGTCGAGAACACAACAGAGGAAACGGCCGTAACGATAAGCCTCCGCCTCAGTACAACTTGTCAGCGCCCACGTTATGTCAGTGAATATCTGCATAACGGATGCACACATACACATTGAGTGTCGTCAGTTCAGCGTAAAGGTAAGGTAAGGTAAGAGTATAGCAGTTTGTGAAACTTCACCACACCGCTACGGGAAATCACTTACCATATGGGATCACACAGTGTTACCTGCCACCCGGCTGAGGTGACTTTCCCGCCTTTACTCCAGCCGAAGCTGGTACTCGATTTAGCAATCCCGAAGGGATGCAAGGCTGAGTTGACCTAGGCACAATGGGTGTGAACAGTTTGCCTAAGACTGCTACTCGACAGCGTCGCGACTGCGATTCGAACCCGTGCTCTTCAGAGCCTGAGTCCGGC
>Ga0126335_1002925_pt1 | contig 10423 bp, 13 predicted proteins | sample OlaspJWI45metaG_FD_108409 | JGI IMG/M metagenome (GOLD analysis project Ga0126335, IMG submission 108409) | Marine gutless worms symbiont microbial communities from Oahu, Hawaii - Olavius sp. 1 OAHU.JWI-45 metaG | ecosystem: Host-associated > Annelida > Digestive system > Unclassified | place... | reverse complement strand
ACCCCACCCATCCACCTACCAACCCTCCCCAGCTCTTCAAAAAGTCTACATTTCTCGCTCCTTCCCACGACCCCCAATTTTTTGTGCTTAAAACCATCCACTGGATGCCCTGGAGCTACCCTAAAAATTTGTAGACAATCACCTTACCTGTTCCTGAATTATAAACGGACACACAGACATACACACAAAGTGTTTTGTGTATATAGATTGAGTCGTGGCCTTGTGTCTGTAGTGGATGCAGCTGCGTAGTCGCAAACAGAACCTTGTCCGACTGTTTGAACAAATGCAACAGTACCAGTTTGAGACACAGATCGCAGCAGACATTGATCAGCCGCTTGAGTCACATATTCGCGCCTTGACTGAAGATGACGTCGACAGGTTTGTCTGATTGTCTCTATCATGTTTATTTTTCTGTTTTGTGCCCGATGCAGGTCGCATGGGCTGTGGAATTATTATAGGCTGGAACCGTTTACTGGCTGGGTGGTGTACATGTAAGAGGCAAACTAATCTAAGCTTTAGTTTCAGTACATTTAGTTTTGTGTATATTGGAATTGTTTTTCAACTGTTGTTTAGGCTTTTCTTGTTCTATAAATTGGAGTTTGATTTATTTGTGGATTTTATCCCGGTCAAGGAATTTTTTAACAATATTGTTTCTGAAATGACTTATGGTGTGTTGAGTGGGACATTAAACCCTGCCATAGTCGTCTGTTTTTGTATATGAACATTGTTACTGTTTCGTGTGTTTCTGTGGCTGATATTGACGATGCATTTCATGACCGGTGAGTTGTGTTTTACGTTTTTTTATTTGATGTTTTGCTTTCTATAGGGTATTTTTATATTTGTATACTTTATATACAGTTTGTAAAACTACAGTGTCATATCTCTGTCATTTCTGTTGGTTTGCTGTGTCGTTGATTGTTAGTGCTAAAGCCAATGCTGCTTGGTGTAGAGTGCGAAGTCTGGAGACGATGGAAGAACTACAGGATGTCTATCAACATTTCCTCCTCTACTACAGCCAGGATCTTCCCAAGGTGAAGGCTGCAATAAAGGTGGCGAGGAAGAAGCAGAGAGAGTTGCGGAGGTTGGAGAGGGAGGCGAACGGAGCGGAAGAAGATGATGCTGATGATGATGTTGATGATGATGCAGCTGATACGGCACTCAAACACGCTACTCGCAAGTCAGGATATGCCATGTGCATCGAGGCTGGCCTCGGTATCTAGTCTGTTGAATACAGTGTTTAAGATAAGTAGCTGTCGATTGTATATTTGGGCATCTGTTGCGTTTAGCACATTCATGGCATGATTGTGCTAAAAACTGAGCAACTGAGTATGCTAACTTTAACAAATGTCAACAAACTAGGTTATACTTCTAATCATATTGTGAAATAGTTTCCATTTTTTCCTGTGGTTGGTAGATATATGATATTCATAAGTCTCAGATATTTTCTGCATGTATTCACGACAGAAACAAGTATGAGTTAAACTGTGTCCGAGGGGAGCACATACCTGCGTGCAGGGGCTTTTGTGCTGTTGTATCCTTGATATTAACCCAATGGCCTTGAAACTTAAAGGTAACCTAGATATCCTGAAAATGTACCTTCACACCAAAAATGTAGTTGCTAGGTCAAGGTATTCAAAACTCCTAACTGTGGATGGGGTATGTATGGTAAATGAAAAATATGCAAATAACTCTCAAGGTCAGAGTCACATGTCACCAACTTCCAACCACTTCTAACGTTCCCCATGGGACATATTCCTACCAAGTTACATCTATTTCTGATTAGCAGTTTTCGAGATTTTGTGTGGACAGACGTACGGACAGACAGACGCTGCCAAAAGCAGTACCTGCTCGCAGCATAACTGGCGTGCAGTAGTGAGCAAATATTGGAATTGTAACTAATACAACGACAGATGGAACGTTAGCAAAATAGGATAGCCTGCTCATGAGTATACAGTTGCTTGAAGTGAGATGCTGGTATGTCAATGGAACACGAAAAGTAACACCTAACTGCTGACATTTTTTCTGATGTGTTAGACACAAACAGAAAATGTTGTCCGTTAGTGTAGACAGCTGAAAACAAATGCTGTAGACTGCACTGACTTTCTCAGCTTTTTATAAGGCTGATAATACTGGCTAAAATAGCGTGTTGTATGTTGAATTATCGTGACACTAGCGGTTCTGCCCGCTCAGTCGGACCTCGTGCCCTCACTTCCACCATCCACCATACCCCACCACCAACCTCCTTTCTTTCCCACCCCTCCCCAACATCCATCTAACATCTTTTCCCCAAATTTTTTTATGCTGAAACCATTCCTGGGGTGCCATGGAGCTGCCCTGAAAATTTGGAGACAGTCACCCATCCCATTCCCGAGTTATGAGCGGACACGCAGACAGACAGACACATGTAGTACTTTAGATCGTGCAAGAATAATGAAGGCCATTGGCACAGGAAATACAGACAACAAACTGTGCCAGGGCATTTATCAGTGGAGAAGCACTAGACAGACAACTGAGTTGCGTTAGATTGATGCTTGTAGCAATGATGATATGTTCGTCGTACATTGCAGTGGACCTGGCCCGCAAGTTTGGTCTGACAGCCGAGCAGTTCGGTGAAAATCTGAGAGACAATTACCAGAGACATGATGTCGAACAAGATCATGCCGAGCCTCTTGATTCAGCCGATCAGTTTCTTGCTAGGTACGTCCGTCTATGTTTCTGGGTGTGTATTGCCCCATGCGGGATCTGAGGGCGGTAGCATATGCCCGCTCTGTTCCTTGGCGAGCAGATATAAAATTCAGCCAAACCAGACTGTAGTTGTGTTTTGTTTTGTTCTTATCAGTAAGTATTTCTGATAGTTATGTAGGTTTTTTGTAGTTGTTTGTTTGTTTGTAGATACTTTTGGTTGTCATACAAGTGCAGTTGCTTGCATGAAAATTGTTTCCGAAAAACCTGATATTGTTATGTGTGACATCAAACTGTGGTCGTGTATTTACTTGCTGCTATCGACTGCCCGTGATCTTATCTTCTTATATTAGTGAAGTCAGATTGTGACATCATCTGTCTGTGTGTGTGTTTCAGACAATTTCACACTGCCGAGGATGCGTTGAACGGTGCACGACATATCGTTGCGATGCAGATTGCACACGATCCTCTGGTCCGTGCATGCATCAGACAGACATTCCGTGAACGTGCCAAGATCTCCCTCACTCCTACCAAGAAAGGCATCAAGGTTCTGGCTGTCTGACTGTTTGTTTGTGTACACCTTTAGTTTCGCTGAGCTTGCTTCTGTCTGTCATTCTGTGCCTGTAGTGTATGTCTGATCCATTTCTGGACAAGCTGGTGTGAAACTCACGTAAACCGGGTTTTTGTTTCACGTGATTCAATTTTTTGGTTGTTTTCTAGCATTGTTTGGTTTTATGTCGGTTTGTTTAAGGTTTTTATGCTTTAACTTACCTATCGACAAAAGAGGCATATATGCAGTTGGGTTGTGTTTGTCTGTCTGTCTGTCTGTCTGCATTTGTTATCGCTTATAAGCCAGAGACATAAAGAGCTTGCCATAGATTTTCTTGTTTGTTTTATGTTATCAGTACCAGAGTGATTGATTTCTGGAAAGTCTCATTGCTGAAATGACCCATTGTGCGTCGGGTGGGGCATTAGATGTTGTTTTAACTTACTGCGTATGCATAATGTATATGTAGGAGATAGATGAGGCTCACAACTGTTATGTATTCAAGTATCTCAAGAACAAACCAGTCTACGACCTCAGTGAAGATCAGTTTGTCAAGATCATGCAGGTTTGCAATGATGTGGCGAGATCATGATCATCATTATTAATAACTCTGGGCTTAATGCCTGCTGGAGGCTGACAGTCTAGTTGTTTAATTCCATTGGGATTTGTCATAAAGATAGCAGTGTAACTGGTGTAGGCTATCTTTATCTGCAATTGTCTTATACCTGCGGAGTGACTGAGGCACCAGCTAGGCTTGATATGCTAGAGTCAGCGCTGAGGCCTGCTGCTGTAGCTAGCCCAGCGCGTTGCCCCTGGTGTGTGCGGTGAGTTGTGTGTATGAGTAGGTGTTGCACGGCTACTGTCACTATATTCTAGTGACAGTGCATGTGTATGTGTAGTTTGTAATTGAGAGGCTTTGTGTCTGTATATTAGGTGCCCAACTTATAGCCACAGGTTTCTCTGAGACCTTCTCCAGCTATGCGGGTATTTTCCAACCAGTCCTAGCCACATCTTATACTGCACATCTACCTAGCTAGGCAGTGCAGCATAGCGGGCATCAGGCTGGTGTCCCATGCAGTGAGATATCTTCATCTGTTATCCTGCAGCCGGCACCCATTACAAGCTCAGGCGCCACTAAACCTGAGTGTAATAGCCTGCCATGGTTTAATGAGGACACAGGTAGACCCACTGTACTTGTCCGAGAATTTGATTTCACAGCATGTCTGCTTAGCCTAGCCCACGTGAAAACCACGTGCCCTTGCTGGGACTGAACTCCTGTCCAGCGCATGGCCAGCCAGCTGGGCTAGCAGGCACTGTGGCTCAGTCAGTGCATTTCTGCATTAGACCTCTACGCCACCGGGGCCAGCCTGCAATTTTCTCTGTGTGTGGTGATGTTACTGTGTTCTTTGTGGTTGACCAAAGCCTGCACATTTGCTGAATATTTTATTTTATTTTTTAAACTTAATCATTCATCTGAAATTGCAACATTTGTCTGGGAAGTGTGAACATACAACATACAACTGGCGACTTTCAGAAATTGAACTTTTTATTTTTACGCAGGATATGAAGATTGTATGGTTACATGTAGTGTACAGCAACTGAGAGAGTGAATATAGAAAATGTGATGAGGAAATGTCGCAATTTTATGAATTGCATTTTTTATCATGTCTGTTGTTTTTATGTTGTGTATGTTGCATGTTGACAGGCAGAGAAGGACCAGTTGTTGACTTATGAGATTCACATTGATGAGAAAGATAAGCCACACATCGTGTCGTATTTTGATGAAATTCAGCCACTCTATCATAGAGTCAGTGCCTCTTCTGTCTGTCTGTCTGTTCATCTCTTTTTTCTGCTTTTTTCTCAGCATGATAGTCACAGTCTCCTTTTGTCACCTAGTTAGCACGTTGTTGTCATGCCATGCATTTTCACACACCACCTGTCATGTCCAGAATTCACTCACAAGATGAGCAACATCATTATCTGAAGTTTTTTGTGTCAGATCAGTTGATTAGAGATAAATTTTTGCATAAATTGGCTATATATGTGCTCTTTTTTACTTTCTGAGTTGTATCTTGCCGTTTTTTTCATCTTTAATGTAGTGGTTGAATGATTTTTGTTGTTGCTTGATATTGTCAAGCCATTGAATATTAACAACGGTATCTTTTTGACTACATCCAGAGCGTCGCTGTTTCCAACTGTCACCATCTCCGGTCGTCGTCATCCTCGCAGCTAGTGATCTGATGTACACGGCTGTCCACTGTTGGTTGTCGTGCATTTCCGGTTGCCGGATGGCGCCTCTGGACAGTCTGCCACCCGACGTCACCTCAGCTTCAACGCTGTCTGTTTTTCGAAACCGCCTCAAAACTTATCTCTTTTCCCGATCATTTCCTTTCTAACTGTTTTTGGTTCTAGTTCTGCACACCGTGTATATTAGTGGTTTAGCAGTATTTGTACTTTAGGCCACTCTAAATAACTCTAATGTAATGTAATGTAATGTAACAGTCTGGCAACTCTGCGGGCCAACGCCCACTCTTTGGAGGTAAGTGCAGCAATAAAAGCGTTGTTGTAATGAATTTTCACATTATGTACTCGTGTACATGCTTTGAATGCAGTATATTATTATCAGCATTTGCAACAGTAAATAGCATCTTTTTAATATTCAGTAGCTTTGATATTGTTATAACAGTTGGAAATTTTGAACTTTGTTTTTCAAAGTTTTCATTCTGAAGTGACATGCTTATATATATCTGTGCAGGATGAGTACAGCAACTTGGTGCAGGAGTGGAATCGGCAACGGTCATTGGCACTAGAGAGAGCCCTGCTGCGTATTCTGTATCCTCTGATGGTTCGGGAACTTAAAGCCAAATTGCTGGAAGAAGCCAAACAGTCCATCATCCGAGTAATTGTGCCATTGCTGTATTGCTGTTACTGTCATTTTTCAGTTTGTTACTAGCCAAAATTTTAAGCAGGTAGCCAGGGTTCCCAGAAAGAAGTGGTTAATTTTGGTGACAAGTAGGTCAGAGTTTGGCCGAGATACAGGTCAAAGTTCGAAAATCGCTTCTTCACATAACTTACATTCTAATTGTGGCTTCGAGTTGAAACAACTGCAGCTTACCCCTTTGCCTCCCCTTGAATGCCTCACCCTTCCCTTACCCTGCCCACCATTTCCGCTCGCTCCAGTTCCCAATTCTATCTTACCCCATCCTTTCCACTTTTGCACTCTTTTGTCATTTTCCTCCCTCTGTCATCCATTCACATTCCTCAACACCTCACCTTCTTACCTCCTCCCCTTCCTCTTTTATCCCAACCCCCACTGGCCCAAAATTTTGGGTAGTCATCGATGTCTTGTTTGTCTTTTTTGTCTGTAGTTTTCGCATTTCAAGTGCAGGGCCAATGAACATGTAGAATTGTCTCGTTCTATTTTCTGGTCAAGTGGTGAGAAGAGGGTGTGAAGATTGGGCTTTCTTTTGTTAGGTGTACTTTTGTGTATGTTTTTTTCATAACTGCAGTTCAGGTTTCTTTATGTCAAAAATTTAGTGTTGACTAATTCAGTTTGCACCAATAACTGGGTACATAGATTCAGAAATTGTTATTAGAAATGCAGTGTGCAAAGCTGTCTGTGTGCTTGTGTAAATGTGCATGTGTGTGTTTTCATTTCTCTCTCTCTCTGTGTGTGTGTGTGCAGTCGAGCTGTGTGAAGCTGTATGACTGGCTCAAAGTGGCTCCGTATCAGGTCGACGACCAGTCAGCTGCTAATGACGATGATGACTTTTCTGCTGCCAAAGGACTCCGAGTGCTTGCAGTTGCTTACTCCACTGAACGGTCTGGCTTTTCCTGCTTAATTCTGTGATTGTACAGATTTTAGAGTGTGTAATTGCATACAGTAGTTGTAGTAGTGGTTGTTTGTTCAGGATAAATCCCCGAGTGGACTCACCTGCTTCGTTTCCAGGCCAGATAGAATCAATGGCCTCCTTGCATTAGACAACGTCTGAGCACTGGTGATTTATTGAGGATAAGAAGATTGTCTAATGTCTAATATGATGTTTGTGTACTACAGTTGTCCATGATCATAATAATGTGCATTTGAACTACGATTTTCATATGTGAATTAAAGCCTGTTTATTAGCTGTCCTGCCACATTGTGGGGGCCATCTGTAGTAATGGTCCACATTATCTGTCTGTTACACACGAATATCTCCGAAACTAAGCGAGATAGATGTATGGTTACTAGGAAACTCAAATAGGAATCCGGGCTTCCCGATTCAGAATCTGCCTTCATATTCGCAATCGGAAGTAAGGTTCCGCCGTTATTGATGTTTCCGGGTCACTTTCTCCAATAAACTGTACCGTAAAGATGGCACCACACTGGGCACCGACCATGCTGGGCCAGCTATCATCACGTCCCATAACGGACGATACCATATTGGGTTGGGCTTTTGTGTGTTTTTAGTGATTTGTTTTTATCAGAACTAGTTTGTTCTTGGTTTATGTTTGTGTTTGGTATAAATTTCTTGGTTGTTGTTAGTCTGGTTGTCTGTACTAGTGTAATTAACTGCTAGAAAGGACTTGTCGTGTATTGGAGTTGGGTGTCAGACTCTGCTGAATGAATTACTTTTGATCTGTTGACAGGGAGGAAGCATCGTTCTGTGCTGTGGTCGATGGTGATGGTGAAGTGACTGATTTCCTGCGTCTGCCTCACATCATGAAACGCCGCAGTGGATGGAACCGTGATGATGCTGCACTCAAGGTAGCAAATGGCAAATTGATCTCATTCTGTCACTGTAACCATATCAGTGTACGAGTACTGATTTTTGGCGAATTAACAGTGGAGAACTGTGCCCCAAAGTTACGCATTATTGTAACAAAAGTGATTACCGTGTATGAAGACAAGTAGTGTCACTCATGAAGCAGTGAGGTGAGGGAAGCAGTATTTGAAGATATGACTCTTGGGGTGAGGTCTTAAAGATCAAATGCAACGTTTTTTGGTTGTTAAAGTAAACTGCTCATCATCTGTCTTTAATGATAATCAAATTTATTTGAATATTGAGGAAGATCAAAACAATGAGCAACAACAACCACCGTTTAACGGCCTTTGTTCCGGGACAACCCGGGTAGGCTGGTACCAGAAGAAACACTCTGCCTTCTGCCTTAGCATAGGGCTGTGCTGCGTTCAGGCTGGGTTTCTGGATTTTTATGGAGCAGGGGAAGATAATGGAGGCAGAGGCACCGACAGTCCGAGTGGGCACCACCCCAATCGGACTAACGGCGCCCTCACCCCCACAACCCCCCAGACAATGAGCAAATTGTCGTAAAAGCATCTGAACGTGCACACCCAAAGATTTGTTTACATTTTGCAAGCCAATGACGTCATACCAGGAAGAAAACCAAAACATTCTTGCCTGGTGACTGTATAGCTGTATTTTTCATAGTCAAACATGAATGTTATTATTCATAATTAAGTTTAATATTTTTAATGTCAAGCAATGAGGAAGATTTATCAGCAGAACCACTGCAACTGCAACCATACATTGTTGATGCAAGATGGGCTCAGTCGGCAACTGCAGTGGAGTGCTGAAACGTTCTTCCACAACTGGAAAAATAAACGTTTTGACAACCAATCGCACAACAACACACAAGCATAATGATAAACTTAGAAATATGTTCTTCAAAAATAATCCAGTTAAAATATCCTCTTTAAAGAATTATAACGGATCTCAACGTAAGCAAAACGAGCCATGGTATGACATCATTGATGATTATGATTTCCAGAAATTGCCGAAGAATAACTATACTCAAAGAGACCATTAAACTTCTACTTTTCAGCATTTTGTGGTGTAATTTATTAATAAAATTATTATGCAGATGCATTTGTTACAGTAAGCAGCTAGAAACTACTTTACATCAATTATGTGATTCACCTTTGCATATCACCTTTAATTATTAAGATATGGACACATAAAGTTTGGTCACCAGTGGTCGACGACTGCATGCCATAAAGTGAAGGTGCAGCGATGACGTTCTGCTGTAGATTATTCCAGACACGAACTGTAGCAACCGAGAAAGCTCGGATGCCAGAGTCAACGGCAGCATGTGGCAGACCATTGTTGTGTTGGTAATATTGTTGTGATGTGCTTTGAAGAGCTGTGTCTCTGATTGTGGTTGTGACAGGAGAAAGAGTTGCAGAGGTTGCGAGACTTCATTTCATCAAAGAAGCCACATGTAATTGCTGTCGGAGCACACAGCAGGTACACAGTAACATGTAACATGGCCTATAATTGTGGCCAAAGCTTGTTATTTTGATCATTAATTATTTTATTTGAAAAAACTCGTGAGTGCGTGACTATCATCGATACCGGGCAATATTGACGGCATTTTAAGACTGGTTAATGGGGCAATATTAGCTTTTTTCTCTCAGCACATGATGCACATTTGATCAGTCACAATTGCGCTTTTTAGATCGTGATATAACAACAATTGGCTTTAAAAGATGTTACAATAGCTGCATCTGTATAGTATTATGTTAGCAGTGTTTGTGTGTGCATGTCTGTGCTCTGTGTGCTCTCTAGGCTTCTATGGGTCGTACAGCATTGTTTCCAATCAATTATCTGGTAAAACTTGTCTCTGAAATGACGTGTAATGTGTCGAGTGGGTCGTAGTAGATCTCTGCTACCTTGTACTCATACTGGGCATGTCGGTATGTGTTCAGAGAGGCGTCTACATTGGTGGAAGATTTGAAAGGTCTCGTGGAAGAACTGGAACAAGAACAGCAGATGTCACTAATCAATGTTGAACTCGTTGACGATGAGCTTGCTCGCGTCTATGCCAACTCCAATAAGGCTCAGGTGACTCACTGCTACAGTGCAATCTTTCTTACTTTTTTGATGATTTTTGCTGTCTGCATGTGTATGTGGTCAGAAATGTACGTATTCATTGCTGTTGAGACAAACTATCTTAACAGTGATATTTTCGTTTCAAAAATAAAGGTAGTTTTAATTTTGGTTTCCTGTATGAGAAAAAAATTTGTTTTAAAATAAAATTAGTTTTAGTCTTATTTATTTTTTATTTAGGAGAAATTCCTGAGGTTTTAAAAAGGTTTTTTATTATTATTGATTTGTGTTTAATTTTTATTACTGGAATTATTTTCATTTTGGTTATAGTTGAAGAAAGTATCATGACTTGTTTCAGTATTTATTT
>Ga0126335_1002924_pt1 | contig 10426 bp, 6 predicted proteins | sample OlaspJWI45metaG_FD_108409 | JGI IMG/M metagenome (GOLD analysis project Ga0126335, IMG submission 108409) | Marine gutless worms symbiont microbial communities from Oahu, Hawaii - Olavius sp. 1 OAHU.JWI-45 metaG | ecosystem: Host-associated > Annelida > Digestive system > Unclassified | place... | reverse complement strand
TCCCTGGTGGGGCCGGTTAGGGGTAGGGTTAGGGGGTGAGTCAGCCCTACAACACCTGTCACCTGTCAATCAGCACTCAGCCTCCTATCCCTCCGGGTCCAGAAGCCCCAATTACCCACTACTTAAGTGGCTTCCGCCTTTTGCCGCGGATGTTTAAATAAATAAACCGAAATATCATGGTTAAACACGGTGCAACAACCATGGCTTTCGTGTATTCACTTTCCTTGTTACTTTTGCCGCAAAAACCGCGGTAAAACTGACGATGGTATCATAGCTGAACCATGGTACGAGTATGTTGACGACGTGGTTGCATCGCGGTTGTTTGCACCATGACGCATCTGGTACAACTGATTCAACCAGGGTCGAACCATCCGTGGTAAAGAAACCATGGTCGAACCATAGTTAAATTATCATGGTTTGACTATGGTTCAACCATGGTAATTCCATGGTTCAACCATGGTTCAACAATGGTAATGGCACAATTGTTCGTTTACCATGGTGTGACTCCTAAATGCAAAAATGTTAAAAACGTCAAAAACAAAGAAACACGAGAAGAACGAAAAGGTAAGTTTTTAAATACCTGTGCTATGGCAGTTGATGTGCTTGTACCGTGTTGTTGCACCATGGTACAGTTGTCAGCGTGCATGGCATGTGTATCGCGGTAAAACTACCATGGTCGAATAATCGTTGAACCATGGTTGCAACATTGTCGAACCATGGTGGAAGCATGGTTCGGCCATTGTTGAACCATGAATCACTCTACCATGATCAGTTTTATCTCGGCTTTTACTGTTAAAAAAGAAAAATGTGACTACTCCAGCGAGCAAGGTTCGACCATGGTTTGACCATAGTATCCTGGGTTACTAGAAGTATCATATAGCTTTATACTTCTAGTTCTTTTCTGAGTGGGTGTGGCAGGCCTAACTAGGTTTGTTCCCAACCAGAGCTGACGCTAACTACACCAGTTATAGGCCTATCTAGTATCAAATAGAAGCAAACACTGGACAATAAAAATAGAATTAAAAATTCTAATGATTCAATGAGTAAAAAGCAAACAGCTTAAAATAGTTAGAATAGATTTTTCTACACTTGACTACGCCGGTTTACTCACTACTGTAGCAGACGTTTAGCCTTCAGGCTGTGAAAAACCATAGCAAAACGTCAGACTAGTATGTATGTGTAGTGCACATGTATGCTATTTGCAATAATTAGCAACTGATAACTAAAGCAACATTCAACAAAGTACAATTACTTACTCTGCTGATCAGCAGTTGCAATAGCAGGCGCCAAAAAGCACAACAACCAAACTACAACATTTATACGTATTATTTGCATTACGGTATTTAATCGGTTTAATTATCGCCTATTAGCATCATATGCAAACGTCAACAGAAGTTGACAACTAGTCGCTGACTCCGTCTCTTACTGACTGGACTGCCGTCAATGCTGCTGTTGCTGCTGCTGCTGTGTATCATTGCGCTTTGCCGACTTTGAAGAACAGTGTCAGTTTGGGGACCGTCTCGAAGATTGCTAACGCACTGCGCAGCAATAACGCAAGGACACGACAGTGTGCGCAATAGGCCTACCGCCAATGCACAGTAGTTAGGTCCTACACTGTTCTACAGAAATGGCAAGCAAAAATGCACTAGGTGACCCCAGTAAAATATTATTGGTGTGAAAAAAGTTTAAGCGGAAAAGTGAGTTATTAATCCAAATGCAATGTCAATCGAGCAAGAGTATCAAAATAATATACTAAGTACCGATTAACACAAGATAGCCTAAGCGCTAACTGATCAATAGACTATTTCTATAGGCTAATTCATATATATTTTTGCCGAACCAGTTTTGTACTTTTTAAGAACATGACCGTACAATCTTAATTTATTCCTTACAGCACTTACACGTATTCTATGCATCAATCAACGACATGTTCAGGCAAAATGCTCACACAGGTGATAGGCTAACTGGTTAGTGATTACGAGTGCATGTCTCGTCAAAAGTTAAAACCAATACTGGAAGCTCAAGTAATCAAGAGTAAAGCGAAAATTGCCAAAACTGTACGCTACTTTTTCGCTGGGTGGCGTGGTGGCTCACTTGATACAACATGGTATCTGTAACCAGTAGGTACGAGTTCGAGTCTCGGCCGGATACCGCTGCGTAGTAACCTTGGGCAAGTTATTTACACCCATGTGCCTCTGTCATCAAGCAGTAAGCTTATAATTAGGTGCTGCCTAAGGGCTGAGAAGTAAACAAACACTCCATATGATGCACTAGCCCCATATCCGTGGTCTAGCAGTGTAAGATGGTGTCCGGCTGAGGAATACTAAAACGGAGATCAGCGCCGTCTCGTGGGCCACGTGGCTCGGGAACAACTTTACTTTTTCACTTTTCCGAAGCATTTTTTTACCGCAGGCAACCCCATACAGTGATGTTTTGTGGTCGTAAACTCAGGAACGAACAGTGACACACAAATACGCACAAGCCTCTAAATCAGCGGAAATAGCCAATCAAAACTGATACTAAATAGACAAAACGTATCAGCGTTTTATCAAAGTTTCATAAATAAGCATAGGGCCTTGTGTATATATGAGTAGCCTACTTGGGCATAATTGTCATGGCGTTCGAATTTTAACTAGGCCTAAACACCATAACGATGTTGAACAGTTTCATGGTTTACAGTTTTTACAAATATTTATCACATAAATCATACAACTGTTTATACTGGCAGTACGAGAGGAGCGTAGTACGGAGGCCGGTAGGCAGTCAACTCGTCCCCAAGTAAAGTCGGCCCAAGTCACCTCGTCTTCAACTCAACTTGTTAAAACTCGTTAGCGCTTACAGTGTAGGTTAGGGTTAGGGTTAGTGTTAGGGTTAAAATTACGGCAAGGGTTAGAGTACTGATTGTGGTTATGTTTAAAGTTAGGGCATAATGTTAGGGCCAGAGTTAGGTAAGCCTTGGGGACTACTTAACACTTGGGAACGAGTTGACTGTAAATCCGAAGACCTAGGCAGATATCAACTTAAATAGTGTGCGGCTCCCTCTGTCCGTCATCCGTCCATCGTCCAGTCAATAACTCGCGATACCTCGAAAACGGTGCAAGATAGCCTACTACGTAACTATGTATGATTCACTACTCGAAAGCAGCCACATGCGGGCTTTCGATCGGTTTGAACATCAGTAGCCTTGAATGACGTTGATCGGCGTTATGGCCATTTTGTGGTGCTTTCAAAAAGCGGCAGATTTCAGAGCCAACCACGTCACGCTGGCTGACCCATAGACCCATACCATACTGTATGCGAGAAAAATATAGTCCAAAAACTTCAGTTTTTGCGATGATGATATTCATGGTGATATTCGCAGGGTTCACCTCAAACGAATGCGTTAAACAGAGGCTCATGCGCTGTCCGACGCCATTCTGCGTTGGTTGCAGCAACTAAGGCGCGGTATCTGTAGGTCTACATGGCATCACTGCTATCAGTAGCATACATGCGGTATTGGGGTCCAGCGACTGGTTGCACTTGTTGTGCTGATGGAGTGTGCAATGTCAGCTGCGCCTCATTTGTATTCCCGATTTCGCCTGATTGTGCGTAGTTGTACTTCTGCTCAAACAGCTTCTTGCGCTGACTGTATTTCGACTGATACCTGCTTGACAGCAAATAATGAACTCGTGACATTGACAAACAGCATTACCTATTACAATCACGATAAGTCACATTGCTATATAATTATAATACAATTATAAATAATGGTTATGATGTTCTGGCACGTCAGTAAAAACTCCCAGCCAATTTCATTTGGTTCTTAAGATTTTTATTGAAGAAACAAAAGTCACAAAATATTTATAGTGACTGTGGCTTCATAGTGAACTCATTTTAAGAGAAAACGACGAAAAAGCACTAGGCATACGTATGCATTTCAAAAATGCTCAAATTGCTTTAAAGAGTTTAAAGTACTAAAACAACATCGTAAAAGACTAGGTATATTTTAGCATACTTAAACAATAAATTATTTAATGTGTTAACAATGAAACAGAATTTATTTCTCTAAGCACCTGCAAAGGCAGACAACTCCGCAGCAGATGATGGTCAGACAGATAGCCAGACCAACGAAGCCAATGGCAACCACTGCAACCTCTGCAACAAAACATGCAATAAAATATCCAAGTTGTTGGCAATATCTTATACCGAGATCACACATCTAATTACTTCAAAGAATTACATATCTTGAAATTCCCAGATATTATTATTCTCCAAACCTCTTTATTTATGTTTGAAGCACATCATAGATTATTACACCACATCTTACAAAGAGTTTTTATCGGAATGGCGAAATCCATCAATATTGTACTAGCTAGATCATCCGAGAATTATTATTTAAAATCAGTAAAAACTAACATAAACAGTTTAGTATTAAGTCTAAAGGTCCGAATGTGTGAAATTCTATTCCAGTAATAATACGGTCATTTAATAGTATTAAGAACTACAGAATCAAAAGAAATACCTTGGTGTTGTTTCATAAACTGCGACGTCGCAGGTGCGCTCCGTATGAAGTCATAGTCTGCCTCAGAGACGACGCCTGCATACGAACTAATCGCTGTTAGTTTATCACTGAACTACGTGGGTGACATAACAATATTTGCTGCTTTTATTTGCCTATACAAGCTTAATCAAACCTCATATTAATTTCGGCTACACGATACGTTGGGATCCAGAAAGTATCATATCCATAATTTTAATATTGCAAACTGTCAACTATCTTTCGCATGATTTACAGGCTTACTTAAAGCTTAAAATAACTAATTAAGATGCACAGAAATTTGATGCTATTGATGTTCAGAAGCAGCATACGCTACTCACAGACATCAGCAAATCTAAGCAAAAGTCTCACTGCAGTATAGCTGTCAAAAATTAGCACACACCATGGCTGCAGTTGGAGACGACGCCGCTCCATCTACCGTCATGACAACGCAGCTGCCACATCTGTCGCGACGTGAAACAACCGATGATGATCTTGTCATCTTCTCGTTTGATCCACGCATCCTCAGGTGGAATCAGGTTCGAACAACCAACCGCTGACGTACCGGTAACATTAAAGATTAAAAGTTGCTCAAACAACAGCAATGATATACTTACACTGAACAACCGATGATAAGTTACATTCTACTTATAATATAATATAATATAATGTAGTATAATATAATATGATATTACTTCACCATAATGTTGTATTTTTACATAATTTGCTTTGCCATAAAAAGTACGTTAATTCTACTTTCACTGGAAACAGGAAATCTTTGGCGCACGGAACAGTCTATAACAGAAGCATCAAACCGTTAGCCTTGGGACGTCGTAGTGTTGTATTTCTATGACATAATCCGCTTTGCCAAAGCTTAAGATTTCGCACACAATACGCAAATTTTGCACTGCACATACTTGTATCACGTCACATCAAGTCTGAGTGTCTTCTCGTTTTCAGACAAAATGCACCGAACAGCAGGAATGTATGAAATAGAAAAACGACAAAAACCTGCAACACTGTCATATGAGAAAACAGTTTTGTCTTGTAAGCGAAACTGATAAACGCACAATATGTTTAAGTTTACCTTGAACTTTCAGTAAGAAATTAGCACCACGATCGCTGGTGAGAACGAGCTGTAGAGTGTTTGAGGTGGATAAGTGGACGTGCGTCTGTCTGTTGGAATGAGCGTGACACACAGACACGTTCTTCTTGTTCTCTGATGACTTGTCGATGATGTAGCCGTACTGATGCTTCTCATCCACACAACTACCACTGCTGCTGCTGCTGCTGGTGGTGATGATGTGTGATGTAGAGCGACTGAGATGTTGTGACGTCAGACCACGTTCTGCAGCTGTAAAGTCAAGTAGACTGATGTTGATTCGTTGTCCAGCAGGTGCCTCCAACGACCACGGTTGAGTCTTTGTGCCACAACCGATGTTAGACTGCCTAGACCAACTGTCCACGTCAGCATCAGCAGCAGCAGCAGCAGCAGCTACGTGTAGTGGGCTTGACGTCACCGACACCACGCACGAACGATCCGACTCCACCACTGCATTTATGTACCGGAAAGTTGCATAATAATTTACATCATGACTAAATTGCATCATTTATGACACTGTTTGATCTGAGAATAAACAACAAATTTTATCAATATATCTAATTTTATATAGGCCTAACTCATTACTAAGTGCTACTAACAGTATACACTCATGACTGCTAGCGATAAATTGTTGTATTAATGAATGTTTTGTCTTAATTCTAACTAAGTATATGTAGTAACGAAGTATTGATTCCATAGGTATGGCGGCCAATTGGTTATTTTACTAGCTGATTAAGAAAACACCACAAATTCGTAAGCAATCACAGTTGCGGCAGCTGTGAGTGCTAAATAACGTGGCTGCATTTGTTTATTAATTTGATGATGACTATCATTGCAATCAACTGCCACTTCAGTTTAAAGCTAAAACTTACAGAAACGTAATGTGAACGGTGTTTGCATCTCATAGTCACTGGATAACTCGTTACATCTGGTGCGAGAAAATTGGTTGTCAATATCTTACCTTCAACGCATCTATATGTGACTTCCAGAAACATTTTCAGTATATTGAGACAAGGTTCGGTGCGTTCGAGGTCGGCGTCAGGAATGCGAACTTGACATCGTTTTCGTCCGGAGCACTTGGCGTCCAGCAGACCGATGACGTCAGTGGAACATCCAAAGAAGCGTCTGTCCTGACTGATGGCAGCTTCCTCAGACTTGATACACTTGCCGACACGATGACGCCCGTAGATCGCCTTCTCTATCACGATCACTTCGTTCTTCCAGCACTCCGGCTCAAATGTCTCCATCGTACACAGTTCCGAGTGATATGCAGAACCCGACATACCTGTTGGCAATCTAATAGGTCACCAATAGCTACAGAGAGCTTAAGGCAATACAAGTTTGTTTTTTCGTTAGCTGGGTTGGAGTTTAAAGTCGCTTTGGCTTTTCATGTATGTTTTTCGTGATTTATAAGTGCCATATACACCGTGATCCAATAAAAACGTACACAAATTTTTATTTAACTGTAGTTTCTACAAATGGATACCGATTTCAATAATATTTGGCGCACAGTATATCAAAATTATTTGAAACACAAGAGATATTGATTTTCTCACTTTACCTGAATACTGCTGAAACACTACCTGGGAAATATATGAACCCTGTACCAATAACTTTAACAGAGGTTACACATTACTGTTGCACGAACTAAAAATACCCAGCTTTTCCACAAAATCAGTGTCCGCCAAACCCTACGTATTACAGCAAGTGTTCAAATAGTTTCTAAAAATTCTACAAATTTGTACACACAGGCCTGAAGTCTCTTACGCCATTCAACCAATGACATTGTTGACATTCAAGCACTGTCTCAGGTCAGCCATGCTTGAACTGGCATCAGATAGACCTACACACGATTCTGCCACTCATACCCTGTATTCAGCAATCAACAAAACTAGGATTACAGCAAACTGGAGGCCGTAAAGCCTGAACCATTGGACCAATTAACTCAGGAGTTTCACGTTGCAGTAACTTACTTGACTAACGCGCACGGTGAGCTGGTACATTGTCTTGCTGTTAGATGTCAGTGTTACAGCAATAGCACAGGTCGGTGACTGCATCTCTTGCATTAGCACAACATCGCGATAATATGCAACAGCGAAAATCTGTCATCGGTCGGCGTTTATCCTTATGTTTGAACGTCGATTTAACTGCGTTTTGACGGAGCAAATCAGCCAAAATGGTCCCAAAACCATAAATTAATTTTTCCCCAAATTGTGTAGCAGCAGTATTTTCTGCCCCTACGAACGATGCCGAATTTTTTTGTGCCTAAAACCATCCTCTTGATGCCTTGGATCTACCCTGAAAATTTGGAAGCAATCTCCCATAGATGTACACTGTGAGTCAAAAAAAACAAAACAAAAGGTAGTGCAGCAATGTCTTTAAGGTGTGGTGGGATATGTAATGATCACTTTGTAGCAAATTTAGTGCTAAGTCTAGCAATGAAAGAATTTTGAAAATCGATTAATATTTTGGGAAGTTATCGACAAGAGTAGGGTGTCTTGTTTTTTGACTCACAGTGTAGATATATAATAAGCCTATAATAATAATTTCCAATTGGTTTAAGAAAACTCAAGTAGACAGTTGTGACGAGTCACGCGGATAAAGAAAAAACTGTATGCAAGTTTATAGCTTAATTCTATTACAGTGACAAGTGCACCAGTGTTCTAACGTTCATTGTCTAGATTAAGAAGCTAAATCTAGTTTTTCTAGCTTTATTTCACTTACGCTGTTGATTCGCCGATCCAAGCGAATATCTCGCCAAAGACAGCAGTATGACAACTGTTGACTCTATCATCGTACTATCATAGAAGTTGACAGGTTTCATTGTAGAACCATTCAATTTCAGGCTAGAGCTAAACATTCTGTTAGGGCAATTTCGCTGCAAAGCCAGGTACTGCGGTCTGTATTAATACGCTTGCCGGACGCTTCGGGAATCGTGTCAGGGACCATCTCAACAACGGTTCGACCTGCACGATGTTTTATTAACGCCGATGGTTGCCAGCTCTGTGATGCGAGTTCAGGGTCACTGAGTCAGAGAACACGTCGGCCTATTTATGCGTATCCAATTCTCGTATTTATTAAGCTGCATCGAATGCATGAGATGTAGTCTATTCTTACCGATGTTCGCGGTGTCTGTCTGTCTGTCACGCAGCTCATCTCGGCTTCACTGTGCAAAAATGGCTGAACAGATCAATATGCTGTTTGGGATGAACACTCCTGGATGCCCATGGAACGTTGTCTTAGACGGAGGTGCTGTTTCCCCACAGAGGGGAGGGGAAAGCGGCCCCAAAATGGGCCGCAAAGGGTAAAATGGTAAAATCGATCGTCCGATTGGCTGAAATTATGCATAATGACACATACGAAGGTCCCCGCAGGATTGAGGGCGTCAAAGTTGGAACCGGAAGTAGAATTCCGCCGCCAGGGGGCGTTTTTTCGAATTCCGTTTTGGGGGTATATTTTCTCCGCCGATCAAGCTATCTTCACCAAATTTGGTATGTACGTAGATAACGGGAGCCCGCAACGTGCAGAATAGTCCAAAGATGCATTCTTCGAAAATCCAATATGGCGGACGGCGACATTCTCCAATAAGTTAAATTGCTATTCCTTGGTCCCTAATTGTCCGATTTGGCTGAAATTTGCACGGTGACACACGCGAACGTACTCGAAGGACTGTCCTGGTAAACTTGAGAGCCGGAAGTAGAATTCCGCCGCTAAGGGGCGTTTTTGCAAATTATGTTTTGGGGGCATATCGTCGTTGCCGATCAAGATATTTTCACCACAATTAATATGTGCGCGAAGACAATGGTGTCACGCAACGTGTGGAGTGGTCCAAATGTGTTTTCCTCGAAAATCAAAGATGGCGGACTGCGGTCAAGTCAAATAAGTTGAATCGCTATAACTCAGCTGTGGATTGTCCAATTTCGTTCAAATTTTGCACGATGTCAGATAGGAGGGTGTCCCGGATAATGCTCATCTAAAGTAAACACTCGGGACACAAGCCCCCTCGCAAAAAACCCTCCAGCCATACGTCTCACCCCGCATAAAAGTCCCCTATTTACAAACGCCCCTCACCTTAGCACATGCCCCCGCAGAATTGCCCTCGCCGGACGGGCGCTCGCTTCGCACGGCCTCAAGTGGCACTTTAGATTTTATTGCCACAGTTTCAGTTTAATTTTAGGACACTCTCGACTCTACAGAACGGCTAAAGGTAGACGCACTGTATGTACAGTCGACGATGTTACGCTATTTCGTTGAACCTCTGCAAGAAGAATACTCCAGCACACCCGACGTGTGTGCATTCGATGCAGCCTTCGCCAGATTACTTTGGCTTTTTGTTTTAAATCAATATCACTTGAGGCGTGACGGTTTAACAACTAAGGACTGCGATAGCTGCATTGGGCAATCGTGCGCTATATAAATGTGCTTAATAATAATCCGTCAACTCATATAGGTTTAACGAAATTGGACCGACTTTTTGACATCTATAAGAAGACAGGTGGAGTTGTTATTGTAAAACGCAGATAACAACTATACTGGCCTGTCTTATTTTGCTGGTTGTTCCAAATGCCGATACATCTGGCACAATAGCGGTAGCGAATATTTTAAACACATAAACACAATGTGACGCTAAAACACGGTTCTTGGCGGAGCTGTTCGCTCTCCCAGAGTTTCTTTGAATTATGTTATCGTGTTCTAAGGACTCTTTCCAACCTTCCAACTCTCCTAGCAGCAAGATTCGAAAAGTATTTCAAGATATTGGATTCGTCGTAGGCCTGCCTATCTGTTAAACAGAAAAATTTAGCGTCTTT
>Ga0126335_1002923_pt1 | contig 10426 bp, 5 predicted proteins | sample OlaspJWI45metaG_FD_108409 | JGI IMG/M metagenome (GOLD analysis project Ga0126335, IMG submission 108409) | Marine gutless worms symbiont microbial communities from Oahu, Hawaii - Olavius sp. 1 OAHU.JWI-45 metaG | ecosystem: Host-associated > Annelida > Digestive system > Unclassified | place... | reverse complement strand
GTTAAATTGATATAGCTTTGTGAAATCTCAACCGAATTTTATAATTTTTGGCATACTTACACCTGAATATATTCCCAACAAAACAATGTATGTACTGTCCACATCACCTATTGCGTGTTCCTAAAAACACTCTAACTCGTATAATAAAATCGGGGTAGATTTAGTCCTAACGAGCTCTAAAATGACCTCCTCGGAAGCTAAGCTAATAATTGTAGACAGCAGCAGATAAAAAGAAAAAAACTTAACTAAAACTTAACCAATAACAACGCATTAGCAATAATTCATCCTGTATATTGATATAAATGGAGAGGTCACCGGACGTATACAAAAACTCAGACAACACATATATATTATTAAATTACTTCACGCCGTACAAAGAGTTTCGACAATCCTAACGTTGCGTCACTATCGCAGGGTCGTAGCAGGTCGCCACAACGTCGTAATGGGACGTGGATATACTGGCTGTACTGAGTTGATTGGTTCAACAATGAAACTCGTCGCTGGACGCAGGTCAACAGACAACAGCAGATAGCAGGTCTACGCTCGCTCGTCAAGACACGGAGATAGACAGCTGTTGTCAGAGCTCAACAGATTAACACGCATGTGGCTGTCTTCGAGCCTTAACCCTTTCAAGCAGCATATTTCACCGAGTTTTGTCCACTTTCACCACATTCCACTCACGTCAGTTAATCGTTAATGTCATCACTTTCATTATCCTTCATTCCTTCACTCTTCCTACTTGTCCCATAAATCTTTTCCATCGTAATATTTTTACCCTTTTTTCCGACCGGCTATTTACTTACAAAAGACAGAACGCACATTGGAAAACATTATGCAGCGGGGGCATTACTAACGAATGACATCACCTTTTTAACTCTACAAAATAATTAATAGACACCACGCAACTATTTATTACCGTTATACTTATAAAGGGTTAACTTAATGAACGCATGCACCCCGGACTCCGGCCACGTCACGGTAAAGGCTTCCCGTATATAGTTTGAAACTTAGACAAACCTTAACAGGCGGCAACGAAGACAGAGAGGATACAAACAAAGAAAGGGATAGAATACCAAAACAATAATTTCTGTCTGTTGCAGTTGAAGTTTATTATGCCAGTAATAGGCGGTATAGCAACAGGGCCTATATGTAAACAGTAACAATAAAACGTTTGATATTAGGCCAAAGAAAACTGCTATATCGCGAACGGTTACACCAATAACTAAGGCCTTTATTTGCATAGTAAGTTAGAGCGAGTTATAACTTATAAATAAGATATATTGCCTTAAATGTTTTAAATCATAAATTTCAAATTAATCTGTGTTCGAGGGAAGCACAGACCTGCGCGTTGCCGCTGTTGTGCGACCATGACCTTGAGATTAACCCACATGACCTTGACACTCAATGGTGGCCGAGATATTCTCAAGATGTACCCTCACATTGAAAATGAAGCTGCTAGCTTTAGGCATTCAAAACATAGAGCTTGAATTGAAAAAAATACGAAAATATGTCAAGGTCAAAGTTCAAGGTCAAAATTTCAAATATCCGAATTACTTCGAGCGTTATCGTAACAGATATTCCGATCATGCCCCAGCAATTTCCGGCCAGTAGTTCTTGAATTGCATGCTAACGCTTTTTCGCTGCTGTGAACTTGATCTTGGACCAATGACCTTGAAAATGTGACCTGGGTATTCTGAAGATGTGTCTCCAAACTGAAAATGAAGTTGCTAGGTCAAGCCATTCATAATATATAGCCTAAATTTAAAAAGTACGAAAATAGCTCTCACGATCAAACGTCAAGGTCAAATGTCACCAACTTGCAAACACTTCTGGCGTTCCCTATGGGACATATTCCTACCAAGTTACATCGATTTCCGACCAGTAGTTTTCGAGATTTTCTGCGGGCAGACGCACTGACTCATAGACAATCTCACAGACAAACGCCGCCGAAAACAATACCTGCTCGCAGCATGCGCGAAGGTAATAACAACTTATGCTGACATCAAATTGTGCAGTGCACAAAACTATGCATAAGACACTTATATAAGAAAAGAAGACGAAGCACAGACAAAAAATAGAAGGCGACCTACAACACAGCGAAATGGATAAACTAGTAGAGAAAGATGCAGACTACCTTGACATCATAGTTCATAATGAGCACAGGAAGCCAAAAAGATGTGAACAGGTTTATAAACAGTGTTTAAGGGCTGCACACAAAACAGTTAGGCCATAACCCTTAATAACACAATCCCGCGTTAATAACACGCGGGATTGTGTTATTATTAAACTTAAAGAAATCGGTAACAGGTTTTCAATTTGCAAAATACAGCTACAGGTGACCTACATGTTTCTATAAACTGAACCGAACAGAAGCTAAACTTTCAGCGTATATGGTTCAGTTCCCATCCCTAGCTAGCTTCCGCTCTGTCGCTCTGGTACAAGTTGGGAGAAAGGTGACTGATACGTTAGTATTCCGTTGATGCTGTGGTTCAGTGGCGACCATCTGTGCTGGTGCGATGTTTCATGATCGATGGAAGTCTACAATCGCATTATCTTACTATGCAGATGCGTTACGTCATTCGACAAGTGGCATAATGCACGGCGCCGTGGGTGATGGAACACTGGAAAACAAGCCTGATCGCACGTGAAATGCAAACGAGACACGACTCCTTTCCTGTCCTATGACAGATGGAGACAGCTGAGCTCCGCCGGGTCCTACCTTACTGTCTGTCAGCGAACAACAGTTGCCCTGAGACATGATCTGTGCACGCACCGCAGCCGGCGGCCAAGACTAAACTAATTACCTCGAAGAACTGGTCACCGACTGACCGAAATGTAAAATGAATGGAAATAAAATGAAATATAGAATATTTGTGAATGTTGTTTTGTAACGTGTAGCCTGCTGAAGTTCAGCCAGGTACCGGTGTTGTACTGTGTGTAGGCCCCATTGTCCAGAAAACTTGTCGTAACCTGCATGCACCGCCTTTGATGCAATGTCGGTTACCAGTGTCATTCTGAATTTCTGCTGTTCATAAATTTCATTGCACTTTTTGTGTAGGGGGAAAACTAAAACAGGACTGCAGGTATGATGAGCTAGTTAGCTAATGAGACTTGCTGTTAGATTGCGCCAGCCATCCGGCAGACATGCAGTCGCATTCGACTTTGTCCTCGCCACTCGCCAGCTCAAAGTGCCAATGTGATGAGCTCCACACAACCGGTCTCAGTCTATGCAAAATTTTTACTCTTCTTCAGAAGTTGTTCAGCGGCAGGCTATTGTCGCGCAGGCTGTGTCATCTGAACCGATGGAATGCCAAACTTCTCTTTCCAACTATTTGGTGTCTGCATTTCTGTTGGCTGGAGTAGATATAAAGCTATATCCGGTGACCGTAGTACTGTGGGATTGTCGGTAAATGTGTCGGGCACGTGTCACTTAACATAACGTATCTCGGTGTGTTGTACTTTACCGTCTCGCACGCGCATGCGCACGCTGCACTTGCTGCAAGGTGAAGTCTGACCCGTGCTTTCATCCCAGCAGCAGCACTAAAGAGATGATTTCCTGATTGCGTGACGTTTCAGTTATCCCTTCTGAATCAGGAAAGTGACGACTGAGTTACTCGTACCCACTGGAGTTAATCTTCATGACTGAAGGTCGGATATTGTAGACTACTTGACCAGAACTCTCCACAGTTGTCTGTATTGCACTAACCTTAAACATTCTGGGATGATCTGCCAGTCTGTTCTCTCAGCGGTCCTTTGTCGTTTTGGTCTTCCACAATACCGCCTACCATCTATTTAGCCATGCAAGATGTAGGTGCACAGATTTTGCCCCCGACGCGTATCTGTTTCCGATGTTGTTAATCTCACAGATTACCCAACAATGCAGCGGCGGTGACTTGCTGCCGACGCCAACTGTCTGCCTCGAAGATTACTTCAAATGCGTGGTTCACTGCAACTATTTCAATCGTCACCTCACGTAAACAGACAGTAGTTGGTTGGGTTCTTGATGCGTGTCGGCGACGCGTCATTGAACGCAGCTGCAAGACGACTGTTCTGTTCTCACTTCACCGTCAGTCCAGTGAGTCCTTATGTTCCTCGAACCTTCCGCCAGATGTTGTGGTAGTTTACCGCTGAACCCAGCAGCGTGACGCTTCGATGACTGCACGACTTCGCCGGAAGCCGCTTCCTGTCTGCACAGCGGACTTTCTGTAACAGCGTGGAAGTCCTTCACTGGTAGTTTTAAGTCGAAAAAAACCCATCTGACTGATTTGGCTTGCAATAGCAGGCAGTTATGACATGATCGGAGCAGTGCTGTCACTAACTCTGTAGTTAAGACCTTACGGCTGGATAGAAATGTATATACACTGTACCACTACTGTTCACCATATTATGTCATCACTGTGCTGGTATTGTTTTTGGCGACGTCCGTCTGTCTGTGCGTCTGTCTGTCCTTACAAAATCTAAAAAAACTGCCGATCAGAAATGGATGTAACTTGGTAGGAATATGCCCCATGGTGAACGCTAGAAGTGATTCAAAGTTGGTGGCATTTGATTTTGACCTTTGACCTTGAGAGCTATTATCGTACTTTTTCTATTCAGGCTATATATTTCAAATGGCTTGACCTAGCAACTTCATTTTCAGTTTGGCGACACATCTTCAGAATATCTAGATCACGTTCAGTTTCAGGGTCATGTGTCTAAGGTCAAGGTCACGGCAGCGAGAAAGCGGTAGCATGAAACTCAAAAACTACTGGTGGGAAATTGCTGGTTATTATTATTATTATTATTATTATTTATTATTATAAAATTGTACACGAAGTACATGACAAGAGAGACAGATAGTAAGAACAATGAAAACAGTAAAAAAGAGCACTATACTATGATTATCTTACTAAGCTTATCACTTTGACTTAGCGGAGTCGATATTCTTGGTTTGGTTCCCAGAAGAGTGCAACTGACTGTCTTGGGAAAGTCTCTGAAATTACCCCATGTGCTTTCAATTTTCTTAGACCCAGTTTGAAGCATCTGACTATAAACCAGTGCCCAAAGCGTTCGTTGCAGCCAGCACGGCAGTCGCCTAACCATGCCACAATCGCTATAACAACGGCAGCGGACGACGCGCGCGCACCACGTGAAGTTGGTTTGCGTCGGACATCGGCCATCGTTCGTCGCCTCGGCCATAATGCCCCTCACCGACAAGCCTACGTGTTTCGTCGCTTTCCGGAATTTGTTCAGCAGTTCGCGCCCGCTGCAGTCGCTCATTCGAAACAGATTACACGGTGCCGCCGCGAAAAACGACCGCGCGCGCCGCGCTGCAGACGCCGTTTGTTCCGACTAACTAAGAGAGAAGAGGTGCCCGGTGCGTCGTCAGTCCTTGTTGAAACAATCAAGAACGCACCTAACTCAATACACATTACCCAACACCACGAGTCACCGATGAAGAGGTCTATGTGCCGAGCGAGCGAGCGGACGAGATAATTCCGGACGCATTCTTGCGCCGACCGTCTGTCTGTCGGCCGCCGCCATCCAGTCGGGCTGTCTCTAACACCTAGTGAAAGTCTTCGCTCAAGTACTGACGGAGATTTCTGCTGCTGAGTCGGGGACCACCAACACTAGGAATCGTTGTCCAACCAATGCAGCTGAGTTGTGCCTAACCATTTGAACAACTATATTCACCGCAAACCATAACACAAACGAACGAACACAGAAAAAAAAACAAATAGACAAAACATCTCACTGTCAAGACGGTGTCATTTCGACTTTCGAGAATAGCAATCACTGACTGTCAGGCCCAATTTCTGTTACTTGAATGCAAAAGAAAAAAAAGTATATGTACACTGTGATTCAGAAAAAAAGCGGCAGTCTATGACTATAACCTTGGCTAATCTTAACCTATTTCTGTGATGTTTTGAGCCTGTAACTGCGAATAAATTCTGCATAAAACTATTGTGAATTTACCACATCACCTTAATTGTGTGCGCATCCTACGTGATAAAATTCAAAAGTACTCATCTTATGTTGTTCACGAAATTCGGAGTGTAGCCTATACATTTTGACTGCAACTCTGTCAAATCGACCAATTTGAACAACTTTTGCATATCCAAAGCTGGTAATAAATTTTACAAATTAGGCATGCGTTCACTAATTTGTTATATCAACAGCTTCTTGCTAATGACGTCAGCAATTAGTCATTGTTTGCTGATGACATTTGCCGTGAATCACGCTGCATGCGGAGACGTCGCCTGTCAGCCTGTGTCGACGCTGAAGGTTGAACATCGCTTATGATTGCTATTCTCGAAAGTCGAAATGACACCGTCTTGACGACAGCACTATAAATATTGTCGCTGTTGTTGATGGTTCTGTTTTCTTTTGCTTTGAATATAAATGTGCAACAAATGATAGCGTTCTAGGTATAGCTATTTTATTTTACGAAGTAAGACGCGCATACAAGTAAGGTGACGTGGTATTCTACTACAGTTGCGTGTAGAGTTTCTTCACGATCAAAAAGATTAAAAAATCACAGAAATCGGTTAAGATTAGCTAAAGTTATAGTCAAATGTCCAATATATACCACCATCTTTTCTGAATCACAGTGTATACACCAGGGACTACACATTAGCATGTCAGCGGAACTGGTTCTGGCGGTACAGTTTTGAAAGGTTTTCACTTTCTTCTTGCGTGCACAAGTGTGCGTTTCACTCTCATTTACGTTCTATGCGTATTTACCTTAAATAAACTGATCACTTAATAACATACACAGATCATTTTCAACAGGACCGGCCACACTGCCTTGCTAATAAATTCTTATTGCGTTGTCACACAGTCGCTCAACTCCACCTAGTTTTTTGTGTTCGGTTTTCGATTCACATTTTACTTTTTCCTGATTTTGAGCGAGTGTGAAAATTTGACGGGACGCGTGCCCCGAGGCTACTTCCGTGCCGCACAACTTGCGAAGGATCAAAGAGTGTTCCCGAATTGTCAGAATGCAGGTCGCAAGGCAGTGTTAGGGTCGCGTGCGCTGGTCTGCATTGCTACCGCTCGGTTCTGGTAGTCATTAAGAGTTTGCCGGTGTCGGTCCAACAGACGTGACGTGCTGGACGATTATTCGAACCAACTGCTTGACGCCACAGCGCCGCACACCGGTGGCTATTGTTTCGACCTGTGCTCGTCGGATTTCGGCTACGGCGTTTGCCATAGCCTTTAGCTATAGGCCAACCAACCAGTTGAGTGTACGGACCTTACAGGATTCCATTTGACGTGTATTGCTGTACAGCTGGTAGAATTTAGATTACAGCAAGAAAAGCAAAACATCAAAGAAAATTGGAAAACCGTGTAGCCCTACACAATTACCTCTGGGTTTAACTTATGAGATCCGACCCGACGCCATCAACTCGTGATAATGACAAAACTTCAATTTTGAAAATAGAATAATCACATCCTCCATACTGTCACATTTGTATTCATCAGTGTAAACATAGCATGCACGAGAATAATACTAGCGTACGCGTAAGATGGCGAAATCCAATACTGTGAAACTGGTAAATGGTCACTATAATGGTGAGTTAAAGTGGACAAAGTTTAGATACTGCAAGCGCATACAATTAGTTTTCAAGCAGAGAATAGAATAAACTTCCAGAAATTCATCCTGTTTGCTCTCAACAGAACACCTTAGGACAAAGCCTAATAAGATAAGACCAGGTTAAGCAAGAATTCAGTAAATATAAGAAACTACAAGAAAAAAATGTTGGGATTAGGGTCAGTGTAGGGCTACGGGCATGCACTCATGCTATGAGTCACGACCACTTAGAAAAAAAACATAATTCAACGGATGGGCTTTGTCAAGTAACGGAGAACCACGAACACAACGACACGCCATGGTTAACTAACATCACAACCTGGGCAAGATAGACTGTGGTCTGGAAGAAGTTGTGTTAGCAACAGACAACAGAGAATATTGCTTGGAGACAGACAATTCATGGTGTGGTCAGCACTCGGAGCGAAGTCAGATGAGCGTCACTGAACTACAAGGGTTAAGGTTAGTGCTTAGATAAGGAGTACAGACAAGCATTTGTCTTAAGACGGCTTTGTCGTTAATTCAGGACGCAACAGCCAGAGGACTGACATAGACTGACTCTACCAGACTCTGACAATACAACTGACGTTTCAGAACTACCAGCGACATCTGACGGACCCGACATGAATCACGCCGAGACTAAAACGCCGTCGCCGACATTCGGGTTCAATCAACGGCATCTCTGTTCCGTCCCGATAAAGTCTCCACTATTGTCTTAACTTTCCGCCGCCGTCCTTTCATCCCTCCGCCTTTAAAACCCGCCTGCACGTTCCCTATTCCGGGCCGAAACGGCGTTGGTATGGGCCGGGCCGGCGCACTGACGGACCAGTCGGTTTGAAGTTGTTTTCCGGTGTCTTTCATTACCGTCCGATATACCGTCGATGAGCGCTGCTGTTTAAGTAATGTCTATAAACAGTGGAAGAACAGAGCTGCGCGGACCGGTGCAATTTATATAGCGCAGTATCAGTGCGTACCAACTCTACGGATTAAGAGCTCTTGATGGCTCTTGTTCCTGTTCCCCGTCCAAGATACGTACGAGTTGATTTTTCCAAGGATTGACAGAGAAGATTTTGCAATACTTTATAAGACTTACATTAGAACTCATATGGAAAACTGCATACAGGCATGGTCTCCGTACCTGCTAAGGACACTGAGTTACTTGAGAAAGTCTAGCGACGAGAAACACAATGTGTTACTGCATGAAATACAGGACAAATAAACAGCGCCTGCAGCTACTGAACTTTGCAACATTGGAATAAAGAGACAAAGAGAAGTGTATAAAATTCTGACTGGCAAGGAAGATATGGATACAACGCGCTTGTTTCAGTTTGCTTCCCGGGACTTGAACTTACATGGTCACCATCTGAAATTGTATAAGAAACAGTGCCGTATCAACGTTAGACAATATTACTTCTCGCAAAGAATCACCAGTCTGCGGAGCTCATTGCCAAACCAAGTAGTGACAGCTCCTTCTTTCAATAGTTTCAAGAAACATCTGGATGATCACATGGCAGAAATGGACAACTAATAAAGCTGTCCATGTGTCCATCATCATCAAGTACAAGTACAAGTAGACATTTTGTTTATAATCCCAGCATATTTAATGAAAACAACAAAACACTGTTTACTCGATTACCGTGCAATGGCCTGTATACGCCAGCATGCCAGTTTCAATATCAAGATTAATAGATTATATCTTACATCGAAAATCTGTCACTGTCAGCAAAAATCGAAAAAAACTTCAAAAAACATAAATTGTTCTCCACAAAACACATAAATTGGCACAAAATACGATACAGGCCTAGTCAGAATAAAAACTTAACAACAGTTTACAATGCACCATATCCATAATCAAAAAATGATTATCTTCAACAAATCCATCCATGGACACATTAAAATGTTAACGCCTATGTACTTATAGCTATGAAATGTTCATGTCTGTGTGTTATTCAACGTAAATGGACTGGCTGAGGCGGTGCCTGCTGCGTGCATGTCTGCTTGTGTGCAACTCTGCATAATGTCGCGTGATTGCTCTTTAGCAGAATGCATACAACGCCACGGCGTCGACTTTTCTAATGCTTGAGAGTAAGTAAGATAACGCAGCTGAAATGACAACGGCACATTGCAGACGACGACCCCGTTGACTTGTATAGGCTAGCCTACTGCACTGTCTTCTTAAGTCGTAAATCGAACGGCAAAAATTGCGAAGGTCCGTCGTCAGTGCTGAGAATGGTTTTGACGACGTACTGGCGACAGACTGCAGAGACTGCTGATGATGATGTGATGATGGCTAAAGAGCTTGATTTGAAGATTGTTATATTTGTCATATTAACGGTATTAACGGTTTGCCGCAACAACTATAGAGGAACACGACATGTCACGAGAGAGAAAGGCATGCCATGATTACAGCGTTGAGCTAAAAGCCTTAATTTAAGGAAATTAGCAACGAAAGATTATGAGCAAATAAAAATAAAACTTTTCAACTTTTTACTGGTTTTAGTCGTTAAAGAATCTGATCTCAAATAAGCGACTTTCATCTTATGAGCTCCACTGGAATATGTCACTTAGACTCAGCATTAGTGACGAGTCGATAAGTGACGTCGCGCCCGGCGGTGTGATGGAAGAAATTTGCTGCTGCGACATTGGGAGTATTGATGTAGTAAAAGATTCTCAGAGCTACTTTGCAATTGACCTGCCCAGCTATGATCTTAAAAGAAGGCAGGATAAGTTCATATTACGATATATTTCTACAGTGAATGGTTTTTGCCAATTTTGTAAAAAGTTGTAATACATAATTAGGTTTGGTGAACAACGTTGATTGTATATGATATTTTGTTTAGGCCTATACTCCAGTAC
>Ga0126335_1002922_pt1 | contig 10427 bp, 8 predicted proteins | sample OlaspJWI45metaG_FD_108409 | JGI IMG/M metagenome (GOLD analysis project Ga0126335, IMG submission 108409) | Marine gutless worms symbiont microbial communities from Oahu, Hawaii - Olavius sp. 1 OAHU.JWI-45 metaG | ecosystem: Host-associated > Annelida > Digestive system > Unclassified | place... | reverse complement strand
TTGTGTGGGTGGGGGCGCCATTAGTCCGGTTGGGGTGGTACTCACCCGGACTGTCGGTACCTCTGCCTCCATTGTCTACCCCTACTCCATAAAAATCCAGACGACGGGAGGTGGGTATACCCAACCTGAACACAGCACAGCCCTATGCTAAGGCAGAGTGTTTCTTCTGGTACCTGCCTACCCGGGTTGTCCCGGAACAAAGGCCGTTAAACGGTTGTTGTTGTTGTAACTACGTACTAGCCAGTTCCGTGCCTAATGACTCGTGTCCATGCTAACTATAGACATAATAGGCCTGTCGTTATTCACGACGACGGCGTCAATCGTGAGCAAATGCACTGGTCGGTCTCTTACCAGGTTAATGGTTTAGCTATTATATATTCATTCACGGTGAGTTGAATTGCTGATTGAATTACTTATTTGTTGATTACGGTGTGACAGGCAAATCTTCATGCTGTAGGCCTAACGTGTCATGATTCTTTCATCTGTCTATGCTCATAAAAACTTTCCAATAATACCACAGGATTATATTCAATACACTTAAAGACACGTGGTCCTTGCAGTCTCCGGCCCATGGCAGTCACTTACGACTTGACAGTCCCTTGCGGTCCCTTACGGTGTTTAGTAGTACTGCCCTGTGTGGGTTCCGGGGCTTAGAATAGACCACTCCGTCTCATGGCTGGATGTCGTAAGAGGCAACTAAACCAGGCACCCTTTAACCTCCGTGGCTTCATCTGATTACTGATGATGGACTGGAGTGAAAGAGGGAACATTCAAAAGAGGGGCCCCTCATAGGAATTCTTCCGCAAGAACGCAGCTGACAGGCGAACCAGTCATGGTTCAGAGAAAGAAGAAACCCTCAGGCGCCCAATGGAAGTGCCTGAGGAAACAGAAAGAAGCACCATATAGCAGGTAGAGACCTCCTGAGGTTTTTAACATTTTCACGGAGGTTTCATAGTACCCTGGTAAGAAATACCAAGAGCTTTACTGGGGGATGGACTATGGGCCCATCTGCAGCCTGGTTCTACTAAGGACAACTTCGCCTCTACTTGAACTGGAACCGCATAGAACATACCCAGTTATATGTAAACGGTCTTGTGATTGATGCGACAGATGCGTAAATGTGAAAAAAAAATTTAAGGTTACAAGTAACTGAAAAAGTGTGTCACTGCTTACAACAGTCTATAATATGGCAATACAGGTACATCAACACTTAATAAAATGTTTGCAATGGACTTAATACACTCAGTATGTGTGGAAGTGAATGCAAATGCAAGTTCGAACATGCCACATGAGAACTCAGTGTAGACTCAAAATTTTTGCTTTCCGGTAGATTATTTCTTCATATTTGTCTTTAATGATATTTGTCTCGTTTGTTAGTCGTAAAAATGGCGGTTATCAGCACTGGACCTATTGCAAACCATTGCTAAATCTGCATATTGTCCCAACACAGGTGCATATTAAAAAGCATATGCTTCAGGGCTTGCCATTTGAAAATGCGAAGTGTCTACAATCCATATAAACCATGCACTGGCAGTCCGGCACACTGCCACACCAGCTGAATCAGATATGTATGTCAGTTATTTTAGGCATCTGTAGCCACATCTTTAAGGTTAGGGGTAGTAGTATAGGGTTAGGGTTGGTATTATAGGGTTCATGGGTCCCACATTGGCCACAAGTGCTCAGCCCATGCCCACCTGTCCAGCTAACTTGGAAGTGGTCCCCATCTGGGCATGTTGTGTGGGCAGATGACTTAAGGTTAGTGTTAGGGTTATGTACTAGGGCCACTGTGCCAGTGTGTGCTTTATACTGACCCAGTGTCTGGAGTATGGGAACTCGTACTGCAGATTTTGAACCTTCCTGTACAGGAACCCGACAGACTAAGAAACATTTAGGCAGGAATGCTGTGCTTAACTGTGTAGCAAAAATGCAAAGTTGTAGTAGCAGTGGCATGAGTGGGCCTGTGTTTGCCGAACAGGTAATGTGACTTGTAAGCATGTGATTAAATGTATAGCTAGACAGTTCTGCCTGAAAAAAATGTTGTTATGTTAGACCCAGATGGGATTGTAATTTGTAAAGCTTCTTACTGTGACAGATGAATGAGATATCATTCAGTGCTATGCGTCATTATTTACAGATATGATCGAGGAGCGAAATTCTCTTATGGAACATGTATATCCAAAACTCAAGAAGGTGTGCCGTGAAAAGTTTCAGCTGGAATTTCAGGTATATTTAGTAACATTAGTATTTGTCAGTTATAGCACTGTGGTATATTATGATATGAGTTGAAACAAAGGCTGGAATCAAAAGTTTAAAGTAAGTCACAAAATATGTTTAAATTGATGCTCAGTTATTTCACAGTGGTTTGGGCAGTAAATGTGGGTTGTAGAGTGTGAAGTAGTTTGAATTCTGTTTGATATGTGTAGATGATGGATCTGCGTTGGGGTTTGCGTGAGGAGTCGGAGGACAATCATACTGTCATTGAGTTTTGTATTCAAGAGATTGAGAATTGTTCCAAGGTTTCGCTTGGTCCCAGCTTTGTTGTATGTACTACTTGCACTATGTTTTGCTGAGTACGTAATGCTACTGGATTTTTGAGCTGTATGTTTGGTTTATTTGCTATTTTTGTGTTTCCAGCATCTACCAGGTGAGTCATAAAAGGCCGATTACTTAGGGGATTACTTTTATGACTCACCCAGTAGATATGTTTTTGGGTTGCTGTAGTGTCTTGTTTCTGTTACTTTTTCTCTCTGTCTCAGTGTCCCATGATTGCAGAAATGATGACAAGAAATTTGCGTCGTGATGTAAACTTGTGGCAGGTGGGCACGAGTGAAGGTCATTTAAATGCACTCTGGTTTCATCTAGTATTTTAGATTATTTCAATAGTAATAAATGTAATAAATGGCTTGGTGTTAACTGTAGGCACTGATTGGTCAGAAGTATGGCTATCGCTGTTTCCCATCAGTCATTAAGTCACACGTATTTGAGACCCTGCGCAGTGCCTTGTGGAATGGCGGCAATGACGTCAGCCTGCTGGACGTCTGGTTTAAGAAAGACTGCAACGTCCTGCCTCCAGTCTATATGTTACAGCCCATCAGCTCTGTGCTCAGGCATTTCAAGGAAAAGGTTACCAGCTCGTGCTCTGCGATTGACTGTAATATGTGCTACTTATGTGTTATGTTATTACAACATGGTATCATGGTCCTAGTGGCATTAAATCCTGATGTTAATGACCAACTGGCCTCCTTTGCTTTGACACTGCTGGTTGGGTTGTGTGCTCTATAACAAGAGGCCAAAGGGATTTGGCAAAGGCTGCACCGAATGACCCTGCACACACGGCACACGGTGTACACTGCATGTGCCATCACCGATTTAAGCTATGTGACAGACTGACTGACAGACAGACAGACAGCGTGAACATCGGTAAGAATAGTCAGCATCTCATGCATTTGATACGGCCTAAAAACTGCTAATAACAGCCAAAAAATGACTGTGAAGACTGTCCCGGAAATGACCTCTACTTTGTTGAGTGGGACGTTAAGCATTTACGCACTTGCTGTTCTTTACATGCACTGTGGACCATAAAGAGTCTGACCAGAAAAAGTTGAAAAATTGCAAGTGCAAAAATTTATGAGAAGATGAGGCTAAAATTGTGCTAAAAGTGATGAAATTTGCACTTAAGTTGCATACATGTTGTATGGCTGTGGCATACAAATTTGGCCAGGGTTTTGATTAGGTAAAATATACAATGAAAGAAGAAGTCAATCCTTGTGTTTGTTAGCTCTTAGATGAAATGTGCTTTTGTCAAATATTTGAAACTGTTGAATTACAAGTTTCCAAACAGACAGCTCTTGCCTCACCAAACTGACTCTAGGTCTGTAGCAGCCTAGATGATGATGTACGTATGAGTTTTAATGTATGAGTTTCTTCAGTTTAACATAGAAGTGTCGCTTTTGACTGCAATGGATTACTAAGGAATAAAAAATACAAAACTGAAACATGCTGCGTATGCCTAGTTAACATGAGCAATGCATCAAAGTTATGCCCAGGACTCTTTACAAGTTTACCTGTCGCTTTTCGTCTGGCCATTGCTGTCTGTATGGCAATTATGTGTTAATTAAGTAACCTACAGCACCCTGCCAACGCTAGTATAAGTGCATGTCGCTGACATCACGTCTCCCAATTATCAGCTTAGGTGTGCCACCGACTGCACATGCCTTGCTTAGCATGACTGCGAGTGGGACTACATAGTGCCAGCACATGTGTGCACTGTGCATGCAGTCATAGGACTGCAAATCTGTCAAATCTTTACTGATTATAATAATTTTTGCACTGTTGTACAACTGAAAAGGCATGTGGAAACCAAGGCATGTATTTACTTGTCTTGTACTTGGCATCATTCTTTGCTGATGCTGTTCACAACTCAAAATGTCAAAATGCTGATTTCGTGTTCAAGGTCAAACAGGTATACAGTGCACAATGACATATCATGATTTCTCTACCTTTGTCCATCTGTACGCAGAGTAGGCATATGTAGTATCTGGTTGTGTAGTCTGTGTGTCCAGTGTGCCAGTGTGCTGTTTATACTGTGCATCTGTCTGTGTTGGCTAGCATGACAGAGGCACAAAATGCTTGCCTTAGATTTTCTAATTTTTTGATGTGTTTGTTTTTTCTCTACCTGTGCAGGATAATGTAGAGTTGCAGAGAAGAGACCAGGAAGAATGGCGGAAAGTGTTTCAGCTGCTATTGCAGACACTGCGACATGGCATAACATTATGCATTGAACAGAGCATACTCAGTACACATGAGAAAGACATCTTCTTCATGTCTGGTTTGTAAACATTTCTCAATTTATTTATTCTGGCAAAGATCCAAAACTTGCAGCCAGTTACTGCCCAGTCTCTGCTAAGTACATGTTATAAGCTTCTGGAGCACCTTGCTTTTTAGCATATTTCTCCTGCAGTTAGATCAGGCTGGTTTCTGGAAAGTCTGGAGCACTTGTGACCAGGTTGCTTCCTTGACCACCTACATCGAGAATGGTCTTCAGCAGCTGTTTAAGACTGGCGCTGTTTTCTTGTATCTGACAGCAGCATAAGACACTGTCTAGCACACTGATCTCCTCTAAAAACTGAGTAAATGCCTGCCTTACTGATTCACTCAAGTGGTTGAATTACTGCTACGAGATTGGTGCTTCAGGGTGCACATGGGCAGTAACACCAGCTCCTGCAGATCCCAATGAAATGGCATCCCACAAGGTTCTGTAGTAGCATCAACCCTGTTCTACTTGTACACAAATGATCTCCCAGTCACTTGTGATCGAAAATTCATTTACGCAGACGACATCTGTCTCGCTACCCAGAGCTGCTTCTTTAGCGAACTGGAGTGCATGTTGTCTTCAGATCTGACATGCATGTCACACTACTGTCGACAGTGGCGTCTCAAGCCTGCCAGTTTCAAGTGTGTTTCACCTGTACAACACCAGCACCAGTTGTGAGCTGTCTGTGTCTCCAGATGGACAGTGCCTTAGACATGATCACTACCCTACTTATCTTGGTGCAATGCTAGACTGCACACTGTCCTTCAGAGAGCACCTGACAAAAACTGTGGCAAGCTGAAGAACAAAAACAACTGCTGATGAATCTAGCTGGCTCTAGCTGGGGTACTAATGCCTAGACCCTCCAAACATCTGCCATGGCTCTCTGCTATTCTGCGGCGGAGTATTGTGCCCCAGTTTGGTCACGGTCTTCCCACACTGGGTTGGACTTAGTGTAACTCCACCATGTGTCTCATCTCTGTCGACTCTTGTCCTCTGTCGAAGTTAAATGGTGTCTTGTCGCAACTATACTCTGCTGATATGAAGCTGTTGCTTGGCTGATCAGCTGTGGCTCTTAATGCACACGCAAGAAAATGAATTCATTTAGAATTCAAGATTAGTTAACAGTAAATCATACAAGTACAGCTGCTGCATTGGCTGGTACATCAACAGCAGTTAGAGTTGCAGGCAGAATAAAATGCACATTTAATGTGCATAGTGTCAGCTTTCATGCCTCTGCACTGTGTAACATCGCAGTGACAACTTTAGCTTTAGACAGCTTTTTATGCCCTGCATTTTACTTGTTTATATGTTGACTACCTTTTTGTGCCTCTGGCCCTTCTGCTGCCTAGTAAGGCACTGTAGCAATATGCATTGTGCATTCCAGCCATGCTGTTTGTGTGCTTGTGATTCTCTGATTGCAATTCTCATTCAGGCAATGGTGACATCACACTGTGACTCAGTACTCGGTTTATAACACGTTACGTTATTTGGTGGGTAAATTTCTATTAACATAGGTGGAAAAGGCCACATCATTTCAATGCACTTTATAGTGATGTCTTTGTATGTTTACGTGTATACTTTATAATGCTAAATGTGATGCAGTTACGGAGCGTGAGATCCAGTGTGGAATGCTACAGTCGAGTGATCCGTCCAGTACAAGCTTTTGTATCACTCGTCACATCACTGACTTGACAGATCGCCTGTGTCATCAACATGCTCACAAGTTCATCGACATAGTACGGACTACTGATAGCAATAGTAAGGGGTTTGTTATTATTATTTTTTAGCAAAAAGAAATTTGCTTCCTCTCCAGTATGCAGCCTGTGAGTAATGGTGCCACTTAGTGCTGGCCATTTGCAAGACAACAGTTGAAGGTGTCATTCATAGTGACTTGTGAGTCTTGCAATCGGAGGTGGAAGAATAGCTGGTGCGGAGGCTAGTAGTGTGTTGTCACTGATTTACTAGGTGGCACTGTGGCATGCGAGATGAATCAGACCATAGTGGAGCCAGCCTGAGGGTACACCGGTGTGCTGACTGTATAATTGTAAACATTGTGCTGACTGACAGCAGATGGATGGACAGACACACAAATTAATACCAGGTATTTCTGTACATATCTGTGAAATGGCCAGCTGTCGTTTTTGCTCTGTTATGATTTAAGTCTGATGGGTTCCTCGATCTGTTATTGTCTGTTCATCATCTTCAAATGAATGACTGCTAATGCTACATCAGTTCTTGACTGAACTTGATAGCAACAATCTGTGCTTCAAGGCTTAACAAGTTATAAAGACATATTTGAAATTTTGCAAATTAGGACTATTTTTAGATTTTTTTTCTGAAAATTGCTACTAGCCCTACATTTTTTGTGTGGTCTTGACCAGACTTGGTATCAGTATTTCTGGGTTAATATATGATCTACAACATATTGGAAATATATGAGCTGGCAGGCTGCTGGTCTATGCATGTATGTTTATTTGACATTGTAGATGTTGCTGTTGATGTGGATGCTCAGTGTATGCTGACATGTCTGCGTTGTGACAAGATCGCTGCGGTCCTCGGCCCAAGCAGCGTTGCTCATTTTGACGTAGAGTGGCTCAACCCGGTGGCTACTGACCCCAACACTGACAAGACATACCTGCATCAGTTCATGGATGTGTTTGAGTCAAAGATGTTACAACTGATAGAGCTCGGTGTGGCACAGCAGCGCTCAGTCACTTGTGACTCTCATGTCGTGGAATTACTACAACACCTCACTATGTGTGCATTGCGCAGCCAGGTCTGCCTCTGTTTCTAACATAGTAATAATACTGATAATAATAGTAGCTTCTAGCCATTGGGATCTTTACTACTGAGAATACTAAAAACCAAAAAATAATAATAATCACTCACTCAAAACTCTGGGTGCACTAGTCACTTCCTTGCTTGATTTCTTGCTAAAAGCTGGGTTACCGCTTGAATGCACAACCAATGATGTTCATGTTGCAGCGACTGTCCGTTGTTACAACTCGGTTCTCATTTGTGAGTCTTTTGTTGCTTCTAACTTTGGGTGGGATCTCTTGCCATTCACTTATTTGATTTTAACTTTTGTTTTTGGCCTTTAATAGTAATAAGTGACTACAGTAATGTAGTAATGGTCGCATCATGGTGCCATCTGGTGGATAGTCATTTTACGCCCATGCTGCAGGATCATTCAGGGCAGCCTAATGATACGTGAGTTTGTGTATGTGCTTTACATTGTAGGTGTTCCGAGGCCGTGAGGAGATTCTGCAGAGAATTGAGATGTATCTGTCTAGACCAGCCACGGAGCCTCTGGTGTTGTATGGTCTCTCAGGCAGCGGCAAGACTTCTGTACTAGCTAAGTCTGCCAGTCTTGTTCACAGCTTGCTTCACAGTCAGTCTCCCGTCGTGATTGTACGATTCCTAGGTATGGAATTTCATTACTGTCACAGTGTTATTGGACTATGTTTGATTTGCTCTCTGTCTTGAGTTATAGGTAGTCAGCATATACAGGTTGTCATATTAACAGCAGTGTGATTAACAATCAGTTATCCTTGTTCTGCTGAATGAATTGTGCTTGCCGGCTGTTAATGGTAAGGACACTTTCAGATTGCATCTGAAGACATTGCTGTTCACGTTGCACTGATGCATTCAGCACATTAGAGATTTTACTGGCAGTACGAGTGGAGCAATCTTGTTATCTTTATTGCATGGGTCCAACTCCCTCCATCTGCTGTTCTGGTTTTAGCACTCTCACACCTAAGTGACTGCAGATATCGAAATCTAGTTTGCACCATGCAACACAGTGATATATTTGCATTCTTCTTACCTAATTTTGCAATTGTAAGTTCAGGGGTTTACCCTAAACAAATGCATTAAACAGAATTACACTACTGTTGTCAGTGTTTGTTTACATTACAGAAATGGTTGAAACTTAATCTAATATTTTTGATATTTCTGTTATATGTCTTAAAAGTGGCAAGTTTATTTTACATATGATTTACTTTTTGCTTAAGAAATAAAGCATTTAAAAAGCAGTTAAGTTTTGCACTTGCAGAGGTCTTTTGTCAGTATTACTAATTTCCAAATTGGACCTCATATGTGATCTGATGTGACTACATGGAGCATTCCTTCTTCATGTGTAGTTAAAGTGTACTGCCAGTTTAAGCAGTAGCCTGTCCTTTAGTGATTATGCACTATGTACACTGATATTGACATTGACATGTTTTCATTTGTACACTGGTAAGCTTTGTGTTAAATTAAATGCTTTTACAAGAAAAACTCACATTCCTTTTGTTTAAATGATGATTTATTGTATGCGGTTGCAGATGTGTAAAAGACATTGTGCTTGAGGTTGCCATTGTGTTTTATGACACTCTCACATGTCTGCTGTGTTATTGGAATCAGCTAATTTGTTTTTTATCAGCGAGAGAGTATTGTAAGTGTAACTATACAAATATTTCATCATGATTGTGATGACAGTGTGCACTGTCATCACAGCAAGTGTTGTGTGTTGTAGGTACAACAGCACAATCTTGCAGCATACGACTGGTTCTGGGTAACGTATGCTGGCAGTTAGCCTCGCTGGCTAGAGCCGATGTGGCATCTATTCCTGGTGACTACTCCGGCTTGGTGACATATTTTCACCGCATGCTGAAAGTCTGCTCTTCAACCCGACCTGTTGTCTTACTAATGGATTCCTTGGATCAGCTAACGTCAGCACATCGGGCCCACAGTTTGGCATGGCTGCCGCGACCACTCCCACCCAATGTACATATGATCGTCTCCACTCTTCCGTATGAACATGACCTACTGGATACACTGCGTGTAATTGTCTCTACTGAGAACAACTTTTTGCAGGTGCGTTTTGTGCAAAAGATAGATAGATTAAACATATTCTTTAGGTTGCTTAACACTTGTATAATAAGCTACAGGTAGATATTTATTATTAATCTTTGTCGAGTTGTGTTTGGTTTGGAGATGCTCAGGCTTGTTATGCAGACATGTTTATGCATAGTTTAGCTGCACTCTGACAGATCCGTAGCATGCGGCGTGCACTGGCTCAACACACCGTCCTGACACTCATCCTCGCCCTTGTCATCAGCAAGGTCGACTACTGTGCCACAGTGCTGGTCGGCATTTCTGGTCTTCCGCTTGACAGGCTCCAGTCAGTTCTCAACGCGGCAGCTTGATTGATCTACTCGGCAAGGTGTTCAGACCTCATCAGCCGGCTCCTCTACAAACTGCACTGGCTGTGGATCCCTGAGCGTATCAAGTTTCGGCTCTGCTTGCTGACATTTTGTTGTCTTCATGGCACAGCACCATCATATGTTGCCGACAGCCTTCGTCGAACTGCCAGTGTGGAAGGCAGATGTCATCTGCGGTTCTCCATTATAATGTCTCTGGTCGTTCCTTCCACTCGGCGGTCCACTCTTGGCGACAGTGCGTTCCCAATGGTCTGGAGTAAAAGAGGGAACATTAACACAGCTGCTCCAGTTACTATAGCACAGTGCAATACTCTTGTTGCATGATGTTCTAGGCAGCTTATAGGTCCAGCAGATTGGGTTTTTGTCACACTGGGACCCTTACGCTGTGATTAGCCTAGAGGCAGTTGCCT
>Ga0126335_1002921_pt1 | contig 10428 bp, 9 predicted proteins | sample OlaspJWI45metaG_FD_108409 | JGI IMG/M metagenome (GOLD analysis project Ga0126335, IMG submission 108409) | Marine gutless worms symbiont microbial communities from Oahu, Hawaii - Olavius sp. 1 OAHU.JWI-45 metaG | ecosystem: Host-associated > Annelida > Digestive system > Unclassified | place... | reverse complement strand
GCTGACGTACAGGTATTATGCTTAGAGTGCAGTGTTAAACTCTGCTCGCTGAGCCACTCATTGACGACCATCACTTTGTGCCGTGGTTGCGTCCGTCTGACGACGAAATTGTTTTTGTCAGGTTTTTGTGCATGCATTGTTTTGACTAATAATTATGGGTGAAATTATATAGAAGTTGTAGGCATTCAAATTTTAAACAAGAAATAATCACGTATATTTGCATACAAGTCATCTGGATCCAGATTCAGGATTTTCACTTTCTGTAAATATTGTGAAATAGGTGCATAGTAATTTTTGTGTGAAGTCACAAGATAGGGTCACTTGCTTGTACTATATGTAGCTTATGTTGTGCGTTTGTGACTAGTGTGATAAGGCTTATGCTTATGCTGTTGCCAGCCTTGGTGAAGGTTTGCTCTTACATTTATAACTTGTTTTAACTATTAACGAGTTTGTGCAGTAGGATGAATTTAATGCAGTTCGTATTTTGTTTTCTGGAGTGAATTCTCTATGTCATCGAATGGAGACAGCTATAGTAACGATATATGTTGCTCAGACGCCCATCTGTCTGTCTGTCTGACCATTTTTGTGATGCACATGAATATATCGTATACAAAGCGATATGGAGTGTGGTTACTATTAAGCACGAACAGGAAATTTGGGTTCTAAGCCAGTCATTAGCTCAATGCAGCGTAGGTTAAGTGACGCTTTACTGTTGGTTGATATTGTTTCAGTGCCATGAAATGGCATTAAGCAGCCACGAAGAAATTGTGAAAGTGCTGTCAGAGCTACAGAATGTGAGTTGAGCTTTACTTTCTTCACCCAGTTTCAGTTTTGTTGTCTTAATAGTTTCTAAGATCAAAGTCATTGAGAGATTAACAGAATGGTGTGAACAACTTACCGAAGGTGGTTGGGCGTCAACGTCCGATCGAGAGTAGATCATAAGTTGGACCGCTTTCACTGCTTTACTTCAGACTACTATTGCGTGGAAGAAACGCCAACTATGGATTTGTAGTGAAAACTTTCAAAATTATTCACTTTAGACATCCCGAGACGCGTTTACATTTTCTGTAGCTCATGCCTTTGTCACGTGTGGTATGATGTTTGCAACTGTTCAGTCGATGAAGACTTACCAGTTGTACCACGGCGAGTTTCTACAAGCAGAGAACAAACTGCGACATGCAGAGAATCAGAGAATCAAGATTGAGCAACAGCAGAATGCTGGCGGTGTCATCGCAGCTAAGACCGCAATCAGCCGCAGATTCCGCAACTATGACAAGTTGTCTGAAAAGGTTAGTTGAGTTAGCAGATTTCTTGCCATTAACATCATCAGCTCCACATAGCGTCGTTCTAGCACTGTGACCATGAAGAACCACCCTTCTCCACAGATAAGCAGGGAAACAATTCGAATCTTGCCAAACAAGATCTAGCCATCTGTTCCTTGGGCGACTATGACGACGTTTCCATTTTTACTAGGACAGTTAAGAGATGAATCAATCTGACAGCCGAGGGCCAGACGAGCTGGAACGTTGTCGGCCAGTCATGCGATGTGGCCAGAAGCTGCTGTGCGTCGGCGGGCGATTTGCTCTGCTAGTGGGCCAACACAAGCGTGGGACAGTATCTCTGAATTAGTTATGTGTTGATGCCAGCCAACCCCCCGGATTTTCCGGAGAAATTTCAGGTAGAAGGCCTCTAGTGTCTTCATATCAGCAACACGGAGAGTCCAGGTCACTAACAGCTTCATGCAATAGTATAATAATGTGTTGTGAGAGTGAAAGGCGTGCTAAACTGTTTTAGCAAATGAATCAGTTGAAGTGTGGAAGCATTTTGTGGCACTGATGGGCGTATTTTCTCTTTCTTTTAATTGTGTAGGCCTATATTAGTTTTAAAACACTTGTGTCTTAATATTTAATTTTTGTTCTGTCATAATTTTTTGATACTACATTATTGTCATTTATATTTATGTATTTTATGTTGTTTTTTTCTAGAAACACATGAAGTATTTGGAGAGCCGATTGAAAGCAGTCAAGGCTCGCAATGAGTACATTCTGTGCCTGGAAGCTGCAAATGCTGCAATGCAGAAATACTTCAACGACGACATGCATGATCTCATTAATGTGTGTCATTGGCGTGTTTCATTTTTATTAGTGTCTTTGAACATATTCAGTATTTTTGTCTGCAGAAACTTACATACTGACTTATCTTTGACATAACTCCTGACGAGGCATTTATAAGATAATTAGGCTAACAGTTGTGAATAACTTGAGTGATGATGCTTACCATTAAACGAGAAATTCATAATATGTATGTGCATACTAATATGTTAATACAGAGGTTCAGAAACTGATCACAGCATGTAAAGATGGCGATATTAAGAGCTTACTGTATCTGTTTGTATGGTGTTGCACTGTGGTCACATTTCAGCAGTTGTATTATGATGAAATTTAAATACTGCTATTACAAATGTGTGAAGAAATTTTTCGGATATAGCAAATATTATAGTGTAACAGCGATGTTACTTGCATTGGGTTTACCCTTGTTTGACACAGTGATTCGTAATTACAGAAAATCCTTTCTGTATGTCTGGAGTAAGCATAGTAATGATTTGGTTAAACTATTTCGATGTGTGAGGCCATCTGCATTTTTATGACTTTTATTGTGTTTTATTCTACATTTTTACTTATTCTGTCTGTCTGTCTGTATGTCTGTGTGTTTGTGTGTTTGTTTGTATGTTGCCTGATTCAAATAAAATGATGATGATGATATTAGTTTTTCTTCAGTGCAGAGCACTGAGGTTCATGTATGTCGAAATAAGCTGTGTGGGTGTCTGGGTGGGTGACTGTTTTTTTCTCCAACCGATATCTCAGGACTGAGAAGGCCTAAGAACGTCAAATTTGGCACAAAGGTGGCATCTAGTATGAGGATGATGTGTACACTTAGATTTTTGGAAAAAGTTTTTTAGTTGTGGAAAAATTTGCAAAAAATATGCCAAAATCGCCAATGTCACTGAAACAGGAAGGTTTTGGGGGACATGTCAAGTACACAGAAATGCGTGGTGTTGCATACTGGCATTTCCTTGCCAAATTACGCCATGTTCTTGACACCAAACTACACGTGGTGCCACTGTGTGAGTGGATTCTCCATATGCTACCTCAGACAGTGCACAGCACTGAGGACCCTGTGACGATAGTCACCATACTCGTGCATTAACTTGCATGATTTTAGTATTTTGTAAAACTAATTCTTTGCATTGTCGAAGTTACTTCATTGTGACATTTTCTTATTTTTCACGTAACAGTTAAGCATATTATTCTGATATACTGACAGATGATGGACTATGGCTATCACTGTCATCTCAGCCGAACTGTCCACCTCCACATTTCAGCTGATGACAATATGCTCAAGTCTCGCCAAGGATGTCTCGATCTTCTGAACCAAAGAATTCGTGATCTCGATCAGCGGTCAGACAAGCAAACTTTCCTGGAGTTGCTTGGTCAGCCGTTTGTACTGCCACAGTTGTTTGAGTTGCAGCCTCATCGTGGTGATGAGGTATTTCTGAATTGATTAAATTGATTGGTTGTGTTTCTGCATTTACTGAACCCTGTCATTGTTAAGCCACAGGATAGTTCTAGTGGGAAAACCAGTGAGCATTTGATAAGTGAATGAAGTAAGTATGTCTGAACTTTTGTAAACAGTTTCATAATCACAGAAAACACCCTAGCAGTATTGGATAGTGTTTCGTATGTGACGGTGTCTAAAAGAGTGCATGACTGTCTGACACTTGAATGTACTCAGATACAGGCATGAAAAATTCATTGCCAACAAATCTAATAGGTTTTATTGCATACTTTTGGGGACTTGACGTAACGTTGGTTTGAACACGATGAAATAAATTCCAGACTGTATTTGAGATAGCTTAACTTGCAGTTTAATTTCAGTTGTGCTTTATGTGGTACGCACTATTTATCTCACAATTGTTGTGTATTGACTGGTTCTTCTATTTCTGCCTGTTGTTGTAGAGCCGCTAGCCATAGCCGTAAGCTCTTTTGGCTGGCTTATGAGTTCTGACGGCTAGCTAGCCAGCTAGTGGCAGCTTACGGATGATTACGACAGTTTGGGAATTTAAGCTATTTATTCTCAAATACTATACTAAACAGCTTAACAACTGCTTATAATTAGAAATGCAAGACAGCTGCTCATATATCGGCAATGGTGACAGAACCCAAAAACTAATGAAGTAATTCAAGTCATAAGCTGTGAACAGTTACTACTGATAGTTCTGATTGTCTATACTTTGTATTGTCACTCGTCGCAGCTGCTTTGACTGTTGTTTTAAGTGTCTCTGTCTGCATGTATATTTTTCATCGCCATGGCGTTTAAAATTGCTGCGGCTGGCAGTGGCTTGCACTTATTACGGCGCAGCTGAGAAAAAACTACGACAGCTTATGGCTTATGAACCCTATGGCGGCTTACAGTGGCTTATGGCAGCGGCTAGGGGCTCTTATGTTGGTGAGTTTTTAGCATTTGTTTCTTGATTGCATCTGTATGAGTTGTAGTATTATTTTCAGGTGATGCAGCTGACTGCAGACAAGTTTGTTCAAGATGAGCTTGTTGATAGACTGAACTCTATTAACGAGCGACTGAATACGCTGCGAGTTGAAAGTGAAGAGGTAAAACACTGATAAACTTAATTGTACTCACATTTGTTTATACTGTTTGTTGAGGCTGTTGAGTTTATGTTAGACTGTTACTTACTGCGGGTCTGCAAACTAGTTGTTTCTAAACAGTCGAGAACCATCTGACTGAGAGTGTTATAAAAACAATGTGGTTGATTGACTGTTTTTAACTTTTTAGTCTTAATTAAAGTTGTTTCAACTGGTTTTAACTCTGTTTTCAATATTTAATATCTAACAGAGGCAGCTTTATATATTCTGAGACAAGGTTTGAAGACAAAGTGGGAAAGACTTTGACATCATGCAGTTGTTACAAGAAGAGGGATTTTTAAGAGAAACTGTGTAAAATATTAACCATTACTCTTTGTTGTACTGATTGTGTTATTGTAACTTTGTAAACTAGTAGGCTTTACACCAAGTACTTGTTATTGACAAAACTCTGAAAAATAAAGCTGAAAAAATTGATTTTTAATGATTATGTATAATGTATTTTGTTCTGTAGTAAAGTTGTGTTTGTGTAACATTATTTTTTTATTTTGTTTATTTTACTGATTTGCAGGTTTGGAAAACACTGGAAACGACCGATAAAACACTGATGGATATGATAGTTGGGAAAGACTTTGACATCACGCAGTTGTTTCAAGAAGAATGGCAACCTCCCAAGTCGCCACTCGAGCGTGAAAAACGGCGTGGTGGTCGACTTGAAACAGAGGAGTTTTATCTCTCCGTCAGTATTAGCTTTAACACGTGTGGGTGACTGTGGTTGTGGCTGGGTTTCTACAGTATAGCCACAGTTAGTGCTGTGGCTGGTTGCTCTAAAGCTAAGCCCAGTATGTGGCCATCTCTAGAATTTGGTAATAAGTTTGTGGTTAATGATTGTTAATTTTATTCTGTTCTTATACACAATGTTTTGTTAGATAATTTTCTTAACACCATTACTCTTTGTTTTACTGATTGTGTTATTGTAAGCTCGTAAGCTAAGTAGAACTAGAATGTTTCGCCAGAAAATGCTGCATGTAGCATGATATTAAAGGTTCTAACAGATAAATAGTTACTTTTGTATTTTTTATTTCTGTTTGTTATTGTAGAAATTTCGTAATTACCAGACTCTGAGTAACTTGACAGCTCGGCTTCAGGCAAAATACAACTGTATAGAGATGGCATTGTCAGCCAGTGGAAATGTTGATCTAGGAAACGTCAGGTACTTCAGCTCTTTATGTTCACCTGACTGTGGACTATACAGTGCATATTTTCCATCTGTAACTCAGAAATAGTTAGATATCATAGTTTTGATTTAGGGATTAGTATGATCATTAGAGTAATCATCATCAAAGTGGATGACTTAAACTTACAATTGCTGTTATTTTATTAAATAATCTAGATAGAAGCAAACATGTTAGTTTGTTTCAGTACTGAGGTCAGTCTAATCACAAGTGTCTTTGCATTTATCTGCTGGAATGATGGCATTTTATCACCTGATTATGATAATTGTGATTATTATTGTTTGATGCTGTGATAAAATGTTATTTTTGGTGTTAATTTTTATGCTGTGTGACTTACTGCACACTCCAGTCTGACTGATTCATTCTCTGAAAGGTATTCCAGTACCAGTAAATGTTTTCAAGTCTTGCTTTTGAATTCTTTGCTGCTGCACTATGTTCTAAGTTGTTTCTTAATCTGCTGAGAATTCTTGGCTTTTGCATTTCTGATATTGATGTTGCCACAACATGGATGCATTTCATCTCTTTTCAGCTTTTCTTTATTGTGGTGTCATTTCGTTGCACATTACTATGTTGCTTATACTACTGGTGTTGTATTCTCTTTGTCACATTTATAATGTTGTAATTTCAACTCTTTAACTCCCCTCCTCTGTATAAAAATATCTGAGCTGTGTGATTGTCTTGAGAACCAGAGAGAAGACTGTCGAAACTGTTCTATGCAGTATGTGTACCACAGTTGTGTAGAGTAGTAAGCATGCTTGTGTCATGTGTGCAAAACATAAGCATGCTTGTATGAGCTGTTCTGATAGGTGAAAATATGACTATTGGTCTGCATTCTCTGTTTTGGCCGCCTGAAGCTGTGCATTGGCACAGCGTTTGCTATGGCGATGTGTCTGTCTGTCTGTTTGTTTATCCCTGTGTCTGTCATGTTGATACATTGTGCTCAAATGACTGAGTCGATCATCATGCGACCGTCACCAGATTGTAGCCTAGCCATTCTAGTTTGCCCATACCAAACCCATAAACTTGTTAGCTCAAGGGGATTTCCTCATTCAGGGTGTCAGATGGGAGAGGTAGGTAAAAGTCGGAAAATCAGGCCAATATATCGCAGTCATTACCAGAGGGCAGTGTCAGGTGATTTGTCGGCGATAGCCGAACTTCTTGTTCGTAACTAGCATCATTTTGTTACTGGCTAATTTCTGTGTGTCTTTGTTGTTGTGAGTTTGGTTGACTGTACAAGTGCAGTTAATTCTTGAAAAGACTCGTACTTTGTACCAGTTACTAGTGAACATTTTGCTATGTATTTGATGACTTTGTGTGTGTGACCTATTTCTTATGTTGCGTTTTCTTTATCGTTGTTTTGTATTTGTTGGATAAATTTTAACAGTTTTTGTTGATATTATTTTTTGAAGATTTTCTCATTTGCCATCGAAATCTAAACGACGAAAAGCTCTCGGCAGAGCTCCAGCTATCGGGCGTCCACGTCTGTTTGGAGGCGTCATTGAGGAATATGTTGAGGTCTGTGATAATTGAACTTTGTCGTTTGCTATGTTGATTGTCAGGTGTTTCATTTTTATACAGTTTGGATGTTGTTTATTGGTTATTAAGCAGGATTTGTTCAATATTTGTACTGTGTTTTGACACTGATTGGACATCATATAGGCATCTTGCCTTTATAATAAAATAACTACAATCTTAAACATTTTAAAACTTTTTAGTGTCATATATTGCAACAATCTCTAAGGATTTCTTAGGAGATGTTTAGAAGCTACTTTGAACTTTTTTGTGATACTGATTTGATTGTTATTTCAGCTGTTTAATCATATTTAACTCCATTACCATCATTATCATCAGTGCTGCATAGCTGGTGAGGGCTGTAGCATCATTCTGACACCACGTCAGCGATGAATGAAGTTGAGGAACCCCTGCCTTTGGAAGTTTGGATGTTGACAATGTGTTGTAATTAATATTCGTTTATGTTTTGTTTACCACTATTAATCAAGACATTTGTAATACTTGCTGTGTGAAAGAATGAACGTATTTTGTGATGTTGTAGGCGACTGCTGAACAGATTCCATTGATTGTTCGCAGCTGCATTCGAATAATTAATCTCTATGGTGAGTGACATATGTATGATTACTGTTGGTTCGAAGCGTTGTCATACTAACGATGAACTCATGCCCATGAGATGCTGAGTATGATGCAGAAGTAATGGATATCCTTGTTATTTTGCCACAGATTGCATTTGCTAAATTATGCAGATTTGGTCCAATTTTCAATAGTCTGAATATCAATACAAATATTTTCGCTGTTTGCTGTCGTGTCATGTATAGAAGAGATGCATTGTTTTCATGCTTGTCTGTTTCCTTGCTGTGTTGATCTTTAGCTTTCAGCCTTCGTTGGCACCAGTTTCTTTTTAGTCTTTGCCTCTGTCATGCGCTGTCAAAGTTGAAGTTATTTTACGTCAGTTTTTCTGTTAACGTGTATGATGCTGACTGTGTTTAATATGCTGTGATTGATGTGACTTGCTGTTCAGGTATGCACCACCAAGGTGTTTTCCGTGTGTCTGGCTCACAGCATGAAATCAATGAGTTCAGGAACCAGTTTGAACAAGGTACTTACTTCCACAATGTTATTGTAAGTTTCACATGACCATGAAAATTGTATGGTAATAATAATGGAGGTAGTAGTTGTAGTATGCCTCTGCTTTTGCAGACATAGTTATAGGTAGTTGCTTTTGAAAGTCCATAGTTTTGTACTGCACCTTGCCAACAGTAGATGTTCTGCTATGTGTGTTACAGGCAAAGATCCACTTCCAGACAAGGTGGATGGCAAGGACATAAATTCAGTAGCCGGAGTGTTGAAGCTGTACTTCCGAGAATTGAAGGAACCTCTTTTCCCATCTCAGATATTTGATGACTTGATCGCTTGTAGCAGTCAGCACAATTTCAACAGTCAGTATGCTGGCTGTTTCTTGTTTAATATACTGTATCATCGTCTGTTCAACAGTAGATGGTAAATTTAGTCTGGGCATTCACTGATTGATTGATGGATTGATTTACTGGCAGTTTAGATATTTTGAAGTACATGTATTTAGTTCATGCTGGTCAGGATAAAATTGCCACTGCCTGCAGACAGATGATGCCATCAATCAATCAATCATTTATTTGTTCAGAATCACAGATATAGCACAGTACGGCAATAAAAACATGAACTCTGAACAAGACACACCAGGCTCATGACAAGCTCTTATGGTGGCCTTTAAGAAAAAAAATCACAGAAATACACAAGATATACCAAAAGTACAAAATATAAAATAATATTATTAAAACACCTTTAAAACATTTGAGGAATCTAGTAAAGTCGACCTTGTGGATTGAGCGCTAGAAACGGGAGAGAAAACTAAAATCAACAATGTCTGGGAGAAAGTTCCATGCATTTACTATACTTTCACTAAAACATGCTTATGGTAGATCGGAGCAGCAGTCCACTGATTTAGGCTTAGCCCCACCCCAACAGTTCATGCCAATGGTAAAGGTAAAGGTAAAGATCCTGTTTGGACTGAACAGTCTTGGGCCCAAGGAACATTGTATTAGACAGGGTCCTGATCCCGACAACGAGGGGGAGGGGGAGTTGGGAAAAATTTGGCCCATTGTGCTCCCCCACATATCTCAGCAATGATTGATTGAATGCAGAGACTTTAAATTTTGTATGTGTATCGAGGGCTGGAAGCCCTAATGAAAACTATGCAAAAGTAGGTCACAGGGGATATGGGGTGGGGTCGCGTGACTACTTTTGCATTTGGGGACCCTCTACATATCTCAATAATGGCCAAAGAGAGAGACTCAAAATTTTGTGTACATGTTGAAAGTATGCAAAAGCAGGTCATACGTAGTTGGGGTTTGGGTCACATGGCCTACTGTTGATTTTTCACCCCCCCCCCGTGTATCTCCGGAATGGCGGAAGCTAGAGACTCCAGTGCATGCAGCATATGTGGTGCATTCGATGCAGATTTTGCCAAGTTACTTTGACCTCTTGTCAGACTCAGAACTTGGCTAATGAAAGTTTTTACAGCTGTACATGTTGCAAGTGGAATAGATGTGGTTGAATGTGCCATACATGTGTAGATATACGAGAAGCAAGTGATGGCCTGAACCACTTGCAGGCAATACTGTCTACACTGCCTCATGCTGTCATTGTTGTCATGCGATATCTCTTTGCTTTTCTCAACCAGTATGTCCAATCTTTGTTATCATACAGTATTCATATGTTGCTGGTTTTGGCTAACATCTATGTAATGAATTTAAATCTTTGAAGATTTTATTGTGATGTGAATATGCATATTGGGAATTTGTGATCATTAATAATAATAATAATAACTCAGGTCAATGTTTATAGTGCTGTCATCAGACTTAAAGTCATTGCGAGAGTTCACTCGGTTCATCTGATGAATGTGGTTCGGCGCCAGATGGCCGCCAACCCTCAGACCAAGCCAGTCGACTTGGGCCGTGAGTCCACCTGTATACGGCTGCCATTCG
>Ga0126335_1002920_pt1 | contig 10429 bp, 5 predicted proteins | sample OlaspJWI45metaG_FD_108409 | JGI IMG/M metagenome (GOLD analysis project Ga0126335, IMG submission 108409) | Marine gutless worms symbiont microbial communities from Oahu, Hawaii - Olavius sp. 1 OAHU.JWI-45 metaG | ecosystem: Host-associated > Annelida > Digestive system > Unclassified | place... | reverse complement strand
TCTGATCGCGATAACCAGTGTTCACCGCCAATCGTGCGATTTCTAGGATTGTCTGAAGTGGCCAGTGACCATTCCGTCACGTCGTCCAGCCATTACCTCCGCTTTTATACTCCTTGACGGCCTACAGACGCAGCATTATAGCTTTAGGAGAAAAGTAAAAGAGGAAACATTAACACAGCTGCTATAGGAGTGGCGTAATAATGTGACGGAAGCGCATATATTTTAATTAGCGACGCTGTATTTTCATCAGAGGTGCTCTTCAAGAAAGTACTAGTGAGTACATGAAAAGCGCCCGGAGAGCAAACAGCCACTAAATGCCGCAGTCATCGGCGAAACGTTTTCAGTAATAGCCACATGCCATTCCGCCGGCAGGTTGCAAATCTGACGGAAAACTTTGTTTCCGAAAGGTTCGCGACATGCTCTTGACAAGTCTGCGACAGGTCTCAGGTCTGCCACCAGTCTGCAGTCACAGACGGGTTCGATCATATTTAACTCAGTGCCGCGGGCAGGTTCGCATCTGGGTTTGCGACCAGCATGCGACGGGGTCTGCGACATCCACGAGCGAGTCTGCGACCATTCATGACCTTCGAGCGTAATTGAACGTGGCACTAGCCGGTAAGCGTTAGTTCAATATAGCATAGATGATGTGGTAAGTTGAACGGGGTCTAGCAGCGAGGAAGGATCGATCGCCCACGCTTGCGGTGGTTCTAGGAAAGACACGCTTAGAGACATTGATTGTGTATAGCGATCGTTAGCAAGTGTCCATAGCAGTAGACTATATATACTACTGCTGTTAAACTGACTTGCGTCCATCTGCTCCAAACCCCGAACCTATTTTCTGCGGTATACATTTTGACCACACACTCACTGCGGTCTCACAATGTGTGTGCTTTCAAAAAAGACAAGAAGCTGAGCGGTGACTGACATGCCGCCCGAACGCTTCTGCACGTTGTATTCCCAACATTGTGTCCGCCTAGTCCGATTTTTCGACTCGCAGTCATTCGCCAGACTGCATATTGGCCGTATTTTCCGACATTTACCTACCCCTCTCCAATTTGACGACCTCTATGAGGGGTATCCCGTCGAGCTACCTGGTTCATATTCGGTAGGTGAAAACCAAAATAGCTGGGGTACAATCTGGCGAAGGTCGCATAATGATCGACTCAGTCGTTTGGATCCAATACATCAACGTGACAGACACACAGACAGACACGCCGTCGCCACAGCAATAGCCGCCCTAACGCACTGAGTTCGGGCGGCAAAAATTACAACATTTAACTAAGATACAACGTTAACATATTTATTTGAAAAGTACAGCAGTTCAAAGCAAGTGGACAAAGTATTTTGGCGAAGGCCTCGTCGAATTCGTGGGGAAAAATCGGGATTTTTTTTATCTAGTACTGTGTTTCATGGATACCAATGATTCTCCACCAAAGAAGGACTTCGATCCGTTTAGCTCTGTTTGCACAGCGACGGACAGACTGACAGACGCTTTTGACCAGGATCATCCATTGCAATAGTCCGTATCTCATGCATTCGATCGATGAAGTCTAATAACGTGAAACGCTGCGTATATCATAGAAGCGGCAGACGGTAGTTAATGAGGTTAAATAAACGAGCGGTTCAAAATGTTAGGGGACACAACTGTTGCGGCCCCCAAACTAAATTGTAGGGGGTGAGTGTCCCTCCCATATCGTTGATCGACGCCCATGCATGCGGACAGTTTTTATTGCGCTGCTTACCGACAAACACGTGCCCGTGGCTAAATCATCAACAGTGCTTCACAGTCACTGACTCGGAAGAAATAAAGCGCTGCGGTTGATCAGCGGAAGCTAATCGACTACCACGGCGTTGTGTTCTATGTGGTAATTCATTGTCGGTATGGCGGCGCAGCTTGTTGACATAAAAACACTGCAGCAGATGGTGCAGACTATAGTCCAGTGGCGGATCTAAGATTATCTGAGGGAGGGGTCAAATATTATTTTCTTTTCCACATTTACTTTCTCTTTTCCCCCTTTCCAATCGCGGTGTTTCTTTCCATTTTCCCATTTCGTTATCCATTCTCCCGTTTTCTTTCCTGCTCAAATACAGCTACGGGTCTGGGAAGTGTTATTTTATGAGACCCAGCAAGGTCTGGGGCGAAGCCCAGGTCGCAACTGCATTTCTGTGATATTCCGAGTCTGGATAAGTGTCTGGCGGTATCTAAATATGGCTGCTTTGTGTGAACCGAAACGTTATAACTGAAGCAAATCCGGCATGGCCCACCCTGGCTCCTCCCTGGATCCGCCAGTGTAGCGCAGTCGACGAGCGTTGCACGCTGCAACACGTCGACGTAAATCGCACAGAACGAACGACACAGGCTGCTTGCAGCTACGGAGCAGAGCGCGTAGGATTAGAGTTCAGATGTTAATGGTCGTGTGCGACTATTCATTAGTAGCCGGCGCTCAGTTAATGATCACTAAGCTTTCACTGTCCACCGGACACAGGAAAACTACAGTGCCACTCTAGCAATAAATGTGCTTGGGCTCGCGTGCTTATAGGATTCCTATATTTAGCAACATAGTATATCATTCATTCATTCATTCATTCATTCATTCAAAGTTTAATTCAGACACTAGGTCCACAGACAAAAAGTAGTGAAACAATACAAATACTACAATACCACAGAGAACAAACAAACAAACAAACACTTACAGATGAGCATATGTTTGATGCAAAACTGATAGTATTATCGCCCAACTCAAGCGCGGTAAAGCAGACGGCCTAGATAGTATTACTGCTGAACATCTACAACAGTCATCCTGTTTTAAGAATCTTACTAGCAAAGCTATTTAATTTGATGTTTGCATATCTAGTTATGTTCCTCAGTCATACGGATATAGTTATATTGTTACCGATACCTAGGCAAAAAAATTTCTTCAATAAAGCTTCGACCTGCAATGACTTCAGAGGCATTGTTATAAGCTCTCTGCTTTCAAAAGTGTAGATCTACGAGTCGTGCATTTATAATCGTTTTCAGTACTTTTTTCGTAGTTCCGATAATCAGTTCGGTTTCAGAAAAGGTAGTGGATGCAGTCATGTTATTCACACTCTACACAATGCGGTCAATCGCGTTACTGAAGGTGGCTGTACGGCCAACATATGTTCCATCGACTTTTCAAAAGCTTTTGATAGAGTTAAGCACTATGGATTAGACCTATTTATCAAGTTAATGAAACGCTTAATCCCCTCTTAGGTTCTTGATAGCAGTACAACGGCTTCAAAACTCCTGGTCCTGCATAAAATGGAAGTCTGTATTTTCAAAATTTTAAAAATTAGATTTTGTTGTTTAACGAGGTTCTATACTGTCGCTACACCTGTTTGCTATATATGTTAACGATGTTATCGGTTGCTTTTCTTTCGGTCAGAAACCACTGCTTATCATGTATGCCGATGACATCATTCTCACTGCACCATCAGTGGGCGTGTTGCAGAAACTATTGCATAAATATGAGCAAGAACTGTGCTAGTTAGGAATGCCAATTAATGTGAAGAAATCGTGTTGTCTGCGTGTGGGCCCACGTTGTGATATAGCTTGTGCTAACATAGGCCTTACTCCCCGTAGTGGGGAGCAATTACCGTGGGTTAAAGAACTTCGCTATTTAGGCGTTTATTTCGTACAATCACGACACGTTAGATTACCATACACGAACACAAGAAATCATTGAACTATGGTTTCAATCGTTTGTTAATGAAACTGCGATAGCGAAGTTCTTTAACCCACGGTAATTGTTCTCCACTAATGGTGGTTATGTTGTGGTGATAGGCTTCTCACATCCCCTTGCTTGCATTACTATTTCTATCGTAATGTCCAGTGAGGTCGTTGATTTACATATTTGCATATGTATTCGTGCAAGTCACTGTTTGTACCTGTGTACGCATAGGCTGCGCGCCGCGGCTGCGTTGGGCTATACCGAATAGGGGGTCTTGACTATTCGGCCGAATACGAATAGAGTACGAATAATTGCTTTGAACTTCGAAGCAATGTCATTCTCGTTCATCATCGTTAACGTTAACATCGTTATACTAGACATTCATTCACGTTCAGCGTCATCAATTTATTAGAACGAGTCTAAAATATGATGTATTCACAAAGTCATTAAACTCGCTAAATACTAATTCAAAGTTAATTGAAAAGGCAGTCAGTTCTGTACCCACAATGCGCCCAAATAGTTACTGCAGTGCAAATGAATTACTATTCGTATTCGGTCTACTTTTTGCAGTATTTTTCGGCTGAATACGAATACGCTATTCGGCCTACTATTCGGCCCGAATAGAATACGAATAGAATATTCGGTACAGCCCTACTTACAACTAACTATGTTAACTATTCGGTCGTGTTTGCTTTTGTGTCTGTGTGCTTTTCGGCCTGTAACTTCAATAATCCGTGATAAATAGCAGCTTCATTTTTTGATATACCGGCACGTCTTCGTGATATCTGGGCTACGTTCGTGCATCGAAAACATGGGACCAGAGTCAAAGTCGCGTCAACAAAAACGCGGGATATAAAGACACTTTGTATATGCTATAAAGTTTGATGTGTGTTTATCGTGCAGCCAAGTGCAGTGCTAACTGAGTTGTGGCAGTACTTGACAGCAGTAGGCATACAGGGTATTAATTTGTGTGTCCGTCCGTCCGCTGTCCACCGTACAGTATGTCCGTCAGAACTCTGTTTACACTGCACGTCATGGCGCCACCTAGCGAATAAAGTTAAAATGTAATACCAGCCTATGCAGCAGATGTCCTTAAATCCTCCCCCCGTCTTTATATCTACAGAGACAGGCGCGTCAGGTGCATGGTAGCTTGTTGTCAGTCGATTGCGATATCCCAGGTCTGGCGTGAGCAGCAATTAGTTATAGCAACATTTAGCTTTGTCAGATGCGTGTTTCTAGTACATGACGTAGGCCTAATCATTGTAATGCAAACACATGGCGTACGTGCTGTCACTAATTAGACGAACTAATGATACACTTATGTCTCATTATATTCTCAAGGCTTATCTGCCACGAACACTGCTAACGCTAGCTTTGGTTAGACGCTTAGTTCTAAACTTGATTGTAGGCCTACATGATGTTCAGTGTCAAGGCGTGCAAGAAAATGTTCTTGTACAACATGTAATTTTCTGTTTTCCGGGTGTCATTTTTTCTCAGAGCATGTGTTCAGGCAAAGAATTCTTTTCAGTTTTTTATACAGCCTAATTTCTGTACGACTTTATATTAAAGTAATAATAAACTAACAAGTTATCGTCCGTTATGGGACGTGACGATAGCTGGCCCGCCAATGTGCTCAGTGTGGTGGCGTTCCCACAGATCCAATGCATTCACTACATTCACTAGCCCAACCGGCCCATTTCTGTCTGAATAGGCAAAGTGCCAACCAGGAAACACCCGAAACAATGGAACCGTGCTTCCGATCGCGCATCTGATGGCAGATTCTGAATCGAATAGCCCGGTTTCCTATTCGACTTTCCTAGTAACAATATGTCTATCTCGCTTAGTTTCGGAAATATTCGCGTGTGACAGACAGACGGACAGACAACGCGGACCATTGCTATAGCTAGCCCCCACATTGTGGCGGGCCAGCTAATAATACGACTATTGCAATATTAAACCGTCGAAAAATTCGCCACTTCACTGTAACTCAGACACAAATAATCCATTTTTGTCATATTTTTTATTATAAAACCTAGCCAATTCTGATAAAACTTAATATTTAGTATCGCAAATAAATTTGCTACACAAAAATTTGCACAATTTTCACTTCCCCTGAGTAGTGTCTCTGCACTACCGTGTGAATCACACTGCAGAACGTTGATATCGTTTTTGGTGCAGGTGATAGCGGCGGGTAGTAGTTCTCTGTGGTCAGTCTGGTCGTGGGTCACGGAGCTGCTCGTGTGTGGTCTGGTGCCCTTGGTCATCCTGCTACTCAATGTCCTGGTCATTGTTGAGACGCGTCGTCTGCTTGACCAACAGAAAGAGTTGACCTACTCAGTCAGACTGGTCGGCGCAAAGTCGTCCGCACCGCAGGCTGATGCCGACATTCGCCAGCAGGTAAATCTACAGAGCTAGTAGGCTTAGTGAGAGTGCGGCTCTTTTTCGAAACTGTTTTACTGCTTCATGTGTGTTGGGAATTTTGTTGGAAAATTCAACTCTTTCCAGAAGTGAAAGAATTTTGATAATCGGTTGTGATTTGACAAAGTTACATGTACATGTGTATGTACCAAAAACAGTGTTTTCACTTCTCACTTTTAGCCACTTAGTGTATTCGTATACATGTACCATAGCTTAACTTTTCTAGAATTTTACATATTATTCGTGCTCAGATCACGGCAGTTGTTTGTGTTTTTAAGCATTTTTACTCAGTTTTGATTGGGAGTACGATGCGATCGACTCAGAAATGACCTGCCATGTGTCGAGTACGAAGTAACACCCAACTAACTCATACTTCTGACGATGACAATGATTGTGCCTTTGTCAGCAGCAGAAACCGTCGAGTCCGTCGGCGACGACGTTCATGCTTCTTGCAGTATCTTTCTACCTAATTATCACCACCCTACCGGTCACCATCTGTTACTCGCTCTCTCTCAGCTTTCCCGAAGGTGACGCGGAAGTGGCGGACTACGCCTCGGACCCTACGTGGCGCCGCTACCTAGTCTACAGCAACGTACGCACGCTGGTCGAGGAGATGGGACTGTCGCACTACGCGTGCAACTTCTATATCTATCTGATGACGGGACGCGTCTTTCGTAGAGAGCTGCGTCGACTGCTGTGTCGTACCGATCAAGCCAGCAACGAGTTTATGTCGGCCGGACGTCGGCTTGCTTAACGTCTGGCCCACAGAACAGTCGTTTTCAACTCTTTTCGTGCTTCGGATCCCCAACACGTGTAATTTAGCGAAAGTTTAACCCACGGTGGCCTAAATCAAATAAGTGGCTACAGTAACGTAGTAACGGCCGCATCGAAGTGCATGGTGCCATCTGGTGAATGACTAAGTAACAGTCGCCGACGCGACAGACAGATTGACTGACTGACACCCACGCTACAGGATCATCGGTGGCAATAGTCTGCATTTCGTGCATTCGATGTGGCCTAAAAGTATTAAGTGCTAGGCTTCCGCTTAAATGAACATGTCGCCAATAGGTATATGGGTGATATATGGATATATCTTGATGATGAAAAAACGGATAGAAATCAAGGTGCGTGTTTTTAAACAGGTCATGTACTCGTGTTAGGCCCACTGTCACTCTGGGGTCCACGAACCACTTGAACCCCTCCCCCCGCGCGCTTCATAGTCTAGCACAGTCAGTCACGCCGAAGAACGTAATCTGATGACTGCTGAATTGTGACGACGCCGACGACGACGACGACGATGATGATGTAATGATGATGACGGCGACAACGACTTCGATACAGCATCTGCTCGATTTGTGCCAGTACGATATTGGCGATATGTGATGAATATGAACTATGTATGCTATAAACGCAACCCCGACTTAGACTCCCGACGCCGACAGTCTCCGTTACTATAAGGCGTCTTTGAACAACCCGCCTCACTCACACTAACTGAGACTGTTGCGTACATAGGCTACGTCTGCGACTTGCGACATAGCTACTACATGTATATTGTGCATTGTGCGTGCGTCGTCGACCTCGCATAGGGTGGATCGCCCAAGACCACCGCAGCACTTTGACAACTGTGGTTTACAGTAGGGCATTGCTCAGTGTCTATGCGTCGTGTGTGACGACCGACATTCCTGTATGTACTTACTACTTAACTCTGCTAGCCTGTAGTTGTAATGTTAGCGCTGCGTTATATACCTGTACATCTGTTACAGTTTCCAGTTTTTAACTGTAAATAAAGAACAGTTGCACAATGCGAACATTGTCGATCGTATTTAGCATATAGGCTAATTAGGCCTATACTATTAGGCCTACTAGGTCTGTATAATTATGGAATTTTTAGTACCTGTTACTTCCTTTTTTTATCTTTTTTTATCTTTAATCTGACTAATGGTATGAACGGTTCAAAAGTTCTCTCTTGTCTGTCTGTTAAAAAGGTGTCGCAAATTGTAAACGCTACTGGACACGGTGACTTGTAATTTTGCACGTACAGACTACAGATTACAGACTTACATTGACGAACTCTGACCACTCGGAATCCCCCGTAAAATGGCCCGTATATAGGCCTACCAGCTGGCTAAGCTAGACAGCAAGATGCAGTAGCGTAAGGCAGCATGTTAGTTAACATCTAATTACGTTGGACTAATGTGATTCGCATTTCATTTTCTTCCGCAGCCTTCTTTACCTTACCTTACCTTCGGGGCGGGCAGCCTCACAGCTATACCCAGCGCTGAAGCCGCAATGTTTGGCCCAATGCGCATCTCCGGTAGGACAAAAGGTCTTTGAGGCACTTACGAACCTTATATGAGAACTAGGCCTCACTTTATTGAATATTTCTGCTTCCATAAGGTGTGCTCTCATTATGGAGTTTCTAGTTACCACATAGGCACAAGACTTCTCCAAGAACTGAACCGAAGTTTCTTCTTTTTCTCCGGTAAGTAACCCAACCAATATTCTCAACTGTTTTCTACCAAAGCCAAAAGCATATCTCGAAAGCTGTCTATCTGGACCATGTAAAATATATTGGCCTGTCTACATCATCGTCAGACTGTCAGAGTTTACGGAACCTAAATTCTGTCCACGTTCGAACTTCTGTTCGAACCATTGTCGGGGTTATCTCGCTAACTTGTTCTGGACCAATATATTCCAAGCAGGCAGCCTGTTTAGCCAGTATGTCTACAACCTCATTACCTGGTACGTCAGAATGGCCCGGGACCAAGAGCAGTCTAACACTGTTGTACACTGAGAGTTGATGCAGTGCTTTCATCGTCCCCACGACAACTTTAGACGAAGTTTTCTGCGGACGTCAGTGCCTTCAGTTCCGCTTGGCTGTCCGAGCAGATAGGGCATCATTCCACTGGAGCTAGCAAGTCGCGAACAGGCAGGTCGAGGACAAGTCTCGAACTTGTTCGCGAGAGGTCGCGCAGCGTTCTTTATCTTGCACCGAATTCTGCTGAATTTTAAGCATTATTTAGTTACAGAACAGAGGCGCCTTACTAATGAGCTGACTAGGCAGTCGCATAGGGCGGCAGATTTTTGGGCAAACTTTAAAAAAGTAAAAATATCTTTATTGACAATTATTTAAGTGAACATAAAACAAATTTTAATTGGCAAATTATGCTAACATCTAATCACTTGTAGCAACGATTTTGTAACGGCCTCAATGAAACCAGCACAAACTCAGTAAACTGACTAAACTGAACGTTAGTCTAAATTCTGAAACACTGCGCCCACTTCAAGTCAACATTACAGTCATTTCAGTCCTACAGTCGTCGGCGAAAAACGTGGATACAACCCGTGACTTTAGGGGTGATGTTCAACAGTCAGCTGGCCACGTTGGCACAAGTCGGCACCGCGTGTCGATCAGCGCACAACTGTCTCCGCAGCTCCGCCCTGTCGTTTGAAAGATGTCGGTAGAAGAAAAAGCAGACAACAGCTAGTCCAGCCAAGCATTTGTATCTTCGCGCCTAGACTACGGCAACTCACTGTTGTCCGCCATTGCCCACATCCTAGAACTACGTCTTCAAGTTGTGCAAAATGCTACTAAACGCTTCGTCACTGGCATTCGCTGATACCAGCACAACGCGCCAGTCTTGAGACAACTCCGCTGGCTGCCATTGCGACAGCGCATTGAATTTAAGAGGGCCGTCCTGGTCTACAAGTCATTGAACGGCTTGTCGTCCTGATGGACGACTGCCAACTCACATCAGCCACAGGTCGCCGACGACTCCGATCTGTTTAATTGTTGTCGCTACGACGCTACGTGGGACGCTCTTAGAACCCGCAACCAGTACAAGTCTGGGCGATCGATCTTTCACCGCTTACTTACACTGCCACCCTTCATCCAATATCGTGGCACGCCACAACTCTTTGTGGTGCGAATATTTTGATCCACACCACAACTCTTTAAAGAAGTTGTGGTGTGGATTTTTCTGACATCACAACTTTTAGAGTTGTGGTGTGCCACGATATAGGATGAAGGGTGCCACTTGCATGGCGCCATATGTACCTATCTTACCAGCATCTTACCAGTACGGGCCTCCCCAGAGAGCTGGCTCGGCCCGCGGAGTCACATACATTACAAGTCTTGGAAATGACTCATCCTTGTGCAATTTCTGAAGTCTCGCTTTAAAGTTGTTCACTGACGAAGCAGAAATGATGTACTCATCCAAACTGTTCCAAATGTTTATGATTCGCTCTGTGAAGAAATGTTGCCTGAGGTCAGTTCGGACGCGAGATTTGTGTAGTTTCAGTGAATGTCCCCTGGTACG
>Ga0126335_1002919_pt1 | contig 10432 bp, 6 predicted proteins | sample OlaspJWI45metaG_FD_108409 | JGI IMG/M metagenome (GOLD analysis project Ga0126335, IMG submission 108409) | Marine gutless worms symbiont microbial communities from Oahu, Hawaii - Olavius sp. 1 OAHU.JWI-45 metaG | ecosystem: Host-associated > Annelida > Digestive system > Unclassified | place... | reverse complement strand
TGTTTTTACTGTTACTGTAGACAGTAGTAGGCTATGCACTGCACTGCACTTGTAATTCTTCTATAAAATCACTGTGACCTGCCCAGAATTGCATGAATTTTAAGTTTACCTGCAATATAATGGCAAGTATGAAAGTCATTTTTATAGAAAATTTACGATCAATCAATCAGTACTTTGGTAACAGGTTGTCAAACTGCAACCATACAAGAAATTACGAAAAAATGCTATACAGTTACCGTATATGAATAAACATGATAGATAGGCTAAAAGAATAATAATCACAATTGCCACAAAACAAAAAACCAGACAGAAAGTTGTGCATAGTCCACAAACGTACCTTGTATATTGAATTTTGTTGGTGATAAAATGTTGCAGATGGCACAGATGGTAAAAGTTCAGGAAATAAGCCACATGCAGCAAAGATTAAAAGGTCAGTAACTACTGCTAGTTTTTAGCTAATTGATTCATTCATTTTATTCCCTATAACACTGCCATGATTTTGCAGGTAAACTTTTAACTGGCACCCATTAAAGTGCCCATTTTTGTGATGTTCAGTGGTGCCATGTTTTCGATCTATCAAAGTCAAAGCTCAGTAAATATAGGCAACTGATTATTTGGTAGCATATTAGGCCTCTGTGACTAATGCAGAAAAAATAGGCTAATTGAGCTCCACCGTATTCCAGAGGTTTTATATGCTTATTTTGTATATGATTATAACAGGTAAGTGGCCAAAGTGCCAAACTTATTTGACCCTTTGTATATCATTGGCCATGCAGTTTGTGTAGTCCAGGTGTTAGTATTAACTATTAATACACTGTGGAAATGTGGAATCTGTTGAAGTGGTAACCATCAATGTGCAGATTTATGCCTGAAAGGCTTTTTATTCAGTTGTGAGACAAAATTAATGACTTAATCCAACCAACCCTGCCAAAAGCAATTTCAGTGCTTGTGACAACTATGCTATAGCAGCTGAGACGCCGCACAACATATAGCTGCTTCAAGGCTCAAGCTTTATTGGAGCATGTATATTACTTTGAAGTTTTAGTTTACTAGCTTGATGTAGAAGTGTGGATGCAATGTTACTGCGCAGAAAGAAAGCCAAAATTTCCAAGTCTCCTGCTGCAGCTGAAGTCTTTTCGGAGAATGTTCTTCATGGGTTTTCTGACAAGAATGATATGCCAGAGTCTGAGATGACAGAGAAAGAAACTGAAAACGACGTCCTGCCTATGTCACAGTGTCAGCCAATGTTGTTATCGCAGTATGGTAAATTCATTCCCAAATTTATGGCAAAGAAGAAGGTTGGTGAGTGCATAGTGAAGTTAGAGCGTGCTCCTAAGGTTGTTGAGTCCAACTACTCTACTGTGCCGGCGTCAGAGACAGAATATGGCATTGAGTCTCGGCCTTGTGGCACTGGTACCAATTCACTTGCAGATGAAGTTAAGGATAGTGCTTATGAAGATAGCGTAGATGCAACGGATACATGTACTCCTAATGACAATGATGAGTCAGTGCCCGTTGAATGCGTGGCAGAATTGGAAGCTGATAAACATGATGAAGCCGACAATGAGCAGTCTGTGTCAGCACCAAATAATGGCTTTACAGACAGCATTGATTCAAATGAACAAAGATTGGCAGCTGATGCTTCCTTACAGCATAAAGATATGGTAATCACTGACCAGAGAAGAGATGAAAGCCAGGGCCGTGAAATTGTTGAAGAAAAGAAAACTAGTAATATTCTGAATTGTGATGTTTTGAGTGAGGTTCACCATTCTGCAAGCACCGACCTGCAGCATGACGTCGACTTTGATGCAGCAAAACTACTTTCACTGTCGTCCAGCACCAATGTCACTAGCCACTTAGTTGTAGAAACTGCACCAGTTGCTGAGGAAGATTGCACAGTCTCACTGTTTGCTAGCCATGAGAGCAGTCAACGTATGGTTGTGGCAGATGAGGCCATGCAGGCTGGCATAGCAGTTTGTAATGACAGCATTAGCACAGCAATTTCACAATCGGAATTAAACACTGCTTCAGATCACCCAGTAGTAGATGAAATTTGCAGCAGTTCTCAACCAATGCCGGAAACAGTTATGGATGATGTTGAAGCACAACCAGATCCAGAATCCGCTGATGACAACCAAGGAAAAGTTGCTGTGAATGATGCTGCTCAGAACAGCATCACATTAAACAATGCCGTCTGCATTTCTGGTAGAGACGGTGGTGAGCAGAACAAGGCCTGTATAGATCTCTGTGATTCTGTGCCTTCAGTCATCGGTGCAGTTGAAGATCACAAGGCAGAGACTGGTAGTGGAAGTAATGGAAGAATGAGAATAAAAGACGGCACAGTTAGTGAAACCATGGTGGAGGTTACTACAATAGGTGAAGGACCACCTAAACCCTGTCCGATGTTTGACGACTTGTTGGATCTCACTGACTCACAATTGTGCCAATTCGACAATGTGTCCAGGTCAGTGCTGTGTACGCTAGATATGTAACTAAGTAAGCAGCTTTTACGTCCAACTAGACACATAGGGCCTACCGAATTACCTAATTTCAGAACTCGAAAATGAGTTTTTCCTGGCAACTGACTGCACCGTTACCAAAGTCAAATTAACAGAATAATATGTGCACCAGAAAGTCAAAAAAGCTGCTAGAGCTAAACGGATGTACAAAGAAAAAAATAATGCTGAAAACGCTGGTTTTATATAGTTACATCCAATAAATAAAGCAGGTCTACTGTTCTAACTCCAGAGTCCGCTCCAGCAGGGATATAATATGTAGGCTAAGTAACTAATACATGTAGGACCGTGATGGCATGACGTGTTAACTTTGCAATACAAGCATTTTACGTTTTTAGCTCAGCTAACTAGCCTCTGAGTCTGAGTTGTGAGCTAATCAATCATACAGAAGCTGTTTGAATGGCCCATGTGTCTTAACCATGCGGGTTGTTGCAAATCATAACTGCGTGAAAGACACTCGTAATCTTGCATGGAGAGACTTACTGGCTAACCCTGATCACAAACCAAAAAAAACTAGGTCCCGCTGACCTTTTAAGCTAGCTGAGCGTCACTGCCCATGGTCAGCTTCTTTTATGCAGTATGCAGTCTTATGCATTTTTAAAGATGAAATTAAGACAACGTCTACAGTTTGTTTCTGCTAGTACCGTGGGTGGCTGTTGATTGTGCAGCGACAGTTCATTCTTTGCTGCTACAAGTGTGCACCCTGCTCCTCAAGCTTACAAGACCACTACGTCTGCACACTTGCACAGTAACAAACGTGCTGGCGGTCGTAGAATCATTAACCAGCTGATCGCACAGCTGAGCTCTCTCAAGTACGTCCATGCTCAGTCTAATCTGCTGTCCATCAATATTTGCTGGGTACTTGGGCTACGTAAGGTTCACGGATGGCAAAATAAGCAGGGTGGGTGGGTGACTTTTTCTCCAAACGATATATCAGCACAGAGAAGGCCTAAGAACGTCAAATTTGGCACAAAGGTGGCGTCTAGTACGACGATGATGGGCGCACTTAGATTTTTGGAAAAAGGTTCTTAGTTGTGTCAAAAACCGCTGAAAATAGACCAAAAACACCAAAAATGAGAAAATTATCCTTCACACGCTACCTCAGAAACCAAAAATAGTAGAAATGCAGAAATTGGCTCAAACATAGCCATGGTGTGAGGATGATACCCAAACTTTTTGTTTTTAAATTAGGCAGTGCTTTAATATTTAATTGTCGCAAAAATTCTTATTTCTAGTCCCAAACTGGCAAACAGTAAAAACCGCCATCTCGCACGGTGGCGCCATGTATATGCAGAAACATCGTTATCGTATTTATATTTATTTTCCTGGTTACTAAATAGCAGCTGTCGTACTTTACGCTGTTAGAGTAAGCTTATACTATGTAGTTTCTAATCTTCTTTTGGCCATATTTACTGAGCTACTAAGCTACATGGCTGAGGTTTTATCAACCTGGGACGGTGCATGAACTATACTTGTCCAGGACTGTTGGCAAAGTTGACACTCAAGTGATGGCGTCTCTTAACCACGAATGCTGGATGTATATAAAAAATTTGCTAAAGGTTCCAGTCCTAGGGATGTTGCTGCACCTAGGCTGTTAGGCGTAGAACTATTGCCATGTTTATTTTTAGTTCCTAATGAAAAAGTGTGATCGTCACTGCTGATTGCATTTTTGGGCAACATGTAGCTCGAGAATGGTCAGATTCAGACAGGAAATTGCAAGCGTCAAGCAACGTCATCATCAACAGATTCGTCGCTGAGTTTCTGCTTTCTCAGTCACTAGTTAACAGAAGTTGAATTTTGCTAGTTAAATGAATAACTTGTGCCTAGTTGTGTTAGTAAGTGTATTGTATTTTTGACATAAAGTTCTGTTAGTGGTGGCACATTACTAAAAGATCAGAAACAAGTTGCCTAAGTAATTTGGCAAAAGCCGCATCAAATCCGTGTGGAAATTAGGACTCCCATCTAATACAATGTCCCTTGGGTCTCCAAGAGTTTCCAGCTTAAGCAGAACCTCGATCCGTTCAGGTGCATTTGCACAGCGAAGTCACGTGCAGCCGCATGACAGACAGACTGACAGATGCAAGTAATATCGATTGCAACAGATCACATCTCATGCATTCAATGCAGCTTAAAAACGATGTGTCCGCCATAGAAATTATGTACCAAACTGAGAAACAGCATGTGCTGCTGTGCGCATATCAAGTGTTCTGTACTAGTAGTACAAATATTAACAGCCACTATAATACAGTGCCTGTCCTGCCTTCAGAACCATTTTGTTTTCAGACAAAGACATGGTACAACAGAAAGTAGCTGACATTTCTCCTATGCCAGCAAAATAATCTAGGAGTGTACATCAAACAATATAACATCTGCCACAAAAATGCAATCATTTAAAACTTTGGAAGATAAATTTACACACAGAAAACGAGAACTTTCTAATGAACTGTGGCACTTACTGAATACATGTAATACATGTAAAGCCATGTTTAACAATTTACAATAAGCAACTGTAATTAAGTAGCAATTCTGTATGTCAACAAATAAATACCGGGTAGATTTCTTGGGATTTACTTGTTGCAAATGCAACAGTTTGACTGGTTTTCTATTTATGTATCATATTAGCTAGAACGAGTGTAATGTTCTACTAACAAGCACAGTGCTAAGGATGCTTTATATGCTATATAAAACACTAAAATAGCATTTTGGTGAAGTAATTAGTACACAAACATACAAAACTACAATTTAATAGTTTAAATTAATTTTAGCACAACAATTCACTGAGACATTATGGACCCTTACCCTTAATACTGTTGTATTGTCATCAGAAAAGGCAAAAACCTCTGAACTAAGATTTAACCAGAAAATTTATGTTAAGCCCATTTTATGTCTGCCACACAGGCCATCGTAGTCAACTGATGGACAAACAGCACAGGCTATAGATCCTATAGATGTGCAGACACATAAGAAGACATACTGTAGGCAAAAACATATAATACAATAAAATATTTGCATGAAACAGTCACAAATATTGCTATTTGAAGACATTTCAAATGAGAAAGAAAGTTAACATTTGTAAACCTTTTAACATAGTCATTCGGATGTGTGTCAAACAGCTTGATGAAAAATAACTGCATTTAATCATCAGTGACCTGGGTTTCAGTGGCCACTAACATCAAGGAGTGGTTGACTAACGTTCTACTGCCAGCATCCAGTGCAGGCTACAATCTGTCAGAGAATCAGCAACACAGTTGCTGATGGCTCTGAGGCTTATGTGCACCAAACTGCCAACGATACTGGCCAGAGATGTGGAATCGAAGTCCACGGAGTATTGCTGCTCACTGACTATGCACACCAAAGATATCTACTCCTGTAGCATGCAATGTCCTGAATTATGCTGAACTGATTCATTAACTGAAAGGGACATGTGGCATGTCCATTCCTAGCTACAACACTGTGTCACAGAAAAAAAGAACACCAGTATTTTGTACATAACTTCAACACATCTGGACGTATATTTTCATAATTTTTGGCATGCGTGATCGCAACCATTTAAGGAACCGAAAAAAATCCAAAATACTTCACTACCATTAACACATCATTAACACCGGTGATGATGTAACTGTGACATCACAAAAAAATGAAGATAATAGTGGATAGCATTGTGGATTGCAGCAACATTTATTTTGCAAGGTATAGTAACAACACTACTCAGGTGAAGTGGGCTATTGTCATACTATAGATTCTAACTTTCTATAGGATATTGCCTGCCAAAAATTATACTGACATGTTTGAATTTATTAATATTAGGTACAAAATACTGATGTTCTTTTTCTTTCTGGGACATGGTGTATGTACACCAAAGCAGCAAAGTTGATACGCTGACATTGCTGCAGTCCAGATATACTGCCACGAGAAACCACCGAATACCATGGCACTAATGACGATCAGCTCGTGTCTTCCTTACCGGATCTTCAGTCTCTGAAAACTGCAAAAACAAAACATGAATGATGAGCACGAGCAAGCATTAACAAGTTGTCGCAAATATACTGTGTCTGGAAAAAAAAGGAACCACTAGTATTTTGGGCACAACTTTACAAAGTTCAAGAAATTTTTGAAATTACTGGCACAATTCATTGACATTTAAGGTAACTGAAAAATTATACAAAGTACCATCACTACTTGCACAACACAGTAATGATGAGGTAGGTAAGTTGACGTTATCAAAACGCGTGGCTACCATGGAGTTCCTGGAAACAGAAATGCCACCAGAGATCATTTTGCTGTTACTGTGGCCTCGAAATTCGCCAGCTTTAAATCTGGTTGACTACAGTGTATGGAGCATACAGCAACAGAAGTTGTGCAAAACACGCAACACTGATCTCAACGACCTCAAACATCGCATCAGAAATGAGTAGGCCAACTGTATCGTGCCATCACTGCTGCAGCTGTATGTCAGTGGCGTCACAATCTTTCAGCTTGTGTTAGGGTAAGCGGTGATCATTTCGAGCACTGCTTTTAATTAATACATTTTGTTTTTGCGATAACTGAGGGCTCTGAAGCCTTCGTTCACTAGTCGTATTGAACAGTTGATATTCAGGTCTGAATTTCTTGCAGTTATCAGTTATGATCTGTGTTTTAATGCATGAGGATCGTTTAGTTCACAAGGTAAAGCAGTGTCACTGTTTAGGTGCAGCAGACATTTGTTGTGTTAGTTTGGTTTTGCATTACTTTGATGACAGTCCGTGCAAGAATTACAACTACATATTTATGTTTTTCAAAGTTATGCCTAAAACACCATAGGTTCCATTTTTTGGGAGGGGGGGGGGACATGGTGCATAGTAATGGCGCACAAACATGAGGAGATGGACAGATTTCTTCATTTCACCTTATACATATTCTATTTGGTCAATGATGTGCAACATATAACAAGAGGCCAAAGTAATTTGATGAAGGCTACATCGAATGCACTGCACACACTGCACACGTTGGACTCTTAAATGTAGCCTTTCTAAGATATGTAGGGTTTCACAGAAGTTAGAAGTAGGTCATGTGACGCAGACGTGGATCCGCATATTACCTACTGTTGCATAGTTTTCGTTAGGGCCCCAACCCCTCTGTATGCACGCAAAATTTCAAGTCTCAAACTTCAGCCCTTCCAGAGATAGGAGGGTCCCAAAATTCAGAATTAGGTCATGAGACCCTGCCCGATCCCCTATGGCCTGATTTTGCATAGTTTTCTTTAGGACCCCTACCCTTGCATACACGCACAAAATTTCAGGTCTCTGGCTTCAACCATTCCAGAGATAGGAGGGAGTCCCAAAATTTTAAACTGGGCCCCTTCCCCCTCTGTGGGGGATCAGGACCCACATCTGACACATGGGCCCTCAGGAGCATTCACCCCAAACAGCATCTTGATCTGTTCAGCCATTTTTGCACAGTGAAGCTGAGATGAGCCACATGACAGACTGACGCCGCAAAACATCGGTAAGAATAGACGGCATCTCATGCATTCAATGCAGCCTAATAATGACACTGAAAACCAGCACTGTCAGTCTATTTGTCCTGTGCAATTGAGTTTAGACGTGTCTAACTTCATTACTGATATAACGGTATTATGCTAGCGCTGTGTTCTCATGGCGTACCTTGCGCCTCGTTGGTGGTCTCGCCTCATGCTCCAGTTCTTTAGCTCTGCGTTCTTCTCGCGCCTTCTGTCTCTGTAGTCGCTCGGCCTCATGCTGCTGCTCGCGTTCTAAACGCTGTTGTTCCCTCAGTGACTCCTGCCTCTCAGCCTCTGCCACTTTCTCTGCAACCTGCAGTTCATTCATCGTGCGTCATTATCCATCACTCTTCATTCCATTGTCTCAGTGATAGGCAGAGCGGCAATAACGTATATAACATTTGGAACATGGAACTAATCTGTCATGGCTTTTATGACCTGTGGATTTATGCAACATCCTTAGTATCATGTCATAATGCTGCAATGCTATTCTGTTCACAGCATCACTTTCATCTTGGTATATTTTTCGTAGTATCAGCAACAACAACTAACAACATGTTTAATACAATAATATATAACAATAACTGAGTGCAAAACAACATACAGTTTTGTGGAAATGCCCATTCCGTCACATACTAGTAACAAAATGAATGACACTTAACAAACTACATGTTAGTTCAACAACTTGCCTATTATACACCAGTAACACACAGAAAGTGAGACCTGTTCATCAGTAAGAGGTAGCCAATAAATGCATGGCAGAGCCTTCGTTTTGCGGAATAGATCGTCTAACATTTTCACTGGGGGCTCCTCTTCCACTTTTGCTGCAGCTCCTTCAACACAAATTCTATAGTAATAATGCCAGCTGCTTTGCATTTCTTACAAACGTGGGCCATATTACGCACACAGCACTGCCACCCCCACCCAGGTAATAACCTCTTACGGTAACCTTGGAACAATTCAGGACCAATGTCTGTTGCAATGAGATCTCACTGGAAACTGAAACCTGGACATTCTATCACCTTAACAATGAGAGTCATGACAACTTCATACACCGATAGATCAATTACTACTGAACAAATCGTAATATGCCGAAATCAAGTGCTGAACTCTACATATCCTAACAAAGTTTAAAACTGATGTATTACTGTCAGAAAGAAATGCAACTAAGAAAAAACTGTGACACCAAAATATGATACAGATTCGGCAAACAAGACAAATGCATTGTAGTTTCATAAAGACAAAATTATTTGCCAAAGGCTGGCATTATTTACTAACCAGACTTGTCATTTTTCTCACGACCTCTATGTTCATGCCGTAACCTATCTCTCTCCCGCCGGTCAGCTTCTTTCTTGTCCCGTGATTTCACCAGTTTCTCCTCCCTCGCTCTCTTCTCCCGGTCATCTCTCTCTCGGGGTGGACTCTGCTTCAGTTTGTGACGATCCCATTCTCGGACTGGCGGTGGCACAGCGGGTGGTTTTTCTCGTGTTTCCTTGGAACGAGCCTTGACAGAGTCACGTGGAGGAGAAGTCCGTCCCACCTCACTGTGCTCACGTCCAGTTACTGGTCGGTCTCGTGCTCCGCGGCTCTCAACTGGCTGTGACTCAATCAGTGGCTTGGCAGCAGCTATCCCAGTAGACCCACCCTTCTTCCGAAACTCAAACTGAAACAAAACAAATACATCACATAAGTTATTTATAGCCGCCTAGACTTCAAGCCTCGCTCGCAGAACTGAAGATGGGCAGCCTTGTGCCAACTGGATGAAAATAAAATCTTAACTGTAATGGCCATAGGAAGTATTAGGTTACACATGCAGCTCAGAATCGACTGAGAGTAAGAGGCTGATGGCTTTGTACTGAGCTACACACTCTGAATGGTGCAAGAATTCTGAGACGTTTGTGGAAGCCAGATGACATACACATACTCAACAACTCGACGACACATTACAGACAAAACTGTTGCAGCTGCATGCATATTATTATTATTATTAAGGGCATTTATATAGCGCAAGGGCCACAAATGCGCTATGTCGGCAGAGACGGCAGTATGGTTACGTAACTGTCTATGTCTCTATAGCTATCTACATAACTAATTGTCAAGACAGTTAAATAGAAATGTCTTCAGATGTCTTCTGAAAGTCTTGTCACTTGAACGCAGTGCCACAGGTAAACTGTTCCATGTGACTGGTCCACTGACAGCAAAACTCCTGTCACCATAGGTTGTCCGTGTGCGCGGAACAGACAGCAGGCACGCGTTGGCTGATCGCAGATGTGAACGGCCGGTCGTCAACTGGCAATACTCAGACAGATATTCTGGAGCCAGTCCATGAAGGCACTTGAAGACCAGAACGGCTGTCTTAAACCTGATCCTTTGCCGGACTGGTAGCCAGTGAAGTTCCCGCATCACAGGTGTGATGCGG
>Ga0126335_1002918_pt1 | contig 10434 bp, 5 predicted proteins | sample OlaspJWI45metaG_FD_108409 | JGI IMG/M metagenome (GOLD analysis project Ga0126335, IMG submission 108409) | Marine gutless worms symbiont microbial communities from Oahu, Hawaii - Olavius sp. 1 OAHU.JWI-45 metaG | ecosystem: Host-associated > Annelida > Digestive system > Unclassified | place... | reverse complement strand
CCCCCCAACATTTTGAAGAATTAAAGGGGTTTTGTATTATCAAAATTAAATTTCTTTTCAATTTCAGGGGGGCTCTGCCCCTGGACCCCCGTCCCCCCACCATTCAGAAGAAATCGCCGCCACTGGTAACAGGCGCGACGTAGGCATTTGTTTTTTACGACAAAAGTTATTGCCACCCACGTAGCGTCGTGGTGTACGTTCGGTGGTGTCGGTCTGCGTTTGTGTGTCTGTTTGTCGTACGAAAACGTTCGAAATACTTGCCTTAGGAAGTCCATTCTTGGTGTGCTCGTATATCTTCAGAAAGTATAGCCCCGAACGGTCTCTAGTGTGCTCCATGTGGGTAACGGTCGTTTTCCGGATAGTAACTTTCCCGGATGGGTTTTTTCTTTATTTGTTATTCACCAATAAGGTAGCATAATTTAAATTATAATAAATAAAAAAGAAAGCTTAACTAATCACTTAACTAAACGTCTGTGCAACACGATTCAAGTTCTGCCTTGGCATTGACAACGAATACCCTGCACAATGCGTTATGTATAATACTAAATTTGTTCAAAAACGTGCGTTCACATATCGCAATTGTCCGCTCAACCTGGAGACAACCAAACATTTCCAAGCATACATCAACCGTCTCTTGTGATTTTTTCCCGCTAAGACGTTTCCCGGATATTCACTTTCCAGGAAAACGACTGTAAACCCTCCATGTAGCCTACGAGTCTCATTCACTAGAACAAAAGTATTCTCAACCACCACCCGTTTCACGGTCAGTGTCTAGAGATGATGTGAACCGAGCTTTACTGTTGTTGCTGAAGGTTGCGTCGTCAACGGTGTAACGTACAGTGACGGCGACACCTGGCAATCAGCGGAAGAACCGTGTGTTGTTTGCCGATGTCAGGTTTGCGACGAGTTTTGTTGTCAAAGTCGAGTTTAAACGTTCTGAAATGTTCAAAAATATAAAACGGAATGTTGTAGTACATGATTTTTGGCAATTTTTTGGTGTAAGTTTTAATGCATTCGAATGTTAGTCTGCTACTTAGTCCGAGAATTGGATTAACAGACGTACAAAAAATGCACACGAACATTACACACACAAAACAAAATTAAAATTAAATTATACAAATTTATTGAAATGCAAGTTACTCTGATAGTTTGCGAATGCATACGGAAGGAATGGTGTCATTATCTTATTAGGGCCTAGTTCTTTTTATTTTGTGCAGAGGTTCTAGTAACTTTCGAAGTTCAAAAGTCTTTTCAAAATGTACACGTTAATGTTGATCTTACATTCGCAGTCTGGTGAGCGGCAGTGTGAGCGAGAGAAGTGTGACTGCCGACGTAACTGGTCATCACTGAGGGACGTCGACAGACAAGGTTTCAGATGCTGTGCGCGTCACTGCCGCATCACTTGTCCACATCAGCGACTGCGAGATGTCGTCTACCATGTCAACGAGACGTGGCGGTATCAGTGCCAGCAGTGCCAGTGCACGGTCAGCTAACACTCATCATCGTCTGCGTTTGAATGATACAGCAATGTCTTAGTGTGGGTTCCGGGGTTGTAAGCATAGACCTGCTTCGATTCCTGGCCAGAGGTCGTAAAAGGCGACCAAACCGCGGCTATGTAACATGCATTTTGTGCTGCGCCTTCTGCTGTCACTCAGCTGGCCCACCGCAATGTGGCTGCCAGCTATAGTAATGGTTTGCGTTGTCCGTCCGTCCGTCTGTCTGTCACACTCGAATATCCCCGAAACTAAGCGAGATAGACGTATGGTTACTAGGTAACTCGAATTGGAATCCGGGCTTCCCGGTTCAGAATCTGCCATCAGATTCGCGATCGGAAGTACAGTTCCACTATTTTGGGTGTTTCCGGCTTGGCGCCATTCAAACAGAAATGGGGCAGTTGGTCTAGTGAATGGATCAGTAGGAACAGTCACCAGTCTAGACACTCGACCGGCACTGCCTGTTTTGTCGTGTACATCGTGTGCATCGTCGTATGCTCAGCTTCACTGAAAGAAAAGGAGAACACAAGAACAGGTGAGAAATAGGTCTAAGTCGTCGCGGACCAGCTATCGTTCCGTGCCATCTGCGACGATACCTTGTTTTATTTGCGCTACGTGTTAGACTTGCTAGTTTTCTGCATTTTATTCTCTTAATCAGTTTTGGTTGATCGGTATCAGTGCAATCAATTGTCTAGAAAGACTCGTCTCTGAAATGATCCGTTTTGTGTTGATCGAATTAAGTTGCTGTAAAACGCTCCTAGTTGTTGATACCGCTGCGTGCTCCGACAGAGTGAGGCTTACATTGTAATTCGTGGAATTAGACGTCGTCTTGAGCACATCTCTTGGGAAATAAAGGTAAAAGTGCGGAAACTTGCTGCTACAGCGTCTCTTACAGGAAAGCCCACACCAGAAGCGTTGAGGTATGGCACGCGTTGTAAGGATTTCACAGTTTTGCCTGCCACCCACGCGTTTATCCGCGAACGGTATGAACCATTCCTTTGCCTTCCCAGCCAAAGCTGGTCCTTATTTTGCCGACCCCGGAGGGATGGAAGGCTGAGTCGATCTAGTTTGTTGGTTACATAGTCAGATAGTTTATCCACCCGAAGACGGTGACCCATCTCAGTACTAACCGGGTCCGACGTTGATTAACTTAACCACTATCCCACTCCGCCAACCGTCATGTCTCGTGTATATCGATGTGTATATGTTGGTAGGAGGACGGTGAGACCGACTGCTGGCCACTGAGCTGTCCTGCGTTGCCATTCGACTGTCCGTGGGTGACCCGTGACGACGGCGATTGTTGCCCGCGCTGTGACCGTTACGCTCCCGCCTGTAACTCCTCGGCGCCGGGCCCGCCATCTCTCCACAATGGCCGCGCACCTTGCTATTTACGTGGCCGACTTGTCCCGGCTTACCAGAGCTGGCTGCCGGACACCGCCGACCCGTGTACCATCTGCCAATGCTTAGTAAGTATTGTCCGCAAAAAAAATCGGTACCTCTCCGAACGGCGGTCCCAATTTACGAAAATGCGAAAAATAATCTTGTTAGGAATAGGGTTAAGGTTAGCTTTGTCTATAGTATTGTGGGTCCGGTTAGGCCTAATTTAGGCTTTCGTGTACGCAAGTAGGACATTGAGTACCGCTATATAGTTAACGCGAACGTTATGGCGACAGTAACTTACCCTTGTCACTCCCAGTGTATCATAGGCCATAGACCACTTGTCTCTACCCAGCTCTGTCTTGTGCTGCCGTCTCCATTTTCCTTCAGCTGAACCTGAAGCCCGCTGTCCACATATCTCTCCGGATCTCTTTTCCAAGTGTGTTTCTCGGTCGTCCTCTTTTTCTGTGGCCTTGTGGTGTCCACTGCAACGCTTGTTTCGCAATGCTGTCATCGTTTATTCTCAGGGTGTGTCCGATCCACTTTCATTTTCTTCTTCAAAGTTGTTCTAAGACTGGCTGCTCACTCGTTTTCTTCCACAGTTTCCTTGTTGGTTATTCAAAAGTAAGACTGTAAGACATTGGAGTTGAGTATCTTCACTTTGCTCTTCTAAATATCTGGGAAGTCCACAGTTTGTCCATGGCTTTGAAAGCTAACCTTGCTTTTACCAGTCTTGCTTCTACATCCTGGTCAGTGCCTCCAGTGGTACTTACTACACTTCCCAGGTACGTGAACTCTCCTACCTCATCAATTGTCTCTTTTGTCAACACAACTCTCTGTGGGCTGACTGTCTTCTTCATTTTCATAAATTTGGTCTTGTCCTTGTTAATTCTTAAAGCCAATTGTAGCTGCCACTTCTTCCAAACATCGAGTTCTCTCTTGTATGTCGTTGAAAGAGAGACAGCAGTGCCAGGCCATTTGCTTACACCAAGTTCTCTAAACTTCTTCCTGAAATCCAACGAATTCCTGTTTTTTGCCACCCGTACTTTGTCTTGTGACCCAGTCAGTAGCCAGTAGAAACAAAAAGGGTGATAGCATGCATCCTTGCCGTGTGCCAGTTTTCACTCTGAATGGCTCGGCCAGCCCACCTCCGTGGATCACTCTGCATGTTGAATCTTTGTACTGACATATGATGATGTTGATCAGTTTCTCTGGTATGCCATGGTGTCTGAGGATTTTCCATAAAGTCTCTCTGTCAACACTATCAAAAGCCTTGAAAGTCGATGAAGTTAATGGGCAGTGATGAATTCCACTCTATCAGCAGTGCAGCATATAATTTCGGGCTGCCTTTCGGAGAGTTACCAAAATCTCTTTAAAGTTTAAAATAATCATTTTAATGCGGTCTAGTGGTAAATCCTATCCAATCCAATGTGTTTTGATTGGCGCAGGTAGTCCCCTTTGTAAAGTGTAGGGACGGCTGCTACTTGGGCTGGCTTACGTTTTAACTGCGTTCATTAGGTGGCGCCACTCTGCAGCGCACCATAGTTACCAGCCTGCTGACGAACGGACGGAAAAATTGATACCATGTACCGGTATTACTGTACTTACTAACGTAGGCCAGTATAATGTACACGTAACTTTTAAAGTGTCGCGTGTGTATAAATGGTAGTTTTATAATTTACAGCAACGTACTGTAATGTGTAAAAAATAAACTTCGTAAGTTTCTGATGACTTTGGCGAGCCTACTGAGAGTGCACTGATGTAACTGTAGAATGAAGTTGGCGTTCGGTTAGTTTAGTATTTTTAAACAGTTTGTTTGCCTAGTTGCCTGAAATAAACTTGATTGATTGATTGATTGACAACAGCAACAGAGAGACCGTGGCACGTTCTGACATTTGAATTTTAATTGAATTTTCTTATTATTGCTTTCAAGCCACAATTAATAGGGAGCGAATGTTGCTAATGTGTACAACACAGGACGGTAGCGTTTGCTGTTCGTACAATCAGACATGCTATTTGACGTCGAAGTCGACTGCAGACGTTCAAGCGTCGGTTCCACTTCACCGACATGCAGTGACTGTTGACACGAGACCTGTGATCGTTCCAGAGCGACACCACCGCAGTCGCCGGCGGTGGGAGACCCGTCACGGCCCGGCCGAACGGCGGCGGAATACGGCCAGGGCACCCTGAGACATGATGGTCTGAAATGTATAGTTAGATAATGCAGGAGGCCGTCCAACTGGCATTAGCGCGGGTAATATCACCTCATAGCTATAAATAGCTATCAACCAGGCTTGCAAAGAGCAGAGGTCGCCGCGAAATGGTGTGCATGGTATATTCTCAGGGTCTATTTTACTGCTAGTCCAACAACTTATGCCCGTGGCTAACGGGGGGTCAGACTCAGACCGACCGGACGACCCACCCCTTGGTAAAGGTGCGGACTGCGGACACTTGCTTTTCCGTAAGAACTCCATCCCAGAAGCGCTGAGGTATGGCACGCGTTGTCTAGGGATTTCGCGGTTTTACCTGCACACAGACGTGTTTATCCGTGAACGGAGTGAACCACAAACCAAAATCCTATGCCAGAGCCACTTTTAAGGGTCGCATGACGTTGAACTTAATGTAGGTCTACTGACTACTAATCAGTTGAATTTTACAAGAATGCCTGAAGCCCCCTAAACCCAACTAAGGGCAAAACCCTAAGACTGCATTGTGGCCCACCGGTCCTCGGTCTTGTCTAAGCTATTACTAATCGGCTGTCTGCGGGCCTGTAGCTTTATCCACATCACCACGACCGAAAGATGTGCAAGTCTTGACAGCTCTTCCCAGACGGCAGCGCCTAGAAAACGCCAAGATGCGAACAAGACGCGTGAGAGTTTGAAAGGAAAGACTGGATAGCTATTACCTCAGACTCAGAGGCTCAGATAAGTACAAAGCAAGGCCAGTTTCTTAATGTGCTCGGAGTCGGAGGTCCATGGGATAATTGGTGTCGAGTTCGAATTGCTTGAAAGTTGAAACTGATGGCAGCATTGTATCTAATAGCCTAGTTCACTTTGTGAGGCTTGCTTCAAGTAGAATGTTTCACTGTTTGGCTTGCCTTCGCAGGCGACGTCTAACGAACAGTAACTGAAGTTGAAAATTTTCGTCGCTTATTGAGGACGAACTACTTTTGAACCATAGTAGACTGTCTTTCGGAAAAGGAAAAGAATACCAAGAAGACGCTGGTCCAATGACGTTAAATAATGGATAGGTCTCTAGCTGAAAGCCTGAAACATGAAAAGGCAAGAATGAAACGGGGTGACTAAGAGTCCATGTACAAATTCTGTTCTCACATAGACTTCGCTTTTGAAGGCATGCAAAACATTTTACTGGCGAGACCAACGAAACATTTTCCTGTTTTAGAGCTTATCTCAACAACAGGAGTTTTAAACTGTCCAGTTTTAACACTTACGACACTTAGTACCACGACACAAGGCGCAAACGCCTCACGCCACTGTTTTGTGTTGTCTTTCTTTCTTCATCATCTGAAGTCACTTAGACAGTGGCACCAATTGCTACTTTATCCAACTGATGTTGCTGTTAAAGCAGTGACCTCTGAGCGCGACTGTCATCACCTTGGACGCTGGCAACTCTTCATTTAAAAGCAATTTGTTTTGTTGTAGGGCATCACACCGGGTCGAGGCAGTTAGCAAGTAATTGCGAGTTTACTTGTACTTGTAATGCGCATTGAGAAACTAGACGCACCACTTAACGAATCTCTTCATCAAGTCCTTTGTAAAAACAATCGAATCATAAAAATCGCAAGTTACGATTTGTTAAGTCAGTTTTGTTTCTGGCCAACTCGGTCCTACTTATATGCCACGAAACTGTGCATGCCCCAAGAATATCTGCAGCTATACAAACTTGAAATGTTTTACTTGTAATGAATTTTTGAATTAAGTTAATTTGTGCAAGACTGCCTGAATATGCAGATTTGCTTTACCCAGAACATAAAAATGCTTATATTGAAGCAGTGACATTTAAACCTTAATTCACTTTCACGCATTCTGTTGTCATCCTATTTGTATAGGAAAACAGTCTCTGTACCTACCTTGTGCAGTATGCATTAATGTTCAACGGCAACTTCAGCCACTGTTTCACTCGACTAAGACAACAGACATCTGTTGTTATTATTATTGTATGTGCTGTACAGTGTGTTTTTAATTATGAATGTTGTGTTAACTTATAAATGAAGATAAAGCTATTAATTGGTTCTGTGCAGTTGATGAAAATATACAGTCATTCTGTGCACCTTGTCATGCTTTTTGTATTTGCATGAACAACTTCACTTACTGGAGATAATTGTAAGATAAATTGGACTTCATAATTCATGGTTAAACCTAGTAGAATTTATTGCAAAATTTCATCAGTTTTATAAATTATAATAATAGGATGCCATATATTAATATTACAGACTGGAGTTGAATAACAGTAACCAACAGTACCAACCAACATCTTCAAAAGCCAACCTGCCCATTACCGTATAGCCTGAATGCTTTAGAACAGTGTTTTTAACCTTTTCATGCTGTGGAATAACATGCCTTAATAACTGCATACAGGACCACCACATTCAATACATTAAGTCCACAACCATTTACTTGAATAATGAAAAATAGAGAGCTAGAAAGTTATGTCTGTGTGTCAACTCAATTTCTTAATTTCTCTCGACTGATAACAGAACCCAAAGGAAACCCACCACTTACAGATCTATGGAGTCTGCAGACCAAATGTTCAAAACCCCTGCTATATAGAACATTTTGATAAAGAAAACTGCACAACTTCGGAATAAAACGAGTGAAAACGACTAGATTTTCATGTACAACTAATGTATTTCACAGCCACTCAGATATGGACTGTTACATACTTCATCTGGGGCAAAGAATTTGTTTCTACAATAATCACAAGAGTCTTGTTCAACAACAGTTCTCTATATCTATAATATTTTTTTCACACCTGACCTAACTACTGCTGTTGTCTGAAAAGAAAACAATTGTGCAAGAACTCTTTGCTAGTCACACGCGTGTTCAAAGGTTCAAACATTAATCAATCGTCATCTTCCAATGGCGGAATTCCCAATTCTTCATCAGTCCACTTTGAAAAATCTGGACAGTGATAATGCACCTATAACATATACACATAATAGCATCCTGTCACCAACAGTACTCTGCTTCAGTCGTTTACATACTTTACATGTTGTGGACTCCAAAACAAAGCTAGACACTGAACCCAGGACCCACAAATCAAAAAAACAATATTATGTAGCAACCACTGCCACAGTAATGCCAAAAATGTACTCGCAGTCACAAACCTGATAGCAGATTCTGATTCAGGAACCCCGGATTCTCATTCAAGTTTATTAGCTAACCATAGCTTTATCTCACACAATGCATTCTGAAGGGCAAGTTAACAACATCTTATTTGTGTGGGACTTAAGCATTCAGCATCAATAATAAAACATTATTCTTAATATTAGCAGTTGTAACATTTGTGTAAAATGACCACTGTGTTGTCCGCCAACTACAGCCTTTAATCTAAATATACATTAGACGATTTACATTTTCTTCTTCACCAATTCAGTTTTGCTCAACACACTTTTACTAACAAAGGTTAATACAAAATCAAAACTAAACTTATTTTACATGAATTCCGTAAAATTCTTTTTGCAGACTTTCAGTTTCCATTTTTCCATTAAAATAACAATGATTTGAAAAAAAAACAATCTTTTTCATTCATCTCCTTTTAATAATTTTTTTTCCATTTTACTGTGCAATCATTTTTCTGGCCCAGACAAGCAACTTTCACGCTTTTCCTTCAGCTTAAAAAACAGCTAAGACTATGAGTTCGTTTATTTACAGGACACATAGCACTCAACAGACATTTGACTGCTATGAAGATGCAAACAGACCCAGTGTCCATCTTGTGGAGAAGAGGAGGAAACCTCCCGTCACTTCCTCGAGAAATGTCATGCCAATATAGTGACTAGACATTCCGTCACGGGTGCACACCTTATGGAGCGCGAGGAGCTAAGTAAGGTGAAACCAGCAACTCTTCTACAGTTTGCAAGAACTTCTAAGAGGTTCCTATAACTTTTCGTTATTATGGGGATGCTCACTGGGCCGAACATATTTGGCCTCAATGCTGGGCAGTGTTCATTCTGCCCACCCCAAAGGTAAAGGTAAAGATGAGGTGATCATTTTTCTTCAAAACTGTCACCATCATTCTCATATAATCAAAAGGCAAAAAGCTTTAAGTACAAAAATTAACTCAGGTGTGACTCAAATACTGCCTATGTCTAACATGCTCAATAATTGGACAGAACTGCAGGGCTACTGAATATAGAAAATTTGACGGACAAGTCGAGACAACTACAGCACAAAGAACAAACAACATGCCAAAAACTTGAAAAAGTACTTACGTCTTCAAAATAAAAATGAAACATCATCCAGTACCAGAAAAACGCCATCAGTAGCTGGACCTTTGTTCGGGAAACCATAGAGGATTCAAAAACGTTATTCCGATATGCGTAGTTTCTAAAAATACATTCCATTTGACATACAACACTCAAGTACTGTAATATGAGTATTTGTATGCATTTGCAGCAAGAAAAACATAAATACAATTAAACATTTCAATATGCTGCTATTTATCAAAAACAATGCTAATATATTCAAAAGTTACGTAAAGAGAAAACAGGTGACACTGGTTTCATACTGACCACTGACCAGAATATTACTATTGAATTACTTTGGAGCAGAGATGGATAGAACATGGAAGTGCCGTGTAGTCCACCAGGCACTCCCTCAGTGTTTTGGATGGCCAGTGTGTGCTTTTGACACCAGTGTCATCAGTCATTCGCCACTTTGGTCCTTGGTCACTACAATCTTTTTTCAAGTACAGAATTGACCAGAACTGAAGTGAATCAAGGATCATAGTGGTTGAATCACTTTGGCCCTTAGGACTGATCTGACCATCTCAAGGATCGATCTGAACAACACTGATATGCTGATAGTGGGTGTGTTCCTACAGAAACTCGGGCCAAAGCGCATAGTGACTGATGCTGATCGCCAACATTGTCTGTTACAGATCCATCATAGCACATAAGCACCTAAGATTGATGTCACAGCACGCTGTTTAATGCATGGCCAATAAATGTGTTCCATAAACGTTTTTGTACTTATTGAGCTGTCATGACTTCAGGAGATGATGACAGTGAATTCTGGAATTTATCTGTACTTCTCAGCTTTCTCTTACCACAAGTAACAGAACAAAATGATTCGGCTCGTATAATACACCTGTCCTTCTTCGTTAACAGATGAGACATATCGTTAATTATAGCAGCGGATTGCAAGCGCAATAACAAACAATCTAGCTGGCAATAATTATACTGCTTAGGCTAGGGATCGTGGAATTATGCGATTATGTGTGCGCATAATTTTGCACATAATTAATGACCTTCCGCATAACTGGGCAAATCCCGCATAATCCAACGAGCTCCGCATAATCTGTCTCATTTATGAATGACGTT
>Ga0126335_1002917_pt1 | contig 10434 bp, 5 predicted proteins | sample OlaspJWI45metaG_FD_108409 | JGI IMG/M metagenome (GOLD analysis project Ga0126335, IMG submission 108409) | Marine gutless worms symbiont microbial communities from Oahu, Hawaii - Olavius sp. 1 OAHU.JWI-45 metaG | ecosystem: Host-associated > Annelida > Digestive system > Unclassified | place... | reverse complement strand
TTAGATAGATTTCTGTGATGTCATTTGAAATGCATTGTATGAGTACTTAGTCTCTTTTTTGGGAAGCATCGATGCTCGGACATGGCGCGGGTATAGGCTATACGGGCCCCGGATGGGCCCCATGACAATTTCAGTCTGGTGACATGACCGGCTTGCAGTCACCTCTAGACTCTTATAGGCCTATTCGTTTGCGTAGGGTCGCCACCTTGCGACTAAAATTGAAACTGTACAACATCAAAATGCTCTCCGACTGCAACTCGCAAGTTCCTTGCTTCATCCCCAAATCTATAGAAAGCTGTCATGTAGCCTACATTAGTTTCACAGCACCAAATCCGACGGAGACTGTACGGTAATTTTTGAAGCAGGGCTGGAATGATTCTGCTTTTTCTGCTACACGACAAATAGCAGTGACCAAAGTAAGTCGGCGGATGCCGCATCGAATGTGGCGTCATCTGGCGAATAAGTAAAATATTCTGCTGTAGAAATATCAAGCAAAAAGTTGCGTCCATCCGTCCGGCCCATTTGGTCAATAATTCGCGATATCTCGAAAATGGTGCAAGACACGATGTAAGTTTGTAATTTGTACGATTTAGGCTACCATTAGTGAATCACTAATAGGAAGTCGCATGTGGACTTTCGATTGGTATCAAATTCGGTCACCTTGAAGGCTTGTATGACCTTGAACTGCTACTGGCCATATTGTGGTGTTTACCGCCGAAAACGGTAGGTTTCAGAGCCAACCACGTCAGAAAATGTTACCAAATACTTCGCCGTATCTATGAAGCGGTGCGAGATAGGACTTCAGTTGGTATTAGTGAATGCCGGTAATCAGAGCTACCTACTTAGCCTAGTCGTTCCAGCAGTCACCTAGTATGCCGTACAATCATGTAAGATGCCAGCGGCGGATCCAGGAATTTTGGAAAGGGGGGCCGGTAAGGGGGCAAAGCCCCAAACCGAGCGCCGAAGGCGCGAAAGCCGGCGGGGGGTCTGGGTGCGTCCCCCAGAAAATTTTGAAAAATTAGATGCGATTTTCTGCAACCTGGCATATATTTTTGGGATCAGAATGGCCTCGGATATCATTCAAAATTGGGCCTGTGCAGAACAAAAACAGTAGCGGTCAAGATTTCGAAACCCACCGATATTAGATAAAATAACGACTGATAGACATAGACACACACACGAATCCCCACACTTCCCCAAACTCCTCGGATTTCTGCCACTATAAAATCAAAATTCAATTTCAAAAATATTTTTTCAGACATTGTATGCAATGTAAAAAAATAAAATTGACTTTGCCAAAAATAGGGGGCGGCCCCCCGCCCCCTGGATCCGCCCCTGGATGCAACTCGTGGAAGGATATCCCGTTAGACCGGTAGTTCATAGTGAGGACAGCAACACTCGGTGCAATTCGTGTAGGCCTATCAGATGACCATAGGATACGTCTCTGTGCGCCATAATTTCCTTTTCGTCTCAGGTTGTGGCGGAAAAGCTAATGCTACATTCCGAATTGCAGGCAGAGGTCCCTGTGTCGGAACGAGCGGTGCGGAAGTGCAGGTGCATACGACTTTTTGACACGGAGACACGGAATTACAAATACCTTGCAATGAGCGTAGGCTTGTCGTGAAATAATTGCGGTATTGACCAAGCATGCCGTCCGAATTCACCAAGTCGATTTTCCATGCATTTCTGATCAAGATACAGTATCATGCAGCGAACACAACACGTGACGTCGGTCTTAATTTCCATGGAACAAGCCTATAATTATTTTTTTCTCAGTCATTAATACATTTAAATATAATATTTATGTGTATTATGTATCGTTTTGCCAGCGTAGGCTATCGTGTAGGCTATACATGTGTAACGTTAAAAATTATCGAAAATACACTTCAACGATTCCCCTTTGCCTCGATCCGCCTATGTCCAACTTTTTTCTGTTCAAAAAGGAAAGCGCAGTAGACAGTCCTCCAAAAGTCCAAAGGCTCCGAACCCTTTAGGCTATGCGGGATTTTCGGTGGCTACTTGCTTAGAGTGCATGACGATAGGCTATACACGACAATGTTAAAGAAGCTGTGTGCCGACTGCTGCATGGCGACCTTCTTTTTCTTCTTCGCAGTAGGCCTAGGCCCACGTCCACAACTTCAATAAGATGCAGACTGTGCAGCACAGCACGGAGCACTAATTGAACTAATTAGCCAGTAGGCCTACACGATCTAACGGACCTACAGGTAGCCGTGTAATTAAACTTCCTGACCAAGAAAAAGGAAGAAAAAACGGAAACGAGAAGCAGTAGTCACGCAGTTGTACTATGATTAATGAAGGAATTGTATGAAATGGGTCTACCGAGTAGCCTACATGTAAGCAGTAGGCATGCTAACAAATTAGTACAGCATGTGTGTGCAGTGTAGGCTGACTCGTCTACGACAGCGTATCCCAGCCGATCGCGAAATCATTCAGGTGTCTTCAGCTGCCTTGATCAGCCTCAATGCACTGATGTTCTTCCACCAGCATTTTCGCTAACACAAACTGTCGTTATTCTTAGTTCTTTTTTGTCCCCTTCTTACACTTTCCCTTTTATTTCGCTGATAGGCTACCGATAGTAACCCCATTTTCCAAGCAGTTCTTCCTCATATATGTCCAAATATTCCAACTGTCACTAATAGTTTCCGTAAATTTGCGACCAACATTTGCAATGCTCAATAATGTATTCGTTATTTTTCTTGTCCGTCCAAGAGATTTTTGCTGTCCTTCTCAGAAACTGTCTCTGCTGCCTGCATTATGCCTATGTCTACGTGATTAGTGCGTCTGCTGACAAACGCGGCTAATTATTTCGTAAAAAGGAGTTTAGCGTGCACCCAAAAGTCGACTAATAGCAAGTGAGCTTAGTTTATAACACGCACAGTCATGTCTGTAGCCGACTGATGTCAACTTCTATAGGTAGCTGTCAGCACAGCCTCTCTCTCTCTCTCTCTCTCTGTCTCTACGCTTGACCGCCGACGGGTCGTAGCGCCTTCCATGCTGACTGATCCGTCGCATCACTCCAAGCATCAGAAGGAGAGAGCCCTGTGCTCGTGGTGACCTGCTCCACCCAGCATTTTCGCGGACGACCTGGTTGTCTCCAACAGGTGCCAAAATGTCCTGAGCCCTGTTGTGACGTGACTGAGAGATGTAGGGCTTGGTGGGCAGGAGCAGCCTGATCCATTCGCCTGACGTGGCCAAAGAGAGAGTGAGCACAACAGTTCACCCCCAAACAAATGCATGCACCAGAGATACATTATTAGGAGGTTTTGGCAGCTCTTTTGTGAGTGACCAATGACGGTCAATTACGACAACTGTAGCAAGAGGCAAAAGAAACTGGGTAAAGGCTGCATCGAACCACCTCCCTCCATGATGTGGGGGATGGGAACCCCCACGAACCACCTCCCTCCATGACGTGGGGGATGGGAACCCCCACGAACCACCTCCCTCCATGACGTGGGGGATGGGAACCCCCACGAACCACCTCCCTCCATGAAGTGGGGGATGGAAACCCCCACGAACCACCTCCCCCCATGACGTGGGGGATGGGAACCCCCATGAACCACCTCCCTCCATGACGTGGGGGATGGGAACCCCCACGAACCACCTCCCTCCATGACGTTGGGGATGGGAACCCCCACGAACCACCTGCCTCCATGACGTGGGGGATGGGAATCCCCACGAACCACCTGCCTGCATGACGTGGGGGATGGGAACCCCCACGAACCACATCCCTCCATGACGTGGGGGATGGGAACCCCCATCTAATATGCTTCTTAGGTCCCCAGGAGTCTCCACTACAAACAGGACGTCGATCCATTCAGCCATTTCTGCACAGCTTGCCCACATAACAGACAGGCTGACAGACGCCAGGGCAATCAACCACAAGACGACATACTATCGTATCATGTATTCGAGGCAACTTCATAACTAGTGCAATTAATTAGCAATTACGTTACTTCTAAGCATATATTTCTGACCACCACTTTACCAAACTACACACAGTAAATGCACCCCAACGTTCTTCTCCAAAAGTAACTCTGCATCAATTTTACACAAGAACATTTTCTATCACTGTGTCGGTGGAGCACAACAGTTAGCTAGAATCTACTCAACACAACATGACAAATGTCTACATTTTCAAATCCGATGGCAAGTGAAAATGTTTGTTCAGAGTATGCAAAGTGAACCAATACATAAACTTGTTTCGTCGGCGACAATCACCAGTGATATTTGGCATGGTTGTGATACTCTGCCAAACAAAACAACACAGCAGACATACACATATAGTGTGCCCCAATAAACAGAAGACTACTATGTTCTTCTTCACATCGCTCTCACTTTTGGCACGTCATAATATCCCGTACATCAACAATGATGATATTTTTGTGGTCCGCCACAGCTGCCGAATTCATAAGCTTTAATGTAAACACAAACTTTTGTGAAAATTAATACTTCAAAGCAAAATACATTTGTACTTTTTCAGCATTGAAGCCAAACTGCCACATGCATAGTAAGTACATGCAAATAATACCAAACCAGATGAAATCCAACAGTGTACCAGCACAACGGGTGACTTGGTAGAAAGACTGTCAGAGCCTAATCTAAATTCTAAGAGCTAATTAATATTCATGAACTGCAAATATTTTCATTGCATCTTACTTTTCATTTAGATTTTGGTTGCAAACACAACAAATAAAATATGACATCAAATAAAGCGTCACGGCTTCATACGGTCTGCATAAATATTCTATGGTCATCAGTCAGCACTGGCTACTGCAGCTCAGGAATATAAATCAGTTCTTAGGCTAAGCTGTACCTTCAAATCCTGTTTATCGTCACCCAATGCGTCACTTTGTAATAGTGAACACCAAAATCAGAATTAACACCGGAGTTGAATCAATGGAATTTGGTTCTAAACCTACCTTCAGAATGCATTTAGACAGATAAGTGCTCAGAGATTAAATATGGTTTAAAACCGAAACTGCTTTCGATGTCAACCATGACATCAACGAACCAAAACTGTAAACGTAAACAAATAACAGCAGCGTTGATTGCTGCCAGTGCAGTAGTGTTGACAAATAATCATCGAGAACGGAACATTTGTCGTGAGTGATGTATTTCTGGCGAGACCGAAGTACCGTTCTGTTGAAAAAAAGAGGATTTCAACTGCCATCTTAGCCGATGAAAACGCCAGACGGAGAAGTGACATAGATATGTCATGTTCGGTTTAAAACCTTAGTATAAAACCAAAAATAACCCGAGGAAAGATTTAAAACCGGATTATGACGCTCGAATTAAGCTTTCGTTCAAAACCTTGGTTTTACAAAAAGACAAAGCGGCGGAATGTATCTCATAGAAATTACATCAGTATACTGCTGTGTATGACAAGTATTGAAGTATGCTACTCACTGGTGTTGGGATACTGAAAGCAGTAGAACATGAATGACATAAACATTGCCACTTGCACAACAGGTGCCACGCCCATGTTCTTTGGCATAAACCACTTCTGCAGATACCGCCAGTACACTACACGCACACAATACGTCATCTGCCATGTCAGCAGGCAATATGAACTCCTTTCAATGCTTTAAGGATACGATAGTTCTGTGTCCCACTCAGAGATGAGTCTTTCCAACTGCATCAATCGCACTTTCACAGTGACAATACACTGGAACTCAGGATTAATTGCTACCACTTCATTCTAAAATGGAATTCAAGGACTAAGCATTTGCTAAGGTGCGATGTGTTCATTATAAGAAAACATCAAAGCACTGTATGATTCAAACTATTTTGTTCGCGGACGAGAAACAAGTTTCAAAGTTTGGAGAGCAAACATTTTACATTGCTAGTCTGAAAGTACGAAACAGACTGCCAGAGACTGTCAGGACTTCAATCATTCCAAACATCTATGACAGTTTTAGATGCAATTTGCAAACTCATTCTAATAACATTTTAAAATGGACTTTTATCACCACTTGTATGATTCAATGCCGAGTTGGGCTCTGATTTGATGTTGTAGGCTGGGCAGAAAACTACCACCCGTTTCTACTGCCACAGCTGAGCGACACATAACATACTTCTCGTGAAACATCTGCCGAGAGAAATGGGGTTATAGTCACGACGAGCAAGATACTTCGTCATCTCGCCAAGCTTCACTTGCGAGAACGGTGTATCAGCTACAAACAAACACAGATAATATAATATAGATTACAAAACGCCTCTCAATTCTCCAACATTCACTTATAGATATTTGTACCAGCTAGGTTTGATATGCCACCAAGTTGTGTGTCCGTGAGTAGGTGTTGCACAGCTACTGTCACTATATTCTAGTGACAGTGAGTGCTGTAAAGTTAGAAATGGGAAAGCTTTGTATCTGTATATTTAAGGTGCCCAACTTGTAGCCACAGGTTTCTCGGAGACCTGCCCCACTTGCATAGCCCTAGCCACATCTAACGCTACATGCCTAGGCCGTACAGCACAGAGGGTCTCCATCTGTTATCCTGCAGCTGGCACCCATTACAAGCTCAGACACCACTAAACCTGAGAGTAATGGCCGGTCAGTTTAATGAGGACATGGGTGGACGCATTCATGGCATTCCCGATGTGTCGCTGCAAGGTTTTCCGCGCCACTCTCTTGGCGAAGATGACGTACGCCTGCCCCGCATGGCATGGCATGTGCTCAGCAAACGATCTCGCAAAACTGGAGTCGCTCGTTAATCGACGTCGGCGACTTGGATACTGCAGCTGCGATTAACCGACACTATTTGAACTGTACAGTGAAGCTGACGATCGTATGTTCGATGCGGTCGTGACCAACCCAGAACATGTACTTCACCAGTTCCTAACTGAACGAGAGCAAACCTACAATCTCCGCCGCTGGCCACATAACTCTACTCAAAAAAACTCAATCTCTCAATGAACAGGATTTCTTTATTATGACTATGTATAAATATAGTTAAGTTTCTTCTTCTTTAGTAATCTACAATCGTAAACTTTACATTATACCAGATGCATAGGCCTAATGTTGTATTAACAGTATTGTTGTAAGTTGCGTATGTCAGCTACATTATTAAACGAATATGGTATGGTCTGTATCTGCCCAAGAACTTAATCTCACAGCATGCCAGCTAAACTCAGCGTACCGAAAACCACTCAGGCTGTGTCTGAACTCCTGACTAGTGATTAGCCAGCCAGCTAGGCTAGCAGGCACTGTGGCTCAGTCCGGGCATTTCTGCATTAGCCATTGCACCAGTGAGGCAGGCATGTTGCCTAGATTTGTGTGAGAATTTTGGAGGTAATGCACCCACCTCTCCTGTACATTGTACCAGTTGTTTCTCAGGTAGTGATCAACCTCGGCAGACGGCAATGCAATTGCACCGGCTATCCGATCGGACTCAGTAAAATTTTTCGCAAACATCAGAGCTTTAGATATCCAGTTTAATTGATTATTTGCTTGCATCTACAGGGACTGAACTGATTTTCATTGCACAGTTGGTAAGCAGTGAAACGTGGTACAATGTTGAATAGCAACATGTGGGAGTGTTGTTTAAATAGCACTGATTTCAAAGAAGTCTTAATGGATAAATATCATCTTGTATCAGCTATTTTTGGGTTTGAATCCAGTAAAATAATTGCCATGGTCGAGATCTGTGCACTACTACCCCCAGACATGATAAACTGACCAACACCTTATTCTCTGCCATTACCGTCTTCTGCCAGGAACACATACAACGGCATACAACGGCATACCACAGTTATTTAAGGAGTTAATTCCTATCCAGCAGCAACACATCAGGAAACTTTATGAACGTTTCCTTCATTTCAGCTATCAGGATCAGAATCTGACACATGGTCACATCTCCATCGACCAGGTGGTGGACATCATCGTGTGTGACTGTCTGTCGCTATCCTGTAGCATTTCTCACCTTATGGATATCTTCTGCAGTAAGCACCTTTTACATAGTTTTCGCAATGTGCTGTTGCATAATGCATTACAAATGTATCTTTGTCATCGTCATAACTCGCACATTGACTACCAGATGCATGTCCTATACGAATGGCACACATTGGTCAGACACCGCCACTGACATAACACAATGTTGTCCTTTCGCCACAGAACGTAGCCTGGTGAGGGCGTGACCTTGTGCCGACAGTGACGGCTTCGATCAATTCTTTTTAAAACAAATTAAAAGTTGCTCACGTTTTCCATAAAATCGCGACGGATCGTACGGGCCGTGTATCCTCGGGTTATACTCCGGAGGATATTCGCCAATGGCAAAGAAGTTCCAAAAAGACTTCATTTTATCGGCCATTATCAACAACTTTCTCCCAGTTTGTTTTCATCACAATAACCGCAAGGTGTCGCTAAAAGCGGACACTTGCTTTTAGTGCTGTACGGAATACAGTTAATATACACTCAACTCACTTCTCAACTCTGACACCTCTAGGTCCGCATCATTATTATATACTATCATAAACAAACAATATCACTTTATAACTTTTTCTGATCGGTTTCCGGTACCAGTCAGATCGTCAGTAAAATCAAACTTCACTAATTGGTGCTGCCAAAACTTATCTAAACGTGACATTTGATATTTTACTATAACTTTGCCTAATCTTGACCGATTTCTATAATTTTTTGTCAACGTTTTAATCGTATAAAAATTCTGCATACGAATTTACTAAAATTTACCACATCACTTTGTGTGCACACCTTGCTTCGTAAATTGAAATTGCAACACATGTCAGTTAAAAACGCTATCATTTGTTGTTCATTGACGTTCGCAGCATTGTCAATAAATATTATAAATTAGATGGCTATGTTTTTTTTCACTCTAATAACTAAAAAAAGATCGGATGGCGTAGTGGGTTAGTGTCGATTGCGTTGCACGACTCAGTTACATCTTCTCCCTTTTCTTCTTTTTCCAGATAGGTGCCAACTCAGGTTGAGTAATATCGCACCGCAGTGATAGGGTCCAGGTGCGTGAAGCGGAGGCGGCGGTGTAAACGGTAACAAACGATAATAACGATGAACAGATAAAACGGTGCAGTGGTGCAGATGATAAAACAAGGCCGAGAGGCATTTACATCAGCTGGACTCAGTTCAGTTGAGCTTTGAAGCGGCAGTTGGCAAACGTCGACCGGTAAAGTATTCCACAGGCAAATTGCAGTAGGAAAGAAGGTATGGTTGTATGTGTTTGTATTGCACAAGATCTGTCTCTGTCTGGTTTCGAACCCTCTGGTGTAGGCTGTAGCCGGTTATTAGAGGTAAGCTGAAGCAGGAATGGCCACCAGACCATTGCGAATGCGATACAGCATAAAGACTTTGCTGCGAGCTCGACGTTGTAGAAGTGAATCCCACTGGATTTTCTGTAGCATGGATGTGACACTTGATGTACGTTTGAACTCACAACAGGCGAACAGTGCCGCGCTTCGCTGGAAGGCTTCGACTTTACTAACGTTATGTTTGACCGGGTTGTCCCATACAGATGAAGCATATTCAAGCTGTGGTCTCACTGAAATCTTGTAACATTGCTCACGGACAGCTGTCGGACAGCAGGAAAAGTTCCTCCGTGGGAAGTTAAGTGACTGTGTATAGCTACGGTCAGAAGTGGCAACGAAATACTGCAGAGTCACATGGTATCTACTGCAATTAAAGAATGCCACGTATCGGTCACCGTATATACAGAACAGCGTACTCAGTGCTGCTGGAGAACTAGTTCGTGAGAAAGTAGTACAAAGAGTTAAAACAGCAGAATTTTGGTCGTTGCTGGCAGACGAGACCGCTGACCGGCATCATCGAGAACAACTAACCGTAGTGGCTCGCTACATAAGGCCAGACGACCAAGGCCATTGGCATTGTTATGAAGATCCTATTGCCGTATTGGAAATCTACGCTGCCGTTAAAAGTGAGCAGTCACAAGACGGAGAAACGAAACAGTGGCAACGCGATCGGCGACACATTGCTACAGACTGTCGGAAAACTGGATCTGAACTTATCATCGTGTGTTGGACAAGGTTATGATGGCGCAGCAGCACTGTCCAGTGAGCGAGTGGGAGCAGCTGCGCGGATTAAAGAAGTTGCACTTAATGCATACTACTTTCACTGCTCCATGCACTACCTAAATTTAAGTGCGTCAAAGGCTGTTACTATACCTGCTTTACGCCACGCTCAAGATATAGTTCAGGAGGCGTCCAACTTCTTTAGATCCAGCGCGAAAAGGACGGACGTTCTGAAGTGCGCCATAGAGGAGCTCGCAGACAGTCGCACTTCCAAGACGAACCTGGGATCATTTTGCACAACGAGGTTCATTAAGCGTCACACGGCTGTAGTAACTTTCAGGTGTTTGTTCAGGTACATTTTGGTGGCGTTGGACAAAATATCCACTTGGCAGTCGTCGGAGGCGCGGAAAGGTG
>Ga0126335_1002916_pt1 | contig 10436 bp, 10 predicted proteins | sample OlaspJWI45metaG_FD_108409 | JGI IMG/M metagenome (GOLD analysis project Ga0126335, IMG submission 108409) | Marine gutless worms symbiont microbial communities from Oahu, Hawaii - Olavius sp. 1 OAHU.JWI-45 metaG | ecosystem: Host-associated > Annelida > Digestive system > Unclassified | place... | reverse complement strand
CTATAAAGTGGAGGCTGGATTGACAAAGTTATATAAAACCTATAAAAATTACATGGTAACACAATGAACACAATTAAAGAAGAACTAAAACTAAAATACATGTGGCCAAATAAGTAAACGCACCACGAGCAAGCAGTCTTCACAGCAGAAAATGTGCCATTTTAGCCAAATTTCATTGCATGCATAATTCTTACGAACCACATGGGACGTTAAACCTCTGCTCACTCACTCACGGTGACAGTTTTAAGTGTGTATTTATATTTAATACATTTGATACTTTGTTTGTTAGCAACACAACGATGATTGCGTGCATATCGCCGTCCGACTGCGACTTTGTGGAGACTCTTAACACTTTGAGATATGCGAACCGTGCTCGTAACATCAAAAATAAGGTACGTAAATTTATGACTCTTTTCTTTGACTTTGCTTCTGTTCTCATGTTCTCATGACATAATGTGTATCTAACTACACGATTTTTAGCTCAGCTGGTGATAGCATCCGTGCATCTGTCTGTTAACCAGGGTGTCGGAAATCATAACCGCTGGACATAGAGACTTGTAATCTTGCCCACAGAGACAAAGTGACGAACCCAGATCACAAAACAAAAACTAGATCACCCTGATCTACTTAAGCCAGCTGAGCATCACTGCCAATGGCCTTTTCATTGTTTTTAAAATATTCTTTACTAATGTTGGGTCGGTTCCACTTTTTAAATTTCCGTTTTGGTTTTGAGTTGCTTACTTGCCAAAAACCTATTTTTTACCATAACTCCCTTATTTGAAGAGATATCGCAATTTTGATGATAAATTTACCCCTCCCCCCACCCCGTCTTTAATGAATCTCTGTGTACTATCACAAGTCTAGTCCAGGTGACCTTGATCTTGACCTTGGATATAGTGGTGTGACCTATTTTCAGTCATAAATCCTTTAATATAGCATGACGTAAGAGTTATACGCCAAAATAGTGCATATGGGCATTTTGAAGGTCAAGGTTAAGGTCAGTTGTGTCATGTGACCCCTCGTTGAACTCCCCTCTTGATAGTGGATAAGAATGTTTCATCAAAAGCGCAATATCTCTTCATAGCCCTCGACTTCAACCTTCAGAAATCTATTTTTGTCCATAACTTGCTCGGTTGAAGAGATATTGCTATTTTGACAAAAAAAATTACCCCTCTAGCAAACGCTGTCTATTATCATGAGCCGAGTCCAATGAGGGGTCATGGGTCATAAGACGCAGGTGACCTTTAACTTGACTTTGGATACAGTTGCATGACCTATTTTTAGTCATAAATCCCTTAATATAGCTTCAGATAAGAGTTGTAACCAAAATAGCACATATGGGCATTTTGAAGGTCATGCTCAAGGTCACCTGGGTCGTGAAAATGGACAAGGATTTTTTGTCGAGATTGCAATATCTCTTCAAATAAGTGAGTTACTGCAAATATATTTTTAGCCTGTAGCTATGTGTCCATTGTACAAAATACAGTGACCACCGCAGTTAATATTGCGGTTTCAGTTTTGGTCCGTTTGACCCCCTACTGCTAGGTCCATCTTTGTCTAAAGGTGCTTCAGCTGCAGCTTTTGATGTGCAAGTTGTGTTTTCTGTGTGTCAGGTGGTGGCTAATCAGGACACTGCAAGTCGTCAGCTGGGAGCGATGAGGGCTGAAATTATCGCACTTCAGCAGGAACTGATGATGTATCGAATGGTATATCTTCTTGCTGCTACTGCTGCATATCTACAGCGAGTTCCAAAAATGCTCGCCTATTTTTGTTTCGCTGTATTTTTTTTACAAACATAGACCAATTTCCGTAATATTTGGCACGCAGTATACTGAGTGTGAGGTAAGTTGCAACACAGCAGTTATTTATTTGCCCACTTCACCTGCATACTGTTGCTATACTTCCTTTGGGAAATTTGAATTGTATAATAATGACTTTCATAACAAATGTTAAATATATTGTGGTTTCACATATTGAACAATATATATTTTTTCCACACTATTATTGTCCAACAGAGCTCATATATTACAATAAACGTCTCTTTCATATACACAGGCCTAATTGGAAGTCAGAAGCCTGGACCAGTAAACTTAGGAGTTTCACGCTGCAGTAACTCAATCGTCTGATGCACACATCAGTGTGCTGGCACACTGCCTAGCTGGAAGATGTCAGCATCACAGTAATGGCACAAGTGGACGAAGCATCTCTTGCACCAGCATTCAGCTCAACATCTTGGTAGTATGCAACAGTAAAAAATAAATTTTCATTGGTCAAATTTCATGGTCATGTTTCAAAGTTATTTAAACAGCTTTGTTAATGGAACAAATCAGCCAAAATGGTCCAAAAACCAAAAATTAATATTTCTCAAAGTAGTGTAGCAGCAGTATGCAGGTAAGGCGGACATGTCTCTTCCCCCCCTCCAAACCCAACTCGCCCAACCCCCTGCAGCCCCAAACCTCCTCAACCCCCTGTGTTGCAAAGTACTTTAGTATTCTGTGTTCTTCAGTTGAAGACATACTTGTTTAACTGATGCTGTAATGCTTGGAGTTAGTCAAAAGAATATTTAATTATCTAGATGCGTTGTTGGCCGATTTATGCATAGGGATTAGCATGTGAATTTTCACTGCGGCATAACATGGTGTCACTTCCTGGAGTACGCTATTCATGGCCTCATGAATAAGTAATCAATATTTATGACATCTGTGACACTACTTCATTGGTCGTGAGTATGTTGGCATGTTGCCTGTGGACCAATCACGTCACTGCACATGTTTACGGTGCTCAATGATACGGAGTTGCACCACACCATTGTACAAAACATTCTGAAAATTTGTATTTATTATCAACATATTGCACATTATTAAATATTTTGTGCATCTGAAAGTTTAATATTTCTTGTAGAGAACGAAAGATGTATTTAATAATTTTTATGTATATTAGATAACTTTATAAGAAGATTTGGCTGCCGTTATGTGCCACTCTGTTTTTGACATTCACAGAAAGTCACCAATAAGCCCTCTGCTTGGAGACTTTGTTGTTAGGTGCAATACAGTAATTTTCTTACTTACTTAATCTGTGTTGACTAGGGGCGGAGAGTAGCCGATGGCGAAGTTGCAGACGACACAGTTAAAGAAAATGAGATGCTGAAATCGGAAAACATGACCCTGCGACAGAGAGTGCGTGCATTACAAGAGACCATCGAGTCTGTGACAGTGCGTAATACCCAGCTTCAAGCCGACCGAGATCGGTTAACGCTGATGTCCTTGACTGCTGCCGGTGAGACAGTGCAGTTTGCAGAAAAATGATTTTGTTAATTTAGTGATCATTGTGTGTTACGCTCTGTATTCGCCAGGTGGCGTTGTTCTTGCTGTCACCCGACAATACATGCAGTCTTCATCTGGGCAGCTCGATGACTTGCTCAGGTGTGGTTGGCATGCTGGTGGTGGTGGTTGCTGTCTGTGTCGATATATACTGTACTGTTGTAACTGCGTGGAAAAGACATTAGTTTTGTGTTAAGGTTTGGATTGTTAATAGTTCCTGGAAAGGACAGTCTGAACTGTTTACTTTATTATTATTTTGTTATCGTTTATTGACTTATATTGTAAATATTGTTACCATCGCTGGTGGGTGGTGATTGTTCTGGAGGCGACTTGGATCTATGCTAAGACTCCCAGGTCCATCCCTAAGTTGTGCTCTGGCTGGCTCGATCTTTAGGGCGAGGTTTTTTGTACTACGCGCTAAGTGTATATGCTGTGGTTGGAAGTCAAAGACCAGCAGTTGGACCAAACCGTGAAACCACACCTTTACAGTTACCGACGTACCACACGCCGGGGCCACGTCGATATATCTAACAAATAGCAGAAGAAACAAGCGGAAAAAACTGTCAGATTATCACAATTATTATACAAGCAAAATGGCGACTTATCTCAGCGACCATGTGGCAATTACCAACTGCCAAAGCAGCCAGTCAGAGAACACGTAAGTAGAGTGGCCTACTGTGTTACTATAGGAGATGGTGATACGGATGCTGAGGTACAGAAGCTGATAGAAGGCTACATTCAGCAGACTGAACAGCTCAGGTGACTTTTCTGTCTATGTTGTCTCACTTCATTTTTTGTCCATATATCGTAAAAGTACAGTCCTTCCCAAGCCACATGGACCCACTGAGCAGTGCTGATCTTCGTTTCTGTTGACCCCAGCCAAACACTAGCTCATACTGCGAGACTATGGATGCGGGGCTAGTGCATCATGTGCCTGTGTCTGTTAACACGCCAGCCAAAGCTTGTCCTCATTTTGCCGACTCCGGCTCGAAGGAAGGATGAGTCGACCTAGTATGTCATAGCAGGCAGGTAGTTTTATTATCATTTGCTGCGGCAACGTGGCTGTCTGTGTGGCTGTGTGTCTGTCACGTTCATGTATTGTGCTTAAGCAACTGAGTCGATCATCATGTCATCTTTACCAGATTGTAGCCCAGCCATTCTAGTTTTCCCATATCAAATATGAACCTGATAGCTCGAGAGGATCCTCCTCATTGAGGGCGTCAGGTGGGAGAGGGGTAGGTAAAAGTCGGAAAATTAGGCCAATATGCTGTCTAGAGCTGCCCTCTGCTGTATGTCTGTAAGTTGCAAAATTCTGCCTGAAAATTGCAGCCCTTCACCAGAGGGCAGGTCTTGACAGCACAACATTGGCACGCTCAAGTGTCGGGCAGTTTATCAGCAAAGCTGAGTGTTCTGTTGTTGTTTAAACTGGTCTTTGACTGTTTGTGTGTCTATTAGGGCCAGCCTGGTGGAGTCTGAAGCTATGGTGGAGTCATTACACCAGTCTGCTGCTCATTCCCATCTGGCGGTGTCTCAAAATTTTTCTTCTTCATTTTCCGAGTCATTCATGTTCAGAGAGACTTCCATGTTTACCGCGGAGGCATCATCTTCCATGTTTCTGGACAGCTCAAATCCTGATGAGTATGTCCAGCAGCTGCTACATGATGCCAGACGCGATGTTGAGAGGATGAAAACCAGGTGGGTTTGGGATTTTTGCCGCCCGCTATGACGACGTGGCTGGATGTGTGGCTGGATGTGTGTCTGTCACGTTGATGTATTGTGCCCAAACGACTGAGTTGATCGTCATGCAACCTTTACCAGATTGTAGCCCAGCCGTTCTAGTTTTCCCATACCAAATGTGAACCCGATAGCTCGAGGGTATTCCCCTCAGTATTGAGGGCATCAAATAGAATAGCGTAGGTATGCAATACTGGGAATGTGACTTGTCTTCATTTTACTTCACCAGAGCGCAGCACATAATACGAAATACAACAATCGTCAGGTGGTTTGTCAGCAATAGCTGAGCTTCTTGTGGATTTTATGTAGCTGCCTGGGTTAGGCTGTTCAAATGATGTCTGTCTGTCTGTTAACCAAGGTGTCGGAAGTTGTAACGGTTTAACGTAAAGAATTGTAATCTTGCACGAAGAGACATACTGATGAACCCTGATCACAAACCAAAACTAGGTCGCTCTTGTAATGTCCCCCGGCATGTTACGGCGCGGTATAAATCGTTGTTTTATTATTATTACCCTGACTTGCTGAAGTGAGTTAAGCGTCACTGCCCCCATCAGTGGCTTGTTATGTGTTAAGCTTTGCGATGTCCTGCTGACGGTAAATAGGTAAAGGTCCTACACTTGATATATTGCCGTTTTGTGAAGGAACCTCATTGCAGAAGTGCTCAGGTGTGGCATGAACTGTCGAGGGATTTCACTCTTTCACTTACACACCCACGTGTTTATTCACAAATGGAATGAGCCATACCTGCCTTTGGTTTCCCAGGCGAAGCTGGTTCTCATTTACCGACCCCGGAGGAATGGAAGGCTGAGTTGGCATAGGCACCACCACGGTCAGTAAACAGTCTGCTCAGGACCGCTACGTGGCAGCTATCACAGCTGTTAGCTGCTCAAGCTGCTCACATGGCAGCTGGTGTGCAGCGGCTATGAGCATTGAACTTGCAACGTCTTGTGTCCATGAGCTGTAGTGCTGAGTCACTGAGTCACCCACTGAGTCATTGATCTGCTAGATTCTTGTAATATCTCTGGTGTGCATGATATGTCATAAAACTCGACCGTAAAGTGTGTGCCTCTGTGTGAGCAGTTTGCAAGATATGGCTAATGCTGACGGATCTGAACAACAAGGATCTAAACCTTCCGAACAGAAAGAGATGCAGGTACGTAGTAATTCTCATACCACTGCCGCATTGTACTGCATATTTAAAGTGTGAATTAGTAGCCTTGTAAGTAAGAGAATTTATACATAGCTTTTATAAATGAAAACTTCACTATATGGTACCTCTGTATTCGAAAGTTATCCACTGAAAGCAGTGAACTTGGTGGTATGTTTTAACTAATATGTCTACTGCTAGCTTTTTTCTACTAATTTGAAACAACAACAACAACCGTTTAACGGCCTTTGTTCCGGGACAACCGGGGTTGGCCGGAACCAAAAGAAACAGTCTGCCTTCTGCCTTAGCATAGGGCTGTGCTGCATTCAGGCTGGGTTTCCCCACCTCCTGTCTTCTGGATTTTTATGGAGCAGGGGAAGATAATGGAGGCAGAGGCACCGACAGTCCGTGTGGGCGCTACCCCAACCGGACTAACGGCGCCCCCACCACCACAACCCCCAAGGTTTTTTACAGGCCGGATGCCTTTCCTGCCGCCCAACCAACAGCATCAAAGCACTGAAGGCAATACTAATTTGAAAGGCTGTACTGGAATATTTGGCTCCAGCTCCGGTCAAAATCCTGCTGTTTTTCCAATGCCTGGCTGAAATCCAGCTCGGGGCTAAATTTTGGCTGGATTTCCAGATTTAGCCAGATTTGTGACAAAAAGCAGTTATCTGACAATGCATTCTATTTTATTTATATTTCTTTAATAGTTGTTTGTGATGTGTATGACTGATGTGAGCATTGTGTTAGTTGCAAAGTAAAGTTCCTGAGAGTGCTAGTCAATGTTTCATGATTTTTTTGATGTGATCTTTTGACAAAATTACAAATCTGTCTCCGGCTCCGACTGCGGCCAGATATGCTGTTTTAAACCTGGCCAAATTCAGCTCCGGCTGGATTTGGAAAAAGCAAGTCCAGTATAGCCCTGCTAATCTGCACTTCTGTGATGAGGTTGCCTCATGAAGAGGCAATATATCAAGTGTCGCAACCTTTACCGTTACTTTTATTTAGCTTTTTAGCTTTTTTGTGGTACGTTTACTGTCACTGGCAATGTGCTGTTGCATGTAGCCGGAAGGTGACGAGGCAGTGCTGAGTGATAATGCATTGAGTGATTCGGAGTCAGACGCCGATGAAGGTTCGTTTATATCTGGGTTTTCTTGGGGTTTCTTAGTCATCTCGTATGGTATGGTCCATTCTCTTTGTGGACTCTATGTGGCATTGAAACTTTGTGTCGGATATCAGCTCGGCCAGTTTGCTTCATGTCAGAAGGCACAAGGCAAAGTGGAAGTTTCAGGTTTGGGAATAATAAAGTTTTCTGGTGGCAACTGGCAAGGCCTTTTAAGTGCAGATTTATTGTGACTCATGGTTGCAGGAGAAGTTGTGAATGCTCAGAAATTTTGAGAATAATGTCTCCAAAATTGCGTTCACGTACTGAAGCCGTGTACAACACTGTTAGGTGTTACTTAACATGGTAATGAGTAGAGGTCATATACTTGATATAGTGCCCCTTAGTGAAGGCCAGAAGTGCTCAGGTATGGCACGCATTGTCGAGGGATTTTACAGTTCTGCCTGCACACTCTTGCATTTATTCACGAATGGAATGAATCATACCTGCATTTGCTTTTCCAGCCATAGCTGTCCTCATTTAATGACCCCTGAAGGATGCAGGGCTGAGTTGGACTAGGCACCGCCACAGTGAGTAAACAGTCTGCCCAAGACAACTACGTGACAGCTATCACAGTTGTTAGCTGCTCAAGCCATCACACTTCACTGGGCAATTGGAGCTCGGGGAGCATTGAACTCGTGACCTCTTGGCAATGCTAACCACTGAGCCACCCACTTGATTGGTGATGCTGGTAGCGTGTCAGTGCAACAGAAGTATACCACATTGAAGGTAAAGCAAAGGGACAGTTGATGTATTATTTTATTTTATTTTTTTATTTAAACATTTTTAGCAACCAGGATGATAGGGTAGATATTCGAAAAAGCCATCACAGGTGGTTAAAGGGTGGTTGAAAACAGTAATACAAAAATACAGTAAAAGCATACTACAAAAGGAAATTACAAATCCAAAATCCAAATCTGACACGAGACAACAAGGACAAATAATTGTGAAATAAAGAAAGAAATACGATCAGTTATTAGAATATATCTGAGATAGACGGAAAGATCAGTTCGTTTGAGGGAATGTCTAAATCGTGTAAGCGTAAGTGTAGCACCTCATAACGGAAGTGCTCTGGTATGGCACGCATTGTCAAGGTATCTCATATTTTACCTGCATACTGACTCATCTATCCACAAACTGAATGAACCATACCTGCATCTGTCCATCATCCGTTTATTTACACTTACAGACAGCCGCTGTCATGGCATCCTGCAGTGTAATGCCACCTGGTGGATGCCATACATCGAGAACTTGTAACCTGTAGTTTTTCGTGAATTTTACAGAATGTATAACAATTCATAACAATTCGTTCTGCATATCGGTGGAATATTACTTTGGGCCTCTTGTAATTAACAAAAGGCTTGTTTATGACTGCTTGCAGTAGTAACAGTTATAACAGTTTGGTGTGTTTTGTGCTGACATCCACAATACAACGACAGTTTGTAGTGATTTTATAAATAAATGAATGCATCACAAAGATATAAATATTGGAAAATCATGAGATTTTTTCAATTTTTTTAACCCATTGCTAAAAATCATAAAGAAATTCGCGATTTTTAAAATTTTATAAACTCATGAAATTTGCCATCTAGATCTATGGTGAATACAGTGAATACAGCCATCCGTTGCAAACTGTGAACAATTTTGCTATCTGGATTCGTTGATTATGTTGTGTTTCCACGTGTGCATTTGTCAGGCAACGAGAAGTTGAACACGATGCTGGCAGACGTGGTTGGCGAGATCTCAATAAAACAGAGATTGATCGATGAGCTCGAGTCAACGCAGAAGAGACTGCGCGCGATGCGTGCCCATTACGAGGAGAAGTTGTCTACGCTCGCTAACAAGATACGAGAGACGGAGCTTGAACGAGACAAAGTCTTAGCCAACCTAGGTTAGCTTCTGTAATTTGTCGTTTGGTTTAGCAGCTTGGGTTTTCTTCACACTGGGACTCTTACGCTGTGCTACTGCTTAGCCTAGAGGCAGTTGCCTTGCATGTCCGTATTGTAACACGGTGTAGTGGTTCTGGTGGAATCGAAGCCTATCTCAGTGGCCAACTGGCTTCCTTCAGTGCTTTAACACTGTTGGTTGGGTCATTTGGTCTGTAACAATTGTCCACAAAATGACCTATATAATGTTGATAGGCTTCAGTCCCACCAGAACCACTCCACTGTGTTACAATATGAACTTGGCTAACTGTAGGCAACCGCCTCTAGGCTAATCACAGCGTAAGGGTCCCAATGTGACAAAAACCCAGTTTGCTGGCAGTAGTTTTTGAGTTGCATGTTGCAGCTTTTGCGCTGCCATGACCTTGACCTTGGACCCATGACCTTGAAACTGAGGCCGTGACCTAGATATTCTGAAGCTGTATCAACATACCAGAAATGAAGTTGCTAGCTAAAGCCATTCGAAGTTGGAAAAATACAAAAATAGTTTTCAAGGTCAAGGTCAAATATCACCAACTTTCAAACACTTCTTGCTTTCCCCAAGGGACATATTCCTACCAAGTTTCATCAATTTTTGACCAGTAGTTTTCGAGATTTCGTGCAGATTGACGCAAGTTTTGAATTACTATGAGTGTTATCGTATACTAGATATACTAGATACATGCCACCAAAAGCAATACCTGCTCACAGCATGCGCACAAGTAACTAGGTCACAACTCACTCTTGACATCTGTATGTTTCATATAGCTACAAGTAGTGATGGTCGGAGTGATGGAAAGTCAAAGAAGATTAGTGACGAGTATGCGGCAAAACTGAACTCAATGCAGACTGAACTGAAGAAACTTCAGGCTGCTAAACGGGAGCATGCCAAACTGCTACGCAACCAGACACATTACGAGACCCAGCTGAGAACGCTACGCAGTGACCTTGCCGGACTTAAACAGCTCAAAGTATTTGCCGTTATCTATTACCGTTAATTGCTAATTAATTGTCAATGAATTCTTTTGTGCTTGCACCTCGTGTGGGTTCCGGGGCTTAGAATAGACCCACTTCGTCTCCTGGCCAGATGTCGTAAAAGGCGACTAAACCAGGCACCCCTCAACCTCCTCGGCCTCATCTGATTACTG
>Ga0126335_1002915_pt1 | contig 10437 bp, 9 predicted proteins | sample OlaspJWI45metaG_FD_108409 | JGI IMG/M metagenome (GOLD analysis project Ga0126335, IMG submission 108409) | Marine gutless worms symbiont microbial communities from Oahu, Hawaii - Olavius sp. 1 OAHU.JWI-45 metaG | ecosystem: Host-associated > Annelida > Digestive system > Unclassified | place... | reverse complement strand
GAACCGAGTGAACTCTCGCAATGACTTTAAGTCATGATGACAGCACTATAAACATTGTCCTGAGTTATTATTATTATTATTATTATTATTATTATTATTATCTATTTTAGATATTTGTGTTATTTTTTTGCGCCTCCGCTGTGCATGGTTGGTGTGCTTTTGACACGTTGTGTTCTTTGACACGCTGTGTGTCTTTTTTTTTCCTTTAGTTTTTGGTCTCTTGTTTTTTGAAGCTGCAGTTTATGCGAAGAAAGATGTATATATAGGCCTGTCTTACATTTACGTATCAATGAAGCTTCTATAAGAGGCGAAACGTGAGGCACACATTAACAGACTGATAGACGACGTGGAGTGGAGATGTGGGTGGTATATGTGTACAGACCGTTCCGGTTCATCGAATCCTCGTCAGCGCTATACAATGGTGCCGTGATGTTCACCAGGCGTCCTGTGTACCGCCGGGAAATCATGAATGATCAGCACCGTTCAAGCGTCAGCCGTCACCGCCCATCGCCTGACGACTTGGGGATACTATAAGTAAATAAGCAAGGGTCTTCTAAAGCGCTACGTATCGAACTGTCACAGAGCGCCGTGCTCTCAGTGCACTTGCACGTCAGATGTGGACTATTGCGATCGGTGATCCCCGCGTCTGTCAGTCTGTAACGCTGTCTGTTTGTCTGTCGCAAAGTTTCGCTGCCGAACGGATTCAGGTCCTCCTTCGGGCGGAGACTCATTGTATTAGATGGGGTCCCGCTTTTCCCATAGATTCGATGCGACGTTCGCCAAATTACTTTGACCACTTGTTGCTAAGTGCAACAGACTGAGCTGGCACTGCAGGCTGTCGGGCGCATAACAATCTATCTATACTTATTTACTATACAAATCACAAAATGCGACATATATTTTCCAAAGCGTCGGAGCTCGCTGATCAGAAAGTTTCCCCAACTGTCAAGGAGGTGCGCTGGCGGGCAGCGGTGAAGATTACACGGTTGAGTTTTTTTCGACGTCACCCACAACTGCATTCATTCATATTGCAATAGTGGCGACAGTGGACGTCCAGAAAAAATACCAACAGTACTATACACTGTCCCAGGTGAGCGAGTAGAAGCTTAATGTCCCACTCGACACTTTATAGCTCATTTTGGGGACGATTTTTACAGGCCAGATGATCAAATCAACAGCGTCAAAGCACTGAAAGAAGCCAGTTGGCCGCTGAGATAGGCTTCAATCCCATCAGAACCACTCCACTGTGTTACAGTATGAACTGTAGGCAACCGGCTCTAAGCTATACACAGCGTAAGGCTCTCAGTGTGACAAAAAAACTCAATCTGTGGACCTGTAAGCTGCCTAAAACATCGTGCAACAAGAATATTACACCACACTATAATAGGTAAAGCAGCTGTGTTAATGTCCCAGTGACAAGCGCCGAAGAGAGGATGCATTGAGTTTTCTGTTTGGATACCATCAAAGGGGACTAAACCATAATTCTGTGGCATGCTAATTTTGCTTTTGTGGGTCGGTTGGCGGTGTGGTACAGCGGTTAACGACGTTGAACTGATCAACGAAGTTAATCGACATCAAGCCTATTTAGTACTTTGATGGGTGATCGTCTTCGGCTGGGTTAACCATCTGGGAATGTAACCAGCCAACTAAGTCGACTCAGCCTTCTATCACTCTGGGGTCGAAAGAACGAGAATCAGCTTCGGTTGGAGAGTAAACAGACACACCACGCGATGCACTAGCCCCGAGTCCGTGGCTGGTGCCATGACTGAGGGCTACGGAAACGGAGATCAGCGCCGCCCAGTGAGCCCGTATGGCTTGGGAAAAAGAGAACGGAGTTGGCCAGTCGCTGCGTTAAACACTTTGAAAATTTGACGGTGCATGTTTTGATTTGTCACCTAATCAGTCAGCGTCAGTTTCGTCTGTCTGCGAAATGACCTGTCTGTTCCTGTCATCGTGTGAAGTAGCATTTTCGGCAAAAGACGCCGAAGAACGGCCATTATGGGGCTATAATTCCGTTCAAGGTCATTCAAGGTCACCGATTTTGATATTAATGGAAAACCGATATACGACTTCCTATTAGTGAGTAATATTAACTTACGTCGTATCTCGCCCCGACTTCGAGAGATATCGTAGATAATTGGTCGATTTTTTGCGGCTGATTTGCTGGGGACGCCTGTTTAACGCATTTGTCTAGGGTGACTCCCTAAACCTATGACTACGAAATTTGGCACGAAGAATCGTCAACCATTGGGGCATCGTAGATCGTAAGTGCAAACTTGACTGTCAGTCATCGTATCCATATTTGAAACCGTTTTGACGTGGATCACTAGTGTTACGCAAGAGATGTAAAAACGTTTAAATAAACGTTATAAACGTAAAAACGTGACAAAAATGAAAAAACGTTTGTAAACGTAGGCCTAATAAAAAAACGTTACATCTTCTTAGTGTAGTTCAACTCCACGCCTGATGCCCAAGAAATGGCCTTCAAGGCAACTCGGAATATGCAGTTCAGTTTAGTTTTGCAGAAACTGTCGTCGTTTTGGGCTAACAGTGAAACCTTCAATACTGTGCTATTTATGGTCTCTTGAAAATCACAGGTCTATTTCTTTGCTGCTATTTTGAAAGTGCTTCTTGTTAACCTGCTTGCCGCTCTGAACTTTGCCAACATTTTTTAAAATAAAAAACGTTTGGAAAATAAAAAAACGTTAAAAAACGCGACCAAATTTTAAAAAAAACGTTTTTACATCTATGGTGTTACGGACGGACAGACGTACAGACAGACGGACGGACGGAATTGCGACTACAGTAGCGTGTATCTGACGACTAGAGCTGAAAACTCTTCCCATTTACTAGCCAAGCAATCTCGACGACGTTGCGCAGCGATATCAACGGAGCACCTGTCGGGCCACCGGTATTTTACCGTCTCACGACGGCTATAGCCGCGTCGATCGCCACTTTAATCCGGTCTATGGCGTTCGCTGATGGCCAGGATGGTGAGGGAAGGGGGAGAACTGAAGCCGGGGGGGGATTTGACCGTCATTATAGCGAGTCGCAGGCACTTATAACGCCGACGGAATGAGCCACTGCATTAATCACGTGATCATGGTTATCGGCGGTGAGTGAGTTGGGCTGGGGTTGGGGTCATTGGACAAAATGTCTGCAAGGTGTCAACTGATTTCTTTGCATGCATCCGTTCGGCGTCCCATGAAAGGCGGACTATTGCGATCGATGATCTCTGGTGTCTGTCAGTTTGTCTGTCACGCGGCTTCGCTGTGCGTAAACGAACGGCTGAACGGATCGACGTCCTGTTTGGAATGAAGGCTCTTGTGGGCCCACGGCACACTTTATTAGACGGGGGCCCGATCCCCACGGCGATGGGAAGCCTGGAAAAGGCATTCGAGGCGGCTTTTGCCAAATTACTTCTACTACTTGTAGTTAGTGGGGCAGGGAGGAATAAAATTGTTGATAACTATAGTAAAGTAAGACCGCTATGTAGTAATAAACGCATTAACGATTATCTGAGCAGAAAAAATGTTGCCCCTATATAAATCTTTATTCATCGAAAATACGGTAGCACCAAAAAACACAGCAGCGCAAGCATAAATACAAACAAGGCGAAAACAGCGACAAAGTCCATCACAGTAGTTGACACTTGGTACTGGAATATAAACAAAATATCATATATAATCAACTAGTGTTACGCATAGATGTATAATCAACGTTGCTCACCAAACCTAATTAAGTATGACAACTTTTTACAAAATTGGCAAATACCATTCACTGCGGAAACGTATCGTAATATAAACTTACCCAGCCTTTTTATAAAATCACAGCTCGGCAGGTCGATTGCAAAGTAGCTCTGACAATCTTTTACTACATCAATACTCCTATTTTTTTCGCGGTCTGCACAGCGGACTGTGAATCAATCTTTCCGATATTCTGTCCGCCTCTACCCCCCCTCCATGTCACAAAAAGGAGGGGTTAGCAGCGCCACCCTGGATCGTCGTCATCATCATCATATGAACAGCCGCAGTATTAAAGCAGTAGCAGCCAGCCATAAGCCATTTCTGGCAAGCGTGTGTCGACGGCATATGAGCACAAGAAGCGACAATTATGAAGGCGATAAAAAGCGAGGTTGGCGTGCAAGTCGAGCTGGCTAAATGTCCGGATGAACGAAGGGAGATTAGTGATGATGATGGCGCCTCGACGACGTGCAGAGACGATGACGTTAATGCACGCAAGTCTCCGTTCAACTGATCGCCGTATGTCAGCATCAGCAGCCGGACGGCCGGCCGTCTGTCCGTCTGTCACTTTGCACCTTAGGCCTATCACTTCTCATCAGAGCTGCCCCATTCGCGATTGGAATCTGCACGAAAATATTCGAACAACAGTAAGTACTCGTCTGGGCCAACGCCATTCAGGGCTGAAATAAAACTTAGGGTTTTAGGCTGCATCGAATGCATGAGATGCAAACTATTGTCACCAATGTGTGCGGTGTCTGTCAGTCAGTCAGTCTGTCTGTCTAACACGCGGCTCTACTCGGCTTTACTGTGCGGGGGTCATTTGGTGCAGCCTTTGCCAAATCATTTTGGCCTCTTGTCTAGAGGTTTTAAAAGAAAGTTTTATAAGGTTTTAGGTTTTAAGATTAAAAAAAAGTTTTTTTTTGCGTTTTAGGGAATGAAGTGCCAGCAACGCCAGATAACGTTCAATTTTATTGATATAAAGTACATTACAGTATCCTACGAATACAATTTTAGTTAGAGAAGAATTATCATTAATTACAGTGCAAATGTGATTACTACTTTTATTAAATTGCATTAGAAATAACCAAAACTATTTTTTTTAAACTAAAAACAAAAATCTAGACTTTAAAAACGTTTTTTTTTAATTTTAAAACAACGTTTAAAAACCCTAGGTTATTTACAACCCAGCTCTACCGCCTTGTTGCCATTATTTCGTGACATTAATGTACGAGTTATGGGCTAAAGAAGTCAGCACGGTAGAACTGCTCTACATTCAGCGAAACATGGTCGGCTTCGAGTTCGACGACTATTTTTATTTCCGAGTTATCGTGGAGTCTTCGAATGTAGATAGTTCCTTACTTACTTCTTTACCCAGTTGTCCCAGTTCAGAACCTGCCCAGGATACCATAGTCTGTCCTCGGTGCCTGCAACTCAAGAACTCAGCTCGTCGCCTGCGTGTCCTTCAGAAGTGTATTTGGCTTCTGTTCAATTTCAGGTCTGGCTTCAGTCAAGAACAGCTTCCATCAATTTGAGTGAGAATTTCTGAACGACTACTATGCCTAAACGTTACAATTTTAATCGCAATTCAAAATACTTAACCACAAAAAAGAGAAAGCGTCAGAAAACAAAGCCGGCATTAATTGGTGATGGGACAGTTTAGTGTTGTCGACGAAAATGTTTGAATTCTAGTCGTCGTGATTGTTAATGAATCGAATTTTAATTCTAGTTTTCGCTTTTTTTGACGAAAGCAAGAGGCCAAAGAAATTTGGCGGACGTCGCGTCGAACATCCGCACCCCGCCTGTCATCGACACATGCACGTTGTGATTCCAATGCGGTTTCAATTACTCTTCATTGTTAACTTGGACGAACATTAACTTAACGTTTTCGTCGTGGTCGACGACTAAAACACACCGCTGTCTCCGACTGTGTGTACAGTACGGTGACGCCCGGCTGCAGCAGTCAACATTAGCGGTCAACATTAGACTAGCGCCAGCTAGCGGCGGGCGAGTAACTGAGTGACGCACTTACACGGCACTACGAGGGAAAGCAATATTCGCTCTGCTCGGACTCGCTCGCGCCAAACGCCATTAACACCGGACGCTCGCAGAAGCAGTAAATTACCGGCGTAAACATGTGTCTATAGCACAAGGCAACGCTAACATCGCCTCTTCTTCTTCTTTGCGTTTTACACGCGCGTCTTATGACGCAGGGTACGATTTTGTTATGGCGCTGTCCGTCTGTCGTTACTTATGGTTTCCGAAAAGTAAACTACTGGAGTTTCATTGCATTGCAGAGTGACCAAACACACATAATGGCGGCAACTCATCCCTGATGGGTATCACGTACACGATGGTTTTCAGCTCCCCTGCCCCGCCACTCGCCCGTTCCCATACCCCACTCACGCCGCTGCCGGTCGGCTAACCGCCTGCAGGCTAGCTGTAAGCCACACGCTGGTGCTGCGTACGCACGGTCGTCACTCTCCAACAATCACGCTGCTCAGCAGCTAAGCTGCACGCGCGCAGCTTATAGGGGCCTTAAAATGCAAAAAATCTCATTTTTTCGCCTTGACCCCGGAGATTTGTTTCGCCTGAATCCATCCGCGGATCGCCCTGGAGCTACCCTGAAAATTTGGAGGCCACAGTCGCTCTCGTTCCGGAGTTATAAGATAACACACAGACACACACACATATCATTCATTCATAGGCTACATGCGGTGGCGGTTTTAAGATTTTGAAACTGGGGGGTAGACTGGGGGCTAACTCTTCCACTCCCATCTCCTCCTTTTAGAAGTTAGCCACTTAATTCGGCTAGGGGGTCTCGAGGAGTGTTTTAGCTCCCCAAGCGGGGTCTGGGGCGGAGACCCAGCCGAAATCGAATTTGGAGCATTTCAGCCTTAGAATCTGACATCTGGTGGCAACAATTTTAATGATTTTAGTGAGAATCAACTTAGGGGGTTAATTTTATCTCTGGGGGCTAAGAAAAATGGGGGGGGGCTAACTTAAAAACTAGGGGTGCTAATCCCAACATTAGCCCAATTAGCCCCTCCCTAAAACCGCCACTGGCTACATATACAAACGCGCAATGAGAATTATTATATTAGATGTAGCCGAGGCCTAGGCGATGCTTGGGATTGCTCTTGGGATTAGAAAGTCAAAGGTCAAGATCACAGCAAGACGGTGCTCTTGTTACATGTAACTCGTGGAGGAGCTGCGGTCCGCCATTCCGGGTTTCTGACCAGTTCTAAGACTGGCACTAACCATACAACTCACCCCGCTGACACAGACCTCAATTCTAAAAGCCCGGATGACGACCGTAAACAAAAACTCGAAATGGCGGCCCTCGTGAATGGCGGACCGTTACCTGTGGAGGGCCACAGGTCACCAACAATACGACACAATCTCGAGGATTCTCCACGTTTTTTTCAGCTGTTCCGTCTCAGGCACCCAGAACTGCTTGTCGGACATGGTTGGCGCGTAGGCTCGTGCAGTAGTGAGTGGCCTAATGGTACGCGTAAACAGCAGAGACGTAACTACTGCACGGACACTCGTCTTGTTATATAGCGCCTCTTACTGAAAACCCACCTCAGAAGCGTTCAGGTATAGCACGCGTTTTCAAGAAATCTAACAGTGTCACCGGCACACCCACGCGTTTATCCGCGAACGGCATGAACCGGCCGAACTACAGTTATTAGCTGGCCCGCCAAAATGTGGGGGTCACCTATAGTAATGGTCCGCGTTGTCCGTCTGTCTGTCTGTCTGTCACACGCGAATATCTCCGAAACTAAGCGAGATAGACATGTGGTTACTAGGAAACTCGAATAGGAAACCGGGATTCCCGATTCAGAATCTGCCACCAGATTCGCGATCGGAAGTACGGTTCCGCCATTTTGGGTGTTTCCGGGTTGGCACTTTGCCCATTCGGACAGAAATGGACCGGCTGGCCTTGTAGATGTAGTGACTGGATCAGTGGGAACAGTCACCAGTCGGCACCACACTGGACACCGTGGCGGGCCAGCTATCGTCACGTCCCATCGCGGTCGACACATTTTTTTCATATGAATGCCGCAGTGAAGAACACGAAAAAACCGAACAAGGAACAGACGGCCATCTTGCCTGCGTGTGTTTACAGTACATTAAGCAAGGTGATAAATCTACCAAAACAAACGGGCCTCGACATTAGCACACTTTTTACTAATTAGCAACGACGAATCACGGTTATCGGTACCTGTGAGTTCAATTACTCTATTTTCCACACGAGTCCTGTAGGCCTACTCAACCCGTACCGCGACCGTTTTGCTGAAATTAATTTCGAGATAGTCGAGTAAAAAATCTGCACCGCTTACTGCTCTTTTCTTTGAGGAAGACGTGCTTGTTGAAGTAGGGAACCAGCTTCCGTAGGCGATGTCGAAACATGACGTCACGGTGACGTCATACGCTACGCACACGCTACGCACCTGGAGATGCTGGCAGAGCGACAGACAGATAGATGGAGCGGAGCACGCAACAGGCCACACACAGCTCGCACGTGCCAGTCGCTGCAGTCGGCTTGCGGAGGCGCCGTTGCTTGGATACGCGCGATGACGTAGGCCTGTGCATGTCCATAGCACTCAACATCATACTTGTTAACCTCTTATAGCCTTAGTTTTCAGTACCGGCGGCACTATTAATTACCCACGATAGCCTATCTTTCTCTCGTGCTTGTCTGCTGTAAACAGTTGTAAGATTTGCCTCCCCTTGCCACCACGTTTTGTCGCCCCTGCGATTTCCGTCAGGCCTAAGCAACCTACGGCACCGTAGACGCCCCCGTGCAGAAAGAAATTGCATGCACAAATGAGTAAGTTATTTGGTAGAGACTTTTTATTCCGCGAAACTCTCTTTAACCATCAACTGTTTCTTCTCGTTTCGCTAAATCAGTTGCTGCAAACAGTTCGTCGTTTCTCCATATTTGGACATCTTGCTCAGACGAATGGAAATACAGATAACAGATCCCAGCCCAAATTATCTCTGAGCCTCCCTCGGAGAACTGGACCACCTGAATGGCCTTGTACCACTGGATGAAGAACATCTAAGATGATCTAGCTGTGATGGTCCTAGGACTGTATGAGACTAGAGATGCGGTCGGAATTGACGTCTCTGGAGACTGACGGCTTCGTACGGTACAGTGCTGCACACTCATAGCGGTGCCTATCATCATCATCATTTTATTTGAATCAGGCAACATGGCCCATACACAAACACACAAAGATATACAGACAGACAGAATATGTAAAAATGTATAACATTAGATTGAACAAACATTTATTGTCGTTCCAAAGGGTTAGCATAGCACTGTACACAAGCATCAGCAGCAGCTACAGAGACGGCGGCTGCGGAGGATTAATCCGTCGTCATCACATGCTGGATGTACAGGAGACTGTCACGTGCCTCGATCGTGTGCCTGCAGCGAGCGCGCCCGCTACATCCCCAATCCGAATCATTATAGGGCGCGTGAGACATTTAATAATATATCTATGTTATTTATGTTTTTTGTACTTCCGGTGAGCTCTCCGTTTCTCCACCATGGTAATATTCCGACACGCGACGAGTTTTTGGCTAGACTACGCTGCATAGTGCATTAAAACGTGTTTCCGCGTCATCTGCAACCTTTAATGGATGCGAAAAAATTACGTTATATTTTCCCCATTTTTTCGCAAAAATACGCAAAATTTGCCTTACGGGAATAGGAAAAACGTTGGTCGGCGATAGCGCCTTGATGTTTGCGTGTGGGCTATGGCGGATCGAATGATATGGCCGCCATATTATTCACGTGACCGGAAGTAACCACTCCATTTGCACATTTTATCATGTTTATCCTGACACATAGCCTAAATGTTCATATTAGGCGTAGTTGTAATCGTTAATTTATGTCACTCTGTCGAAATCAGCTCGGTACACCGCCACACGCTACATACAAACCGATAAGCAGACATGCTGGGTTCAGTCTTGAAATAGGCCTGATTCACGAGATTGAGAAGCGCAAGCCAAAGCGAAAGCGAGCGGTAGCGAGCGAAAAATAGGCGAGCGAGAGTTAGAGATTTTTCCTGCCAGAGAGCAACAATTCATTGGAGGAAGTCGAAGCCGGTGGCGGATCTAGGATTTTGTGAGGGAGAGCTAAGCTTTCCTCCCTTTCCCTTCTCTCCCGTCCCCCTATTTTTTGCCTGTCTCTATTTCGCCTCCCCCATTCTATTTTCTATCCTCCCCTCCCTTTGTCTCCCTTCTATCCTCCGTTCTTTTTCCTTTTCTGCCACGAAGCGCGGTCCCCTAAAATCCAGTTACCCGGTCTGATGAAGCGTTGTAAGCTCCCACAGAGCCACAGAGCCATTACATTCTGTGATATTTTGTAGCTTAAACTTGCGCCTGCACTGTGGTAGCATCCAAATACACTCTTTGGAGAACCAAAATGTTATAACTGAAGCAAATCCTGGTAAACTTGAGTACGAGGGAGGAGTCATAATAATAATAATAATAATAATAATAATAATAATAATAATAATAATGGTTTGCATTTGTATTGCAGCACGAATGCTGTATTACACAATATCTGTTACGCAGGACAAAGGCTGCTGGTCAGAGCACCCTACATAGAATTATTAGTTAAGATTTTGTGTTTTTTTTTGTTTGTTGTTTTTTTTACATTACGCTTGTACCTTTGAGT
>Ga0126335_1002914_pt1 | contig 10439 bp, 14 predicted proteins | sample OlaspJWI45metaG_FD_108409 | JGI IMG/M metagenome (GOLD analysis project Ga0126335, IMG submission 108409) | Marine gutless worms symbiont microbial communities from Oahu, Hawaii - Olavius sp. 1 OAHU.JWI-45 metaG | ecosystem: Host-associated > Annelida > Digestive system > Unclassified | place... | reverse complement strand
GTGCACCCCCATCCAAACCCCGCATAAGGAACAAAAAACTGACAGACACACAGACAGACAGATTGCATTTTATACATTAAATATGACAAACAATACTACTAAACACATATAATCACAATAAAATTTTTAGATCAAAATATAAAGAAATTCAATTGAGTGGTCACTTTAACACTTATCACTACAACAGCTGCATATAAAATATGGGTTCTGTGGACAATCTACGGCATTATGGAGTAGCTAACAAAATCAGAAAAGACCGATTGTTAACCTTTATGCCAATAATGTGTGTTCCGGCTTTCACAAGTTCATCGGCAAGATCCAGGTAGTACTTGAGGTTGTACTTAGTCTTGGTGGGATCTGTAACATCTCCAGTGTACGCAATTGCTCCCTCCACTACTCCACCTTTACATCACAATGCCACTCTATCAATCAGCAAAATACACCCATTTCACACTACACAGTGAATTATACATGGAGCCCCAGAGAAAAGTAAGCCACATTAACTTTCTACCTAGCTCTTACATTCTATATATTTTGCAAGAAAAAAACAGTAAAATAATTACCTATCTACTTTAGATAAATGCAAAATAATAGTGTTCTAACGATAAACAAGCATAGTATATGTGTATAGCTTACCAGCCTTTCCAGCTGCTTCCATTCCGAGGACCAAATTTGGAACGTAATTTAACGAGTCGAACACACGGAAGATGTCCATTCCAGACTTCACAGCCAGCTCACAGAATCTGTCAGTGGCAAACGTAATCACCATTTTCTTTCCACATCAAATTATTAAATTAACATACAGTACTCAACTACTGACATTAGCCTACACTGTAATGATTTCACAATCATACACCGTAAAAAAACAAAATTATCTAAAACGTACTAGCTATCGAAAGAGCTTCATATTGTTAACTTGTACCTGATCACAGGCTACAATATAATATTAATGTACAACTCTTCTGTTATGTTCTTACCCTCCTTGGTGATATGAGGTTTGGCTGAATTGTAGACGATCTCCTTCCACTGTAAACTGTCCTAAGTTGCCCTCACTTCTTCTGTCAACAATAGTCCAATCCCTGTCATAATGCTGTCTTGCCAAGTTGTGCATGTCTTCCTCATACTCTTGTTCCTGGCATGGTACCTAGTTCCTGGTTTCCATAAAACTGTAATTTGGCATAAATCAGACCACATGCACACATATCACTAGAATGGAACACTCACTTAAACACGACGTTGTCTGCATAGTTGGAATATCCGACAGCATTGGCTCCTCGCAGCAGCATCTGAAATGGCACATTTGGAATCAGTGCTCGTAGGACTTCCAGGCGTTCCCACGGATCCTCGTGCAAAAACGTCATTGCAACATCAAACGTTGCACCTACACGTCAGACAGCGGCAAAACACAGTAACAGATAGAAATGTTGCTCTTCATCTACAGAAAAAAGAATAAGCCTAAAAATCGTCCAGAGCCAGTGCTGTAATATCTTCGCTTTTCTAGCTCAAAGCCAAATGTCGGCCTAATCCATAAGACTATGGACAGATATTGTACTAGTGCATTAAATGGTGTTCACAAACTCCACACTTTCTTCAGGAGTCAAAACTAGTCACTGCATCAAAACTGCTTTCATGTACACAAAGGACCACAAAGTACTTGCTGACCTACAAAAATAATGTTTTGTCAAATCAGCGATGTGCAAATACAGATTGGATAACCAGCCACTCAAGGCTAATTCACCGCTGACATCTTCCTGTGGATACTATACAGTGATTTCTAGCAAACGTTGTGGAGCAAATGGATACACCGTGCAATGTACTAAACCCAATCTACCTGCAATCTTGCATAATAGCATCACAGAAGAAAACATATAATCCTACCTCCCCAGTTCTCCAGAGCAAACAGCTGGCCAAGCCGTCGTGAAATGAATGGAGCAATCTTCTTCATGTCGTAAGTTCTAACGCGAGTAGATAGCAGAGACTGGTGGGCATCACGCAAAGTGGTGTCCATCAGTAGAAGTCCCTTGTGATCACGAATCGCCTTGGCAAACCCGTCAGCACCTTTCTCACGTAGCACATCCTTCCAGCCAGTCGGAACAGTGTCAGCTACAGCAGCGATATTTCAACGAATGCAATTAAGTAAGTGAGCGAGTTTTACTGCAGCTGCTCATCCAGCTCAATAAGTCTACAGTAAAATCGACCCCAAGTCAACTCAGTGCCAAGGCAAACCTAACCCTAAACTTGATCCTAACCACTGGCAAGGAGGTCACTGATGGGTGTTGACTTGGAGATAACTGACTGCCACCCACATGACACCTTAATACATCATTTTGGAGCTGAGTTGTCCAGGAACTCAACTGCACAAATAATTTTTTTAAATCAAGAAAATATACAAAACAAACAAAAGCCAACACATAAACAGTGTGCACAGAAAACTTAGTACATGTATGTACATAGAGTAAAAAGACGGTCATCCACCTTGTTAATAATTCCACAACAAAATACACAAATCAGAGAAAAGACCTTTAATGCTGTGAAAAATAATATACACAAATTCAATACTAAATAAATAAATACAGCCAGCAGGAAAGGCCATAGAAATACACAAGTTTACAAACAATATCTCTGTCATCATCCCTGTCATACAAACTCTAACAGTACAATTTAAATAATTAACAAGGTATCGTCAGTTATGGGACATGACGATAGCTGGTCCACCAAAGTGCCCAGTGTGGTTGTGTTCTCCTTTTCTTTCTGTGAAGCTGTGCATACGATGATGCACACGACGAAACAGGCAGTGCCGGTCGAGTGTCTAGACTGGTGACTGTTCCCACTGATCCATTCACTAGCCCAAATGGCCCATTTCTGTCTGAATGGGCTAAGTGCCAACCCGGAAACACCCAAAATGGTGGAACTGTACTTTGGATTGTGAATCTGATAGCAGATTCCGAATTGGGAAGCCTGGATTCCTATTCGAGTTTCCTAGTAACCAAACGCCTATCTTGCTTAGTTTTGGAGACATTCGTGTGTGACTTACAGACCGACGGAGAAGCACGGACCATTACTACAGCTGGCCCCCACATTGTGGCGGGCCAGCTAGTAATGCCAAACGGCAAATAAGATAATCACTGCCATACGAAAACAAACTCGTCTACATTAACAACTGAAATGTTTGGCAAATTAAGCAGCGGTGACTGGCGTACACTGCGACAGCTCAGGAACAGTAGGTGTGATTTTCGCTGGTGGCAGACTAGTGGCCAGTGGAGTCATTGGACCATTCACCATCACATTTCCCAGATACAACAGCAACTTCTGAGCACGGTTCTGCGATGGCTGAAACTGAAACAGCTGTGGGTTTTCGTCGATGAAATGTGTATCAATATTCCCAGTAAGAAACTTGTGGTGGTGTACGACATTCATCAAAAATGGAATATTCGTCTACGAACAGCAAACACATCACAAGTAGTTTAAAACTGTGTCAATATTATAACTAAAAGTTCTCTGAAATTCAAAAGTTGCCACACAACAAAAATTAAAGAGAATATGGTAAGAACAGTGCCTTTACCAAGCTATGTATTGCGTCTCATTTTACGCATCATTTAACAGGTCATAATCTTCAAAATTCTGTTATTGCTGTAAAAAATATTACGTTTCCAACAAAATCTACATAACATATCCCACTAAACTTAAGCATGCAGCCATACCACCCAGTCTACCCCAGGAAGCAAAAGCTGCATATTTGTAAAAAAATCACAAAAGATACAACTTAAAAGTTAAAACCATTATGTCCTATAAAAAATTAAATTTCACATCATGTGGCTAAATGGATAGTGATACTGTTCAATAACTGCTGAAGGTGTCCATCATATGCATACACAGACACATGCTCGAATATGTTCACGCCACTTGTCAACTGCATTGTCAATTGTCAACAAAAAGAAGATATTACCTTAACCCCGCGAATACGAAACTCGACCAGAGCACGAGCCATCCTGTTACATGCACGTTCATGAGTGCCAGCAGACGCAATGACTTTCACAAGAAGAGAGTCATAAAATGGGGAGATTATGGCACCAGCAAATGCTGATGCACTATCCAACCGAATGCCCATGCCTTCACCACTGCGATACACCTACAAATAAACACTCTAGTGTATACATTAACATCGCAACAAAAATCTGACTCAATATATCTTATTCAGGTTTTTTATGTGCGTTAGTCTGATACATGTACTATGCAGCAACACATGTGGAATAAACTTCCACCCATACCACAGCGGCCAGATCTCTCATTCAAAGCATTCTGACAGCAAATGAAGATGATTCAGTTGACCCCAGTGCTTTGTGGCAATGTTTGTAGACCTACTTTTATGCTATGAAAAATATGCTTTATGCATGTATTTAACAAAACATGCTACAGATGTCTTATAGCAGCCATCTGTAACTAATTGCACATTTTCAGTCAGTTAAATCAGTAGCTCAGTGTTTCTTGCTATATCTGACACCCGTGGCAACAATATAATCAAGTCCTTTAACTCGGTCATTTGTTGTATGGTAGCAACTGACACCTGTAACACACTTGCATCGGCATATAAACGTACAACAAATCTCTAATACCTCAATGCGGCCGGTGTCGGGCTGAAAGTTCTTTGCAGGATCCTCGGTGGTCATACGACATTGGATGCTGCTTCCAGTTACACAGATGTTGTGTTGTTCAAGTCCCAGTTCTGGAAGTGCCTTGCCCTCCGCCACACGGATTTGTGTGTGAACTAAGTCAACACTGCCATTCACAACACCAAGCAAACCGCAAACTAAGTTGATAAGTTAACTAATCTGTAACATTACTTTCAACATAAACAGCTCATATAATGCTGAGAAACATGCAAACCATAACACAATACGTGTCTATTATATCAAAAAACACACGTCAGGAGTATGAATGTTACAAAACCACCAATATTAACAAATTATTAAGCTAAACTGAAACACAAAATAATAAATAAGTTTCAAACATAAATATAAAATTTCTGATGTTCAGAAAATTTTAAAAAGCAATTAAAAATAAAAAAACAACTGCTGCTATACTCTGAATGCCAGGAAATAATGACTATGTGCCATACTAGCACCATCAACAGAAAGGCATAGAATAAATTATCCATTCCAATACAATTTACAATTCAATCTTTTCATTTATTACAAACAATGTATTTTTCCTGTCAACTTCTCAAACCATTTAACTACTTTCTACCATATCAGTCTAACTAATAATTATCCAAATACCCAGTGATCTGTTCTGTGATAGTGTGCTCCACTTGCAGTCGTGCATTCACTTCAATGAAGTAATACTTTCCGTGTTCGTCCAACAGAAACTCCACAGTACCAGCATTCTCATAGCCGACATGTCTGGCCAGTCTCACTGCATCACGTGTCATTGCATCTCGGATCTCCGGTGACAAATTGGGAGCCGGCGCTACCTCCATCACCTACCACACACTCAAAAAAATCGTTATGACATCAACAGATTCTGCTTTATTAAAATAATTTTTTAACTCAAAAAATTTTACTCTTGCAATTACTAACACCAAACTTATAAATTCTAATGACTCTCTGGTAGTCTTATTTTACCTACAAAAGATAAACAATATAAAATTATAGAATTTCCAATCACTGCCCACCATCCTCCTCCACACACCACAAACTGGACCCCACAATGTGTTATATCCAAATTTATCGATAAGCCTATATAAAATGTGTAAAGTATATTTGTGTATGTCGACTTTTCACCATGTTCCAACACAGCTTGTATTTCAATGTCCAACATCAAGTCAGGCATACCTTCACAAAACTAAAGAAGATTGGCTGTCATCTCCTGTTGTAACCAATTCTACTATGTGACAGCCAAGCCTGGATCTACCCTGTCATCCAGTGTCCATCAATCTTCACAAAGGTATTGCATACAGCACAAATCCTACTATTTATTTTTAGCACAGAGGAAAAAATCTTCTACAGGAAAGTAAAACTTTTCGACACGTCAAGGCCCAACAAACTTATACAACTATACAGATGAGACAGAAATAAACAACACAATAAGCCTATGTCTATCGTAACTCAATTAGAATCACAGTTTGCAATTTCTTCAGAAAACAATGCACAAAATGTACAAATAGCTACAGAATACAGTGACAAAAGCACTTGCAAAACATGAACCAAAATACAAACAAACCTAAAAACTGCACCGTCATTACATATTCAGAACAAACAATAATAATATATTGATATTAACAAAAACAGTATTAGTTGGATGCTTGCCTTCTGATGCCGGCGCTGCACAGAACAGTCTCGCTCATACAGATGCACAACATTTCTGTAACGATCGCCGACTATTTGAACCTCAATGTGCCGAGGACGTTCAATGAACTTTTCTAGAAATAACGCACCATCCCCAAATGCTGCCTGTGCTTCGGATCGTGCTCTCTCGAATGCATCTTCAAGTTCCTGTAACATCATTTACAGTACAGTGTGTATGCATCTAGCCTGAAGCCCAAACACAGCAATTTCTTATAAGCAAACATATAACTATCACAGTTTTACTTACAAATGTGCTATGTAAATGCATGCGCTAACAATATTTCTAATTTATAACGTATTTGTGCGACACCGTATCAACTACAAAATACTGACATTCGGTCCAGTTTAGCTGATGCAGATTAATTACATGTTGTATATCATAAATAGACTGAGAAGAAACATAAAAGAAAACTCACTGAAACTAGCAGGCTTTATCTCGCATATGAGAACTGCCCATATGAACATTGCTGATAACTGTGGACAACTGTGGTTTAGCTAAGACGGAAACATTAATATGAATATTAAATCATTAAATTAATCACTGACTACAAGTAAGTTGACTATCATCACAGAGTCCTCAGTGCTCCGCACTGTCTGAGGTAGCATGTAGTGGAGAATTCTCTCGCTGTTTCTGCATATACATGGCACCACCATGCAAACAGTTGTGGAAAATTGGCATTATTTGGCCCATTTTTGCGGGTTTTTTTGGCATTTTGCCACAATGAAAAAAACGTTTCCAGAAATCTAAGCATGTGCATCATCCTCGTACTAGACGCCACCTTTGTGCCAAATTTGACATTCTTAGGCTTTCACAGTTCTGAGATATCATTTGGACAAAAAATTAGTCACCCAATCACCCACCCAGCTTATTTTGCCATCCGTGAACCTCAGTGCTCCACACTGAGGAATTAAATATATTAAATCATAACACAAACACAACACACCGACATGTCCATGACCCGTCTCATCCCACGACCACCTCCTCCGTATGCTGCTTTAAATATTACAGGAAGCCCGTAAGACTCACAGAACTTGCGAGCTTCATCCAATGACTTAACAGGGCCTGGTGTGCCTGGCACCACCTCCACACCTGCCATGTAAACAGAATTATTACCTGCCATCATTATGTAATAGTGTAATAATCACCTGAGTACTGGTACATTAACGAGCCAATTGGACAATGATGGAATACAACGTGTACTGACCAGTTCACAGAAGTCAATATCAGCCAAAAATGCATATCATTTTGAAACATTACGAATAGAATAAATCTAAACATATACTGTAAGGTTCAGAAAATCACACTGGCAGTTTCCTTCTGCAAAACAGCCAGAATGACACTCAGGTAATTCAATGTAATGTAAAACTGCACCATTATCATTACAATGTACTGATTAACGTGGCATAAGCACAACAGCTTCTGCAATACACAAACACACCAGATACAAAGATTTAAGTTATTGGCCAAACCTGCAGCAATGGCTGCCTCTCTTGCCATCACTTTGTCTCCCATTCTGTAGATAGACTCAGGCTTTGGACCAATAAATCGTATTCCTGCTTTTATAACGGCCTCTGCAAAATCGCCTCTCTCCGACAGAAATCCATAACCAGGATGTATAGCATCCACACCAGACTCCTGAGCACAAACACATTAAATTACACCAAAATGCATAAAATTTACTACATATATGTTCAGCATAAATTTAAAAGTGCAGTTTACTATTATGCTGCATCTAAATGACCACTTACCATAAGTTTATGTCATATTGTAACTGAACAATAGATATGCTTTTAAATTGCTTTTCTTACCAATACCTTTGCAGTTTCTGAAAATTGCAACAGAAGAACAGAATCACAGAAAGACGCAGTACACACAAAAACACAACGCTTCTGATGCCTAGATAGGCTGTGGAGGCATTAAAACTACAGCACTGTCAGTAAACTAAAAATGTCATTTTACTTTCAACAACTCTTTACTGCACTTTCCCGCAGCATAACCACACACTGCCCCAAATCACAGCATGGCCTCTGTGCAAAAAGACATTACCAGGGCAACATGAATGATATCTGGAAAGTTGAGGTAAGCGGCGACGGGTGGCAAACTTCGACCAATGAGGTAGGACTCATCAGACTTGAGTCGATGCATCTGCTGGCGATCTTGTTCCGAGTAGACAGACACAGTGCGAATACCCATCTCAGTACATGCTCGGAACACACGAATGGCAATCTCACCTGGACAATCAATGCTAAAATGACACTTTCTCAGTTCTCACTGTTGTCATTCATACTCACTCACAAAATGGCTCCAAAGCTAGAAAAATGCCAATATCGACAAGTCTAAAAGCTGGAAAACTGGGACAGAGAGTACCACATTTTAAAATAAAATTTTAAACATGTTCCCATGTTCATATCCACTGCCTTTAGTGTTCATATCGATTACACAATACTGCAATATAGATAATGGATTTTTAGGTTATCCTGGCCCACAGATATCGTTGACGACCTGCACAGGCCAAATTCACAGAAACATTGAAGCATACACGCACGCACACGCCACCGCGGCATTCAACAAACAATGCAGATCAGCGACAGTAATCAGGTCATTTGATCGTGTTAATGGACAATAAGGAACAACTCGTACACCCGGACCACCCATGCTGCGCCACCACCGCCGCCGAGTTGGCGATGGCAATGGCATAACTTTGTTGGTGGTCTCTTCCTCATCACCTGTGTGGGGTCGTCTGGCAGTCTGCATCAGTCACACAAGTGTTCGTGACTACAGGACAGATGTGCAGACTGCAGATGGCTAAATTTTGCTGATCCACATACTGATGTCAACCGTTATTAATTGGCGATAACGTTATTACTGAATGAATGCTAAGAGTCTCTGAAAACTAAGATTAATTTGGACGCTTTGACAGCAAGTACCATATATCGCTTAGCGCTGTGGGCTACAATATGAACACTATTTGCCTCGATAATTCTATCTTCAGCTGTGGCAGTTATAAACATCGATTAGTCTAGTGTATTAAGCAAAGAAAATAACTGAAATACCGTATTTCTTCTAACAGAAGCAGGACGTTTGGATGCCATAGTCATGTACCAGTACATAACACGTCATAATGACGCAATGTACCACAGTCCTGTGTATCATTAGCTCAATGGTATTCACCGCTAGACCCTGGCTTCTATTAAAGACCGGGGCCAAATTCACAAACGATGTCATAAAATCTATCCTAATATATGTCATATGATCATCCTATGAGGCTATGACATAAGTTATGATGCTGATGATGATCACACAACATGTCACAGGTCAATTCACAAAAATTGTCGTAAGCACTCGTAAGACTTTGTGGTGAGTTTTCCCCAGAAGTTACTGGTTAGATTAGCAACTGTGATCATCAGCGGATATGAAACAGCAGCCAACTTAAATATTCAGTTATTAAATATGTAAGCACTAAGCAAACATAAAATTAGATGCGTCAATCTATAACAAGGAATAAAGCCCAGTCATTCAGCATTAACCAATTAGGGAAGCCAAAATAATTATGTGAATCAGTCTGGCACGTAAGGTGAAATGTCCTCGAGTGCAATGCAATTATTGACGTTGACAAAAGTGTACAATTTTAGCGTTGGATTTATTTGATGCGATGACATCAGTGTCTACACACTTACGCATTTTCCACATGGTACTTTGTGTAAATAATGTAGTTTTTCTGTCGACTTATAGCACCAGTACGTCCAGTAGTTGTCATAAGACATCCAGGAGGTGATCATAACATTTTGTCAGGAGATAAGTCATAAGATTATCGTAAATTTTCTGTAAATTAGTGATTTTTGTCATACGACGAAAAATATTGTATAACATGTCGTAAAATCATTTGTGAATTTGGCCTCTGGCTTGTATTTGAGACCCAGCTTCTACTAGAACAAATGCAGTCAGACCCCCGGCTTGTATTACGAGACTTGGCTTATACGAGGGTTGATCAATAAGTAATGAGAAAAACATAGAAGCACATGACTGTCATCAAATTCACTTTATAGTTTTTCAATGTAATCTCCTTCAAGTGCAACACATTTTCCCCATCGATG
>Ga0126335_1002913_pt1 | contig 10439 bp, 6 predicted proteins | sample OlaspJWI45metaG_FD_108409 | JGI IMG/M metagenome (GOLD analysis project Ga0126335, IMG submission 108409) | Marine gutless worms symbiont microbial communities from Oahu, Hawaii - Olavius sp. 1 OAHU.JWI-45 metaG | ecosystem: Host-associated > Annelida > Digestive system > Unclassified | place... | reverse complement strand
GAGCGATTTTCGAGGCCGGTAAATCAAGCGCAAAAGACCGTATAATCACTCTGAATTTGGCCTCTGAAAGGTGTGAACGCCTAAAATACCGGTTTTTTCCTTGCATAACATAACCTTAGCATGAAGGCGCAGACGCTTAAAGTTATCTAGACCCAAAGTATTTGTTTGGGAGTAAAACTGGATAATTCCTGAAAATCCTACTCAACTTCGAGTAGAAGAAGGTGAGCTACGTGATATATATGAATCAATAGCAACTTGGTTCGGAATTTTTGATGATGACACTTTGATTGGTTGTAATCGAACTTGCGGTAGATTTCACGGTTGTTTTGAACTGGAGCATTATCATCGTCTCCCTGACTTTATTAAGCAGAGTGATTTGGCCATTGAAGGTACTCATTTAGCAATTAAAAAAGAATATCGTTCTTCAAGTGTACGCCGGGCCTTCTTGTGTATAGAAGTGGCTTGCGCCCAAGGCATCCCCGTGCCCGAGGCAGCCAAGCATGCGGGGTGGGAGTGCTTTCGACCCAATTCTGCTTACCTCCATCAGCATTATCATCGGCCTTACTTCACTGCTGTTGGAGAAGAGCCTCCAGGCCCGGATCCTGATCCTCCTCGCCGTCGGCCTCGCACTCGCCGTCGGCCTCGCATTCGGCGTCGAGGATCAGGCCAACCTGGTTTGCCGGGTTTCGTCCCTCGACCCAGCCTACTTATTTTTTAAAATCAATGAGTTAATTTTCATACAGCCTCTACAGGACTTGTCCGTTTCCGCCCCCTGACATTGGCACGACGCCTGCTTGTCTGGTAGCTTAGCGGTCCGGCGCGCCAGAGCGCCGGATCTATCCATGGGTCCTGCAAGGCCCACTGCGTCGATAAGAACACCTGGGGGCTGTTGACATTTATCTGAGCGCGGGCGACCGTGAAAAATTTTGCGTGCTGACCAGGCGCGGCGAGGAGGAATAGCGGGCCTGTTTTGACGAGCCGCAACGCCGTCAGCGCGGAAAAGGACCGCAATCGGACCGTGAACGATGAATGCCAACAGCCCCTAGTAGTCTGTCAGTAAACTAATGATGTAAATTTATTATCGATAAAACCATGATTTTTGTATCATAATCCCAAACGACTATATCCATCAAATAGTTAGTTGATAGACTACCTAGTACCAGCGAGATCAGCGATGAGCTTTCGTGCCCTCCCTGCAGCGCAGGGACTCTATGACCCTGCCCGCGAGCACGATGCCTGTGGCGTCGGCTTCGTCTGCAATATCAAGAACCGCAAGAGCCACAGGATCATCCGGCAGGGCCTGGAGATCCTGCAACGCCTGACCCATCGTGGTGCGGTGGGCGCCGATTCCAGGGCGGGTGACGGGGCCGGTATCCTGATCCAGCTCCCGGACGTCTTCTTCCGCGCGGTGGTGGGTTTCGAGCTGCCGCCCGTCGGCCAGTACGGCGTCGGCCACGTCTTTCTGCCCCAGGCCGCGGATAGGCGTCGTGAGATGGAGACCTTGGTCGATCGTCACCTGACCACGGGCGGGCATCGCATCCTGGGTTGGCGCGACGTCCCGGTGGACAACAGCGATCTGGGCGAGAGCGTGCGCCCCACCGAGCCCTGCATCCGCCAGGTCTTTGTCGGCCGTCCCGCGGACTGCCCGGATCAGGACGGCTTTGAGCGCCGCCTGTTTACCACCCGCAAGGGCATGAGCAACGAGATCCGCCGGGCCGGTATCGACAAGACCGCCTATTACGTGACCTCTCTGTCCTCACGCACCATCACCTACAAGGGCATGCTGCTGGCCGACCAGGTGGGGCGCTTTTACCTGGACTTGCAGGACGAGCGTTTCGCGTCCGTCCTGGCCCTGGTGCACCAACGTTTCTCGACCAATACCTTCCCCACCTGGGATCTGGCCCAACCCTTCCGCATGATCTGCCACAACGGGGAGATCAATACCCTGCGCGGTAATGTCAACTGGATGGCGGCGCGTCGGCATACTATGAAGTCCGAGGTCCTAGGGCACGACCTGGACCGGATCTGGCCCCTGATCGCCGAGGGCCAGTCGGATTCGGCCTGCTTCGACAATGCCCTGGAGTTGCTGGTGATGGGTGGCTATTCCTTGGCCCATGCCATGATGCTCCTGATCCCGGAGGCCTGGGCCGGCAATGACTTGATGGAGGAGCAGCGCCGCGCCTTCTATGAGTATCACGCCGCCCTGATGGAGCCCTGGGACGGCCCCGCGGCGGTAGCCTTTACAGACGGTCGCCAGATCGGCGCCACCCTGGACCGCAACGGCCTGCGCCCGGCTCGCTATCTGGTCACCAATGACGACCTGGTCATCATGGGCTCCGAGATGGGGGTGTTGGATATCCCCGAGGAGAAGATCGTCAAGAAGTGGCGCCTGCAGCCGGGCAAGATGTTCCTCATCGACCTGGAACAGGGCCGTATCATCGACGATGTGGAGGTCAAGGCCCAGCTGGCCGGCTCCCAGCCCTACCGGGAATGGTTGCATAGGACCCAGATTGCCCTGGATACCCTGCCCACGGATGTGGCGCCCATGGCCCCGGACGGGGAGACCCTGCTGCACGCCCAGCAGGCCTTCGGCTACACCCAGGAGGACATCAAGTTCCTGCTCACCCCCATGGTCCTGACCGGCCAGGAGGCGGTGGGCTCCATGGGGGCGGACAACCCGCCCGCGGTGCTCTCCAGACGCTCCAAGCACCTCTCGACCTATTTCAAGCAGAACTTCGCCCAGGTGACCAACCCGGCCATCGACCCGATCCGCGAGGAACTGGTGATGTCCCTGGTGTCCCTGATCGGCCCGCGCCCCAACCTGCTGGGGTTGACCGAGGCCGGCCGGCATATGCGCCTGGAGGTCAAGCAGCCGGTCCTGACCAATGAGGACCTAGAGCGGGTCCGCCATATCGAGGACAACACCGGCGGTGCCTTCCGCACCCATACCCTGGATATGACCTACCCGGCCGAACTGGGCACCGCCGGCATGGCACCGGCCCTGAAGCAGCTGTGCCAGGATGCGGAGAAGGCGGTACTCAAGGGCTACAATATCCTGATCCTCTCCGACCGCCATATGAATCGGGACTACATCGCCATCCCGGCCCTGCTGGCGACTTCCGCCGTGCATCACCACCTGATCCGGCAGGGCCTGCGCACCAGCTCGGGCCTGGTGGTGGAGACCGGCGCAGTCCTGGAGATCCACCACTTTGCGACCCTGGCCGGCTATGGGGCCGAAGCCATCAATCCCTATCTGGCCTTCGATACCATCGCTACGCTGCTGCCGCGGCTCCCCGAGCGGCTCGATTTCGAGGCGGCCCAGCAAGGCTACATCAAGGCCGTGGGCAAGGGCTTGCTCAAGGTAATGTCGAAGATGGGAATCTCCACCTATCAGTCCTATTGCGGGGCCCAGATCTTCGACGCGGTGGGACTCGCCACCCCCTTCGTGGATGCCTACTTCACCGGCACCCAAACCCAGGTGGAAGGGGTCGGCCTCGACCAGATCGCCCAGGAAGCGGTACGCTGGCACCAGGCCGGCTACGGCGGTGCCCACATTTACCGCCGTCACCTGGACGTGGGCGGGGACTACGCCTTCCGCCTGCGCGGCGAGGACCACGTCTGGACGCCCCACACCATCGCCAAGCTCCAACACGCCACCCGTGCCAACCAGGCCGAGACCTACGAGGAATACGCGCGGCTGGTCAACGAGCAGAGCGAGAAGCTGATGACCTTCCGCGGACTCATGGACTTCAAGTGGGCGGACCAACCCATCCCCCTGGAAGCGGTCGAACCCGCCACCGAGATCGTCAAGCGCTTCGCCACCGGGGCCATGTCCTTCGGCTCCATCTCCTACGAGGCCCATTCCACCCTGGCCAAGGCCATGAACCGGCTCGGCGGCAAGTCCAACACCGGTGAGGGGGGCGAAGAGCCGGAGCGCTTCAACCCGCTCCCGGACGGGTCCTGCAACCCGGAGCGCTCCGCGATCAAGCAAGTGGCCTCCGGGCGCTTCGGAGTGACGATCGAGTACCTGGCCAACTCTGACGATATCCAGATCAAGATCGCCCAGGGCGCCAAGCCGGGGGAGGGCGGTCAGCTCCCCGGCCACAAGGTCAACCGCCAGATCGCCCGGGTGCGCCACTCCACCCCCGGTGTGGGCCTGATCTCGCCGCCGCCGCACCACGACATCTACTCCATCGAGGACCTGGCCCAGCTCATCCATGACCTGAAAAACGCCAATCCCAAGGCCCGTATCTCAGTCAAGCTGGTATCGGAGATCGGCGTGGGCACGGTGGCCGCCGGGGTCTCCAAGGCCCATGCCGACCATGTGACCATCTCCGGCTACGACGGCGGCACCGGCGCCTCGCCCCTGACCTCCATCAAGCACGCCGGTTCGCCCTGGGAGATCGGCCTGGCCGAGACCCACCAGACCCTGGTCCTGAACCGCCTGCGCGGACGCATCGCGGTCCAGACCGACGGCGGTATGCGCACCGGCCGCGACGTAGCCATCGCCCTGCTGCTCGGCGCCGACGAGATCGGCTTCTCCACCGCTCCCCTGATCGTGTCGGGCTGCATCATGATGCGCAAGTGCCATCTCAACACCTGCCCGGTAGGATTGGCGACCCAGGACCCGGAGCTGAGAAAGAAGTTCACCGGCAAGCCGGAACACGTGGTCAACTATTTCTTCTTCGTGGCCGAGGAGGTGCGCCGCATCATGGCCAGGCTGGGCTTCGCCAAGGTCAACGACATGATCGGGCAGACCGATCGTCTGGCGATGCGCCGCGCTATCGACCACTGGAAGGCCAAGGGCCTGGACTTCACCAGGCTCCTCACCAAGCCTCAGGTCCCCGCGAGCGTCGCCCGCTACAACTGCGAGCCGCAAGACCACGGCCTGGATAAGGCCCTGGACCTGGAACTGATTCGCCAGGCCGGGCCGGCCCTGGAACGCGGCGAGCCGGTGCGCATCGAGCTCCCGATCAAGAACTACCACCGCACCGTCGGCACCATGCTGTCGGGACGGGTGGCCGAACGCTATGGCCTGGCCGGACTGCCGGACGACACCATCCATATCAAGGCCAAGGGCGTCGGCGGTCAGTCCTGGGGCGCCTGGGTCGTCAAGGGGGTCACCATCGAGCTGGAAGGCGAGGCCAACGACTATGTAGGCAAGGGGCTGTCCGGCGGTCGCCTGGTGGTCTATCCGCCCCGCGAGTCCGGCATGGCGGACCGGGCCGAAGACAACATCATCGTCGGCAACACGGTGCTCTACGGTGCCATCGCCGGCGAATGCTATTTCCGCGGCGTGGCCGGCGAGCGCTTCTGCGTCCGCAACTCGGGCGCCAGCGCGGTGATCGAAGGCGTAGGCGACCACGGCTGCGAATACATGACCGGTGGCGTCATGGTCTGCCTGGGGCCGACCGGCCGCAACTTCGCCGCCGGCATGTCCGGTGGCATCGCCTATGTGCTCGACGAGGCAGGGGGCTTCGCCCGGCGTTGCAATATGGCTATGGTGGAGCTCGAACCCATCGTCGCCGAGGACGATGCCCTGGAGGCTTTCCACCAGATCGGCGACCTGGAAACCATGGGCCGGGTGGACGTGAGCCACGACATGACCCGCTTCGACGCCGTCCGCCTGCGCCAGCTCATTACCAAGCACCTGCACTACACCGGCAGCCAGGTAGCCAAGCGTATCCTGGACGACTGGACGGCCTATCTGCTCCGGTTCGTCAAGGTCATGCCTGTGGATTACCGCCGTGCCCTGACTGAGCTGCAGGCCCAGCACCGCCGCCCGCCAGGGACTCCCGCGCGGCAGTCGCCAGGGCGTGTTTCCAATTGATCTAGTAGTCAGTCAACTGACTATTGATGGATATAGTCGTTTGAGATTGATAAAAAAATCATGGTCTTATCGATAATAAATTTACATCAGTAGTTTACTGACAGACTGCTAGGTTCGGGGTAGCGCAGGCGTTTCGCCTGCATTTACGGATGAAACGCTTACATCCATCAGGCAGGACACATCACTTTAAAGATGGGAATCGTTTTTTCCGCAAATGAACGCAAATCGACGCAAGAGTTCGCATTCTCTTTTCTGTCCGCAGATTACGCAGATTCTCACAAATCGTTTCGTTTTTAATCTGTGAGAATCTGTGTAATCTGCGATAGATTGTAGCGGTAGCGACTGGGCTATTTCCCCATGCTCAGCCAGAGCCTCGGCGATTCTGCTTGTGACCGCCAAAGACATCATCAGCCGTGATACGCTCAAGCGGCTGACTACCCATTTAGCGCACCGCCTTTTTGGGCTTAAGGCCGAGGCCGTTCAGGTACTGGAGACCCAGAACCAACGGATCGAAGACCGCCGGGCGGATCTGGTCGCGCGTATGCGTGGAACCGACGGCGAAGAATTCCTGCTGCACGTCGAGATCGCCAACAACAGTGTGACGAACATGCCGTTGCGGATGCTGCGTTACTATACTGATATCCGCTTTGCCGGCCACCCTGGACCGATCCGACAGTTTCTGATCTACATCGGCGCCGATCCACTCACCATGCCGGCGGGCCTTGACGAGCCGGAGTTGCTCGACTACCGCTATGGCCTGGTCGACATGCACCGCGTCGACTGTGTCGGTCTGCTGGAACAGGACGACAGTCTTGATGCGCTGGTATTGGCCGTGTTGTGCGACTTCGGGGACCGTAGACCCCAGGAGATCGCAACCTATATTGTGCACCGCTTGCGGGAGCTGCTGGATACGAACGAGCGGGGTTTCCGTGACTACATGAACATGCTGGAGATTCTTTCGGAAAACCGGGATCTCCTGACGCAGGTTAAGGAGGCTGAACACATGTTGACCCAAGTGGATGTCGAACGGTTGCCATCTTTCACCATCGGCTTCGAGCAGGGTGAGAAAAAGGGCCTGGAGCAAGGGATGGAAAAAGGGATGGAAAGAGGCAGAGAAGAAGGTAAGGCGCAGATTGTGCATCATCTGTTGAGCCGGTTTGGCGTCGCGGAGGTTTCCGAGTTGCTCGGTCTGCCGCCGGAAGATGTAGAACGCATCGCGGCAATGGGAGGCAACGACGAGACGACGCGCAGCCGACATTGATGGTAACCGTCAGCTCCCTCTTTAGTTCTGCCATCCTTTACCGCTTGGATTCCGGCGCCCCAGCCGGAATGACGAGGTGGGGGCTGAACGGTTACTATTGATGCGCGTTCGGGGCAGATCCCCTTTTTTCAGCCGTAAATCAACGCAAACTGGGATTGCAACGAGCGTTCAGATAAGAGCCTTGAATAACCCGCATCTTTACAAATGAGTCGAGTTTGTGCACTGCGCAAAAAGTTCACGGCTCGTCAGTCCGAAGCAGAACGTCGTTAGTCGTATACGCCACTAAGATGCCATGACCGACCATCAGAATAACAGCGATGCCTACGACAGTCCCTGGAAAGAGGTACTCGAACACGTCTTCCCCGAGTTCATGGCCTTCTATTTCCCCGCGGCGTACGCCCCAATCGATTGGACACAGGGCCATGTATTCAAGAACATCGAGCTGTGCCAGGTGGTGCGTGACGCGGAGCTCGGCAAACGCTTTGCCGATACCCTGGTCCAAGTCACCCTCCAAGATGGTGAACCACGCTGGATCTACATCCACATCGAGGTCCAGGGCCGGCGTAACAGCGGGTTTGCCCGGCGCATGTACCTACAACTACCGGCTCTTCGACCGCTATGCCCGCTCCATCGCCAGCCTCGCCGTGCTGGCTGATGAGGATGCAGGGTGGCGACCCGACCACTATGGCTTCGAGGTCCTGGGCTGTCGCCATACACTCGAATTTTCCATTGTCAAACTTGTCGACTACGCGGACCGTACCAAAGCACTCGCAGCGAATCCCAGTCCCTTCGCCCTGGTGGCCGTCGCGCATCTGCGCACCCGTCAGACCAAGCACGACCCCCAGACCCGCTATCGAGCCAAACTCGACCTCGTGCGTTCGCTCTACCGGCAAGGCTGGGACCGGCAGCGCATCTTAGATCTGTTTGGCGTCCTCGACTGGATGATGCGTTTGCCGGATGCGCTCGAACAACGGCTCTGGCAAACTATCGAAGCCATCGAAGGAGAAACCAAGATGTCCTACGTCACCAGCGTTGAACGATTGGCCATTCAGAAAGGGATGCAACAAGGTCTGGAGCAAGGCCGACTGGAAGGGAAGATCGAGGGCCTGGAACGCCTTCTTGTCAAACGCTTCGGTCCCCTCGACGAAGCAACCCGCAAGCACCTCGATACGGCTACCCTGGAACAACTGGATTGCTGGACTGATCGCATTCTGGACGTGTCCAGGGTAGAAGCCGTGTTCGAGGAGCATTGAAACTCGTCGGTCTGAGCAAAGCCTCGCTAGCTGGTTTCCAGACAAAAATTCACGCCTTGTTGGTCTGAGGCGGAGCCTCGCTAGGAGTTATTGAACATGGGTAAACCTACCGGATTCATGGAATACGAGCGGTTGGACCGGGGCTACCAGCCTGTCTCCGACCGCGTCGTCCACTACCGAGAATTCCTCGTCTCACTCTCCGACGCAGATGTGAGTACCCAGGGCGCACGCTGCATGGACTGCGGCATTCCCTACTGTCATGAAGGCTGTCCGGTAGACAACCTGATCCCGGACTGGAACGACCTGGTGTACCGGGGTGACTGGCAGGCGGCGATTGAGGTGTTGCACTCCACCAACAACTTCCCGGAGTTCACTGGGCGCATCTGCCCCGCCCCCTGCGAGGCCGCCTGTACCCTCAACCTGCACGACACCCCCGTTACTATCAAGACCATCGAGTGCGCCATCATCGACAAGGCCTGGGAACAAAGCTGGATTCAACCCCAGATCTCCCGCCACAAGACCCGCAAGCGGGTCGCGGTGGTCGGCTCTGGCCCCGCCGGCCTGGCGGTGGCGCAACAGCTCGCCCGCGCCGGCCACTCCGTCAAGCTCTTCGAGCGCCAGGACCGCATTGGCGGACTGCTGCGCTACGGTATTCCGGATTTCAAGCTCGACAAGCGGCTCATCGACCGGCGCATGGCCCAGATGCGTGCCGAAGGCGTAGAGTTCCACACCAACCTCCATGTGGGCATCGACATCCCGGCCCGCAAGCTGGTCGAGGACTATGACGTGGTGGTACTCGCTGGCGGCTCCGAGCAGCCCAGGGACTTAGATGTACCGGGTCGTGATCTGGAAGGTGTGCACTTCGCCATGGATTTCCTGCGCTGTAATAGCAAGCGCGTCCAGGGCGTCCATGTCCCGGACGCCGAATTCATCAGCGCCGAAGGCAAGCAAGTCGTCGTCATCGGTGGCGGCGACACCGGCTCGGACTGCATCGGCACCGCCAACCGCCACGGCGCCAAATCCGTCACCCAGCTCGAAATCCTGCCCCGGCCTCCGGAACAGGAAGACAAGGGACTCACCTGGCCCGACTGGCCCAACAAACTGCGCACCTCCAGCTCCCAGGAAGAAGGTTGCCAACGCAAGTGGTCCGTAGCCACCAAAGAATTCCTCAGCGATGGCAAGGGCAATCTCAAAGGGCTCAAGTGCATCGAAGTGGAGTGGACCAAAGACGATACCGGGCACTGGCAGATGACCGAGATCCCGGGCTCCGGGTTCTCTCTTGAAGCCGATCTGGTAGCCCTAGCCATGGGCTTTCTGCACCCGGTCCAGGCGGGCATGCTCCAAGAACTCGGCGTGGAGCTCGACGATCGCGGCAATGTCAAAGGTCCCACCGAAGGCCCCGATGCCTATCACACCTCCATCCCCGGCGTCTTCGCCGCCGGCGACATGCGCCGCGGCCAATCCCTCGTCGTCTGGGCCATCCGCGAAGGTCGCCAGTGCGCCCATGCTGTGAATGAGTGGCTGATGGGGAGGTCGGATTTACCTTAACCTTAAACCGTTCAGCCCCCTCTTTAGGATTCCGGCTCGATGCGGGGATAACCCCATGATTTTTGGTTTTTGAGATTAAGATCTGGGGGGCTGAACGGTTGCTTGCGCTTCACGCTGATGTGCTATGGTGTTCTCATCGAGACTCCAACATTAACAAGAAAAATTAATGGCCTAATGGATGAAGAAAGCTATCGAGAGTTCCAGAACGAGTTAATCGTCACACCGGATGCGGGGAGAATAATTCAGGGTAGCGGAGGTATAGAAAGCTCCATTGGGGCGGTAGTGGTCGAGGTAAGCGTGGAGGTTCACGGATGATCTATTATGCTGAAACTCTTTTGCGCCGATGGTGGTTATGCCGGTCAACTCGTGCAGGTAGTCGCGGGCTTGTTTTCCTGGACCTTGAAAATTGTCAAGCACACTGACGAACCCCGTGGCTTTGTGTTACTTCCCAGGCGAAGGGTTTATGGAACGCACGTTCGCTTGGCTTGGAAGATACCGACGCTTAAGCAAGGATTATGAGCAACTCACCCAATCCAGTGAAACCATG
>Ga0126335_1002912_pt1 | contig 10440 bp, 7 predicted proteins | sample OlaspJWI45metaG_FD_108409 | JGI IMG/M metagenome (GOLD analysis project Ga0126335, IMG submission 108409) | Marine gutless worms symbiont microbial communities from Oahu, Hawaii - Olavius sp. 1 OAHU.JWI-45 metaG | ecosystem: Host-associated > Annelida > Digestive system > Unclassified | place... | reverse complement strand
GAGTGCGGAGCCCGCCCTGGCGCTCTGGCGAAAAATTTGGAGCTCAGGTCAAAATCATTTTCAATAGTCGACTTGTTCGAGATCCGATCAGTAGCCAGTTCTGGGCCAGGGTTGTGGAAGCGCTTGCGCGCTGTCTGTTATATTATTTCTCTGAGCTACGGTCGATCAGATGAATGCCAGCGGGATGGTCTGCACATCCTCAGGACAGTTTTTTCTAATGATAAAAGACTTTTAGAGCGAATCATGAACAACCGTGTTACGGAGCTGTTTTTTCTTAACAGTCCCTAATGCATTCAGATACCGCCACGGCGGGACTTACGCTGCCGATCATTCATTCCGCTATTAGCAAGAAGTTGCTGGGATAAATCCCCGACCCATCAAGTATATTTGTCCCTATCAAATGGCCCATTGAGGGGTTGTATGCTCGATTCCCTCCGGAATTGGGGGGAATACCGTCCGAAAGTCGGGCATAAAGATTGCAAAGAAAAAATCCACAATAATTTCTCGAAAACCGGGGCCTTTTGACCCGGGCAACCTGAATTGACTCAGCGGCAATGTTTGTATTTGGGGAACAAAAGGTTTCAATTTTATGTAATACATTATATAATAATTGTATTTTACAGCGATAATTTTTATACTTGATTATCAACATCTGGGGTCGGCCCGTTTTTTAACGTGTTGCGTGTGGCAGCGCTGGCCCCTGCAACCCAAAGATAGTCTTTTTGTAAGTGATTTTTTAAGGAGGTACCCCCATGAAGCGGTCCATCTTCATCAATCTGGCAGTGTTGACGGCATTCATGCTGCTTTTCGGTTGTATCACCACTCCGGTTACCCAGACCATCAGCAATGTTACCGGCGGCAAAAAAGCAGATCCGGGCGACTACCGCAAGGTGCCGGCGGCCTTGAGAGGCGATGTGAAAGAAGCCGAATTTGATTTGAAACAAGCCAGCCAATACCTGAAACTTGCCGAGGCGAAAGTCAAATTCACCGAATTAAAGGTGGAAAAGGCGGCATTGGAAAAAAAATATGCCGTGTACAATCAAGAGCTGGCCAAAATAGTCAAGCAGAAATCGGAAGCTATCGTCGAGTTGAGAAAAGCCGAAGCTGTCGATAATGCCGGGCTGGGTGACAAAGAAGCCAACATCAAGCAGATCGCCAATCTGAGGACCAAAGAGCTCAATATCACCACATCCGAGATTAAAACCACCGCAAATCTCGACACCACCAGGGTAAAACTTAAAAAGCTGGATAAAAAAATCAGGGCCCAGGCCAAAAAGACAGGCAAAACCGGCGGTTATGCCAAAGCCAGCAAAAAGCGTAAAAAAGGCCGCAAATAGATCGGCTCATCCGGTAACGCCCTGTTTGCCTGCGCCAACAGGGCTCAAAACCGCTGCCGATTGATATCGATAAAAACGTCGGAGGATATCGTCATGAAGGATCGTTGCATACTATTGATTTTGTTGACGGTGACAGTGGCGCTGCTGGCCGCTTGCTCGCCCAAGATACACGGTACCGTCCAACTGGTTGACCCCGAGATGAATCCCATCGAAGGTGTAAGCCCCGCGGGAACGGTCATCAACATGATTAACACCACGGCCAAGGTTGAGAATGCCTCGACTTCAGCGGTGGTTGACGAAAAAGGCAGTTTCGAATCGGACAAGGAGACCATCATACCCGGTACATACAAAGTCGAAGCCGCCCGGATCGGCTACGAAACCGTGACCGAGACAGTTGAAATCAAGGGCAGCTCCGGTAAAAAGCTGGAATTCAAACTCAAAAAAATTGAGGAAGGCAGGCGTAAATCCATTGAAAGTGCCGCATCCGACGCAGATAAAATCATCAATCCCGGTGAAGTGAACATTCAACCGCCCGGGATGTAGACTCCGAGACTAACTGCAGCTGATTCCAAGCGATTCGAACCGCGTCCTTCCAGTCACCCAATTACGATTGAGATAATACAGACGGGCCGATGTCCCCCTGATACGGGGCCTATTTGGAGGTATCATGACAGTCATACAAACAACCCGATTATTATTCATTGCCTTTTTTGTGTTGCCGTTTTTTGCCTGCGACACCGCCAAGAAAGTCGATTTGGAAGTCGAACTCAATGTGATGCTGGACGGACAACCGGCATCCCGGGCAAAGGTCCAGATACAGGGAACAGAGGTCGGCGCAACCGATCAGAATGGTCATTTTTTAAACAAACTCCAACAGCTTCCGGGAGCCGAAGTGACGGTGGCGGTCAATCACGCATCCGCTGGTTACCGGATCACCCCCTGGCAGCATGCTTTTGTCACCAAACTTCCCAAAGACGGGGAGATCGAGCGGTACGCATTTGATGTAGACTTGCAAGCCACCCCTTACTTCAGCCTGTTCGTGACCGACAATGGTGAACCGGTTGAAGGCGCTGCCGTAAAAATCCAGAAAAAGTTCGTCGCCGATACGAATGCGCTCGGCGAAGTGACGCATGAATTTGGCAGCACCAAAAAAGGCCGGCTCTATGTTCAGGTTGTCAAGGACGGATACGCAACCTGGAAAAAGACCATCCGGATCAAGCCCGGCGATCAATACGAAGTCGGTCTGTCCAAAAAGCAGCCAAAACCCGAAAAAGTGGTGGCCCAAAAACCCGCGGTTGTTGAAACACCCCAGGCTGCACCAAAGCCCGCGGAAAAGACAGCGGTTGTCGCTGCCAGAGCACCATCGAAGCCGAAACCGCGGGCCAAAAAGGCGGTTATCAATGTGAACGCGTTGACCGCGGCATACGGTGTAACCAAACGTGTACCGGGCGTGAGTGTATATGTGAACGGTCAAAAAGTGGGCGAGACCGATGCCAGGGGGGCCTGGACCTACGTTTACAAAGGAAAATCGGTTGAATCGGCCGCCATCGTGCTCAAAGCCCCCGGTTACATTCCTGAAACCTGGGAGACCGCCATGCCGCTGGCCGGCAAGCAACTGATCGAGCGTTATTTTTACCCGGCCAACCCCATGCCGATTCGGGTCGGCATTTACGGTTATGTCAACAATTCTCCCGATCAGGACCTGACGACCGAGATCGAGGCGGTTGAAAATGCGATTTCCAACAACCTGTTCAAGTATGCCGGCTTTCGCCAGGTGCCCAAAGACAGTTTGCGCGCCATGATGCTGCAGGCCGACATGGATATGGAAACTGCCACGACCAGAGGCTGGCAGGACACCCGCCTGTCAAATGCCGTGGATATGATCATCACCGGCAGTTTGACCGCCGATAATTCCGGCCTGACGGTGGAAACCACCGTCGTCACGGCCGACGGAAAGATCCTTCTGAGCCAGATTAACCGGGTGCGTAAAAAATCGAATATTCGCAACACGGCCAAACTGATGGTCGGCGGCATTGTCGATCAGTTCCCCTTCGAGGGCACCGTGACAGCCGTTGAGGGCGATGTGTATCGCATCAACCTGGGAAAGGACGCCCACCGAATCAGGCGCGGCAATAGTTTTAAATACATGCTGGCCGACACGGGCCGTTCCGGCCGCTTTCAGGGATACCGCGAGGCAGGCATGTTCCGGGTTTTTGAAACCAAAAAAGACGTGTCTTTGCTGGAAATTGTCGAACTTGCCGAAGATGCCCGGGTGCGGGTCGGTGATCGCGTTGTGCGGCGCATCTACATCGATGAACGGCGCGAAAAAGTCCAGGGTGAGGCGGTGGTGCTGGCCAGAGGCGGCCTGCCACCGGATGACAAGCCTTTGTGGGGCGTAAATGTTTATCTGAACAATACCTGGGTGGGCACAACCGGTGCCAGGGGAACCGTAAAGATTCCCGTCAGTGTGTACGAAGAGTATGACATCCTGCTCTCGCGGCATGGCTATCAGCAAATCCGCGATACGATCAGTATCGGCGAAGACAAAGAAACCAAGGAATTTTCTCTGGAAATCGCCGATGCACTGTTCAAAGTGGAATCGGAACCTTCCGGCGCCGAGGTTTTTATCGATGGCGTCAGCATCGGTAAGACCCCTATTTATGAAGGTCAATTGGTCAATTTCGGTTTCCGCAAAATAAAATTGTCGGTCGGCGGCGACTATCGTGACTGGCAGGCGGTGATCGAGGTCAACCAGCCCGAGATCGACCGCACCGGCAGCAAAAAAATTGTATTTTTAAAGGATTACCTGAAGATCGGCCGGGCGGCGGAAAAACGGGGTGAGGTGGATGCGGCTATCAGCGCCTATGCGCAGATCGAAAGAAAGAATCCGGACTATTCGGCCGCCCGTTGCCGGCTGGCACAACTGTATATGGATGAAAAGAACAACTACGACGGCGCCGTCAAAGAGTTCGAAAATGTCCTGGCGCTGCCTGAAAACAAACAGATCATTTACAAGCAATTTGCCGTGACTTACACCAACCTGGGCCATGCCTATTATGAAACGGGCAACCGGCTGGTGCGCAAGGACCCGCGTGCGGCGGCCCAAAATTTTGCCAATGCCATTAAAAAACTGGACGTGGCCAAACAAAATACACGCTTTTTCCCCAGCGGCCAGTACAACGAAGCGGTGCACGATACGTATTACTACAGGGCGCTTTCCTACCATAAACTCTATCAGGTAACCAATAAGCGGGCCCTGATCCATAAAACCGACCGTGCCTGGCAGGAATACTTCGACTTTTTCCCGGCCAAATTGAAAAACCAGCAAAATTTCATTGCCATGCGCAGCGGCGCCCAAAAATACTGGAAGCAGATCAAGAACAAGAAATAAGCGGAGGGATTCTACTTGGATTGCTGCACAAAGCAGATACTGCGCCTGGGTGCGCTCGTATTTGCCATAACCATGTTCCCGGGGTGCGGGCCGACAGCGGCCAGCACGCCCATGAATGCCGAACCACCCGGCGACCATGAGCGTGCCAGATTTTCGATGCCAGAGGGTTTCTGGTCACGGCTGCCGGAACCACGGGCCGTTCCGGTCGAGAAAAACGCGCTGGACAGCCCGGGCCTTCCCAATGACGGCGAATCCAGACCACCTGTGGAGACAGAAAGCCTTGCACCGCCGGGCCTAAACGGCTCCGCGGCGTTTTCGACACCGCTCGCCAGGCCATTGGAGCCTTTATTTGTAAAGGCCCTTTATCCGATCCGGTCCGGCAGCAACGACTCCAACCCGTTGTGGTCACCTTCGGGTGAAATGATCGCCTTTGAACGCAGCCTCGGGGACAAGCGTGAAATTATCGTTTGCCGCAAAGATGGTGCACTCGTTCAGAAAATCTACAGTCGCTCAACCGATGACGACGGAGAAATGGATTTTCTGTTTCCGGGCATTGTCGAAGACATCAGCTACAATGCCGGCATCAGTTGGTCACCCAACGAAAGCCAGCTGGTTTTTATGAGCAACGGCGGCAGCGGTAACTATGATCTGTATCTGCTCCCGAACCTGGGTCGCGAGACTACGATTCGACTGACGCAAAACCATCAGAAAGACAGTCATCCGCACTGGAGCCCGCAGGGTGATCGCCTGGTATTTGTATCCGGGCGCAGCGGCAAAGCCGAAATCTATCTGATGGATTTGAAAACCCGGCAGCTTTCCGCCCTGACCGCCGGTGCTAAAACCTATCTGTACCCCCAGTGGTCGCCGGATGGAACCAGGATCGCCATGATCTACGGCAGTAACGAAAATCACGATATCGTCGTCATCGATGATATTACCCGACCGTTCGAATCCTTGAAAACCTTGACCCGTTGGGAATATGACGATCTGAGGCCTATCTGGTCGCCGGATGGGAAGAAAATCGCCTTTTACTCCAATCACAACCCCCAAAACGATCCCAAAGTCTGGTCGATTATCGTCATCGCAGCCGATGGTTCGGACCCTGCCGAAGGGGACGGACTGGCTGCCAGGGTAGTGGCCCGTAATGTCATACCGGATATTGAGCGCGGTCCGGCCTGGATGCCTGACGGTCAGCGCATTGCCTATGTTAAAAATGACGCAAAGGCCTACCATCCGATCTACCTGGCCCATATAGACGGCACGGTGGATCTTCGGATCAAAACGGATACCAAAATGAATCACGATGTCGTCTGTTCGACGGACGGTACCCTGGCCTTCCGGGCCCAGACGGAACAATGGGACCATATTTACATCACCCGATTAAAAGAGGAAGTCTCAAAACGGGAGCCCTGATGAAAAGAATCTGTCTTTTGTTGCTGATCATGCTGGTGGCCGGTCCCGGCCTGGCTGCCGATGATCCGTTGCACAAAGGGATGAAGCTGTACAAAAAGCACCGCTACCGGGATGCTTTGCAGGAGATCTACCCGCTTTTGAGCACCTCCCCGGCGGCACGTCAAAAGCAGATACATCTGAGCCTGGGATTGATCTGTTATGAATCGGCCCGGCTGTATCAGGAACTCTATCATTTCTCCCTGACGGCAAACCGGGACTATCTGCAGCGGCTGGTTGCCGATCAAAGCCAGTCCGAAAGCCGTCTGGCCGGTTTGTACCTGGGGAAAACCCTTTTGCTGAGCGGTGCGCTGGACGAATCGGCCGCTATTTTCGAGAAATTTCTGGCGCAATATCCGGGGGATTCGCGGGATGCCCAGGCGGCCAGAGTCGATTTGGGCACCATTTACCATCACCAGGGCCGGACTGAAAACGCCCAAAAGCTATGGGCCGGTTTGAAACCGCTCGACGCGGCAACCGTGACGGCCCTGGCTGCGGCATACAGCTATTCGGGCATGGACGACCGCAAACCGGCGGCGATGTGTCGCAATGCGCTCACCGCGTTTGACACAAAGGATCGCCAGCCCCCGATCCAGGTGTTCAGCAACACCCTGGCGGTGTATACCCGGCAGGGGCTCATCGATGAAAGCCGCCGCCTGCTCCAGCAGGCCGATTTGAAGGCCTGCTTCCAGGAGGAAGCGCTGCTGGAAAACAAAGTTATCCGTTTTTATGATCCGATTCTGCTGTTGAACCTGGCCCGTTTTTACGGCAGCGCGGCTGCCCATCATTTCCAGACCGCCGCCGGCGCATCTGACGCCAGCATCAGCAACTGGGCCAGGGCCGGCCTGCTGGATGCACAATTGCTGCTGGGACCGCCTGAGCGGGCAAAATCGACAGCCGATGCGCTGATGGCCTCCAAAACACTGCCTGACAGGCTCAGCTACAAAGTAAAAATCAGGCAGACGGTCCTGAATGCCGCCCGCGGGCCCAAAGAATCCGCACGGCAGCAGCTGCAGGCCCTGTTGCGCCAGAAATCCGATCCGGCCTCCATCGCCGATCTGCTGCTGACATGTGGCACCGCCCGGATTGATTTTCCTGAAGCCGTCATCAAAGCCGAAAGCCTGGCACAGAGCGGCAATGGTCGGCGCATGCCGAAGCTCAACCTTGCTCTGGGAAAACATTACCTGGCACAAAAAGACACCGCCAAATCCCTGACATACCTGGAAACCGATCGGGACAAGCGCAACAAAAACCGGATCGAATATAATGATCCGCTGCTGCTGGTGGCCCTGGCACAAGCCTATTACCAGCAGCGATATTACTCGGAAGCCCTGGAGATATTTTTTGAAATGAGCAAACAGGTCGAAGCCGTCCGTCAACTTCAGGTGTCTATTCAGGGGGTTTATTCGATCGAACAGAAGAGCGCCGGTGATGTCAAGCTGTTTTGAGCGGCCAGTGATGGCCGGGCCCGGCATGTCAGTGCCAATCTGCGGGGCAAACTGGAATTTTTCGAAAATAACATTTTTTGATCAACAATAAATCGTTACCGAATCGGTCTTTCAATAAATTGAGGAGGATATTATGAAACGCCTGCCCACTTTTTTAATGATCCCATTGATCGTGACCACGTTCGCTCTGTCAGCGTCGCTGGCCACCCAGCAGGACCATAACCTGCCGGTAGGGGGCACCTTGAATTATGGCGAATACGGTCGCCCGGCCACTCTGGACCCGATTACCGTGAATGACATGGTTTCGATGCGCATCTCCGAACTGCTGTTCAATGGATTGATCGGCATCGATCAGAAACAGGAAATCGCACCGGAATTGGCCGAGCGCTGGGAAATGCTGGATGACGGCCGGCAGTATACGTTTTACCTGCGCAAGGATGTTCTCTGGCATCCCAAAGACGGAGAAGAACCCCGGGCTTTTACGGCCGATGATGTCCTGTTCACCTATCGTATCATGATGCATCCCCAGACCATTACCCCATTGAAAGTGCGCTACGAATTCATCGAGAGTGTTGCCAAGACCGATGACCACACGGTGGTTTTCACCTTGAAGCGGCCCATTCTGAATGCGCTGGCCAAGTTCAGCTTCAAAATTATTCCACAGCACGGACTTAAAAATTCTGAATTTTTAAGCCGCGAAGATCCATTCGTGCAGCACCCGATTGGAACCGGTCCTTACAAGATCAAGAACATTACCGAGGATCGTGAGGTTATTCTGACCGTCAACGAGAACTACTTCAAGGGCCGGCCGCGGATCGACAAGTTCATATCGCGGCCTTTTGCCGATCAGAACATCATGGGACAGGCGTTGATGTTCAATGCCATTGACATGATCGTTCTGGTCAATCATCGTGATATTCCGCAGCTCCAGGGCGACAAGCGCTTTGTGCTGCAGCCCTATAACGCCCTGTCGTACTCATTCTTTGGATTTAACACCCGCAACGCCCTGCTCAACGATCGGCAGGTGCGCAAAGCGTTCACCTATGCCATCAACCGGCAGGAAATGCTGGATTCTTTTTTCAACGGGCAGGGAACCCTTATTTCCGGGCCATATGCCCCCGGCAGCTGGGCCTATAATCTGGACGTCCAGCCCTTGCCGTATGATCCGCAGAAAGCCGAAGAGCTGTTGGTCGAAGCTGGTTTCAGTCGGGGCGCAGACGGTGTCATGGAAAAAGACGGCCGGAGGCTCTCCTTGACGCTGAAAGTCCCGATTGCCAAAGAAAGCGAAGCGGTCAAGCGGGTTGTGCTGGCTTTTAAAAATTACCTTTCCAAGGTCGGGGTTGAAATTGAAGCCGAGTTTCTGGAGTGGCTGGCCTGGAAGGAAGATGTGTTTTTAAACCATGAATTTGATATCATGTTTGCATCCTGGGTATTTGATGATTCGGCCGATATATCCTCATTGTTCCATTCGGCCGAAATCGGTCCCTGGAAAAACAATTTCGGGGCGTACTCCAATCCGCAGGTTGACAGTCTGATTGTCGAAAGCAAGCTGACCCTCGATCATGAAAAAAGAAGAACCATCAATCGCAAACTGCACGCGCTGATGGCCGAGGAAAATCCGTATACGTTCCTATGGACGCTGACCAACTATGCCGGCTACAATAAAAAACTGAGAAAAGTCTCGATTCATCCGTATAAGTTTTTCTCGTTTGCCGATGATTGGTATATCCCTGAATCCGAACAACGCTAATTCGGCTTTGTACGAACCGTTTGCACCAATAAAACACAGGGCATCACCAGCGATGCCCTGTTCATTTGCATGAATCCCGGACCCGATGAAACTTGCCGCCTTAAGACCCATCAGCCTGCTCATCCTGAAGGAACTGTTCATCGCCGCCCTGTTGCTGCTCGGCGTGAGCTTTATCGTTTTTGTAATTTTATATGCATCGCCCGGCAACCCTTTTGACACCGGACACGCCCGGCAGGTAACCGGCGGTTCGGCCGGTGGGCCGGAGTCGGCGTTCCTGCAAGCAACCTGGCTTTCACAGTACCTGACATGGTTGACAGGAATTTTGCAGGGTAATTTCGGGACCTCCATGCGCACCGGGCTGCCGGTACTGACGCAGGTTATCCGGGTCGGCATAAACACCCTGTACCTGACCATCGGTTCACTGGCCGTTACCCTGTTAATTGCCGTGCCGATTGCCACTTTCTCTGCCAGGCGCGGTATTACGCCCGTGAGCTGGCTGGCAACAATGGTTACCTATGTGTTATCAGCGCTGCCGGTTTTCTGGCTGGGATATATCGTGATTTACATATCGATGCATCAGTTCGGTCTTTTTCCCCTGGCCTTCGGATCGGCGGCACGCCAATGGAATTGGATCTATTTTTTGCTACCGGTCACCGTGCTGGGCCTCAGCAACGGTACCGTCAGCGAGATCGTGCGTTACCTGAGAGAAGAGATCCGGCGTGTTTTCCAGGAGGATTACATCATAACCGCGCGGGCCAAGGGCGCATCGGTATGGCGGCATGCGTTTAAAGAAGGCTTTTTATTGCCCATCACCGCGATCATTGCCGCGAAAATTCCGTTTATTCTCGGCGGTGCGGTGGTCGTCGAGCAGGTCTTCAACTGGCCCGGCATGGGTCGCATGGCCTGGCAGGCGGCCCAGGAACGGGACTATCCGCTCATCATGGGAATCACACTGGCGGCGGCCGTTTTCGTGCGAACGGGCAGCCTGCTGCAGCGGGTCGTCCACATCATCGTCAACCCGCGTGCTTCGCAGGAGTGAAGACGGGTAGACTGCGGAGACTGGGG
>Ga0126335_1002911_pt1 | contig 10442 bp, 7 predicted proteins | sample OlaspJWI45metaG_FD_108409 | JGI IMG/M metagenome (GOLD analysis project Ga0126335, IMG submission 108409) | Marine gutless worms symbiont microbial communities from Oahu, Hawaii - Olavius sp. 1 OAHU.JWI-45 metaG | ecosystem: Host-associated > Annelida > Digestive system > Unclassified | place... | reverse complement strand
TCGTCCATTTAGGGTTTATCCATAATGGTATAGTATATGGCGATATTCGCAGAACTCACCGGGAAAGAATGCATTTCCCAGAGGCACCCACGTTTCGAGAACCGTAATTATAGAATTGCTGCGAGCGACACGCCCAGCCACGTGTTCGTGTTGTACACAGTTGCTGCCTGCGTTTCGGAAAAACTACATCTGTCACTGTCGACGTAAACCCAGAAAAAGCGAGATTAACAACATTAATTCAAAACCACTGTTATCTTCACCAAACCGGACGGCGGCTAACTTAAATTTGTTAAGTCGCAATAGCTCAACTGTGGATAGTATGATTTCGCTGAAATTTTGCACGGTGACACATATGAAGGTCCCGGAGGACTGGCAGGTGTAAAAATTGGAACCGGAAGTTAAATTCAGCCACTAGGAGGCATTCTTTCGAATTACGTTTTGCGGTCACATCTCCGACACCGATCACATTATTTTCACAAAATTTGGTAGCTACGTAGAAAATGGATTCAATTGAGGAACAGCATGAAAGAAGCGAGTGAAAATTGAATGGTTTTGCAGCACCGGGCGAGCGAGTTCGAGAGAGTTCGAAAGAAAGTGAGCGAGTTCGAGCGAGTGCGAGCCAACGGGTAGGCAAACGAGTGAGAGCGAGCGATAGCGAGTTCTAGCGAGCGCGAGTGAGTGCGAGAGAGTGTGAGCGAGTTTTTCTCGAGTGCGAGATAGTGCGAGCCAACGGGCGGGCGAGCAAGTGTGAGCGAGTGTGAGAGTGAGCGAGTTCCAACGAGTTCGAGTACAGCGCGAGGCTGCGCGTGACAATACAACTGTAACTGCCACATTTTTAGTTGGGATTTTTTTATTATCACCGTTTATCAACCATTCTCTTTTCCACCCGAGTTTGATAGTTTATAAAAAGTACTCGCTTGTAGTACAAATTCTTTTCACAAAATAGACCGCTAGTAACGCGTTATTCTGAGCCTCAAATTTTGAAAAATACGCTTTTTGCTTCCGAGTGAAAGTATGCGCAGATTAAGATGGCTAGGTCAGCTTTATGGCGCACTATAATATAGTTTTACTTACTTACCAAAATGAAATGCAACTTGAAATTAAACATCAAATGAACATGTTCAGTAACTTCAATGTATATTATCAGATATAAGCTAATGGACACGCACTTAAGCAAGCTACTTGGGAATACGGTGTGCAACAACGATAACCCCAAGCTTTACCTATAAGTCAAATGAATCAATTATGAAGGTCAAAATATCGCAGCACATGACGCAATCTTGACTCTGTGAAGACGTGCCAGACATCGAGACCAGATGTACGTCGCTTGTTGTTCAGGTTGTGTATTTGGTGAACAGCGGCTCCGAAGCGATAGAGTTGGCAATGGTCATGGCTCGTCTTCACACCGGACGATTTGACGTCATCTCGCTGCAGTAAGAACAACAACCACGCATGTGATGAGATAGTCATCTCTAAGCTATTTTAATCCTCGATCTGTTCTGTCTATAGACATGGCACCGCTGAAACAAACACGAAAATTTGCTTGATTTGAACGGAAACTTAGTAGGCCTAATTGAGTTTAGAAAATTTTTCTGTTGTTTGTATAGAAATGCATATCACGGAGGTAGTTCATACGCAATGGGTTTGACAGCAATGTCCAACTGGGGACACTGCTTTCCCAATGGATTCGGAGTCAAACAGGTCGGCTTTTTGTTTTCTTCGCAGAGAGTTTCTACGCTGCTTGAACGGTAATAGCAATAGCCTTTAATGTAATTAAGGTGTAAGTTTACGGGCAAGTGAGTGAGTGAGCAGAGGCTTAACGTCCCACTCGACACTTTGTAGGTCATTTCGGGGACGATTTTTACAGGCCAGATGACCCAACCAACAGCGTCAAAGCACTGGAGAAGCCAGTTGGCCACTGAGATAGGCTTCAGTCCCACCAGAACCACTCCACGTCCGTATTACAATATGAATCGTAGGCAAGTAAGTATTCGTCAGCCTTCGTCTGCGATTCGTCAGCCTTATGACCGACACATGGCGCGTTAAACGCTGCATAATAATAATAATAATACTTGCAAAGACGTTGAGGAAACTCGGTGTGCAGTACTATAGACTACAGAGCGTCCTCAGCCATGCCTTGCGTGCTCGTTATATGGCGTGATAACATGTAACGCTACACTCGTTTATTGTAAGACTCAGAGCTACACAACACTGGTCAGTATAGTCAGTAAACGGTTTGACGAAACTGGTTAATTGCCAAATAGTTGTCATTTCATAATTTGTAACATGAATCTTGATCGAATGTTGAAGCTAGTAGCGTCTAAGACGTATAGCTACAAGGACAATGTCCAAATGGGGACACTGCTTTCTCACCGCATTGCTATGACAGAAGGCTATAGCAGTGTGACTGCGAGAGAACTTTCAAACTAGACGCATGTCGCGAGCCGAGTCCGACTATTCTTGCAACCGGATTCTTTTTGGTCCCACGTATAGCGAACTCAAACAAGATGCGACGTGAAATGTTATAATTATGTACAGCGATATCAACACTTTATACAAGAACAAAAACGATGCCTTATAGTCATGCGAGCACGTGCTTTCCACGTCTAGCACTACACGAGCACCTCTACTCTCTACAACGACCACCGACAGATTGAATGTTCTTCAGCATTGCGCATTTGACCTCGCTACCTGCTAGGCTAACTTCCAGCCCCAATGTCCTACGTGATATGTCTGCCACGTACAGCCGCCCCTACATGATGACAGGTGTTCAATGTCCTGAATATAGTCCAAACATGTCACGTAGTCATCCGGCAAATAAAAGAGAAAAACAGCAGAAAAAAACAGTTCATCAGCTGGGAGGTCGCCACAACACAGTAACTTAAAAACTGTTCTCTGGACAAAACTGTGTGACTGAAATGTAAAAAATATACGGAGATAGCGGAAGTGATTTCCGCGGCGACTTGTACATTGCGGTGTTTGACGTTATGCATATGCAGACGCCCGTACCTGACGTATATCGAGGCATGTTTGGCGGTGCGCACTGCCGTGATTCTCCAGTACAGGTATGGATTCCCGTAAGTTACGTAAGTAAGCAAGTAATCTTCATCTTTACTTCTATAGGTCTACGGGAAGGCAACTTGTCCTCGTCCGTGGTCCGCGCTATATGTGGCAAAAGAATTTGCGATGATAACTTTCGTGCTTTTACAGTCTTACATAGTCTTCACGTAACATTTCACAGTTAATATTCACATGTGCATTATAGTAATTGTAACAAAAAGTGATGCTGTTTAAGTTATTAGTTATTGGAAACAACACAGCTACGATACGAATACAACACGAAATAGCGACCGAGATATATTTGCTTGCTTGGTGGCAAGTATCCACGCATAATAAACATTTTGCTAGATTTATCGATGTATCAGTCGTGCAACTCGTGTCTGCTGCTTAGTGAGTCAAGATGAGTATTTTGCGTTGGTCGTAATTAAATCGCGATTGATCATTGGCAGCTATATCGACGTTTTCGAAAGCATACGAAATACTCTGTTTGCATCATTCTTTATCTTGCCAAGCCAAAGTGCACATAAAGTTTTTCTGGCTCTGTGATACGTCTATCTTAACAGGGCTTATACGTTTTTCTAAGTTTTTTGACCGACTAGATGCAATGCACTAACAGTAGGCCTATTTCATCAACATTTTTGCAAGCTTCAGAAAGCGTTAACTCTCTGTCGCAGTGTTTAAGCTTATACACTAACGAAAACGATGCTAATATAATGTGATTGGCTGTATGACGGTGCTGAGCAGACGACTCGTGAGTGCAGATGCTCGCCAGGTCAGTGTGATGCAAACAACAGCTATCTTCAGCAGCTCGCTGACGTCATTCGCTACTCCATACCGAGTCGCGGACTCGCAGCCTTCTTCGCCGAGTCCATACAGGTTAATGTCAAATTTGTTTTGCGCTTCAGCGATAATTATCAACTTTGTTTGCAGAATAAATTGATTAACTTTATACATAGTGTCCAAGCATCGACGTTTAACATTCAGCAACTTAGGCATTCGCCCAAATCTCCGAATCTGGCCAGCCCATTACGTGGGCGATTTTATTTTTACCAGTGGTTCTGCCCGCACTCCTCCTCACCCCCACCCCAGGACAATGCTGCTGCCCATAGGGTGCATAAAAACCTTGTGAAACACAAGACTTCATTGCTCCAACTCCCCGGCCAGCTAACTGTCTGGACCTCAGTCCAGTGGACTACCGGATCTTGGAGGAAGCTGCAGGCGCATGCGTACTGCAGCCGCATTCATGACGTCTCCCAGCTGGTCATGCCTGATCGAAAAGTGGGAAAATTTCAACCAGATGATCAATTGATCATCGATGAAGCACTCAGGAAGTGATGTTCACGTCTTCAAGCTTGCATTTGAGCGCACAGGGAATATTTTAAACTGACAGTCACATGTATTACTGCGCTATATTGTATTGATGTGCGTTTGTTGCATCTTAACAAAGATTACTTACTTACTTGCATGTCTAAACGTTGCCAATAGTGGACACTTCATGTTTTCAAGTGATTTCGCTCAACTTACCGTAACTTTTGCAGACCTTGGCAGATTTTACTGAACTTTGGTGATTTGTTTGTGATTAGATGTCATTACTGTTAGTGTAGAATTTGGTTAAAATCTGACATTTTTTGCTGGAGTTATGAAAATGTATACACTGGTTGATTTTTTCCGAGACACAGTGTACATAAGATATAAACAATGAAACTATTTTACGCCAAAGTGAGTCGAAGCGATGCTAAAAAATAGAACAATTACTTGCAATCGTTTAAAGAATAGGCAGTAGACTTCGACCAGAGGAAGTACATATGACAAATCCGGTAGGCGATTAGGCTGGCGCTAGTGCGATAGAATATACTACCCTGCTTTCAGAGCATGCGTGACTTCTCAGTCCGTGAAATGTTTTGATATTTGCAGGGTGGCGGCGGAGTGGTGCAGTACCCTAAAGACTTCATCAAGAATGCATACGAGATAATTCGAGCTAAGGGCGGAGTTTGTGTGGCAGATGAGGTAAAACGTGCTGTTTAGGATTTTAACGCACTGGTAACATCACCGTAGATAAATTAGAATTCATTCATTAATTTATTGTCTATTTTTCTGATGACCATTTTCTTTTGCGATGTTTTAATAGTATACATAGGTTTCGGCCAGACGCCGGCTGTTGATGATATCTCTTCTGTAGGCTTCAACCAATAACGTTTATCTTCATTGCGACTTTTAGCAGAATATCAGTTGAAATACATTGTAGGACCTGTAAATTTATTATCACTTCTCGGAGTAGGGCATATACTGTGCACAAGATGTGTCTACAGGCCTAGACCTATACAGTACAGTACATTGCAGTCTTATGCACGAGGAATAATTGACGCACGTTACAGGTTCAGACCGGGTTTGGAAGAACGGGAGATCACTTCTGGGCATTTGAAGCTCAAGGCGTCATTCCAGACATTGGTTGGTTTAGGCCTACTGATCTAACAAGTCACGAATCGGCATTACGCGTGCAACATAAATTTACTGCCGTAACTTACTCAACAAAATGCAGTATTTTTGCGCTAAATCTAAGTTCTAACATCCGATTTTCGCACTAATAAAGACACTGTCAACGGATTCCCTTGTGTTTTGTGCCTTAATGTAGTACATTCGAACGAAAACCAAAAAAACACTCAACAGTTATAGCACTGATTTAGGCTGTATCAACGCCTATTATGCTTACACCGATTCTAGGTCGCATCGCGTGCATGAGATGTGAATGGTTGCAACCGATGTTCCCGTAACATGGAGTGTCTGTCTGTCTTTATGTAACGCGCCTGCGCATTGCAAATCAACTGAACGAATCGAGTTGCTGTTTGCGGTGGAACGACTCTTCGGGGTTCAAGCGGAGGTCTCGACCCCCCACTGCGAGGGAAGGGGAGAGGAGAGGATTCGATGCAGCCATCGCCAAATTACTTTGGCAATTTGTTGCTACTTATGCAACGTTCGTGTTTAACCGTATGCGCGTTGCAGTAACGATGGCGAAAGGTATCGGTAATGGGTTTCCGATGGCGGCAGTTGTCACTACTCCAGAGATCGCCAAGTCACTACAACACGCATTGCATTTCAACACGTTCGGCGGCAGTCCTCTTGCTTGTGCCGTCGCTTCTACTGTTCTTAACGTGCGTAAGCGTCGTGAATCGAGTTACTGTAGGAGTAAGAGCCTACTGCTAAATCAACTTTTTGCAGTAAATATAACTGCAGCAAAACCAGGGATTTCTTAATGGGACTTGAAGCGGGGCCGGGGGAACCTTGCCCCCTCCACAGTATGAATCTGTAGCCGCATGTCTAGCTTTGGCATCGTATTAAACAAGCAAGCAATGTAATTTGGGGAAGATCACATCAATTCCACTAGGGACATCCACTTCAAACAGGACCTCAATCCGTGCAGCGGCTTTTGCAGGGCGCGGGCGCGTCGGCAGCGTCATAACAGACAGACAGACTGGCTGACTAACACACGACGTCACGGGAAGTTCGCGCACATCGGTCGCAAATTCGCAATAGACCGCGACTCCGCGTCTCATTCAAGTCGATGCGTGCAGTATGATGAACAGGCTACAATGTAGGGAATTCACCTAGGGTTACCCTACATGTTTTCGTCAGTTTTGCACCAATCCAGCGAATGGCTTTGGAGAGACAAGTTGAACGTTTGACCTCCGAACGCAACCGCCACAAACGCCTCCGCACCTTCGCCACTGCGTATGCCTACTAATTAAAGCGTATACCTGCTTTGTGAAACAATTGCAGGTCATTGAAGAAGACGGTTGTCAGGAGCTGTCGAAAGTAGTCGGCAACTATCTGTTAGAGACACTGGCTAATCTTCGTGGCGAGTTTGGATGTGTGGGTGACGTCCGTGGTAAAGGTCTGATGGTCGGCTTCGAGATGGTTCAAGACAAGGCACGTGTCGGCGTTCTCTGGTGTTAGGTTTTACTAGTAGCTCTCTTTGCAGTGCGTGTGTGGTGCGTGGTGATGGCCTGTCATGATATAACTTATGTGATATCTTGAAGTTGAACTAGTAGATTGAAGCCACTGAGATGTGGATATGGAGGAATATGTTATAGACAGTCAGAAGTTTGCAGACAAGAAATGTTGTAAAGAATAGTTTTTTTCATCTTTGTTGGCGTATTTTGAGGGTCTTTGTGATAGTTTTTGAGGGTTTGCTGTTGCGGTCAGTCAAAATGGAAGAAAAGAATGAAACTGCTGAATGACGATAACTCAGTAGCCTGACAATGACTGAAGACCAATTTAGATAAAGAGTCAAAAGTCATCAAACTTGTCGAAGAAGCAGAAAAACAAAATATAGTCGACGAATGTGCCCTGTTTCCATATAAAAGCTATAGCCTATGTTGATAATCAGTGCTAAGAGCACTGGTATTAGGCCTATCTTCTGATGTCATATCTGCACTATTTCAGTGGTTCATTCATCTGTTTGTTCGCCTGGTGCGGTGCCCAGTGCGCTGTGACTCTGACGATGTATTGTGTCTAGGAGAGTCGGTCACCTCTGGCAGGCGAAGTCGTCGTCAAAATCCAGGAGTCATGCAAAGAACTTGGTCTGCTCATTGGCAAGGGCGGCCTGAACGGAAACGTCAGTATCAGACATTTGGTTTTGCCTCTCGGCTGCTTCTGAATTTGTTAATATGTTTGTTAGCAAAGTATTAATTAGGCCTATATAGATGTAGTTGATATCAGATGGGTCAGTTTTACAGAAAAAAGATATACAGTTTTCAGTTTTGACCTTGATCCTAGTTTTAACTGTTCTAATGACGTTAATGCTAAAAATGCAAAAAAGCCGTTGTAATGTGATTGCATATTCCATGAATGCACCTTCGACGGCTGAAACCTTGACATAGATGGTGACTTCTTGATAACCATAATGTTGTAAATTATGTTAACATATGCGCTGTATAATAATTATTATTGGTGACTGTGTGTTAAAAGATATTCCGTATCCAGCCTCCAATGTGCATTACAAAGGAAGACGTTGACTTTGCTGTCTCCGTTCTACGTCAAGCAATCCGCAACAACGCGCACTGACTGTGACCCATGCGTCTGACGTTGTGCGACTTCCATAGCAATCAGCATCTGAACAATAATAATACCGGGCGCAGCCCGGGCTGGGCCGGAGGCCCTGCCGGCTGCCGCCATAGTAAACTCGCCCGTGAGTGCGCGAGCGCGCGTATTGTGTGACGGGCAGTAGGTTTCCGCTGACTAGGGCGCAATTTATAAAAGTGACGGAAGTGTGTCACGAAAATGCGTCACGAAAAAGCGTAACGAAATTATCACAAAAATCGATGTTGCGTGAGTTTGCGAAGGCCTCTGAAGCTGAAATTTAGAAACGCGTTCGTCGTAGGTATTTGACGTCTTTTGCTGATCTCCATTTTGAAAATGAGCCAGGATTGACAGTGTTAGATGCTGCCGAAGGTTGGCGAAATAGACTGTCAGGCCGATTCGATGATCTGAATCTGCAAATCTACCTTGGTCTTGGGCTCGTCGACAAACGGCCTACGCTCGCTTCTATCGCCACGAAGGAATAATGACATCGACTCTCTTCGCTAGCTCTAAATTCGTTACGAATCGCAATCATTTTCAGGTCATTGCCGAGACTGGGCCGATCGGCCAGCTCCACTACGACGGCATGCCAAATGGCGGCCACCTCTTCTGTCCAGAAGACAAAGACGAATTGGACTTTTCGGAACCTGCAATGCTCGTTTATGCCCAAAAGTCAACCACCTGAATGACACGGAATACAACCATAGCCTTTCACCGTGTTCCAGCGCGTTGATTCATGTGTCTTCTCATCTCTACGTCGCTTCGAATGAGCTCCGCTCTCCGGGCGAGCGCCCGGAGTTTAGGTTCCCTGATGGGTTATTATTTTCCTTTGTTTTGTATAGTGTGCGGGGCTGAGGGCTGTCATTTGTTTTGATCTTAATTTTCCATTGTATACCATTATCATACGATTACTGTGAATCGAGACAAATTTTCTTAGCTCTTAGGCCTGTAGAATAGGCAATAGTCGTGGCCCATCAACCGAATCAGTAAAATATCACACTGGTTTATGGCTTGTAGCATAGGCCTATAATAGCAACAATGTCTAAATCGTCTTAGACAACATGTTAACTTGTCTGTGTTAAATCGGTGGACTCAGCCTATGATGTAGTGAAAGACAAACACTTGGCATATTATATGCCAGCAACGATAGCTTGCAGTGGCGTCGCCAGCATGGTGCGAGGAGGAGCATGGAACAAAAAAGGCGTCGCGTGGCTGGAAAAAGGAAGGGGTTATTCCCCTCCCCGTCGACTAGAGGGTCTGGCAGAGCGTCGTAAGTTTAACAGTGCTTTCCGTGCGTGGTAGAACGCTTTTCTTTGGCGATTTGTTCATTTATAATTTTATAGGTACTCTCGATACGCCTCAGCAACATAAAATAAACTAAATTTAACACGGTGACACAATAATTGTTGCAAACTTGTAGAATGGACTGAAGGTCGATAGGAAATCAGATAGCATCGGCTTTTTACGCCTAGATTAGAGCTGAAAAATTGATTGCTGGAAGTCGAGGAGGAGCACGTGCCCCATGTGCCCCATAGCTGGCGACGCCAATGATAGCTTGGGCTGATGATACTAAAATTTGAGACAACGCAGATGAACCGCGGCGCGATAGTCTATGTGTATGTCTTACATAATCACATTATTGCATTATGCAATCCTGCATAAGGATAGGCCTGTAGATAAAACCGGGCAGAACAAGACTTGCAGTCAGTCACGGAAAAAAAACAACAACCGACAAGCAACAAGCCGCGTCTCAGCGACTCAAAAGGGACGTTAACTGGTATAGGCCTACCAGTAGGCCTACTACATTTACGGACTTGAGGTATAGCGTTTGTTTGATAGCATAGCTTAGCCCGCTAGGTTGCAGCGTTCCGTGAACCGGCGTTGATAGTTGCCGTCCTTGAAAACACTTTTCTTCCATCCGTGAATCTGTGTTGCTTACACCGTTTGGAAGGCCGTCCACTGCGTCCAGGCGGCCGTGTCAGTTCACACCACCCACCGTCCCGTCAAGACAGGTGAATATCTACATGTAGGCCTACTTCACCGGAGCTTTGAATTGGAGGGACAGTAGCAAGAGTGATCGCATTCACATTCTAATCTTTGGGTATAACTTGTTCCAGAAAGTTCTATCAATCGAAATGCACGTAGGCTAATGTTCATTGTTCACGCCGTCACGGAAGCATAGGCCTAGAATCACATTCTTGGTGCGGTCGGACCAAGTCCCCGACCGCCCGACGTGTGTCGCGTGTTCGACGCATTGCAATTTACTAACGTTCCAGTCACACTGAGCTTGCGATCAGCTGGCGACC